>Ga0114129_10002561_pt1 | contig 25241 bp, 16 predicted proteins | sample RhiMetdeltSRZDD1_FD_80071 | JGI IMG/M metagenome (GOLD analysis project Ga0114129, IMG submission 80071) | Populus rhizosphere microbial communities from Tennessee, USA - Rhizosphere MetaG P. deltoides SRZDD1 (version 2) (version 2) | ecosystem: Host-associated > Plants > Roots > Rhizosphere >...
AAAGCTCCGAAAAGTCGCCATTGCGCATCGCCAGCGTCGGTACGGTCAGGTTGTTCACCTGTCCATTTCGCAGTCGGACGCCTTCGTAATCCGCGAAGAAGAATGTCCGGTTGGCGACCACGGGTCCTCCGAGCGTGGCTCCGAACCCTTTCTGTTTGAGGATCGGATCAGTTGTCGCGAAGTAGTCGCGCGAGTCGAATCGGTCGTCCCGGAAGCCGCCGAACGCGGAGCCATGGAATTGGTTGGTCCCCGATTTGGTGAGCAGGTTGACGACGCCTCCAGCGGTGCGTCCCACCTCCGCCGAGTACATGTTGGTTTGCACCCGCATTTCGGCGATCGCATCCATCGAGGGCTTGACACCAATCGTGCCGATCGCGCGCTCGTTGTTGTCCATGCCGTCAATCAACAGATTGTTCTGGTTGTCGGCCGCGCCGTTGATCGAGATGGCGGAGGTTTGCCGTCGGTCATCAGGACGGGTGCCGCTCGCGAGCGCGTTGGCGGCGCCTTCGCTCGCGCCCGGAATTAATTGAATGAGGCGGATGAAGTTCCGCCCGTTGACCGGCAGATCTTGCACCTCGTTCTGCGTGACGAGCGTGCTCACCGTGGAGGAGTCGGTTTGCAGCAGCGGCGCTTCGGCCGAGACCTGCACGGTGTCGGAGATCGCCCCGATCGCGAGGCGCGCATCGACGCGAATGCGCTCGCTGCTTCGCAGATCGACGCGCGACTCCTGCGCACGGAAGCTCTCCAGTTCGACCCGGACCTGATAGCTGCCAATCGGGAGCAGGTTCACGACGTAGTCTCCCGTTGCGCTGGTCACGGTCGTTCGGATCTCATGTGTACCGACGTTGTCGACGGTGACGGTCGCGCCAGGCAGGACCGCACCGCTTTCATCCGTAACGCGGCCGACGATGTCACCGGTGGTGACCTGTGCGCTGGCGATGGTGGCGAGCAGAAGAAACGACAAGACCGCGACGACGCGGCAAGTAGCGACCATTGAGCTTCTCCTTATCCGAGTCGGAGTACGGTGACGATTCGACTCACATCAGCACTGCCGACGCGTGAGTCGGATCGTCACCGTACTCCGACTCGGAAACGCAGGTCCCGATTGATGTAACCGGTTGCATATACTAGGCGTCAGCCGCAGAAAGGTCAACGGGGAAGCGAGACGATGAACGGCCCTGGGTCGGGCTACCGCGCCGCTTCGAGGAATGCGGCGCGTTCCGCGTCGAACGGATCGCACCGCGCGTAGGGGCGCGCCTCGTATCCACGTTCGACGCGCTGATACCTGAATTCGTAGGAGTGCGGCGTCGCGAAGACGGCCGGATCCGTCCACGTGAACGTCACGGAGAGCAACGTGCCGTTTTTGAGAAGACGATAGCGCTCCACCAGATGTGACGTGGCCGTCCTGAATCCCCCGCCGGGAATGGCTGTCACTCCATGCGTGGGCTCGAACCCCGTTGTGTCGACAACCAGGGTGTCACCGTCCCAGCGCGCAATGGAATCGCCGCTCGTCGTTGGATCGAATACGTCTTTGCTGATGTGTGTCGTTCGATCCAGATAAAGGTGCCGCACCGGCGCCACCGGTGATTCCGCCAGGATCACGATTTCCCGCGTTCCCTGTCTGATGTCCAGCGGCCGGCCGACGTCCATCGTTGTCGGCATGCCGACCCAGTTGCACCATCGAATGGCTTTCGCGTTCTTCGTCGCTTCGGCCTGGAGTACCGCCGGCGTGACGCGGGGTGCCAGCCGGGCAGGCGGGATGTGCCGTCCGTCGAGCGGCAGTTCCCAGTAGCCGCTGATGTCGACTGAAGTCGTTGTTCGGCCCTGCGCGAAGGTCGCGATCGACCACCCCGTGGCGGCCACGGCCAGAAGAACCACACCAATTTTTACTAGGCTTCGACTCACGACTTCCTCGGGTACCTATTGCTTCGGCGGAACAATTGATTGACGCTGGAGCGGATCGCTCGAGTCGCACCACGTCTCGAAGGCGTAACTCTCCGCAGGCAGGCGCTCGAAGGAGTGTTGGTACATGTGGGGCTTGACGTAAAGCACGGGATCGTCCCATGTGTACGTGATCGTGAGGTGCTTCCCGTCAGGCGCCAGCTGAAACCGCTCCGTGAGTCGCGTTTCCGGCCTCCGCCGCCCGCCTCCCTGCACGTTGCCCTCGGGCAAGCCGACTGTATCGACCACGAGCGCGCCGCTTTCGTAGTGGCCGATGGAATGGCCGTACATGTTCGGCGCGAGCTTCGCGAGGTCAGGGTGTCCGCGTCCATCGATATGGATGCGGCGGCCGCCGGGGCCTTCACGCACCAACAGCACCTCGTCCTTGGATTGGAGAAGGAAGATCGCGGTGGAATTGGGATCGATGGCGCTGCCGCCGGTACCTTCAGGCGTGCAGGCTCCGTTGTTGACGATGTACGCCTCGCCGGCCTGATGCGGAGCAGTGTTCCCCCCGGCCGGAGTCACATTCCGACCGTCGCCGCGGATCATCATCGACGTTCCAGCGGCCGTGAGCTCGGCGGGCGGAAACCGTTGCGCTGTACCGTCGAAGCTTCCGGACCCCTCCGAATCGAGCAGAAGCCAGCCACCGGACAAATCGGGAACCGTCGTCGTTGCGGCCGGGGTTCCCCGTTGTGCTGTTGCCGGAGCGGTGCAGCCGGTCGCGCACACGGCTAGAAGCAGCAAACCCCTGGCGAGTCGCCGGACAACTCGCGCAGGAAATTTCCGCCGACTGATGATCGAACCCATGACGGCGGACTATAGGCACCGATCCGGTCGCCGTCAAGAGCGGTTCGCAACACCGCCGTCAGCTGCGCCGACACTTCGAGGCGCCGAGGTCGCCACCGATGCCGTGTCAGGGCGACTGGGCGAAGATGTCCAGCGCGAAGCCTCGCTGGTCGAATAGATACTGCCGCGACTCGTACACGAGATCCCGCAGTTTCTTGAGATTCAGATCGAGCAGCTGTCCCCGCCATTTTCGAAGCCGGCCTCCAATGAAGACCGCCTCGATGTTGCCGGTGTTGGCCTGCTGCACGACCGTATCGTACGCGTTCGCGAGAGGCATGGTGTTGAGGTCCTCAGCGCGAATGAGCACGATGTCCGCCTCTTTGCCGGGCGTGAGCGTCCCCACCTTGTGCAGCAGACCGGCATTGGCAACCCCGCGCACTGTTGCGAACTCGAGCATGTCCTGAACGGTGACGGGCGCGGGCGGATTCGGCAAGCCCTGAAAGATGCGGTTTCGCCGCACCCCACGTTGGAAGAAAAACGCCACCCGCATTTCCATGAACATGTCGGTGCTGTAGCTCGTTTCGTTGTCCACACTCAGTCCGGGCCGCATGCCGTGATCGAGCGCAGCCTGCAGCGCCGGGATGCCCTCGCTGAGCGCATACTGCGGGTCCGACCTTGGACAGACGTTCACCGAGGCGCCTGCGTCGCGAATCAGCTGCCAGTTCAGATCGGGGGTCCCACCCATGTGGTTGAAGGCGTGGCGATTGTCCAACAATCCAAGCGCGGCCACCGTTGGTAACAACGCACCGCCGCCGCCCTCGGTTGTGACCCACAGATTGAGCTGTTTGGCAAACTTCCAGTTGTCGGCATTCACGGCGGAGAACATCCGCAGCGTGACCAACTGATCGTCTGACTTGAAATACTTTTGCTGGATTCGAACGAGATCCTGGGGCCATTGGCCATCCCAGTCCCCGAACTGGGGAGCGCCGGAGGCGTGAACCGCTCGAATGCCGGAATCGAACAGCGCTTGTATGGCGGCGTCGGAGTGCTCGGATGTGCGGGAGTTGTGCGAGTTGTCGATGATGCACGTGATCCCGGCGTCGATGCAGCCGAGCGCTGTGGCGAGATTACCGACGTACATGTCGTGAGGTCGGTAGAACGGGCCAAATCCCTGGTGCGTGTAGGCGTTGTAGTCCGCGAGAGTGACGGCGTTCGGGTTCAGTCCGCGGAGTTGACCCTCCCATGCGTGCCGATGGGGATCCGCAAATCCAGGGATCAGAATCATGTCGGTGGCATCGATGCGCTGCCCCGTGGCCTTGAGGTTCGGGCCGACCGCCACGATTTTCTTCCCCTCTATCAACACGTCTCCTTTGGCGAAATTACCGACCTGTGGATCCATGCTGATGATCGTTCCGCCCGTGAGGAGGAACCGGCGTTTCGGGTCTTTCTCGGAGCGCTTGAAGAAGTCGAGCGTACTGTCGTCCTGATTCGCCGCGGCTGCATCGCCTGCGAGCCACGGAAACGCCGAAGCGCCGGCCACGAGCCCTGCGCCGGTTTTCAGGAACTTGCGTCGCGATGTCTCTGCCTCCCGAACAGTGGTATGACGCACTGCGGGAGTGGGTCTACGTTTGGCCATAGTCGTCTCCTTGTGGTGAGACAAACCGATGTCCCCGATGCTGTGTCGGAATTCGAAGGGTCAAACCGCGTTTGGAAAGTCGGCGAGATTATACGGCCGGCGATTGGGTCCGAAGTTCAATCCGACGTTAGTGCTGTATGCCTCGGCCCAAACCCGGTTCAGGGTCGATCGTCTGCCACTCGGTTCCAGCGATGCGCTCGCAAGCGACCGACCACATCGGGTGGCAGCGGCGGCTTGTCGCTTACACCGAGATTCCTCTCGACGTTCTCGCGCCGCCGCATCCCTGGAATCGTCGTCGTCACCGCAGGATTCGCAAGGATGAACCGAAGCGCCAGCTCGGGTAATGACATCCCCAACGCCTCGGCGTCGCGCCGGACAGCCGCTACCCTCGGCAGGGTTTCCGCAAGATGCGCGGGAGAGAAGTACGTATTACGCCAGTCACCCTCGGGCCATCGAGAGTCGGGGCGCAGCGTGCCGGTGAGACTCCCCTCGTCAAACGGAACCCGCGCGATCACCGCGATGCCGGCGCGCTGGCATGCAGGGAAGAGTACGTCCTCGGGGGACTGGTCGAACAGGTTGTAGACGACCTGCACCGCATCGATGAGTCCCGTCTCCAACGCGCGCAGCACGTTCTGCGGTTCCCACCGGTTCACGCTGATCCCGAACGCGCGAATCTTTCCGGACTGTTTCAGCTCCCTGACGGCGCGGCACCAGCCGTCAGCGCTCGCCCACGAATCGTCCCAGACGTGCAGCTGTTGCAGATCGAGCGTCTCGACCCCCAGGTTGCGGAGCGTTGTGTTGGTTGACTCGATGACGTGCTCGTAGGGAAAGACCTCGTCCGCGGCGCTGGTGGCCCGTCCGGGCCATCGGCGGTTTTTGGGTGGAACCTTCGAGGCGACCACGAGTTTCACGTCTCGGTAGCGCCGCAGCAGATCGCCAAGGAGGCGTTCGCTGTGGCCGTCGCCGTATGCCGCCGCCGTGTCGAAGAACGTGCAACCCAGTTCAACGGCACGATCGAGCGCGCGCGCCGATTCGGCGTCGTCCGATCCCGACCAGCCGCCCATCCCCCACATGCCGTACCCAATCTCAGAGAGCGCGTCAGGCAGGCGCGCCGCCTTGCGGTATCGCATCAGTTTCCCGTGCCGATGTACGGAAGCATGCGTCCGAAGAACAGCACCGCGAACCACGAGAAGAGCGACACCCCGCCAACGATCTTGAAGGAAGTCGGTGTGTCTTCGTTGGGGCCGAGAAGCATCACGCGCGTGCCCAGCGTCGTCTCGAAGAACATCGCGTTGAGTCCCGCGACGACGATGAAGAACACTTTGGCCCACCACGCGGCGCTCAACACGTACATGTGCGGCGCCATGACGAAAAACAGGGTTCCTGTGACGAAGTTCATCGCGAAACCGGTGATGGCCCAGGGCATGAACGCCTTCGCGGCGGCAACCGGGACGCGCCGCATGAATCCCAGGAGTCGAAGATCGAAGTAGCCGGCGCCGCCGATGAGCAACGCAAGTCCGATGAAATGAATGGACTCGCATGCGGGCCACAGCCACGTCGTGTTGCGCATGACGGTCGAAATGCGCGTTCCTTCAATCCACGCCGAAAACGGATCCATAGTCCTCGCATCGTAGAGGCGGACCTTAAGGTCCGCCTCTACATTCACTTCAAATACCCGCCCTACTTCAAATACGCCATCAAACGGCCGGCGACAATCGCGCCGCCCCACACGACAAGCGACGTGAACGCGAGCGTTCGCCCGGTTGATGCGGCCCGCGTCGGGGGCGAGCCACCGCCGAACAGACGGCTTCGTATCCGCGCGGTGACGACAACGCCAATCGCGATCAAGAGCAGCTTGACAAGAAACACGGGCTGCGCGGCCTTGTCCTCCGCTTCCGAGACGAACAGCATCACACCGCTCACGAGGTTGATGAAGAAACCCACCCAGAAAATCGGGAAGACGCGTTTGACCTCGTCGAGAGGAATTGCCGGTCCGACGCCGAGCAGTCGCAAGTCGACGATCAGCGCCGCGCCGACGACGATGCCGAGCCCGACGGTGTGCATCGTCAGGATCATCGGATAGGCCCAGATCGTGTCCGAGCCGACGACCCACGCCGAGAAGGCGCTGTTCTGCAGCGCGTGAAGGAACGGAGCCATGCCCGTGGGCGATGATACACGAGAATGCAACCGGTTACATCTGGACGCCGCGCACGGCCGATCTTGCACCGCCCTGGGCGATCGGTTAGCATCTGCAACCGGTTACATTCATATACGTCACCGGCTACAGAAGGAGACAACTTTCATGACGTTTGCCAGGCGTGTCGTCCTCGGTGCGATGTGCCTCTTGTTGGCTACCGCGGCCCATGCGCAGGTCACGACTGCCGATATTCTCGGCCGCGTGACCGACTCCAGCGGGGCCGTTCTTCCGGGCGCCACCGTCACCATCGTCAATACCGGCACGCGTGACACACGCAGCCTCACCAGCAACGAGACGGGTGACTACGTGTTCAACCTGCTGCCGATCGGCACCTATACGGTGACCATCGAGCTGCAGGGCTTCTCCAGGCAGATGACGACCGTCATGATATCCAGCGGCGATCGCGCGCGCGTTGACGCAAAGCTGTCGCTCGGCACTGTCAGCGAGAACATACAGGTCACCGCGGAGGCCGCGCCCCTGCAAACGGACACCTCCACCGTCGGGACGTTGTTCAACGCAAAGGCCGTACAGGATCTTCCTATCGCTGGTCGCAACATCATTCGCCTCGTGCAGATGATCCCCGGCGCGAATGAAGGCGCTGTCAGCTCGCTGGCGAACGGAACACGGCCGGATGATCGGCGCCAAACGTCGTCCGTGTCGGTCAACGGTAACGGGGACAACCTCAACAACCAGTTGATTGACGGCCTGGATAACAACGAGCGCGCGATTGGCACCGTCAGCATCAAGCCGTCGATCGATGCCATCGCAGAAGTCAAGGTACAGACGAACCTGTATTCGGCGGACGTGGGCCGTACGCAAGGCGGCGTGATCAACATCCTCACCAAGTCGGGGACGAACCAGGTCCACGGCACGGCGTACGAGTTCGGGCGCAGCGACCGGTTCGACGCGCAGGACTTCTTCGCCAAGCAGCGCCCGGTGTTGAAGCAGAACCAATTCGGCGGCAGTCTCGGCGGCCCGATCAAGACTGACAAGACGTTCTTCTTCGTTGACTACGAAGGATTCCGGAACCGTCAGGGTGTCGCGAATCTCCTCACGCTGCCGACGGCCCGGATGCGCGCCGGAGATTTCTCGGAGCTGTCGACGCCGATTTACGATCCGACCACGAGTCCGCGCGTCGCTTTCACCGGCAATGTGATTCCCGTTAACCGTATCGATCCGATCGCGGCGCGCCTGATCGCGCTCTATCCGTTGCCGAACCTTCCGGGTCTCGCCAACAACTATGCGAACACCACGATCCGTACCCAGAATATGGACACGACGGATGTCCGCGTCGACCATCGATTCAATGGCAACAACTCGCTGTTTGCCCGCTACTCGTACAACCGCGTGAACACCTTCACGCCCGGCGCGTGCCCGATCGTCAACGGCATCGATCCGAACTGCATCGTCGGTGGCATTGCGTTGGGTGGTGCGTTTCCGGGACCCAATCACACGACGGCATCGAATTTCGTCGGCAGCTACGTGCGCGTATTCAATCCGTCGCTGATCGGCGAGTTGAAGGGCTCGTACAACCATCCCGACATCAACTCGCTGCCGGCGAACTATGGCAAGAACCTAGGAACGCAGTTCGGCATTCCGAACACGAACTTCGACGATCGCACATCGGGCATGCCGCTGATGTCGACGACGGGGTATGCCCTCATCGGCGATGCGCAGGCAGTGCCGTTGACGACCCGCGACAAGACGCAACAGTACGCGGCGTCGATGACGAAGAATGCCGGCGCGCACAGCATGAAGATGGGCGGCGGCGTCATTCTCCGCCAGTTCTCCGTCATCCAGAGCATTTCGCCGGTCGGCGTGTGGACCTTCGACTCGCTGTTGACCAATAACGGTTCGGGCGTGGGCGGCAACACGATCGCGTCATTGTTGCTCGGCTATCCGTCGCAGGTCGTGCGCGCGCTCAATCCGTTCGAACCGAAGTACCACACCAACGAGCCGTCGCTGTACGTCCAGGACGATTGGCGGACGACATCGTGGCTGACGCTGAACCTCGGTCTGCGCTACGACATCTTCACGCCGTTCACCGAAGAGGGAAATCACCTCGCGAACTTTGATCCCGTCACACAGAAGGTGGTGGTCGCGGGGCAAAACGGCGTGTCAAAGACGGCGGGGGTGAAGACGGATTACAGCGATTTCGCGCCCCGCGTCGGCTTCGCGGCAACCGTCAACCCCGCGACTGTCGTGCGTGGCGGTTATGGGCTGACGTACTTTCCGGGTAACGTCGCTTCGACCGCGTATCTGAAAAACCCGCCGTTCACGGCGAACTACGGACCTGTCCCGAGCAACGGGTCCTCCGGGTTGGTCCCGAACATCCGGCTGGCTGACGGCTTGCCAGGGGTCGCGACTAACGATCTGTCCAATCTTTCCGGTGCACTGATTGCGACCGCTCTCGATTTCAAGGCCAACCGCGTTCAGCAGTTCAATGCGGTGGTCGAGCGTCAGCTCGGCGAAAACGTCGTGTCGGTCGGCTTTGTCGGTCAGCGGGGGAATCGAATGGCGGCGAACCCGCAGATCAACTATGCACCTGCGGGAGCGGGCGCGATCAACCCGCGCCGCGTATTCGCCACGACATACCCGAATGTCTCGAACATCCAGCTCTGGACCAACGGCGGCAAGATCAAGTACGACGCGCTGCAGTTCATCTTCCAGCGTCGCTACAGCCACGGCCTGACGTTCAGCACCCATTACACGTTGGCGCACGCGCAGCAGTACACGCCGACGACGTGGAGCGGGTACGAGTATGAGTGGTCCGATGCGCCGCTCGACATCCGCAACCGCTGGGTGATGACGGTGAACTACGAGTTGCCGTGGGGCAAGTCTCTGAACGGTCTGGCCGCCGGTGTGCTCAGCGGTTGGCAAATCAACTCGTCGGCCTTCTGGCAGGGCGGCTTCCCATTCACGGTGACAAACGCGGCGCAGCGGATGAATACCGGTGGCAGCGACCGTCCGGACATGGTTTGCGATCCGAAGTTGCCGACGGATGAGCGCACCTTGCAGAAGTGGTTCAGGACCGAGTGCTTCGTGGGGCAGGCGCAGTTCACGCCGGGCAGCACACCGGGCACCGTACTCCACGGACCATCGAACCGCATGCTCAACTTCTCGTTCTTCAAGGACTTTGCGATCTACAACGAGACAAAACTGCAGTTCCGGGCCGAAGTCTACAACGTGACGAATACCCCGAACTTCGTCGTGCCGAACGGTCAGCTTGGCAATCCGGCGTTCGGTTCGATTTCGGGCACGGCGAACAACATCCCGCGGCAGATGCAGTTTGCCGTGAAGTATCTCTTCTAGTTCTCGTAGTCTCGGTTCCGGCTGCCGCGATTTCTTGCGGTGGCCGGACCGTTCGACGCGCAGATCGGGTCCTCGGGGAACAGGAAAACGAAGCCGTGCCCTCACATTCTGAACGAGTTCGTCGCCATTACCCGCCCGGCTGGTGGGAGCAACTGCACGATCACGGGAAGGAATCGGCCAGGCAGACTTATGCCGCCGATGGTGACGCTTCAGCCGAGATCGCGTCAGGCGCCGGGCAGACCGCTTCGTCCGACAATCTGGCCGAGTCAAACGCACCTGAAAATGCTGTAGCATCGCAACCGGTTACATCGGATTCACCCGCCGGCACGGAACGGGACGGAGCGCAATGAAGCGAATCAGAATGGGGCTGGTCGGCCCGGGGTTCGTGGGCATGCATCACGTCGATGCGGTGCGACGTCTGGGGTTTGTTGACGTCGTCGCCGTCGCCGACAGCAACGAGACGCTGGCCCGGGAGAAGGCGTCGGCGATCGGTGTCGCGAAGGCGTACGGCTCGTTCGAGGCGCTCGCGAAGGACCCGGACGTTGACGTGATCCACAACACCACGCCGAACTTCCTTCATGGGCCGGTGATTCAGGCGGCGATCGCGCACGGCAAACACATCATCTCGGAAAAACCGCTCGCCTCGTCGGCGACGGAAGCACATGCGCTGTGGCGTGCGGCGGCGGATGCCGGCATCGTCCACGCGGTTACGTTCAACTACCGCGGCAATCCGCTCGTGCAGCAGGCGCGCGCGATGATCAGCCGCGGCGACGTCGGTCCCGTGCATTTCGTTCACGGCGGCTATTTGCAAGATTGGTTGCTGAAGCCAACGGACTTTTCGTGGCGGCTCGAGCCGGATAAGGGTGGGGCGAGCTCTGCGTTTGCGGATATCGGCTCGCATTGGTGCGATCTCGCGCAACACGTCACCGGCTCGGCGATTGTGGAGGTGCTCGCGGATTTGAATACCGTTGTCGGAACGCGGTTTCGACCCGCGGTTGCGACCGAGGCGTTTGCCAGCGCCGGCACCGATAAGCGCGAACTCTTCAGAGTCACGAGCGAGGACCTTGCCACGGTGCTCGTACGGTTCGAGAACGGCGCTCGCGGCTGCGCGACGATTGGCCAGGTCTGCGCCGGACACAAGAACGATTTGTGGCTCGAGATCAACGCGGCCGAAGCGTCGCTGCGGTGGCGCCAGGAGCAGCAGAACGAGCTCTGGGTCGGTCATCGCGACGCCGCCAACGAATTGCTCGCGAAAGATCCGTCGCTCATCGCGCCGGCCGCGCGGCCGTACGCGCATCTTCCGGGCGGACATCAGGAAGGGTGGAGCGATGCGTTCACCAACGTGATTCGCGACATCTATTCCTTCATCGCGGAAGGGCGCGCACCGGGCGATCGCCGTGCGCCGGCATTTGCCACGTTCGAGGATGGTTACCGTGTCGCGTGCCTGGTCGATGCCGTGCTTGAAAGCCATCGCAGTGGCGGTGCATGGACGAAGGTGCAGGCAGTCGAAATGGTTGGAGGGCTCCTTTGAAACTCGGTCTGTTCACGCCGGTCTTCGGAGGTCTCGAGGTCAAGCAGATGCTTGCGAAGGTGCAGGCACTGGGAAAGGTGCAGGCGCTCGAGATTGGAACGGGCGGGTGGCCTGGCAACGGTCATCTCGACATGGAGTGTCTGCTCGGCGACAAGGGGCGGCTCGCCAATTACCGCTCGATGATTGCCGACGCGGGGCTGACGATCAGCGCGCTGTCCTGTCACGGCAATCCACTGCACCCGAACGCGGATGTCGCGCGCGAGTACGACGACGTTTTTCGGAAGACCGTCTGCCTGGCGCATCGGATGGAGGTGCCGGTCGTCGTGACGTTCTCAGGTTGCCCTGGCGACTCGGAGGACGCCAAGCATCCGAACTGGGTGACCACTCCGTGGCCACCGGAGTTTCTCGAGGTCCTCGACTGGCAGTGGGAGGCGAAAGCCATCCCGTACTGGACCGAGGCCGCGAAATTCGCCGCAAATCATGGCGTCAAGGTGGCACTCGAAGCGCATCCGGGATTTCTCGTCTACAACGTGGAGACGATGCTGAAGCTGCGCTCGGCGGCTGGTCCCAATCTCGGCATCAACTTCGACCCGAGTCACTTGTACTGGCAGGGCGTCGATATTCCGGCCGCCATTCGCGCGCTCGGCGATTCGATCTTTCACGTCCACGCGAAAGATCTCGCCTTCGATAGTCAGAACGTCGCGATCAACGGCGTGCTCGACGTGAAGAGCTACCGGGACATGCAGGCGCGTTCGTGGCTGTTCCGCAGCGTCGGCTGGGGCCACGACGAGCTCGAATGGAAGCGCATCGTCAGCGCACTGCGGCTGGCGGGCTATGACTACGTCGTCAGTATCGAGCACGAGGATGCGCTCGTGTCTGTTGACGAAGGCCTCAAGGCCGCGGTCGATCTTCTCAGCCGCGTCATTCTGACCGAGCCACCCGTCGACGCGTGGTGGACCTAAACGCGTAAACGCGACAGGGAGTTTTGATGGCTGGATCCGCTGCCGCGACGACCGCGCCAGGCGCGCTGGTCGATCGCGACGTGACCTACGACAGAACGCGGCTGTTCCTCGTCAGCGCGCTCGCGCTGGCGACAGCAGGCATCGCCGCATCGCTGCGCGCCAATAGCGCCGCCGATATCCAACGGATTTTTCTCGACCCAATCGACAGCGCGCACTCGGCCGAAATGATTGGCGCCATCCTCGGGATTCCGTTTCTCGGCTTCGCGCTGACGATTGCCATCGGCAGTCCGTTGTTGGACGTGATTGGCATGGGGCTGCTGCTGCCGCTCGCGGGCATTCTGCTCGCGGCTGGCAATCTCATCATGGTGTTCTCGGGAAGTCTCGCCACCGGGCCTGGCGTCTACACGGTGCTCTGGTCGGGCGCGCTCGTGCTCGGGATCGGGTGGGGTCTGGTCGAAACGGTGATCAACCCGCTGATGACCAGCCTGTACCCGCGCGACAAGGCGTCGCGCCTCAACGCGGTCCACGCCTGGTGGCCGGGTGGGCTCGTGATCGGCGGACTCCTCGGCGTTGCGATGACAGCAGTCGGCCTCGGGTGGCAGGCAAAGCTCGCGTTCATTGCGATCCCGGGCGTGCTGGTCGCGATTCTCTGCATGGGTGTGAAGTTTCCACCCACCGAACGCGCGGCCGCTGGCGTATCGATGGGGCAGATGTTCCGGGAGCTTGTTAATCCGCTCTTCATCATCCTGTTCCTGTCGATGTTCCTTACCGCGGCATCAGAACTCGCACCAGGACAGTGGGTCGACTTCGCGTTGAGCCGAACGGTCCATATGCCCGGTATTCTGCTGCTCGTGTACGTCAGCGCCCTGATGTTCGTGGCCCGCCACTTTGCTGGACCGCTCGTGGAGAAGCTCTCTTCGATCGGCCTGCTCTGGGTGTCGTGCCTGATGGCGTCGCTTGGCCTCGTCGCGCTGAGCGTTGCGAATTCACCGATCACGGGTCTGCTGGCAGCGACCCTTTGGGGCGCCGGCGTCTGCTACATGTGGCCGACGATGCTTGCGACCGCGTCGGAGCGATTCCCGCGCGGCGGTGCGCTGTTGATGGGACTGATGGGAACGGCCGGAACGCTCTCCATTCAGTTTGTGTTGCCGTTGATGGGCGCCATCTACGACCGCACGAAGATTGCCGCCGCCGGCGGTGAAGCCGCGTTCAATGCGCTGGCGCCCGCGAGTGAGGAACTGAACCGGGTGCTGAGCATTGCGGCTCAGACCTCGTTCCGGGCCGTGGCCGTCTTGCCCGCAATTCTTCTTGTGGTGTTCGGCGCAATCTGGCTCCGTGATCGGGCCAAAGGCGGGTTCGTCGCCGAACAGTTGTCGGGAAAGTCATGAGGAAACACTTCACCTGTGGCGTCCTGGTGGCGCTCATCGCATCCCCGTTCGCCGGGCCAACAGCGGACGCGCAAGCTCCCGCAGCGAAATCAGCCGCGGCCGCGCCGATGCGCGACATCTCCGGATTCTGGACGCTGTCGTTTGACAGCCGAAAAGTGCCGACGGCCAAGCTGTTGCCACGCATCACCAGAACGATGATCGATCTTCACGCGCGGCGCGACGTGCACGCCATGCGGTGGTGCAACCTGCTCGGAACGCCGTTCGTCATGGACTCAGGGACTCCGATCGACATTCGTCAGGGGCCGACCACGATCGTCATCTCGCCTGAGAACAATCCGGCACCGCGTTACCTGTATCTGAACCGCAAGCACGTCGATCCGAACATCTACGACCAGTCCACCAACGGCGACTCGATCGCCACGTGGGAAGGGGACACGCTCGTCGTCGACACGATTGGGTTCCATCCGACTCGCGGCGTGACGTCGATTCCCGGCGGCGGCTTCAAGACCGATAAGTCTCACCTCGTCGAGCGCTATCGTCTGCTGGAGAACGCCGAGGTGCTGTCGGTCACGTTCACGTGGACAGATCCCACTGTGTACGCCGCGCCTCACATTTATGAGTTCCGCTACAGGCGTCTTCCAACGACCTATGAGCCGGTGAGCACGTGGCCGTGTGATCCGTACAACGAGACGCGCGCGCAGTTTCTGGGCGATCCGGCGCCGTTCACAGCGTCACCACAACGGTGAAATGAAATGAAACAGCATACCTTCGGCCGGTCGAGCGCCGTCCTGATCGCCGCCAGCGTCGTGGTCGTGGCCGCGAGCGCGATCACGCGAACCTCCGCGCAAACCAAACCGCAGTCGCTCAACGGCATCGAACGACTGGAAGGCGATTGGGTGCGGATCGATCCGAACGGCTCTAACGATTTCGGTGGTCTGACCTCGAAGTTCACACCTGCCTCGTTGACGCCACAAGGTGCCGTGGCAGCTGAGTCGACGCGCCGTGCACAGGCTGCGCCGCGCGGGCCTGCCTATAACGAAACGAAACCGCACGATCCGGGCGAACCCTACATCGTCGTGTCGCGACCGTGTGCGTCTGGTCCGTTCGGTGGCGGCGCGCTAGGGATCAATCCGGACTCGGGCGGCATCCACTTCGTCGTGGGCAAAGACGAAATCATCCTGGCGCCCGAGCGTGGCGGCATTCGCCACATCTACATAGACGGCCGCAAGCACCCCGATGTCAGTCGATGGACACCGACAGGCAGCGGTCACTCCGTTGGTCACGTCGAGAACGGTGAGCTGGTTGTCGACACGATGGGGATTTCGCCGGGCGGTGTCACTGCAGGCGGCTGGCGCACTCCTGAAACTCACCTCATCGAACACTTCGTCGTTTCCCCCGACGGTGAGCATCTGACGATCAAGTACCGCTGGGAAGACCCGAAGGTGTACCAGAAGCCGCACGAGTACGAGTACCAGCTGGATCGGCTGCCGGCAGGGAGCTACGCCTTTGAGGAGTGGTGCGATGCGAGCGATCCGATCGAACAACAGTCGGTTGTGCCGCCGCCGCAATAACGATACGGCGGGCGCACGCACCCGACGCGAATTTATCAAGGAACTCGCGGCGTACGGTGCGGCCACCTTCGCTGCTGGCACGCTGGGCAACATCGTCGCCGCGCAGAGCGGCTGGCAGAACAGAGTAGGCCTCGAGCTCTACACGGTGCGCGATCTGATGGCCAGCGACTTCGAGGGTGTTCTCGCAAAGGTCGCGGCTATCGGTTACAAGGAAATCGAGCCGGCCAACGGTTACAACAACATGCCGCCGGCGAAGTTCCGCGCGATGCTCGATCGCCTCGGCCTGACGATGCCGAGCACGCACTCAGGCGCCACCGGAACCGGTCTCGAGCTGGAAAAACAGCTCGAAGGTTTCCAGGTGATGGGAATCAAGTACACGGAGATTTCAGCGGGTGCTCCCGCGGCTGCCCGCGGCGCCGCCACTCGCCCGGCAGGACCACTTCCACCCGGCGCGTACTTCAATCCAGGAACCGGCGTCGTCCACAACGCCTTCACCGAGGCCGAAGCGTTCGGGCCCTATCAGCCGCCCGATTCACTGGACGCCGTCAAGCGACGTGCGGCCCAACTGAATGCGAACGGCAAGATCGCGCAGAAGTTCGGGATGAAAGTCCTCGTTCATAACCACACCGGTGAGTTCGAGAAGTTGACCGACAGTCCGAGGACAACCTACGACGTGCTCCTGGCGGAAACGGATCCTGCCCTCGTGACGATGCAGATCGACATCGGATGGACATACATCGCCGGCGTCGATCCGATTGCCCTGTTCAAAGCTCACCCCGGACGCTTCGAGCTGTGGCACATCAAGGACGTCTTCGGGCTGAAAACCGTCAACCCGTCGCTCGGTCCTAACGCCCGTACCAGCAGTATGGCGTTTGCGCCCGTCGGCACGGGACAGATCGATTTCAAGACGGTCTTCGCGAGCGCGGCACTCGCCGGCCTCAAGCACTTCGCGATCGAGCACGACAACGCTGCGGCGTGGGGTGACTCGCTCGCCGCGGCGCGCGTGTCATATCAAAACCTGTCCAGGATGCTGTCATAGGCCCGCGAAACGCCTGCAGCACGTCACGGGTCAGTGATGATTGACCTGAGATGATCAGCCGACACCTTCGCGTGTTCGTGAGCTCCCGAATGGAGGAGCTTGCGTCGGAACGTCAGGTGCTCAAGCGCGCGCTCGCTGAGCGCGACATCGACGCTTGGGTCTTTGAAGCCGATGCCGGGGGTCGGAGCACGTCGATTCAGGAGACGTACCGGCGCGAGCTCGCCGCAGCCCACCTGTACGTCGGTCTGTTCTGGAATGGCTTCGGGGAGTACACGATCGACGAGTTCGAGTACGCCCGGGAACTCGAGAAGGATTGCCTCATCTTCGAAAAACGCGAAGGCATAGACGGCAAGCGCGATCCGAAGTTGCAGGAATTCCTCAAGCGTCTCGAGGACGTCAAGCGCGGCCTGACGATTCGCAGGTTTCACACGCTCGAGGAGCTGGCGGCATACGTCAAGACCGATGTTGCCGCCTGGCAAACCGACACGATCGAACGTCTCCACTTGGCGCGGTCGCAGATGCCATTCGAAGCGCCGCCGCTCTCGGACAAGCACGTTCTGCGCGAGGCACTGTTGGCGCAGATGAAGACAACGCTCGTGCCCGGCGGTGGGCAGTCGGCGCGTGTGACTCGCGCGACGTTGCACGGCGCTGGCGGGGTTGGAAAGTCGATCGTCGCCGCGGCATTTGCACACGATCCCGATGTCAGCGCGTGTTTCCCGCACGGGACGTTGTGGGCGCACGTTGGCGACAACCCCGATGCCCTTGCGGTGCTCTCGTCATGGGGGCGCTCGCTGCGCGACCCTGACATGCCGGCCGCGGGATATGCGAGTCAGTCAGCGGGAACGAATCAGCTGCGGACCGTGTTGAAGGACAAAGCGTGCCTGCTCGTTCTCGACGATGTCTGGCATCCCGATTTGATTCGCGAGGCGTTCCTGGTTGGCGGCCCGCGTTGTCTGCTGCTCATCACGACCCGCAAGTCGGAGGTCGCGCGCAGTATCGCCGCGACGCAGACTGACGTTGCGGAGATGATCGAAGACGAGGCGCTCGCGCTGCTCACGAAGTGGGTGGGCATCTTGAGCGGGGATGACGAGAACGCCGCGCGCTGGTTCGCTCGGCAGGTGGGCTATTTACCACTCGCGCTCGAGCTCATCGGAGCCGGCGTCGCGAAGCTGGCGGACTGGAAGGAATACCGCGCGCGATGGGACGAGCAGGCCCTGAGCGCGTTGAGACGGGGCCGGGGAGCGTCCGGCAAGCAAGACAACTTGAAGGACTCGATCGCGTTGAGCCTCCAGTTTCTCGCCGGCGACGAGGACCGTCGCAACTACGTGCGCCTGGCGGTGTTTCCGAAGGGAACCCCGTTCCCCGCCACTGCGTGCGCGGCATTGTTTCAATGGACCGAAGCCGACGCCTCTGAATTTCTTCTCGACATCGTCGGCCAGGCGCTGTTGACGCGACAACCGTCCGCGCTCGGCCCGCGATACCGGATGCACGACCTGCTCCACGATTTCGCGGCCGAACGCCTCGGTACGGAAGCACTCGAAGACGCTCATCGCTCGTTGGCCAAGGGCTACGAGAAACGATGCGCCGGGCAATGGGCGTCGGCACCCGACGATGGGTACTTCTTCGAACAGATTGCGCGTCATCTAAGTGCCGGGCGTCTGCTGGCCGACCTCGACAAATTGATCGACAAAGTGTGGATGGACGCGAAACTGCGCCTCACGCACTCGCATCGGTCTTTCTACCAGGATGTCGAGCTCGCGATCGGCCTTGCGATGTCGCAGAATCCGCCCCCGCTGCTGCCGCTGATGCGGGGATGCCTCATCAAGAACACGCTGTCTTCGGTCGCCTCGACCATTCCGCCGCCGCTCATTGGCGTGCTCGCACTCGGGGATCAGGTGGAACGGGCACGTGGCTACGCCGGGATGATTCCCGACGCCGCCACGCGATGCGATGCGTGGTTGTCGATCGCCGATGCCCTCGCGGCGCGGCGCGATCCGACGTCGGCGATCGACGATCTGCTGCAGGCGATTGCGTGCGAGGCGCAGGTCAAGGAAGGCGCGGACGAGCGCCGGCAGAAGATCGACCACGCGATCACCACGCTCTCCACGACCTGCTCGCCGGCTGATGTCCTTCGAGCGGCCAGCAACAGCCCGATCGCCCCGACAGTGATCGAACGAATGGTCGAACACGCGATGAATTCGACGGGTCAGGAGGAGGCGACGAGCGAGCTGCTGGCCCTCGGCTCACTCGAGACGCTGCCATTGATGCTGCGCGTAGGGCAATTCGATCGTGCGCTCACGCTCGCGCGCTCGTGCGCGAATGAGGACACACGGCTTTGGTATCTGCGTGCAATCACGCGCGCGGTCATTGAAGCGGGCGATCTCGACCGAGCGCTCGCGATCGCCGAGGAGGAAGAACGACTGTGGAAAACCTACTACTCTGATTTCTCGTTTGTCGAGCTCGTGGTCGGAAGACTGACGCAAGAGGAAAGCCCGTCGACCATCGCAGACATGATTTCCGGCGTACGCCACGCAGATTTGCGCGGGCGGATCATCGAGCGAGCGGTCGGCGAGCTGGCCAGACGGGGTGATACAGCACGCGCGCAGGACGTGGCCACCAGGGTTGCGGACGAGGAGCATCGAGACCTGGCGACGTACGTGATCGTCTCAACGTTGATCAAGAGGCAGACCATCGATGCGGCGTGGACCGTCACGACCTCGATGCAGGGCCGCTGGCGCGCAGTGGCTGGTGCCGGGGTCGCGAAGGCGCGAGCGGAAGCAGGCCAGAGTGACGACGCCCGCCTGGCTGCACACGACGCGCTCTCGAACGTCGACCGGATCGAGAGCAACTTTACGAAGGCCGTGACGTTGGCGCGGGTAGCCGAGTCGCTGGGACGAATCGGTGACGTCGATGACGCGATCGGGCTCATCGGTCGAGCCACGGGAATGCTTGCCGCTGAAGATGACTACCACAAAGATCGGATCGCGACGCACCTCGCTGTGGCGTCTGCGGTCGCGGGGCGGTACGACGAGGCGCGACAGATCGCACGCGCGATGAAATCCTGGAATCGAAGCGCGGGATTCATCGAGCTCGGCAAGGTTATGGTCGCGGCCGGTGAACATACACGCGCGGTCGATCTGTTGAGCGATCTCACCGGTGATCACGACAAGCTGACGTTTCTGAAAACCATCGGACCGGCTCTCGTTGCCAAAGACGCCTACGACGGCGTCTCCACAGCACTCGAGGCTCTGGACGGCCAGTACTACAAGGAAGAGGCGTTGAAGCCGACCATCGATGCGGCCATCCAGCGACGAGCGTTTCGCGAGGCGTTGCGTTGGCTCGAGATGCTGGAGTCGTACTACCGCAGGGATCTCCTCAACGTCTTGATTCAGCCGATGCTCGACGCCGGCGAGGCCGTAATGCTGATGAACGCGGCCTACAACATGGATCACCAAGGTGTCGTGTGGGACCTCATCATGCGTGTCGCCCGCAAACGGGTTCATGAGGGAGAATTCGACGAGACTTACCGGGCGGATGGCATCGACATTGCCGATGAGAAGCGGTCGGAGTTGCAACTCCACGTCGCTCGCGCGCTCATCGAGGACGGCAGCCTCGATCGCGCGCGCACCGCAGCGATCAAGAACGACGGGTACTACCGGGACGATGCGATCACCGAAACGGCGGTTGCGTTGGTGAAAGCCGGGCGACTGCCGGATGCCCTCGAGTTGGTGGGGCAGCTGAAGCACCAGGATGAAGGGCGTCTCGCCCTCGCGTTTGCGCTTGTCGACATGCACGAGACCGCGGCCGCGCTCGAGCTCGCTCAGCGTATCGACGCGACGCATTACCGTCGCAACGATCTTCTGGAGTCGATCTGCAAGGCACAACTGCAAGGCGGCAGCGACGACGCGGCGCGATCCACCGCGGCGATGGTGACTCGCGAAGAGCTGCGCACCGACCTGCTCGCACAAGTCGCATGGTCGTTCGCCAAGGGCGGACGCGTCAGGGACGGGGTCACACTCGCCGAGGATCTCTTGCGTGCACTGGAGTCCGGCGTCGAGCCGCAGCCGCGGGAGCGGCTGGTGTGGCGAGCCACACATGTCCTCGAGGCCCTATCGGCGCCTGCGGCAAAGCCCGTCCAGCAGATCGCGGAGGCGTCGAACAGAGGCGAACGCCTCCAGGCGGCGGTCATCGCGGCGCTCGAGGTGGATGACGTCGATGGCGCGCTCGCGATCGTGGACGCCGTTCCGTTGGAACCGTACTCGAACCGATGGGATCGCATGGAAGCGACGGTGACCGTCGCCGAGCGCGTCGCCCGGGCAGGTCCCTCCGAGCGTGCGCGGCTGCTTGCGCGCTCCGCCATCGACGCGGCCATCGCCGTAATCGGGCTCCAGAGCCCTATGATGAGAGTCTTCAATAAGACTACATACAAGCTTCTCGCCACAGGGTGGGCCTCGCTGGCAAGAGGCGGTGGCTTCCAATCTGCACTGGAACTGATCGCGGCAATCAAGGCCGCCGACCTTGCAAACGACGATGTGCTCGCCGCGCTTGCACCGACGTTGGCAGCCAGCGGCCGCGTCGAATGGGCCCTCGATGTCGCCGAGGCCATCGCAGATCCGTCGGATAAGGCCCAATCGCTCGTCGCGACAGCTGACGCGCTCCGCTCGGAGGGCGACACGCGTCGGTCATTGGAGATGGGCCGCTTGGCCTTGCGCGTGGCGCAAGGTCTCGAACATTGGCCGCGCACGAATGCGCTCTCGTTGGTCGCGTCGGCGCTGATCCGCGCGGGGGACACGGAGCTGTGGAAAGAGACGCTATCGCTCGGAACCGATCCAGGCGATTCCACGGATGCGGCCATCGAATCGAAAGATGTGGCTGTCGTCGCGAGCCAAGCCGCGCTCGCGCTGTCCGACTGCGGGCACGCGGCTCTCGCCGTTGAAGTGGCGAGGACGTACCGGACCTCGGCTGGAGGTGAGTCGCTCGGTCGGTTCGGCGTCGTGTTCGCGCGTCACGGCGCGGCTCCTGAGGCGGAAGAGGTCGCAAGAAGTTTGATTGGAAGGGGCGGGGATGAAGTGGCGGCGCAAACGGCCGAAATCTGGGCCACGATCGGGCAGCCTGCGAATTCGTTGGCTGCCCTCGATCATGTGCATAACGTCGACGTGAGGCGTCGAGTGATCGGTATCCTCGCTCGTCAGGTCCCACGGGAAGGGCGGCAAGAGGCGACGCGATTCTGGTCCGAGGCCACCGCTGGCATCGAGCCGGCCACGAGCCGAGCCAGGATGCTGGCTTTCGTGGCCGCCGAGCTCGAAGGCACCGCGCTACGCGAGCACGCCATCGCCGTCCTCGCGCGTGCGTTGACCGAGACGCGCGACACCGACCGGGCGACGGTGCTCGACGTTGTCACGACCGGCATCCCGATCCTGGCCCGTATTGACAACGGCGACCTGTTGCGCCGAATCCGCGATCAGGTACTGATGATCGAGTCGTGGTGGACGCCCGGTGTCGCGGCTCAGGCCACGGCTTGACGCTTGGCGCAACTGCGAAGAGACGTCAACGCTGTGCGTTGACAGACTATGGTCCCCCTGTTTTCGATTTGGAGTCATGGCTGAAGCTTCACGACGGCGATACGTGCGGCGGCCGGATCGCCCAGTGACGGCGGTGCGGCTCGCGCTCGACACAGATGGATTGGTCTACCGCAAATGGGGCGGGGAGCAGCGTGCCAAGCCCGGCGACTGGGTCGTCGACAACGACGGCGACGTGTACACCGTCGACGCGGACGTCTTCGCTCGGACATACTCAAGGACCGGGCCCGGCACGTACGTGAAGACGACACCGGTATGGGCGGAACGCGCGACGCAGGCTGGCAGCACGACGACGAAGGAAGGCGCGACGCACTACAACGTCGGCGACTACATCGTGTCCAACAACAGCGATGGTTCCGATGAGTACGCGATGACTGCCGCGAAGTTCGAGGATCTGTACACGCCAGCCGACGAGTAGCGGGGTCGATGGAGACGTTGCCGCGCTGAAAGTCGTCGGCGGGTCATCGGTCGTGGACGGGTCACGTTTCTCTGCATGAGCTGGACTGCCTAAATCACCGGGAATACGTTCGCGGCGCGAAGCCAACTCGTTGACACGGTCAGCGTCGCTGAATAGACTCTCGCGACCTTCATCACACAGTTTTTCTTGAAATTCGCCAACGCGCATCGGCGCGTACAGGGCCGATGCGGCAGGTTGACGTTTGCGGAGGCGAAAGCCATGACACCACGCATCCATATCGCGCTCGCCGCAGTTGCCGGACTGGTGGCGGCTGCTGCGCTGACGGAGTCTCCAAAGGTTGTCCACGCGGACGCGGCAGCCGCGATTCAGATTCCGCTCGCAGGCACGGGAACATTGGCGACCGGCAACGCGCCACCATCCGGCGATGGTGACGTCACGGCCGTGGAATTTCCCGGCGAGAGTGATGACGAGGCGGACATCCACGAATTTCCCGGCAGCATCGTTGACCGCAGCCTTTCGCGAGGCTCTGGCCCCGGTGTTTCCGTCAACAGTGGCCCGAAGGCGAAATCGAAGCTGCATTTCAACGTTGGCTTCGAAGGGCTGAATCATTACCAGCAGCGGTACGCGCGCAGCGGAAATCAGTTCTCCATTGAGCCGCCCGACCAGGGACTGTGCGTTGGCAATGGCTACGTCGTCGAAACAGTTAATGACGTAATCAATGTGTACAACGAGGCGGGCCAGTCGCTGCTCCCGGACAACACAGCGACCAACATCGTTTCAGGATTTCCGCGAAACGTGGACCATGCGGTTGACCTCAATTCCTTCTACGGATACGCGCCCGCGATCAACCGATCGACGGGCATTCGTGGCCAATTCGTTACCGACCCCTCCTGCCTCTTCGACGTGGCGACGCAGCGGTTCTTCGTTGTCGTGCTCACGCTCGAAGTCGTGCCGACTACTGGCGCGTTTACACAGGTCAATCATCTCGACATTGCCGCCAGCAAGACGTCGAACCCGACCGGCGACTGGAATATCTATCGCGTGAACGTGACGAACGACGGGACAAATACCGGGGGAGTCAATCCAGGACCGTTCCTCGGCGATTACCCGCACATCGGGGCGGACGCGAATGGTTTCTACATCACCACCAACGCGTATCCATGGTGCTGCAACGGTTTTTCAGGCGCCCAGATCTACGCGTTCTCGAAGGCACAATTGGCTGCCGGAGCCCCGAACGTGACGATGGTGCACATCGACACGTCGGGCATGGTCAACGTGCCGAGCGATGCCGGGCCGACACAACCTGGCTTCACTGTCTGGCCCGCGCAGTCGCCAGGTATGCAGTTCGACGGCGGTACGGAATACTTTTTGAGCTCGAATGCCGCTGATGAAGCGACGCATCCGAAAGCGGGAACGGGCGGCAACAATGTGTCCAATCAGCTCGTTGTCTGGACGCTGAGGAACACGTCGTCGCTCAACACAGCGACGCCCGCGCTCACGCTGACGAACAAAGTGCTGACGGTGAATCAGTACGCGACTCCCCCGAAGCAGAAGCAGCCCGGCTCCGGGACGATCGCGAACAAGAACACGACGCCGGACGTCGCGCAGGGTGCGTGCATCAATGACACGACGACGCCAACCATATCGGGCGTCGGCTGCTGGCGTCTGTTGTTCAACCCTCCCGAGCCGGCGCATAACGAAGTGATCTCGAGACCCGACTCAAACGACACGCGGATGCAGCAGGTGATGTACGCGAACGGCAAACTATGGGGCACGCTCGGCACCGCGTTGAATCCGAACGGCGGCCCGCAGCGTGCGGGCATCGCGTGGTTCATCATCAACCCCCATGCTGGAAAGGTGATTCTGCAGGGTTACCTTGGTGCTGCAGGTCACGACTTCACGTATCCCGCTGTCGGTGTGACGGAGAGCGGCCGAGGGATTATCGCGTTCACCGATACGGGCGATGCGACGAACCCGAGCGCCGCTTATGCGCTGATCGACGCTATCGTCGGCGTCAGCGCCTGGGATGTTGTCGATGGAGGCGACGGAGCCGCGCGTGCTGACGGTTTCACGAGCTACAAGTCGCAGGTCGGCAACCCGCCGCGGACGCGCTGGGGCGATTACGGCGCCGCAGCTGTCGACGGCAAGTCGATCTGGATCGCGAGCGAATACATCGCGCAGGCGTGCAATTACACCGAGTGGGGCGGTCCATTCTTCGTAGGTGGCACCGGTGACAACCTGCTGGGCACATGCGGTGGTGCGTCGCACGGGCCGGGCGGGAGGTCGGCGCTCGGCAACTGGTCAACGCGAATCAGCCAGTTCATCCCGTAAGGTCCGTTGCGATCGCCGGTGGCCGGCCCAAAAGTCAGCCACCGGCTCATCGCCAGCGTTCAATGTCGTCGGCGAGGTCGTGGAGCGCTTCGGCGACCTTGCGACGGGCGCGGCCGAACGTTGCTGTGCGTTGACAGGGTTGGCAGCGCTGTTCCGAGTGCGCCTACGGCAGCGACGCGACGGCCGGACCGAGCGTCACCACGAGCCGCAGCGACACCGAGAGCTCCTCGAGCTTGTAGTGCGGCCGCAGGTACACGATGGCTCGAAACGCGCCGGGCCGGCCCGGGTATCGTATCGAACCTCGCGAGAATCCTGTCGTAGGGAGATTTTTGTCTCCTGTGCCAGGCGTATCGATGCCAAAATTACGAGTTCGGCACGCGGGTAAGCGCTGGATCTTTGTTTTTCTGAGCACGCCCTTTGCTACTTCGACCCACACCGCACGATGCTTAACTCGTTGGTCAGTCACGTCATTGGTCTAATCCATTCAGCGGCAAGCGCGCTCTGGATCGCCGCCGAACTTCTGTTCTATTCCGCGATCTGGATGTGTGGA
>Ga0114129_10002562_pt1 | contig 25237 bp, 29 predicted proteins | sample RhiMetdeltSRZDD1_FD_80071 | JGI IMG/M metagenome (GOLD analysis project Ga0114129, IMG submission 80071) | Populus rhizosphere microbial communities from Tennessee, USA - Rhizosphere MetaG P. deltoides SRZDD1 (version 2) (version 2) | ecosystem: Host-associated > Plants > Roots > Rhizosphere >...
ACCTCGGTCCGCAGGACCAGCCCGACGTGATGAGCTACCACACGGGCAAGGAGATCCCGAACTACTGGACCTACGCGAGGAAGTTCGTCCTGCAGGACCGCATGTTCGCACCTGCCGACTCGTGGACGCTGCCCGCACATCTGTTCCTCGTATCGGCGTGGGCCGCGTCCTGCAGCAACCCACATGACCCGATGTCCTGCGTGTCGAACCTGGATCTCGGCAACGAGTTCGCCGCCATGCGGGATCGCCGGGACGTGCCGATCTGGGCGTGGACCGACATCACCTACCTGCTGCACACGCACGGCGTCAGCTGGTCGTACTACGTCGGCGACGATACGTGCTTCTTCGACCCGTGCAAGCGTGGCGCGGGCCGCGAGCACACGGTCTCGCAGCAGAACCCCCTGCCCTGGTTCACGGACATCCGCGAGACGGGCCAGATGGACCGGATCCAGACGCACTCGCAGTTCTACAAGGCGGCCGCGGCCGGGAACCTGCCGTCGGTGTCGTGGATGATGCCGCACAACGGTGTCGGCGAGCACCCGAGCAACGGCGAGCCGATCTGGAAGGGGCAGCGGCACGTCACCAACGTGATCAACGCGATCATGCGCGGGCCCGACTGGAACGACACCGCGATCTTCCTGACTTGGGACGACTGGGGCGGTTTCTACGACCACGAGGAGCCGCCGCACGTCGACCGCAACGGGTACGGGATGCGCGTCCCCGGGCTGCTCATCAGCCCGTGGGCCAGGGCCGGCCGGATCGACTCGCAGACGCTGTCGTTCGACGCGTACCTCAAGCTGATCGAGGACCTGTTCCTGCAGAAGGAGCGCCTGAACCCGCAGACGCTCAGCCGACCGGACTCTCGCCCGACCGTGCGAGAGAAAGTGGGGATCCTCGGTAACCTGCTCAAGGACTTCAACTTCCAGCAGGACCCGATCCCGCCGTTGATCCTGGATCCGACACCGTAGGTCCGGGGCGCGAGCGGCCCGCTCTGCGTCCGGATCAACCCGGTGCGAGGTGAACACCGGCTCGGTCCTGGCCGGTCCGTTCGCAGGACTTGGTCGAGGTCTCGTCAACTCGCGTGACATATGATCGCCTTGACGGCCGACAGTCGATTCAGTCGGGTCTGGAGAGGCCCATGATCGATGTGATGCACACGGTGACCATCGATCGACCGGTCAGCGAGGTATTCGACTTCGTGGCGGAGTCGTCGAACGAGCCAAAGTGGGACGTCGACGTTCAGGAGGTCGTCCAACCGTCGCAGGGCCCGCTAACGGCAGGCACGAGGTTCGAGTGGGTCCTGAAGTTGCTTGGAACCAAACGGATCGCGGGTGAGGTCACCGCTTTTGAGTCGAACCGACTGATCGAGCTGACCACCTACGAGGGCGCCATCCTTCCGAAGATGACCCACACCTTCAAGGCCGACGGGGACCGAACCATCTATGCGCGGCGGATCAGATTCGAGACCAGCGGCCTGCTCAAGCTGCTGGAGCCGCTCATGAAGCGGATGCCCAGGAACCCGAACACGCGAACGGCGGAGAATCTCAAGCTCGTGCTCGAGGGCGGCCAGCCCAGGTAGGGCACCGGGGTCACCCCGGGCTCGGCTGGACGCCGTGTCCCGTTAACTCGGTCACGCGTCGATCGCGATCACGGCCGACGTGTATGGACACCTCGGAAGAGGAAGCCGCGGCAAGCGGCTGCGGCTCTGTTCGGGCGAATGATCGCCGGCAGGGCGCGAGACGCGTAGCGCGCGGGGAAATATTAGGGAAACGGGGAGCCCTGGAACCCGGAGACGGTGATCGGGGCTCTTGTCGTTCCTGCAGGTACTTGGTTTGTAGGAGGGGGACTTGATCGGGAGTTGATTGGCTGCCGGACTAGGACTCGAACCTAGACTACCTGGGCCAGAACCAGGCGGGCTGCCATTACCCCATCCGGCATCCCGCCCAGCCTATCAGGGGGTCTGGACCGACACGGGGAACGAGTCGAACCCCGGCGGCACGTGCGAGTCGAACGACTTCACGACGCGCTCGAAGTCCGCGCGTTCGTCGCCCCAACCGCCCGGCGGGAAAATCGCCGCGATCAGGTAGCCGGTGGTGCCGTCCCCCAGCGTCATCGCCGCGGCGACCGACGAGTTCACCTGGTCGCCGTTTCGCACGTCGGCCACCACCAGCTTGCCCGGAGCCCCGTCCAGCTGGGTGGGGTCGTCGATCACGACGTCGACGACGGGATCGCCGGTCAGGAAGTACAGCGCCATCTGGTCCAAGTCGTCGAAGCCGTCGGTGGTCACGGCGAAGGCTTGGTAGATCGTCTGATCCGGTTCGACGGCCGAGGAGGGATTGAAACCGGCTCCCGGCGCCGGGGCGGCGGTGGGACTGGGCGCCGGCGGGCTGGACACGACGCCGGTCAGGAGCCCGGCGCCGCCCTGGGCCGCCGGCTGAGGCGGCGTGACCGTGATGTCGTTGGCCTCGGGCAGATTCACCGTGAACAGCCCCTGGTCGTCGTAGTAGCGGGCGAACTCGCGACCCTGGTCCTGCGCGCACGCCGCCAGGAGCACGAGCGCGCCCACGAAGATGGGTAGCGAACGCCGCGGTCTCATGTGCAAGATGGTTGCACGCCAACGGCGCATTGACGAGCGACGTGGTGGGTAGGGACGATGCCGAGACCTGATGCTGGGGGTGGAGTCGTGAACAAGAACGGGCTGATCGCCGAGGTCGCAAAGCGAACAGGCGCGAGCAAAGCCGACACCGGCCGGATGATCGACTCCTGCATGGACGTGGTGAGGGAGGCGGTTTCGCGCGGCGAGCGGGTCTCGCTCGTCGGGTTCGGGACGTTCGAGCGCAAGCGTCGCAACAAGCGGATCGCCCGCAACCCACGCAAGCCGCTCACGCCCATCGTGGTGCCGGCACGCGATCTCCCGTGGTTCACCGCCGGCAAGGAGTTCCGGGACATGGTGGCGACCAAGCGGCGGCGCGTCGCGGCTCGGCGCTGAGCGAGCCCCTCGCCCCGCATCGCCTCGCCAGCGTCCACACCGTTCCGGCGTCTACAGCGTCACGATCCGAAGGTTGCGAGCCACTTTGCGGCCGGACTCCTCGACGAGCTCGAACCGCACGCGCTGCCCGAGCCGCAGCGACCGGAGTCCCGAGCCCTCCACCGAGACCGCGTCGATCGCGACCTCCGTGTGGTCCTCCATCAGCAGGCTCCCGTTCCGCTCCGCGTCGTCGAAGTCCTTGATCGTCCCCTGTGCCACCTCGGCTCCTCCATCTACGCGCGCAGGCGTGCCCCCAGGTCCATCTGCAGGCAGACCTCGCGGGTTCGTCCCCGCCGACCGTCGGCCAGCAGCGTGAGGATATCGTCCGGCCGATCCACGTCGAAGGAGAGCTCGGGCCGCTCGACGATCGCGACGGGCAGATCGCGTTCGGCGGCGAGCTCCATGTGGCGCCGGAACGAGTCGGGTCCGAACCGCGCCGGGATCGCCCTGGGCGGCCGGCGCAGCAGCAGGCTCGTGCCCGAGCCCTCGGCCGAACGCGCCAGCACCACCGCGCCGAGCGTCCGCAGCGCCTCGTGCAGCGTCTCCACCGTCACGAGCGGGACGTCGGCTGGCAAGATCGCGAGCGCGCTCGCCTCCTCCTTCTTGGCCAGGGCCTCGACCTGGCGGATCGCGTTGGCGAGCGGCGGCTTTTCCTCGACTACCGCCCTGGCACCGCGCCGCGCGGCGATCTCGAGCGCGACCTCGTCGGGCGAGACCACCCAGGTCTCCCAACCCGGAACCGACAGGGCGACGTCCAGCACGTCCTCAAGCATCGCCAGGGTGAGCGCCCCGCGCTCGAGCCCGGTCAGGGCCGGCGACAACCGCGTCTTGGCTCGGGACAACGCCTTCACGGGCACCGCGACGACGCGCATGAGCCAAGGCTAGTACCCCGCTCGCGAAAACCCGTCGAGGCCTGGTCGGTGCGCTCGGCCTCGGCCGCGGTAGCATCGCCCGCCCGAAGGAGGCGCGTCCTGGAACCCTGGTACCGAGCCGCGGAGCTGGCGGTTCTGCCGCCGTTCCAGCTGTGGTTCAACTGGCGCCTGGAGGGGCTAGAGCGGATCCCGCAGACCGGACCGGCGATCGTGGCGGGGAACCACCTGTCGTACCTGGACCCGTTCGCGCACGGCGTCTTCGTGGTGCGGGCCGGGCGCCGGCCGCGCTTCCTGGCCAAGCAGGAGCTCTTCGACGCGAAGGGGATCGGGACCGTGCTCCGTGGGGCGCACCAGATCTCCGTGGCGCGCGGGACCGGCGACCAGTCGCCACTGGTGGACGCCGCCGCCGCGGTGCAGGCGGGGGAGGTCGTGGTCGTCTATCCCGAGGGGACGACCACGACGACGAACCCCGACTTCTCGCCGGGTCCGGGCAAGACCGGAGCCGTCCGGCTCTCGCTCACGACCGGGGTGCCGATCCTGCCGGTGGCCACCTGGGGCGGCCAGTTCGTGTGGCGCAAGTCCGGCCGGCAGAGCGTCGCGTTCGGCCGGCCGATCTGGGTGGCGGCGGGCGCGCCGTTCGATCCGGCCGAGCGCGCGACCGACCCGGAGGACCGCGGCGCGGTGCGGGCCCTCACCGACGAACTCATGGAAGAGCTCGGACGCCTGGTGGGGGACCTGCGCCGCCGGTACCCCGCGCGCTGGACCCGAGGGTAGGCTGGGGCCGATGCCGACTGGGCGCGAGCGCAGCTTCTCCACGCGGGCGATCCACGGGCAGGCCCTGCCGCCCGTGGACCAGGAGACCCCGAGCGTCCCGATCTTCCAGACCTCGACGTTCCGGTTCGAGACGTCGGACGACTTCGCCGAGACGACGAGCTTCCGCAGGCCCGGCTACACCTACACGCGCGGCTACGGGAACCCCACCCTCTTGGCGTTCGAACGCGTGATGGCCGAGCTCGAGGGCACCGAGTCCGCGCTGTCGTTCGCGTCGGGAATGGCCGCGATCCACACCGTCGCCACCACGCTCGCTCAGCGTGGCGACACGGTGGTCGCAAGCAGCCAGCTGTACGGGGGGACGTATTCGCTGTTCGCGCACGTCCTCCCGAGGTACGGGATCGATGTGCGGTTCGTGAGCCCGCACGATCACGACGCGGCGCGTTCCGCGTTGCCGGGAGCCGCGTTTCTGTACTGCGAGACGATCGCGAACCCCAACGTCGGGGTCTCCGATCTCGAGACGCTCGGGGCGATCGCGCGAGACGCCGGCGTCCCGAGCGTCGTCGACAACACGTTCGCGTCCCCGTACCTGTGCAACCCCACCGCGTTCGGGTTCGACTACGTCCTCCACTCGGCCACCAAGTACATCGGGGGCCACAACGACCTGATCGGCGGCGTCGTCTGCACCTCCGAGGAGCGCCTGGCCGGAATCCGCTCGACCGTGATCGAGACCGGCGGGACGCTCGCGCCGCTCGAGGCGTGGCTGTCGATGCGCGGCCTTTCGACGCTCGAGCTCCGGATGGAGCGTCACAGCGCGAGCGCGCTGGAGCTCACGACCTGGCTGGAGCAACAGCCCAAGGTCGAGCGGGTCCACTACCCGGGACTCGCGTCGCATCCGCAGCACGAGCTCGCGCTGCGGATGCTTCCCCGGGGGTCCGGCGGGATGGCGGCGTTCGAGGTCGTGGGGGGCGTCGAGGCGGGGCAGCGCTTCTGCGACGCGCTCGAGCTCGTGTGGGTCGCCGCGAGCCTAGGGGGCATCCACACGCTGGTCTGTCACGCGGCCTCGACGACCCACCGGCAGCTCGACGCCCGGGCGAGACGGGCGGCGGGGATCGCCGACGGGCTCATCCGCCTGAGCGTGGGCCTCGAGGACGCCAACGACCTGATCGAGGACCTGGAGCGTGCCCTGGAGAAGGTGTGAGGCGCCGAGTCGCGGTGGTGTTCGGCGGGCGCTCGGCCGAGCACGAGGTCAGCGTCATCTCGGCGCGCTCGGTGATCGACGCGCTCGACCCAGAGCGCTACGAGGTGATCGCGATCGGCGTCTCCAAGGACGGGCGCTGGCAGCTGCTGCCGGCGGGGCCGCCGGCGCTCGCCCCGGGCTCGTCCGACGAGCTGACCGGCGTGTCCCCGGATGCGGGCGCCGGGATCGCGCTGGACCAGGATCCGGGGTCCCAGACGCTGGTGGCCGCGGACGGCTCCAGAACGGCGGTCGACGTGGTGTTCCCTGTGATGCACGGGCCCTACGGGGAGGACGGCTCGATCCAGGGGTTCCTCGAGATGGCGGGGGTGCCGTACGTCGGGGCCGGCGTTCTGGCATCGGCGGTCGGGCTCGACAAGGCGATCCAGAAGGTCCTGTTCACCGCTGCGGGCATCCCGGTCGTCCCGTACGAGGTCGTGCACGAGCGCGATTGGGCCGAAGATCCGCAGGGGGTCGAGGGGCGCGCCTCGCACCTGGGGTACCCGTTGTTCGTCAAGCCGGCGGCGCTCGGCTCCTCGATCGGGATCGAGCCGGTGGGGGAGCCGCCGCGCCTTCGCGGCGCGCTCGAGCAGGCGTTCCGGTTCGGGCGCAAGGCGGTACTCGAGCGATCGGTGGCGGGAGCGAGGGAGCTGGAGGTCTCGGTGCTCGGCAACGACGACCCCGTCGCCTCGGTGGCGGGCGAGATCGTCCCGATGGGTCATGCGTTCTACGACTACGAGGCCAAGTACCTCGACGAGCACGGCGCCGAGCTCCTGATCCCGGCCGACCTGCCCGCCGAGACCCTCGAGGAGATCCAGCGCCTGGCCGTGATGGCGTTCCGAGCGATCGACGGCAGCGGGATGGCACGCGCGGACTTCTTCCTCGCACAGGACGGGCGGCTGTACCTGAACGAGGTCAACACGATCCCCGGTTTCACGAGCATCTCGATGTACCCGAGGCTGTGGCAAGCGTCCGGACTGTCGTATCCCGAACTGGTGGACCGGCTCATCGAGCTCGCGATCGAGCGGCACGAGGCCGAGCGCAAGCGCGGCACCGGAGTGTGATTGTCGCCGGCCCGCGGCCGGCCTTCGGTCTACAGGTGGACGACGGGGCAGGTCAGCGTGCGGGTGATCCCCTCGACGCCCTGGATCTTGGCGACGACCAGCTTGCCGAGCTCGTCCACATTCTTAGCCTCGGCGCGCACGATCACGTCGTAGGGGCCGGTCACGTCCTCCGCCTCGGCGACCCCGGCGATGTCTCGGACCTCCTTGGCGACCTGGGCGGCCTTGCCGACCTCGGTCTGGATCAGGATGTACGCCTGAACCACGCTGACCTCCTCCTCCGCAAGGCGCTCATGCTATGCGGCCGTTCCCCGGCTCGACAACGGGCCCACCGCCTCCCGCCGGTGTAGAAACACGCGATGACTGACGAGCGGATCGGCACCGAGATCGCGGGGTTCCGCATCGAGTCCATGCTCGGGCAGGGCGGCATGGGCACGGTGTACCTCGCCGAACAGTCCTCGCCGACGCGCAAGGTCGTGCTGAAGCTGCTGCGGCCCGAGCTCTCCCGGGACGAGGCGTTCCGTCGCCGGTTCGTGCACGAGTCCGAGGCCGCAGCCTCGACGGAGCACCCCAACATCGTGCCGATCTACGCCGCGGGCGAGGCCGACGGCGCCCTGTACCTCGCGATGCGGTACGTCGAGGGTGAGGACCTTCGACAGCTGATCGCGCACGGCGGCTCCCTTCCGCCCGAACGCGCCATCGAGATCGTCTCGCAGGTCGCCTCCGCGCTGGACGCCGCGCACACGCGCGGGCTCGTGCACCGGGACGTCAAGCCCAGCAACATCCTGCTCGACCGGCAGGGCAACGCGTACCTGTCCGACTTCGGTCTGATCAAGCGGAGTCAGGTCGATACGGGGCTGACGGAGACGGGCCAGTTCATGGGCTCGATCGAGTACTGCGCGCCCGAGCAGATCCGTGGAGACGAGGTGGACGGCCGCGCAGACGTGTACTCGCTGGGCTGCGTGCTGTTCGAGGCGGTCGCCGGGCGGCCCCCCTTCAAGCGCGACACGGAGATCGCGACCCTGTACGCGCACCTCGAGCAGGATCCGCCGGCGCTCTCATCGCTCTCGGCCGGCTCGAACACTGAACTGGATGCGGTCGTGACCAAGGCGCTGTCGAAGGACCCGTCGGCCCGATACCCGACGGCCGGGGAGCTCGCTCGCGAGGCGCGGCACGCGGTCGGCGCGTCGAGCGGCGAGCGCGATGCCGTTCCCGCTCTTTCGAACCGCCGCCGGCTGGCCTGGATCGGCGCCCTGGTCGCCGTGGGGGCGATCGTCGCGATCGCGGCGGTCCTGATGTCTCGTGGCGGGGACGCCGGTGAGCCGGGTCCCGCCGCGATCGCGCGCGTCAAGCCGGCCGCGATCATGCTCGACCCGGAGTCCGGGTCGGTCGAGCGGACGATCGGGGGGTTCTCGTATCGATCGGTTCCCACGTTCATCGGTGATCTGGTCGCCGGCGAGGGGGGCGTCTGGGTGGGCGCCCCGCCCTTCGTCCACCACCTCGATCCCGTCACCGGCACGATCCGCGGATCGGTTCACGTTGCACTGCCGTCGGGGAACATGGCGGTCGGGTTCCGTACGATCTGGGTCGCGATCGCCGACGACGTCGTGAGGATCAATCCCGCAACGGACGAAACCCTCAGAACGATCCGTCTCGATGAACCGCAGGGCATCGAGAGCGCATCCGAGATCGCCGCGGGGAGGGACGCGATGTGGGCGACGACCGACCACGGCCTGCACCGCATCGACCCATTCAGCGGCCGGGTAACCGACGACATCGACATCGCGGGTTCGACGGGCCTCGCTGTGGCCGACGGCACGATCTGGGTGGTGGACGACTTTGCCGGGACCCTGACAGCCTTCGACGAGTCGCTTGGGGAGGTGCGTGACTCGGTCCAGATCGCCGGCAGCCTGGACGGAGTGGTCGCCGGCGGGGGATGGGTGTGGGTGCTCGATCACGAGGCCGGCGTCGTCTCGGTCGTCGATCCGGATAGCTTGGCCGTGGTGGATACCGTCCGGGTCGGCGGGGACGAACGCGACATCGTCTTCGGCGCAGACGCGGTCTGGCTGGCCGATGGCTCGGATCGAACCGTGACCCGGATCGAGCCAGCCACGAGACAGACGACCGCGTTCGATATACCGGGCGAGGCCCAGTACGTGACCGTCGGCCAGGAGACGAGCGAGGTCTGGGCGCTGTCCGTGCCGCCGCCTTGAGCCGGGGCCGATAATCGAGCGGTGGCCCCGAAGAAGAAGCGATCCAAGCGCGAGGACGACCCGCTCGCGATCTACCGGCGGATCCGAAAGCCCATGCCCCCGCCCGAGCAGGTGATCGCCGACAAGCGCCGAAAGCTCGACGAGGAGGAGACCCGTCGGCAGATCGACGAGGCGCGCGGCGAGGACGAACGGTGATCTTCGCCGACCGGATGGAGGCGGGCGATCGGATGGGACTGGCGCTGCGCTCCCTTGCCGGCTCGAACGCCGTCGTGTTGGCGATCCCGCGGGGAGGCGTGATCGTGGGCGAGGCTACGGCGGGAGCGCTCGGCGTGCCGCTCGACGTGGTCGTCCCACGAAAGATCGGGGCGCCCGGCAATCCCGAGCTCGCGATCGGGGCCGTGGCGCCCGGGATCCGCGTGCTCGACCCTCGGATGGTGGGCGGGCTGGGCGTGAGCGACGCGTACCTGGATCGCGAGATCGCCTCGCAAGAGGCCGAGATCGAACGCCGCCAGCACACCTATCGCCAGGGTCGGCCGCCGCAGCCGGTCGAGGGCCGCGTCGCTATCGTCGTCGATGACGGCGTCGCCACCGGGAGCACGGCCGTCGCGGCGCTGCGCTGGGCGCGCGGACAGGGTGCCGAGCGCGTGGTGCTCGCGGTGCCGGTGGCCCCGCCACAGTCGCTCGAGCGCCTTCGCGCCGAGGCCGACGACGTCGTCGTGCTCGAGACCCCGAGCCCGTTCTTCGCCGTGGGCGAGTGGTACCGGGACTTCGAACAGACCTCGGATCGCCAGGTCGTGGACGCGCTCGCGCGCTCGGCGGGGACGCGCGCGTGAAGGTCCTCGAGCTCGTCATCGGGATCGCGTTCACGCTCGGCGGCGTGCGGAGCATCTGGTACTGGAGCCGGCGGCACTTCGAGGGCACCGACGTGGTCGATCACCTGCTCTATGCCCTGTACCTCACGGGGCGGATCGGGCTGTGGTTCGCGTTCGCCGGCTTCTTCTTCATCTACGCGTCCATCGACGTGCAGGGAAGGGCCGCGCTGGACGAGCTGGAGGCCTATCGCTGGTACGTGCTCGTGCCTCTCATCCTCGGGGTGATGCAGCTGATCGGCGGTTGGTTCCTGGGGCGCCGTTCGCCCGAGGGGGAACGCGAGATCGGCCGCGAGGCCTAGCCGACGGCCTTGACGATCTCGGGCGCGAGCTCGGTGAACTCCTCCAGACGCTCGACGCGCTCGGACTTGAGCCGCTCGGCGATCCCCGCGTACTCGTCGCTCCGGCCCTGCCGCTCGTACAGCCGGCGCGGCTGCAGGAGCTCGGGCTCGTCGATCCCCGGGACGGACTCGGCCACTCGGTAGCCGAAGTCCGGGTCCTCGGTCCAGGCGATCGATCCCTCGGCGATCCCCTCCACGCACGCGGAGGTGTGCGGGATCTTCACCTTCTTGGAGCGCTCGTCCCCGTCCGCGCCGCCGACGCGCCCGGTGTTCAGCAGGTACGTCTCGATGGGGTGGGTCCCCAGGAGCTCGAGCATGCGGTTGCCCTGCAGGTCGTGGGGGAGCGGGAAGAACGGGTTCGTGCCCGGCACGCGCAGGAACTTGCCAGCCTCCGACGCGCCGCCCGCCGAGGTGCCGGTGGTCTCGCCCAACATGAAATAGGCGGCCGCCTGCTCCTGGTCGAGCCCGGCGACCGCCGGGATCAGGTTCTCGTTGCGGTTCAGGATCAGCAGGTAATCGACCAGTCCGACCTGCGTCGCGTCGCGGAAGCGCGCGAGGTCGTCCATGCCGAACACGGCGCGCCCGTTCTGCGTGTAGCTCTGCTCGAAGAAGTTCACGTCGCCCCGCTCGTCCTGGTACACGTTCTCGAGGTACGTCGTCGGCTTGACGACCGCGTTGTAGATGCTCGGCTCGAAATCAGGATCGAGGCTGAACGTCTTGGCGAAGCAGCCGTTCTCGGTGCCGTACGGCTTGCCGCCGGGCATCAGCGCGACGAAGTCGTCCTGCACCGGCAGCGATTCGTTCTGCGTGGTGAACGTCGTCGTGGTCTTGCCGGTCCCCGACAGGCCGATGATCATGAACACCTTCTCGCCGGCCTTCGTCGGTACGACCTTGAGACCGGCGTGGAGCGCCAACCCGCCGAGGCCGTAGACCTTCGCGTTCCACATGCGAAGGCCGCCCTTCTTCGACTCGCCGAAGTAGTCCGAGTTCATGACGCGCGTGACGCCGTTGTTCAGATCCACGGCGATCAGCCGGTCGTCCGGGTAGCCGGGCGCGTCCAGGTTCGGCGTGTAGATCACGTGCACCTCGGGCTCGAGACCGTCGTCGCGGGGGAAGTAGAGCTTCTGCTGCATCCCGGCGATGTTCGCGTTGGCGGTCTCGATCGTGAGGCGGGCCCTGGTTCGGAAGCTCGGGTCGTTGCCGATGAAGCCGTCGATCACGACGACGTCGCGGTCGCGGAGGTACTCGTCCTGCATCTGTGAGACGCGGTCGAACTCATCGCGGGTCATCGTCTTCCCGCTCGAACGCTCGGCCACCACGTACGTGCTCGCCGAGCTGCGGGAGGTGACGCGTGTCTGGACGTTCACGTTCCCGAAACCGGTCACCCGGGCCTGCGGCATGGCCTCGGTGAGGCGCCGGAGCTCCCCGGCGGAGGGGTTGTCCAGGATCCGGCGCGCATCGACCTTCAACGGGTGCTCCTTCATCGGGATCGCTCGCGAGCTCAGGGCCCTGCTCGGAGCGGGCTCTATCCTACCCGCGCACGGCTCGGCCGCCGGAACGCCCGGCGACCGCCGTCGCACGCCGATGGACGTATCCGAGGACCAGCTGATCGAGGCCATCTCGCGCCTGCTCTCGGGCGGCGAGCCCGGCGTCGTCGTGGGGATCGGCGACGATGCGGCGGTCGTCGAGCCCGGCTCGGGCTCGCTCGTGCTCACGACGGACCTGTTGGCCGAGGGCGTGCATTTCGAGCGCGGCGCGATCTCGGCGCGGGACCTGGGGGCCAAGGCCATCACGGTGAACGTGTCGGACGTGGCCGCCATGGCGGCGAGCCCCCGGTACGCGCTGGTGGCCCTCGCGGCGCCGGCCGACGTGGAGGCCGCGTGGGTCATGGAGCTGTTCGGCGGCATGCGCGACGCCTGTGCGGAGTACGGGCTCGCGCTGGTCGGCGGGGATACGAACCGCGCGGGACTCCTGGTCCTGTCGGTCGCCGTGGTCGGCGAGGTGGCGCCGGGCCGCGCGCTGCTTCGTTCGGGCGCGCGCGTCGGCGATCGGATCGTGGTGACGGGGGAGCTCGGCGCGGCGGCCGGCGGGCTCGCACTGACGCGCGCCGAACCCGACGTGACGAGCGTCGCGCTGTCGGCGCCGTGGGGGCGCGCGCTCGTGGAGGCCCTCGAGCGCCCGATCGCACGCGTCGGCGAGGCGCAGATCCTCGCGCGCTCGGGCGCGACGGCGATGATGGATCTGTCCGACGGGCTCGCGAAGGACCTGTTCCACCTGTGCGAGGCGAGCGGGGTGGGGGCCCGCGTGGTCGTAGACGCCGTCCCGGTCTCGGCGGCGCTCGCCGACGTTGCGTCCGCCCTCGGCGTCGATGCGCTCTCGCTCGCACTGTCCGGCGGCGAGGACTACGAGCTGCTCGCGACGATGCCGGCCGGCTCGGTCGAGGCCGCCGCGGCCCGGCTGCTCGAGGACTTCGGCGTACGGCTGTCCGATGTGGGCGAGATCACCGAGCAGCCCGGTCTCGTCTCGGTCGACGCCGGGGGCCGAACCTCGGAGCTCGCGTCTGCCGGCTGGGATCACTTCGGCCCTGGGTAGCCTGGGGTTTATGGGCGACCTACCCGCTCGGCGACCGCGGGTCCTGACGATCGCCGGCTCGGATTCGGGCGGCGGCGCCGGGATCCAGGCGGACCTCAAGACCTTCAGCGCGCTCGGCGTGTTCGGGATGACGGCTGTGACCGCCGTGACCGTGCAGAACACGCTCGGCGTGAGCGGGTACGAGGCGATCAGCCCGGGCGTCGTGGCGGACCAGATCATCGCGGTCGTGTCCGACATCGGAGTGGATGCGGCCAAGACGGGGATGCTCGCGTCTGCGGCGATCGTGGAGGCGGTCGCCCAAGCCGTCTCGAACGCGGGTGTGCCGAACCTCGTCGTCGATCCCGTGTTCGTCTCCAAGCACGGCCACCGGCTGCTCGAGGAGGACGCCGTGTCCGGCCTGCGCGATCGCATCCTGCCGCTCGCGACGCTGGTCACGCCGAACCTGCCCGAGGCGGCCGGCCTGGCCGGGTTCGACGTCACGAGCCGGGACCTGATGGAGGACGCGGCCGAGGTGATCCTGGCGATCGGGCCGAACGCGGTGCTCGTCAAGGGCGGCCACCTCGAGGGCTCGACGTCGTCGGACGACCTGTTCTTCGATGGGGACCGGATGCAGTGGCTGTCGGCCGAACGGATCGACACGCCGAACACGCACGGGACCGGGTGCACGCTGTCCTCGTCCATCGCGGCCTACCTCTCGCGCGGCGACGATCTGCTCGACGCGGTTCGCAAGGGGAAGGCGTTCGTCACGGGAGCGATCCGCGGGGCGTTCGCGCTCGGGGGCGGGATCGGGCCCGTCGATCACCTGTGGGGGACGACGCCCTCGAACGAGACGACGGACTAGACGAAGCTCTGGACGGTCTCGATCAGCGAGTCGTCGGTGAACGAGCCCTCGCCGATGTAGGCGTCCGCGCCGACCCGCGACCCGTGCGCCTGGTCCTCCAGCGAGTCGAGCACCGTCACAGCTCGCGCTCGCTCACACTTCCTACGGGGGTTCGCGACGGGCGGGGAGGGCGCGCCTAGAGGGCGCGCCGGACCTTGCCGGCCTTCAGGCAGCTCGTGCACACATGCACGCGCTTGGGGGTCCCGTTCACAACGGCCCGGACTCGCTGGACGTTGGGGTTCCACCGCTTGGGTGAGCGGCGGTGGGAGTGGGACACCTGCATGCCGAAGAACGGCTTCTTCCCGCAGATGTCGCACACGGCTGCCATGGCCCAACGAGGGTAACAGACGTTCGCGGCGCCTCAGCCACCGGCGATTCGCTCGAGATTGGAGGTGAGCCCTTCCTCGGTCAGGGGACCGAGCCAGCGCTTCACCAACGTGCCGTCGGCGTCGTAGAACAGCGTCGCCGGCTGCCCGAGGATGCCGAGGCCGTCCCGGATCGAGGCGTTGGGGTCGAACACGCTCGGGTAGGTCCAGCCCGACCGGCGCATGAAGTCCCGGGCGGAATCGCGCGCGTCCAGGATGTCGACGCCGACGAACTGCACCCGGTCACCGTAGGAGCGGCTCGCGGCGGCCAGGAACGGCGCCTCCTGCCGGCACGGGCCGCACCAGGAGGCCCAGATGTTGACCAGCACCGGGGTCCCTCGTTGCCGGGCGAGCATCTTGTCGTACGCGGCCTTGTCGAACTCGGGCAGCGCGTACGGGTTCGCGGGCAGGCGGCCGGTCTCGGTCAACGCCCCTCCAGAAGATCCACACGCGCTCGCGAGCAGGGCGCAACACAACACGGCCAGGAGGGAGCGACGGAGGGTCACGAACCGCATGGTAGAACCGATGCGGTGGAAGACCTGAGGACCACATCGCGCACCGGCCGTCTCACGCTGGACAGCCCCGTCGCCCAGATAGACCGGCAGCTCGCGGCGCGGCGCGTCGGGATGCAGCGCAAGGGGCTGCCCGCCGCCGAGGTGCTGGAGACGATGGGGATCACCACCGTCCGGGACCTGCTGCATCACTACCCGCGGCGCTACATCGACCGGTCGCAGGTGTCGCGGATCGGGGAGCTGAAGATCGGCACGTACGCGACCGTGATCGCCCGGGTAAGGCGCGTCCACAAACGCCAGACCCGGCGGCGACAGTCGATGGTCACCGTCACGCTCTACGACGGGTCGGGCAACCTGGACATCACGTTCTTCAACCAGCCGTGGACGGCCACGTTGTACCGGGAGGGTCATGAGGTCGCGGCCTCGGGCGTGGTGCAGCTGTACGGCGGGCGACGGCAGCTCGCCAAGCAGGAGGTCGAGCTCCTCAAGAGCGACGACCAGGATCCGGTCCACACGGCGCGCATCACGCCGATCCACCGGGCGACCGAGGGGATCACGACGCGCACGATCCGCGAGCTCGTCTGGCGTGCGCTCGAGCGCCTTCGCGAGATCCCCGATCCGTTGCCGGCCAAGATCGTGCGCGCCGAGAAGCTGCGGCCGTTCGACACCGCGATCCGGCGCATCCACTTCCCCGAGTCGCAGCCCGAGCTCGCGTCCGCGACGGAGCGGCTGAAATTCGACGAGTTGTTCGTCCTCGAGCTCGGACTCGCGTTCCGCAAGCATCGCGTCGAGGCCGCCGAGATCGGGGTCGCGCACGGGCCCGGCGGCCCGCTGATCGAACGCCTGTACCGCACGCTGCCGTTCGAGCCCACGGACGCGCAGCGCCGGGCGACCGCCGAGATCGACGCCGCGATGGCGCGGCCGCGGCCGATGAACGTCCTGCTGCAGGGCGACGTCGGATCGGGCAAGACTCTCGTGGCATTGCACGCGGCGCTGGTGGCCATCGGGTCCGGGCACCAGGCCGCCGTCATGGCCCCCACAGAGGTGCTTGCCGGACAGCATTTCCGACAGGTCGAGGCGCTGCTCGGGCGCTCCGGCGCCGCGCCGTTCCTGGAGCTCGCGTCGGGCGTCCGGCCCGCGTCGGGACAGGGGTCGCTCCTGGAGCCCGACGAGCCGGACGCGGCCCAGGACGAGGCACGCGTCACCTACGCGCTGCTCACCGCGGCGGTCACCGGCAAGGACCGCACGAGGATCCTGGAGGCGATCGCGGCCGACGACGTCGACCTGGTGATCGGGACGCACGCGCTGGTGCAGGAAGGGGTCGCGTTCGCGGACCTGTCGCTCGCGGTGATCGACGAGCAGCATCGGTTCGGCGTGCACCAGCGGATGGCGCTCAAGGGCAAGGGCGCTTCGCCGGACGTGCTGATCATGACGGCGACCCCGATCCCGCGGACCCTGGCGCTCACGTACTACGGCGACCTGGACGTCGTCGTCCTGGACGAGATGCCGCGCGGCCGCCAGCCGATCCGAACGCAGATCGTGCGCACGCCGGCGGAGCGCACGGCCGCGTATCAGCTCGTGCGACAGGAGGTGGCGGCGGGCCGGCAGGCGTTCGTCGTGTGCGCCGCGATCGACGAGGGCAACCGAACGCAGGTCCGCGCGGCCGAGGCAGAGGCCGAGCGCCTGGCCACCGAGGTCTTCCCCGACCTCTCGCTCGAGCTGCTGCACGGCCGCCTGCGGCCGGCGGAGAAGGAACGCGTGATGGAGGAGTTCCGGTCCGGCGCCCATCACCTGCTGATCTCGACCACCGTGATCGAGGTCGGCGTCGACGTCCCCAACGCCACGGTGATGCTGATCGAAAACGCCGAGCGGTTCGGGTTGGCGCAGCTGCATCAGCTCCGCGGCCGGATCGGTCGCGGCACCCATCCCTCGACGTGTTTGCTGTTCGACGCGTCCGAGCCGGACAACCTCGACGCGCGCGCGCGGCTGGAGGCGCTCGTTCGAACCACCGACGGCTTCGAGCTCGCCGACGAGGACCTCAGGCTCCGCGGCGAGGGCACGCTGTTCGACATCAAGCAGTCCGGGATGCCCGACCTGCGGCTGGCGCGCCTGGCCGAGGACATCGACCTCGTCAAGCGCGCGCGGGCGCGAGCGTTCGCCGCGATCGAGGCCGACCCCGACCTGTCCGGCGAGCCGGGGCTGCTGAACGAGCTCCGGTCGAGGTTCGAAGGATCGATCGACTGGCTGTTCCACTCGTGAGCCCCGGGGACCCGCAGCGCCCGTGAGGATCGTGGCCGGCTCGGCCAAGGGCGTCCGGCTGGCGCCCGTTCCGCCGGGCGTCCGGCCGGTCTCCGACGCGGCCCGCGAGGGCCTGTTCTCCAGCCTCGCCGAACAGGTGCCGGGGGCCCGGGTCCTGGACCTGTATGCCGGGACCGGGGCCATGGCGATCGAGGCGCTCTCACGCGGCGCCGAACACGCGGTGCTCGTCGAGCGCGACCGGGCCGCGGTGCGGACGATCCGCGAGAACCTCGAGCGCGCCAAGATGGGGGACCGGTCCGAGATAGTCACCACCGACGTCCTCTCGTTTGTCAGAACTCATGACAATCTCGGTCCCGGACCCGACCTCGTGTTCGCCGACCCGCCCTACGCGATCGACCAGGTCGAGCTCGAGGCCGTCCTGTCCGCGCTCGGCTCCGCCGGGCCTGCTGACGATGGGTGGAGGGTGGTCCTGACGCGCCCCAAGAAGAGTTCCACGCCTGTCATTCCGGTACACTGGGTCCTCGCGAGGCGCCTGACCTACGGCGACACCCTCGTCCTGATATTCCGGGAGGCGTAGATGGGCCTGACCGCCCTGTGTCCGGGGACGTTCGACCCGGTCACCAACGGTCATATCGACATCATCGAACGCGCGGCCGGGCGCTTCGACGCCCTGGTGGTCGGCGTGCTCGACAACCCCGCCAAGCAGCCGCTGTTCGGCGCCGAGGAGCGTGTGGGGATGATCAAGGAGGCCGCGCACCACCTCGGCAACGTGGAGGTCGAGGCCTTCAGCGGACTGCTCGTGGAATACGCAGCCCGAAGGGGCGCCGACGTGGTCGTCAAAGGCTTGCGGGCGGTCACGGACTTCGAGTTCGAGATCCAGATGGCGCAGATGAACCATCGCCTGGCCGGCGTCGAGACGCTGTTCATGACGACGAGCCCCCAGTGGTCGTTCCTGTCTTCGTCGCTGGTCAAGGAGGTCGCCCGCTTCGGCGGCGACGTGACCGGGCTCGTCCCCACCCACGTGGCCGAGCGGCTGGCCGACCGGCTAGGAGGCTCGGCGTAGATGGACCTCACCACCCGCCTTTCCGAGCTGGAGGAGATGGTGCGCGACGCCAAGTCGATGCCCCTTTCCTCCTCGGCGCTGCTGAACCGCGACGAGGTCCTCGAACTCATCGAGGGCCTCAAGGCCTCGCTGCCCGACGAGATCAAGCAGGCGCGTTGGGTCGTCAAGGATCGCGAGGAGCTACTGGCCAAAGCTCGCCGGGACGCCGAGGCGATGGTCGAACAGGCGCGAGCCGAACAGCTCCGCCTCGCATCGAACGAGGCGGTCATGCAGCGGGCCAAGGAGGAGGCCGAGCGCATCGCCCAGGACGCGGATGAGGACGCGCGCCGGCTGCGGCTGGAGGCCGAGGACTACGTGGACGCCAAACTCGCCCAGCTCGAGGGCACGCTCCAGAAGATCCTCGAGGACACGATCGCGTCCAACGACGCGCTCTCCAAGACGATCGACCAGGTCGTCGCGGGTCGCGAGAAGCTCCGCGGCGCGACGCCGAGCTCCGAGCTCGGACCCGAGGTCACGTTGAGCGAGGACCGAGAGGAAGACGCGTGATGCACGCCATCGACATACGGGACCTGCTCGAGAGCCCCGGGTCCTCGCGCACCGTGCATCTGGAGGAACCCGTGGCCGGACTGCGGACCGAGCTCGTCGACGTCCCTGAGGATGCGCCGATCGCCGGCGACCTGCTCCTGGAGAGCGTGGTCGACGGGATCTACGTGCGGGGCTCACTCGGCGGCCGTTTCCAGATGCGGTGCGCCCGCTGCCTCAAGCCCTTCGAACGCGACTTCGACGTGGAGATGACCGAGCTCGTGGCGCGCGAGCCCGGTCCCGAGGACGACTACACGCTCGCCGAGGACCTGACGCTGGATCCCGAACCCATGGTTCGGGACGCTGTGGGGCTGGAGATGCCCTTCGCGCCCCTGTGCCGCCCCGGTTGCCTGGGGCTCTGCGAGATCTGCGGGGGCGACCGGAACCTCGGGGAGTGCCCCGGGCACGCGCGCATCGACCCGCGATGGGCCGGGCTGGACGCGCTGCTCGAGGGATCGCTCGCGCCCACCGACGAGGACGACTGACCACACCCGACACGAGACGGAGGAACCGATGCCGGTACCGAAACGACGTCAGAGCCATACGCGGGGCGCCAAGCGCAAGGCCAACTGGAAGGCGCAGCCCCCGACGTACTCGGAGTGTCCGCAGTGCCACCAGCCCAAGCTCCCGCACCGGGTGTGCGGGAACTGCGGCTACTACGCCGGCCGCCAGGCGGTCGAGGTCGAGTAGCAGCGTGGCAGACGCGACTATCCCGGACAGTCTCAAGGAGCTCGATCGCATCATGGGGGTCCGGTTCCGAGACGGCTCGCTGCGCCGGCTTGCCCTGACCCACCGGTCCCACGCGTTCGAGAACGACCTGGCTGCCAACAACGAGCGCCTGGAGTTCCTGGGCGACGCGGTGCTGGGGGTGGTGGTCACCGACATGGCCTTCCGAGAGTTCCCGGAGATGCCCGAGGGCGAGCTCGCCAAGCTACGGGCTGCGATCGTGAATATGGGAGCCCTCGCCGACGTCGCCCGGGACCTGGGGCTCGGCCGGTTCATCCTGCTCGGCCGTGGCGAGGAGATGAGCGGCGGCCGCGACAAGAGCAGCATCCTGGCCGACGCGCTCGAGGCCCTCCTGGGGGCGATCTACCTGGATCGCGGCCTGCCGACGGTGCACAAGCTGATCGAGCGCGTCTTCCGGCCGCGGATGATCGCCTACGTCCGTGGGGAGGGCGAGCGCGACTACAAGACGATCCTGCAGGAGCTGGCTTCGGCAGAGGTCCACGCCGTCCCCGAGTACCGGATCCGCGAGCGCGGGCCGGACCATCAAAAGGAGTTCACCGCCACGGTGTTCCTGGCCGGCAAGGAGTGGGGCGCCGGCATGGGTCGTTCGAAGAAGGAGGCCGAGCAGCAAGCCGCGCACGAGGCCTACATCCGGCTCTCCGAACGCGCGGCGCCGGCGGCCGGGTCGGGCGACGGAAGGGCCGGTCGCTCCCCGTCGCCCGAGGCGGGCGCGGCTGCTGGGCGAAGGAAGGGGACCTAGTGGAGCTGCCCGAAGTCGAGGTGATGCGTCGGGACCTCGAGAGGGATGTGGTGAGCCGAAAGGTCGTCGAGGCCGAGGTGCGCCCGTCCAAGAACGCGATGCGCGTGATCCGCCGCCACACCAAACGCAAGGAGTTCTCCGACCGGCTGGTCGGCCGCAAGTTCACCAAGGCCGAGCGCCGGGGCAAGTACGTGCTGCTGCACATGGACAACGGAGACATCCTTGTCACGCATTTCGGGATGAGCGGGCAGTTCATGCGGGCGAACAAGCGGGTCCCGCTGCCGCCCCACACGCACGTCGTGCTCACGTTCCAGCAGGGCGGCGACCTGCGCTTCGTCGATCCGCGCACCTTCGGCGAGATGTTCGTGGCGACCACCGACGAGCTCGGCAAGGTCAAGGAGCTCCAGCACCTGGCGATCGACCCGCTGGACCACGTGTTCACGTGGCAGGCGTTCGGCGCCGCGCTCGCGCAGCGGGGCTCGAAGATGAAGCAGCTCCTGATGGACCAGAAATTCGTCAGCGGGCTCGGCAACATCTACTCCGACGAGGTGCTGTTCGCCGCGGGCCTCCGGCACGACCGCGCGTCGGATTCGCTGTCCTCGCAGGAGGTCCGCCGCCTGTACCGGGCGATGCAGGAGGTGCTGCAGGAGGCGATCCGCTTCCGCGGGACCACGCTGGAGGACGAGGCGTACCTGGACCTGTTCGGCAAGCCGGGGGAGTTCCAGAACGAACTCAAGGTGTACGGGCGGGCCGGCCTGCCGTGCCGCCGCTGCCGAACCCCGATCGAGGCCGTGAAGATCTCCGGGCGCAACGCGTACTACTGCCCGCAGTGCCAGTCCTGAGCATGGAGCGGGTGCGCCCCAAGGGGCTCGTGCCTTCCGGTCCGCCGCCCGCCTGACCTACACGAGGACGGCGCCGACGTCGCGCATCCGTTGGATCGCGCGCTCGCCGTCGCCGTCGCGTAAGTCGACCGCCCGGATCGCCGAGGTCATGACGTCGACGTCCAGGTGGCGGGCCCGCGCGTCCGAGACCGTTTCGACCACGCAGTAGTCGGTCGTGAGCCCGCACACGACAACGCGCTTGATCAGGCGCGCGCGGAGCTCGGTGCCGAGCGTGGTCTCCCACGCCTCCCCGCTGCGCGGGTCCCGAACGCTGAAGGCCGAGTATCCGTCCTCCCCGCCGGTGCCCTTACGGATCACCGGTGCAGAGGGCTCGACCTGCAACGCCTCCGCGAACGCGGCCCCCCACGTGTCGTGCACGCAGTGCACCGGCCAGACCCCTCCGTCCTTCTTGAAGTGCGGCGTCGAGGCCGGATGCCAGTCCTGCGTGTAGATGACCTCGGCCCCCGCATCCAGTGCCGAGGCGATCGCCGCATTCACCTCGGGGACGATCTCCTCCGCACCTCGGACATACAGGCCGCCGACCGGGTCGATGAAGTCGTGCTGCACGTCCACGACGAGCAGGGCGGTCCGGGAGTCGAAGTCCGGCACGGACCTAGTATGCGCGGGTGCGGCGGGTGCGGGTGAACGTGTCGGGCCGCGTACAGGGCGTGTTCTACCGCGCCACATGCGCCCGGCTGGCGCGGGACAAGGGCCTTGCCGGCAGCGTCCGCAACCGGCCCGACGGCGGGGTGGAGGCCGTGTTCGAGGGCCCGCGGAACGAGGTCGAGGAGATGGTCGCCTGGTGCAGGCGAGGCCCCGATCTGGCCCGCGTCGACGAGGTGGTGGTCTCGGACGAGGAGCCGCTTGGGGAGGCCGATTTCCTGGTGACGGGGTGACGAACGGCCTTCGAACTTTCCCCAGTGGGCTCCCAGGTCGGGCACGGGGCCGCTGTTAGCATCGGCCCTCGATGTTCCTCCGCTCCCTGCAGATCCGAGGCTTCAAGTCGTTCGCGGACAAGACCGTCCTGGAGTTCGCGCCGGGGGTCTCCGTGATCGTCGGCCCGAACGGCTCGGGCAAATCCAACCTCGTCGACGCGATCAGCTGGGTGCTGGGTGAGCAGGGCCCACGCGCGATGCGCGGCGGGCAGATGGCCGACGTGATCTTCGCGGGCAGCCCTCAGCGCTCGGCGCTCGGCATGGCCGAGGTCAAGCTCGTGATCGACAACGCGGCGGGGCTGATTCCGGTCCCGATGACCGAGATCGAGATCAGCCGCACGATCTTCCGCTCCGGCGATAGCGAGTATCGGATCGGCGGCCAGGTCGTCCGCCTCCTCGACGTGCAGGAGCTGCTGTCCGAGACCGGAATCGGACGCGCGCTACACACCGTGGTCGGACAGGGGCAGCTCGAGGACGTGCTGACGTCTCGGCCGGAGGAGCGCCGCACCTACATCGAAGAGGCGGCCGGGGTCGCCAAGCACCGCAAGCGCAAGGAGCGCGCCGAACGCAAGCTCGCGGGCCTGGACCAGGACGTGCTGCGCCTCCAGGACGTGCTCGCCGAGCTCCGCCGCCAGCTCAAGCCGCTCAAGCAGCAGGCCGAGATGGCCACGCGGCACGAGGCGCTCACGCAGGAGGCGGATGCGATCGCCGTCCGCCTAGCCGCGGCGCGTCTGCGCGAGCTGGTGGTCGAACGTGACCGCCGCAAGGGGGGCTGGGACGAGGGCCTGGCCCGCCGAACCGCTGCGCGCGAACGCCTGGACGCGCTCGACGAGCGCGTGGGACGAGCCGCGGACGAGCGCGCGCGTTCGGTCTGGGCGTTGCAGGAGGCCGAGGGTGCGTTCGGGCAGGCGCAGGAGGCCAAGTCGGCGTCTGAGCTCGAGCTTCGACGCGCGGTCGAGCTCGCGTCCGATGCCCGCCAGGCGCTTGCGGCGCAGGCCGGCCGGGACGCGCGGCTCGACGCGCTCGATGGGGACCTCGAGCGGTTGGAGGCGCGGTTCGCCGAGACCTCGCGGGAGCTCACGGCGACGTCGGGCGAGCTCGACGCCGCGGAGGCCGCGTTCGCGTCGGCGGCCGAAGCCCGGCGCGACGCCGAGGACGAGCGCCGACGCATCGCGGAGGAGGCCGCCGGGCACCGCGCCGAGATCGAGACGATCCGGCGTTCGATCGCGACACACGAGCGCGAGCGCGCCCGGCTGGATGAGTCCCTCGGCCAGGTCCGCGGGCGACGCGACGCGACCGGCGCCGAGCGCGAGCTTCTTTCGGGGGCCGTCGAGGAGCTCGACGCCGGCGTCGCGCCGATGGCCGAACGGCGCTCGGAGCTCGAACGCGAGCGCCACGGCATCTCGGACACGGTGGACCAGCTCGAGGAAGGCATCCGCCACCTCGAGCTCCGCCGGGACGTGTTGCGCGCCCGGCTCGACGATCTCGAGGAGACGCCCGGGTCGCGGTTCCTTCAGGGACACGCGGATCGGGCCGTCGGCCTGCTCGGCGACCTCGTCGGTGCCGCGGATGGCTGGGAGAGGGCTCTCCGAGCCGGGCTCGGCCCGCTCGCCGACGCGGTCGTGTACCAGGAGGCCGGCAGCGCGATCGCGGATGCCCCGGCGGGCGACGGCGCAACGATCGCCCTGGCCGGGGGCGGCCCGGCCGCGTTCGCGCTGTCGGGCGAGCGCACGCTCCTGTCGATCGTGGATGCGGACCCGTCGGTCCGCGGTCTCGTGTCGACGTTGCTGCGGGACGTCTACCTCGCCCATTCGATCGAGGAGGCGGCTGCCAAACAGGCCCAGCACCCGAAGGCGTCGTTCGTCACGCGCGAAGGGGTGCTGCTCGGACCCGCCCTGATCCGCACGACGACCGAGGGCGATTCGCGCGCGGACGAGGTTCGGCGCGAGCTCGCGGTGGTCGAGCGCGACCTCGCCAAGGCCGTCTCGGCCGCGAAGCCCCGGCGGCGCCGGCTCGACGAGATCGCGGCCGAGCTCGACGACGTCGCGCAGGCGATCGAGGAGGCGGACGCCAAGATCACCGCCGCCGCCGAGCGCATCGCCCGCGCCGACGGCGAGCTGGCGTCGATCATCAAGGAGGAGGAGTTCCTCGCGCAGCGCCTCGCCGGCATGGACGACGCGGCCGCCGTGTGGCGGTCCAACCTCGCCGCCGCCGAACCCGTCACGTTCGAGCTTCCGGACCTGCCGCACACGGCCGAGCCGCCGATGCAGGCCCGCGTCGCCGTCGAGACCCTCCGGCGCGAACGGGACCGTATCCTGGGCCGGCTGGCGGCCGTGCGTTCGGAGCGCGACGAGGTCGCGGCCCAGGACGAGGAAGCGCTACATGCCCGCGCCGAGGAGGCGACCATAGCGCGCGAGGCCGCCGACCGGAAGCTCACCGCCTGCGAGACGGCGCTCGAGACGGCGAGCGCCGCGCGGACGGCCGCATCCGCTGCCGAACGCTCGGCAACCGATGAGGAGGCGGAGGCGAACCGCCTATGGCGTGAGGCCTCGACCGAGCTCGACCGGCTGCGTGAGACCTACGAGGACGAGGACCGCGCGCGCGGCGACCTGGAGCGGCGGATCCGCGACGCCGAGCGCCTGCTGCGCGAGGGTCACCAGCGCGAGCCCGAGGAGGCCCTGGCGGAGCTCGAGGACGACGACGCGGTCCCGGCGCTGGAGCGCAAGGCGGAGCTCGTGCAGCGGCGCCTCGCGATGCTCGGGCGGGTGAACCTGCTGGCCGGAGGCGAGTTCGAGGCCATGCAGGAGCGCCACGACTTCCTCCACCGCGAGCTGGACGACGTCCGCCGGGCGCGTCGCGACCTGCTCGAGGTGATCCGGAGGATCGAGACCGAGATCGTGACGACGTTCGAGGCCGCCTATCGCGACGTGGCGACCGAGTTCGAGCGGCTGATCGGTGAGCTGTTCCCCGGTGGCGAGGGGCGGCTCGTGTCCACGACCCCGGAGGACCCGCTGTCGACGGGCATCGAGATCGAGGCCCGCCCCGGACGCAAGCGCGTCAAGCGCATCTCGCTGCTGTCGGGCGGCGAGCGGGCGCTCACGGCGCTCGCGTTCCTGTTCGCGATCTTCAAGGCGAGGCCGAGCCCCTTCTACCTGATGGACGAGGTGGAGCCGGCGCTGGACGACGTGAACCTGCATCGTTTCATCACGCTCATCGAGGGCTTCTCGCGCGACGCGCAGGTGCTGGTCGTGACGCACCAGAAGCGCACGATGGAGGTCGCGGGGATGATG
>Ga0114129_10002563_pt1 | contig 25231 bp, 22 predicted proteins | sample RhiMetdeltSRZDD1_FD_80071 | JGI IMG/M metagenome (GOLD analysis project Ga0114129, IMG submission 80071) | Populus rhizosphere microbial communities from Tennessee, USA - Rhizosphere MetaG P. deltoides SRZDD1 (version 2) (version 2) | ecosystem: Host-associated > Plants > Roots > Rhizosphere >...
CGCGGCGTCAACGCCGGCGACAAGGTCGTCCTGCCCAACTGACGTGCTCGAAATCTTCAGGCAGGTCGTGGCGAACCTGCGCGCCAACAAGCTGCGCAGCTTCCTCACGATGTTCGGCATCCTCTGGGGCGTCATCTCCGTGGTCATCTTGTCGGCCACGGGTGAGGGCTTCCGACGCGGCAACGACAAGGTGCTGATGGAGCTCGGGAGGAACATCGCCATCGTCTGGGGCTCGCGGACGAGCATGCAGGCCGGCGGCGAGCGCGCCGGGCGTCTGATCAGGCTCACCGTCGACGACGTGAAGGCGCTCCAGACGCAGTCGAACATGATTTCGGTGGTGAGCGCGGAGATCTCGCGTGGCGGGATGAGCGTGAAGAGCGCCTACAACGCGGCGGCGATCACGATCGACGGCATCGAGCCGCAATACCAGGAGATCAGGACGATCGAGGTCGATCGGGGCCGCAACTTCGGTGAGTTGGACGAAACGGACGCGCGGCGGGTGGCGATTCTCGGGTGGGACTCCGACGCGCAGCTCTTCGCGCACCGCGACAGCATCGGCGAGACACTGCTGCTGAACGGCATCCCGTACACGGTGATCGGCCGCATCCGCAAGAAGGATCAGGACAGCGACTACAACGGGCGCGACAACAACAAGGTGTTCATCCCCTTCGCCGCGATGCTGCGCGACTTCCCGCGCAACGACGCGCCGAACGGTGTGCTGTCGATGATCATCGTCTCGCCCAGGCAGCACGTGGTCGCGGAGCTGCCGACGATTCTCGACAGCCGCACCGGCCGCATCGAGGACATCGACTGGCCGCTCGCGCGCGAAGTCCGGCGCATCCTCGCGCGGGAGCACGGCTTCGACCCGGACGACCGCGACGCCGTGCGCGTCTGGGACACCTCGCTCGAGACCATCATGTTCGACCGGATGATCCAGGCGATGAAGGATTTCTTCACCGTCGTCGGCCTGGTGACGCTGAGCCTCGGGGGCCTGGGCGTGATGAACATCATGCTCGTTGCGGTGCGCGAGCGGACGCACGAGATCGGCATCCGCAAGGCGCTCGGCGCGACGACGGGAGATATCCAGCGGCAGTTCTTCCTCGAAGGGTTCATCCTGACGCTGCTCAGCGGGCTGGCAGGTTTCGTGGTGGCCCTCGGACTCTGCGCGCTCGCCAACCTCGCGCCGAGGCCGGCGCGCTTCGACGGAATGATCCTCACCTGGCAGGCGGGCTTCGGCGCCGTCGCAGCGCTCGTGATCGTCGGCGCGATCACGTCAACGTATCCCGCACGCCGGGCCGCGCAGCTTCCGCCCGTCGAGGCGCTGCGGTTCGAATCATGAAGACGCGCGTCCTGCGGGAAATCACTCGCGAAGCCATGCGCGGCCTCTTCCGCAACCGCGTCCGCGCCGGGCTCTCGATGCTCGGCATCTCCTGGGGCATCGTCTCGGTGGTCATGCTGCTCGCGTACGGGAACGGCTTTGACGAGGCGCTCATTCGCGGCTTCCACGGAGCCTTCGGGGACGGCGTGAACATTCTCGGCGGCGGTCAGACCAGCATGCAGGCGGGCGGCGAGCGCGCGGGTCAGCGCATACGTCTGCGGTTCGCCGACGCCGAAGCCGTCGGGCAGATTCCGTACGTGAAGGCGTGGAGCCCCGAATACTTCCAGGACGTGCCGGTCGCCTGGCAGGACAAGGCGTCGGACTACCTGGCTCGCGGCGTCGGACCCGCGTACGGCTCGATGCGGAGCCAGATCCCGTCGGCGGGCCGCTTCATCGATGCCGAGGACGTCCGCCTGCAGCGGCGCGTCGTGTTCATCGGCAGCGAGGTCGCGCGCAAGATTTTCGGCAACACGCCGCCCGTCGGCCAGACGCTGCGAATCATGGGCGTTCGGTTCGAGGTGATCGGGGTGCAGCGCGAGAAGGTGCAGCTGTCGAACTATCGCCGGCCGGACAAGGAATCGATCTTCATTCCGTACACGACGGCCGGACAGCTCTGGAACACCGAGTACGTCGGCATCCTCGTCTACCAGTCGGTGTCGCCGACGCTCGATGCCAGGACGACGGCGGAAGTGAAGAAGGTGCTCGGCGGCCGCCTGCGCTTCAATCCGGCCGACGACCGCGCCGTGCAGGTCTTCGGCTCGGCGGAGACGCAGCGGATTGTGGGGCCGATCGTGCTCGGGCTGAAGATCATCCTCACGTTCATCGGCGTCCTGACGCTCGCGATCGGCGGCGTCGGCGTGATGAACATCATGTTCGTGTCGGTCACGGAGCGCACGCGCGAGATCGGATTGCGCAAGGCGGTCGGCGCGCGCCGCCGCGCGATCCTGCTTCAGTTCCTGCTCGAAGGTCTCGTCACGACGTTCGCCGGCGGCGCGGCGGGCGTGGTGCTCTCGTACGTCCTCGTGTGGCTGTTCAGCCCGCGTCCGTTTCTGTCGGAGCTGCTCGATGACGCCAGCAGGTCGGCGGATATCTACCTGGTGCTGTCCGTGCAGTTGCTGGCCATCTGCACGGGCATCCTGATGTTCGTCGGGATCGTCAGCTCCTTCGTTCCCGCGCTGCGCGCCGCGCGGATGGATCCAATCGAAGCGCTGAGATACGAATAGTCAGGTCCGCCTGAAGGCGGACTCCACCGCTGCGGTAGAGTCCGGCTTTAGCCGGACCTAATAGTCCACCAGCAACCGCGCTGCGCGTTCGACCTGCTCCTCCGACGGCAGGAAGAATTCCTCGAGTGGCGGTGAATACGGGACCGGCGTGTCGAGCGCGCCGACGATGCGAACGGGCGCGTCGAGCGACTCGAATGCTTCTTCCTGGATGATCGCGGCAAGGCTTTCGCCGATGCCGCCGGTGCGCGTGTCCTCGTGGATGATCAGCACCTTGCTGCAGTGGCGCGCGACGGCAAGCACTGCGTCCTTGTCGAGCGGCGCCAGCGAGCGCAGGTCGAGCACGCTTGCCTGGATGCCGTCGGCGGCCAGCTTTTCCGCGACGCGCATGCCCACGTGCACATACGCACCGTACGAAATGATGGCGAGGTCATCGCCCGCGCGCCGCAGCGCCGCCTTGCCGAGCGGCATCGGCTCCGGCGCCGCGTCCGGAAGCTTCTGTTTGACACGCGGATCGCGATAGAGCGCGATGTGCTCGAAGTAGAGAACGGGATCCGGGTCGGCGACGGCCGACGCCATCAGCGCGCGCGCATCCTGCGGCGTGGACGGAACCACGATCTTGAGCCCGGGCGTCCGGTAGAACCACGCCTCGGTGTTCTGGCTGTGATACGGCCCCGCGTGGCGGAGCCCGCCCCACGGCATCCGCAAGACCATCGGGATGGAGGCGCCCCAGCGGTAGCGCTGCTTGGCCGCGTTGTTCACGAGCTGATTGAATCCGGTCGCGGCGAAATCGTTGAACTGCACTTCGGCGATTGGACGCTGGCCCGCAATCGCCGCGCCGACCGCGATGCCGAAGATCGCGTTCTCGGCGATCGGCGAGTTGATGATGCGGTCGCCGAACTCCTTCAGCAGCGGACGCAGGAGAAGGAACGCCCCTCCGTACAAGCCGCCGATGTCCTCGCCGTAGACGAACACGCGCGGATCCGACCGGAGCGCATCCGCGACGCCGGCGGTGACCGCCTCGAGGAGGGTCGTTCCCTTTCGATCGAACGGCAGGCCGGCGTCGACCGGCGGCAGCGGCGGATTCAGGTCGATGTTCAGCCGCGTGGAGGGATCGAGCGGCTCGACGTGAACGCGCGGAGGTTCGTTCGCGAGGACGCCCACGCCGGCGCTTGCCGGTTCCGGCCATGGCGCGTCGACGATCGCGCGCGCCTCCTTTTCGACCATCGCTTCCGCTTCGCGCTTGAACTTCTCGAGGTCGCCCGGACGCATCAGCCCTTCGTCGAGCAGCTTCGCCGCGTAGCCGGCGATCGGATCTTTCTTCGACCAGTACTCGTACTGCTCCCGATTGACGTAGGCGCCTTCCGTGACGGGCGCGCACTCCCACGAGACCGGCGGCTCCTTGCCGAGATAGAGCATGTCGTCGTGGTGCGCGTGGCCGCACATGCGCATCGACACGAGCTCGACGAGCGTCGGCCCCATCCGCTTGCGGGCGCGATCGGCGGCCCACGTGAACGCCGCCGCGATGGCTTCAGGGTCGGTGCCGTCGATCGTGATGCCGGGGACGCCGTACCCTGCAGCCCTGTCGGCGAACATCCGCACGGCGGACTGTTCGTTCACCGGGGTCGACAGCGCCGTCTGGTTGTTCTGGACGCAGAAGACGGCAGGCAGCTTTCTGACCGCGCACGCGTTGATCGCCTCGTGCCACTCGCCGAGCGACGCGCCGCCCTCGCCAATCAGCGAGATCGCGACGCGGTCCGAGCCCTCGCGTGCGAACGCCATGGCGAGGCCGGCGATATTGACCGCGTTGACGCCGAGCGGTGCGGTCGGCGGGAAGACGCCCCAGCCGAAATCGGCGACGTGAATGTCGCGCCCGTTCATCGGCGGGCCGTCCTTGCCGATCTGGGCGTTGAGGATCATTCGAATCGTCGACGGATCGTCGTGCATCGCGATGACGAGCGCGTTGTCGCGAATGAGCGGACAGACGACGTCGCCGTGCCAGCCGCCGTCGCGGTCGCGGTACGCCGCACCGCGGTGAAGCCGGATGCCGGCGCCGTAGATCGCTTCCTGGCCGAACGAGCGGAACCCCTTGCCCTGCACGCCGAGAGTCCCGTACTTCACCTCTGGCTGCAGATAGAACTGCTTCAGGCGGTTGTCGACTGCGCGCATCAGCACCATGCCGCGCATCATCTCGAGCTTCTCGTCCTTCGTCAGCGACGCGGCAATCGCTTCACGGGAGAGGAAGCCGTCGACGGCGTCGAGCAGCTCCGCGACGGCGGCGTTCCACCGCTCGTCCGCCGCGACGCCAGGCGTGGTCTCGGGCAGGTCGGCGACATCGATGTCGCGCAGCTGCCGCTGAATCTCCGTTCGCAGATCGCGCGGCGACGCGTCGAGCGCGCGCTGGATGGCGGCAATGGCGAAGGGAAACCGTTCGACGACGAATGCGGCGAGGCGCGCGGCGGATGCCGTGGCCGTTGATGCAGGGACCGATCGCGACATCATCTCAATGGTAGCCTGACGGGTGGCAGGGGGCTGCGGGCAGGTGGCAGGAGGTGGCAGGGCACAGGTGGCAGCGCGCAACGGTGCACAGATCGACACGCATTTCAAAGGATGGGCGAAGCCTGGAATCGTCCCGCCGGGCGCGCACGCTGCGCCTGAGGTGGCACCGGACGAAACGCTCGACGCCATCAGCGGCTACTTCCGCATCTTCCAGCTTCGAAACGGGAATCGGTTTACAACCGACGACGTGCTGACGGCGTGGTATGGGACGACGTGGGTCCCATCCGCGTCGCGCGTGCTGGATCTCGGATCCGGCATCGGGTCGGTCGGCATGATCGCCGCGTGGCGGTTGCCGGGCGCTCGCTTCGTGACGATTGAGGCGCAGGAGGAAAGCGTCCGGCTGGCGAGAAAGTCGGCGGCGTACAACGGCCTCGAGTCGCGGTACGACATCCGGCTCGGCGATTTTCGAAGTGACGCCGTGCTCGCAGCCGGCGAGCAATTCGATCTCGTCCTTGGCAGCCCGCCGTACTTTCCGCCTGGCACCGGCATCGAAGGTGACCACCCGCAGACGGTGGCGTGCCGCTTCGAGATGCGCGGCGACATCCGCGATTACGCACGCGTTGGCGCCGAGCATCTTGCGCCCGGCGGTCTGTTCGCGTGCGTCTTCCCGGAAGGTGATCGTGAGCGGGTCGAGGATGCCGCCGCGAATGCGCGGCTGACGATCGTGCGGCGGCGACCCGTCGTCTTCCGCGAAGGCGAGCCGGCGCCGGTGGGACTCTTCGCGATGATGCGCGATACCGATCTGCCGGCTCACATGCGCGAGCGCACGTGGGTGGAGCCGCCGCTCACCATCCGCTGCGCGGACGGCAACGTGCATCCCGAGTACGCCGCGGTCAAGCTGGCTGTCGGGTTTCGTCCGTGAGGACGTGACTACGCTGAGGGATAATGAAAAAGGTGGCCGACTCTGATCCTGTCTCACGCGCCCGCCGCATCACGATTCGACGGTTTGCGAACGCTGCGGAAGCGGATCGTCATGACGTCGAATTCTGGCGGCAGCTTTCCGACGCGGAGCGGGTACTTCAGGTGTGGCGTTTGAGCCAGGAACTGTGGCGTCTGCGCGGCGAGCTCTCGGATGAACCCGGACTTTGTCGATCTGTTGCGCGCGTTCATCGCCGCTGACGTCAGATTCCTGATCGTCGGCGCGTATGCGCTCGCGATCCACGGCCGGCCGCGCGCCACCGGCGATCTCGACGTATGGATCGAACCGTCAGCCGAAAACGCGCGACGCGTGATGAGCGCGCTCGCGGCATTTGGCTAGCCTGGACTCTTTCAGGCTGGCTGGCGGGTTTCCGCCGTGACCGCCTGCGCGATGGCCGCGCCGACCTGCGCGGTCGTGGACGTGCCTTCAAGATCCGGCGTCTTGACCTGACCGTCGGCGAACACGCGACCGATTGCGGCAACGATACGGTCGTGTGCGGCGCGCTCCCCGAGGTGGTCGAGCATCATCGCGCCGGCCCAGATGGCGCCCACCGGATTCGCGATGCCCTTTCCGGCGATGTCGGGCGCCGAGCCGTGAATCGGCTCGAACATCGACGGCGCCGTCCGCTCGGGATTGATGTTCCCGCTCGGCGCGATGCCCAGGCTCCCCGAGATCGCGGAGCCGATGTCGGTCAGGATGTCGCCGAACAGGTTCGAGCAGAGGATGGTGTCGAGCGTCTGCGGATGCGTCACGAGCCGCGCCGCGATCGCGTCAACGTAATACTTCCGGTAGTTGACGTCCGGAAACTCCTTCGACACCTGCTCGACGACCTCGTCCCACAGCATCATCGAGTGCTGCAGCGCGTTCGACTTGGTGGCACTCGCGAGCAGCTTGCGTGGCCGCGACGCTGCCATCCTGAACGCGTAGCGCGCGATGCGCTCGATGCCGCGCCTCGTGAAAATGCCCGTCTGCTCCGCGAGCTCGTCGGGGGTGCCCGCGTGAACACGGCCGCCAACGCCGCAGTACTCGCCCTCAGAGTTCTCGCGCACGCAGACGATGTCGATATCCGCCGCGGTGCGCCCGGCGAGCGGCGAGGCGATGCCCGGGAGCAGCCGGACGGGCCGAAGATTGACGTACTGCACGAGCCGGCGGCGCAGCGGCAACAGCAGCTCGCCAGCCGAGATGTGATCCGGTACCCGCGGATCGCCGATGGCGCCAAGGTAGATCGCGTCGAACTTCATCAGCTGGTCGGACGCGTCCGCGTCCATCATCCGGCCGTTGCGCAGGTAGAAGTCGCACCCCCACGGGAACGGCGTGAACGCCAGCGAGAAGCCGCCGCGCGCGGCCGCTGCCTTCAGAACGTCGATGCCTGCGGGGATGACTTCCTTGCCGATACCGTCGCCGGCAAGCACGGCGATGCGATGAGTCTTCATAGAGGAATTCGGATCCTATCGCGATCGGGGCATCGGGGACCCGAAGGGTCCGCGCCGCGCGGCGTACACGATGAGAAAGGCCGCCGCGGAGGCAATCAGCCCCGCAACGGTCGGATCGATCCACGCATACGAAGATGGCAGCGCGAATCGCGCGAGGAGCAGCGCGACGTTTCCCGCGGCAAGCGATGCGAGCGCTTCCCGGGCTCCGGAACGGCGCAGGTAAAGACCGCCGACTATCGGCATCAACAGGCTCACACCAAGCAACGAGTAGAAGATCGCAAGCGCCTGCTGGACCGTCTCCAGCAGCAGCGCGAGAACGACGGCGCCGGCGCCGCCGGCCAGCGAGGCCAGCCGCGCAATCAGCAGCACCTCGCGATCGTCCGCGTCGGGTTGCAGGAAGCGCTTGTACAGATCCTGCGAGAGCGACGTGGCCAGCATGAAGAGGATGGCGTCGCACGCGCTGACCTCGGCTGAAAAGACCGCGGCGAGCGCGAGCGCGCCGAACCACGGCGGAAGCTGTTCGACGAGCACCGTCGGCAGCACGATGTTGGGGTTGGTCAGGCCCGGGTGCGTGGCGCGCGCCGCCATGCCCAGAAGCGCCGGCGCGAACGCAAAGACCGCGAGCGCGGCCGCCTGGACGCCGATGCCGAGCCGCACGGTCCGCTCGCTGTCCGCGCCATACGCCTTCTGGATCAGCCCTGGCGAGATCACGAACGCGGGCGCGAACACGAGAAGCGACCAGCCGGAGAGCGCCCCACCCGAATACAGCGGATTCAGGAACGTCGCCGGGACGCCGGGGGCATGCGCGATTCCCGCCAGCCCGCCGGCCTTCGCGAGCACGGTGGGCACCGCGACGATGAACCCCGCCAGGAGCACCGTGAGCTGCACCACGTTGACCCATGCCGTGCCGAGAAGCCCTCCGGCCATGAACGTGGTGGTCACGACGAGGGCGCTGATGATCGTTCCCTCCCATCGGGGCAGCCCGGCGACGACGTCGAGGACCGCCGCGCCGGCAATGAGTTGTCCGGCAAAGATCGACAGCGTACCCAGCCAGATCAGCATCGTCACCAGCGCGCGCACCAGCCCGCCGTATCGCAGCTCCAGGAAGTCGCCGGTGGTGAAGAGGCCGTGTGCCTTTGCGACGCGCCAGATGCGAGGGCCGATGAAGAACGCGAGAAACACCGAGCCAATGGCCGAGGCGCCGTTCCACCACCAGGCGCTGATCCCGTCGAAGTAGCCCCGGCCGGTCGCGCCGATCGTGGCGCCGGCGCCGATGTTCGAGGCGAGAACCGTCGAGAAGAGCAGCCTCGCGGTCAGCGAGCGGCCAGCGACGAAGAAGTCGGCGCTCCCCTTGATGAAGCGCGCAATCGACAGGCTGATCGCGACGAGCGCCCCCGAGTAGACGATGAGAAGAACGAGGTTGAGGTTCAGGTTTATTTGAATCGGGCCGGCACCGTGCCGAGGTCCGATGCCGATGGGAGGCCGCCGGCGCTCTTCGCCATCACCGCGGCGCGGACGATTGCCTCCGCCATCACGTCCGCCGCGAGCGCGCCGACGGTCGTCAGATCGGGCGTCCCATCCCATCGGCCAGTTGCCAGCGCGAACACCGTGTCGCCGTCAGCCTGCGTGTGCGCCGGATAAATGGTCCGTGCAAGACCATCGTCCGCCATCATTGCGACGCGGGTGACCTGCGCCTTGGTGAGCTTCGCGTTGGTGGCCACGATACCAAGAGTCGTGTTTTCTGCAGGCCTGGCCGCCGCTGGAGAGCCAGACCGCAGAACCTTGCGCGCGTCGGCGAGCCTCCCGTCCGCACCGCGCATGCCGGCGACGACCTGGCCATTCATCGGATCCACGACGTCGCCGAGCGCGTTGACGACTGCGATGGCGCCGACGATCAGGCCGTTCGGCAGCGTGATGCTCGCCGAGCCGAGTCCAGCCTTCATCGGCCTCACCGCGGCGCCAGGCGCGTTGAAGAATGCACCGAGCTTTCCGACCGTCGCGCCGGCTCCGGCGCCGACATTTCCTTCCGGCACCGCGTCACCCGATGCCATACCGGCTGCCTTGTAGCCGCAATCGGCCGTCGGCCGCGTCCTTGATGCGCCGATGAACGGCAGGTCGAAAATCACCGCCGCCGGCACGATCGGCACCACGCCCGCGCCAGTCTTGAATCCAACGTTCTTTTCCTCGAGATAGCGCATCACGCCCTGGGCGGCGTCGAGTCCGAATGCGCTGCCTCCACTCAGGACGATTGCGTTGACCCGCTCGACCATGTTGAGCGGGCTGAGGAGATCTGTTTCCCGCGTTCCAGGTGCCGGACCACGCTGGGCGATGCCACCGATCGCACCGTCACCATCCGCGAGCACGACGGTGCAGCCCGTCAGCCCGCCGGGCAGCGTGAAGTGACCGACCCTGATGCCGGGCACCTGCGTGATGCCCCGGGTTGCCGGATGCGGTGTCTGGCCGTTCGCTGTCATCGTGGCCGCCGCGAGTATGGCGAGAAATACCGCTGTCCTCATCGACGAACTGATTATGGTGGAACGCAAATCACGTTGTCGATGAGCCGCGTGGCGCCCACCCAGATGGCGCCGGCCGCGATCACCGGCCCCTCGATCCGCTCGACGGGCTGCATTTCGCGCGGATCGACGATTTCGAGGTACTCCAGGCGCACGGCCGGCTCCCGATCGACGACGTCCTTCGCGGCCTGACGGATATTCGCCGCATCCCGTACGCCCTCGACGACCTGCGCTCTGGCGACCTGGAGCGCTTCGTAGAGAACGGTGGCCACGCGCCGCTCGCCGGGCAGCAGCCGCTGGTTCCGCGAGCTCAGCGCCAGCCCGTCTGCCTCGCGCACGGTCGGCACCGGGACGATCTCGACGGGCACGTTGAGATCCGCGACCATGCGGCGGATGACCGCGAGCTGTTGTGCGTCCTTCTCTCCGAAGTACGCGCGATCCGGCTGCGCGATCTGCAACAGCTTCATCACGACGGTCGCGACGCCGCGGAAGTGACCGGGACGGAACCGTCCGCACAGATGCTCCGCGACCCGGCCGACGTCGACCACGCAGTCGAGCGGCGCCGGGTACATCTCCGCCACCGATGGCGCGAACACGATGTCAACTCCCAGGGCCGAACACACCTCGACGTCCGACTGCAGCGAGCGCGGATACTTTTGGAGGTCTTCGGGACGGTCGAATTGCAGCGGGTTGACGAAGATGCTGACGATGACGACGTCGCACTCCGCTCGGGCACGCTCGATGAGACGCGTGTGTCCCGCGTGCAGTGCGCCCATCGTCGGAACGAGGCCGATACGCCGGCTGGCACGCCGGGCCTCCGCCACTCGATCCCGCACGGCCGGGATCGATGCGATCACTTCCAACGGCATCCTGCAGAAATTTACGAATTTACGAATTTACGAATTGACGGATTTTGATTGTGCAATTTCTCAATTCAATTCGTAAATTCGTAAATTCGTAAATTCGTCAATCACATTTGGCGGCCGGCGTCCGCGCGGTACGCGCGTAGCGCCCCGACTTGACGTCCTCGACGTACGCCTGCACCGACGCGGTCACCTCTTCGGCCAGGCGCGCGTACTGCTTGACGAAAGACGGGACGGGTCCGTCGAAGAGGCCAACCATGTCGTTGGTCACAAGGACCTGCCCGTCGCAATCAGGCCCTGCGCCGATGCCGATGGTGGCGATCGATAGCGCCTCGGTCACCGTGCGCGCGACGTCGGACGGGATCGCCTCGAGCACGATTGCAAACACACCGGCTTCCTCGAGCGCGAGCGCATCCGCAAGCAGGATGTCCGCATCGTGCGGCGTGGTGGCCTGGCGAAGGAAGCCTCCCACCCGATGGACGGATTGAGGAAGAAGTCCGAGGTGTCCCATCACCGGGATGCCCACGTCGACGAGCCGTTTGACGGCATCGAGGATGGCGCTGCCGCCTTCGACCTTCACCGCTTCGGCGCCACCTTCCTGCATGAGACGTCCCGCGTTGCGAACCGCATCCGCCGTGGTCGTCTCGTACGTCAGAAACGGCATGTCCGCGACAATCAGCGCGCGCTCGGTTCCACGGCTCACGGCAGCCGTGTGATGGATCATCGCGTCGAGCGTGACGGGGACGGTGGTGTCGAAGCCGAGAACCACCATGCCGACGGAATCGCCCACGAGAATCGCGTCCACGCCGGCGCGATCGAGCAGCCGCGCCATGTTCGCGTCGTAGGCGGTGAGCATGGCGATCTTCTCGCGGCGCTGCTTCTTCTCCTTGAAGTCTCGGGTGCGGAACTTGCTCTTCATCGACGTGCGGCGGGCAACATCTTGGTCAGCCACGCCTGAACGGCGCCGGTCACATCCTTGCTGACCGTCAGGTCGTCGAGTGATGCGTATTCGTCCGGCTCCCCCGTCACGGCGGGGACGAGCAGGTGATTGACGCCGCGAACCGTGACGACCTCCACGGATTTGGACTTGCTCTCCTTCCGCGCGAGGTCGACGAGCCGCTCGACGTGCGACACTGGTATCTGCCGATCGAGCTCGGCGTGAAGGAACAGCATCGGCTGCTTCACGTCTTCGACGACGCGGGCCGGATCGAACGACAGCACGCTTTGCGTCCAGGGTGTGTCTGCCTGCTTCCGCAGGTCCGGCGGCACGCCTTCCCACCCTTTGCCGCTCAGGACGGCGGCCTGGATTTTCTTCTGCAGGTCGATCTTCTGCTGGCGCTCCGCAGGCGTCGCCTTCAGACGATCGAGCGCGTGCTGCTGCTGCTCGAGCGCAAGCTCGGCGCCCGTCGTCGATGGCGCATCGATCGAGATCACGCCCGCGATGCGCTTGTCGCGCGCGGCCGCCAGCAGCGCGAGCCATGCGCCCTCGCCGTGACCGAGCACCGCGATGCGCCTCGAATCGACGTCCTTGCGGTCCGAGAGCCACTTGACGATTGCGCGGAGGTCGTCGGACAGGTCCGAGAGCGTGGCGGATTCGCGCCGCCCGCCGCTCTGCCCGTAGCCGCGCTTGTCGTAGCGGACCGCGAGGAACCCTGCCTGCGACACGCCACCGGCCAGGTTCGCGAGAATCGGCACGCCAAACGTGGTTCCATCGCGGTCGTCAGACTCGGCGCCGCCGGTGAGGATGACCGCTGGCAGCCGTCCCGAGGCGTTCGCGGGCCGGGTGATCGTCGCGCCGAGGTTGAATCCCGCGGCCGGAATGATCACCGCCTGGTCGCCCGGGTTCGACGTCACGCGCGTTCGCGAAATGGATCCGGCGATGTCGTCCCGCACGACGTCGAGGGACTGGGCGGGCACGCTCACGCGCACGAGCGTGCCGATGTTGTCGGCATACAGGTGAAGGGCAAGCGGGGCGCCGGCGTTGTCGAACACGAGCTCGTAGTGGTGCACGTCGAAGGTGGACGTGCCGAACTGCATCTGCTCGGTCACCTCGCTGCGAAGGCTGAACACGACCTCTCCGGCGCCGGGGCCCACGAACGCGCGAAACTCCGTGCCGGGCGCACTGCCCGCGAGTCGCCGCGCGAGCACCGCGTGCGACCCGAAGAACACATTCGGAAGCAGCACCGACCGAGGCGAAACCATGTCGGTCGAGGCGATCGGGATATTGCCCTGCATCCCCTTCGAAACCGCCGTGCCGTTCTCGAACGTCGTCTGCAGGGTGACGTCCACGCCGCCGATGCGCGCGTCGAGCGTCATCGACTCCGCGGTCTGGTCCGGGCGGTACTTCAGCTCCGCGCGACGCGTGATGACGTCGATCGGCTGCCCTATCTGACCCTGGCCGCTGATCACCAGGCCCTGGGCATCGGAGCGAACGGTCACCTCCTGGTGCCCGATCGGTGTGCCGCGCAGGAAGATCGTGTAGCCGACGGCGGGCGCGGGGGTTGCGGCCTGAGCCCTGACTTGCGCGAAGCCGGAGGTCGCCGGGAGCGCGAGGAAGAGCGCAAGCGTCCAAGTACAATGGAAAGCGCGCATCGCATTTGAATCGTATCAGCTAGACGCGCGTCTTACGAATCATCCCGGATGACCTCGCCTGACGACTACGCAGCCATTCACGCAGGCGCAGCCATGGGGGCCATCGCGCCGCGCGGCCAGATCGCCGTGGCGGGTCCGGATCGCGCCACCTTCCTGCACGGTCTTCTCACCAACGACACGGCGTCGCTCACCGCCGGCAGCGGCTGTTACGCGGCGTGGCTGACGCCGCAGGGGCGGATGCTGTGCGACCTGCACGTCCTCGAATCGGGCGACATGATCCTGCTCGACGCGCCCGCCGCGGAGGTGCAGCCCGCGGCGGCCCGGCTCGAGCAGTTTCACTTCACCGAGAACGTGGAGATTGCCACGCTCGCATCGCTGCGCTCCGTGTGGGTGCACGGTCCGGAGGCGCCGAAGATTCTGGGGGCTGAGTACGGCGCGTGGATGCAATACCAGAACGCGCGCGTCGACCTTGCCGGCGTCTCCGTCGTCATCGCGCGCATCGATCAGCTCGCGGTGCCCGGCTTCGTCATCTACGTCGATGCGCAGCAGGAAGACGAAGTGACCGCGGTGCTTGCGTCGCGCGGCGCCCTGCACGCGACACCCGCGACGCTGAACGCCGCGCGCATCGAAGCCGGCTACCCCGTCTTCGGCGTCGACATGACGAACGATACGATTCCGCTGGAGGCCGGCATCGAGGACCGCGCGATCTCACTGACGAAGGGGTGCTACGTCGGGCAGGAAGTCATCATCCGCGTGCTGCATCGCGGCCACGGGCGCGTGGCGCGCAGGCTCGTTCGCCTGCAGGTCGAGGGCGACGCTCCTCCGCGCGACTCGAAAGTGTTCACCGGCGATCGGGAAATCGGCGTCATCACGAGCTCGGCAGAATCACCGCGTCTCGGCGCGCTCGCGCTCGGCTACGTTCATCGGGATTTCGTCGAACCCGGGACTGCGGTGCAGGTGCAGTCCGGCGACACGCGCGCGCGCGCCGTCGTCAGTTCTCGTTCGTAGGGCGCCGCTGTACGCGGCGCCAACCCCGCTTTACGCGGCGCCGGCTGCCAGCAGCCGGATCAATTCGCCATCTGCCGGCGGAAACAGCATCGACGAGAGCTGCGCGCGCGGAATCCACTCCATCTGCTGCCCGAGCATCGGCCTCGGCGTGCCGAGCAGATCGCAGCGATAGAAGAACAGCGTTACCGTCCGCTCGGGATACTCATGGCCTGTCTCGAGCACCAGCTCGTGGACGACGACGTCGGTGTCGAGCTCCTCGATGATTTCGCGGCGGAGCGCCGCGGCGTGCGTCTCGCCGGCGCCGACCTTTCCGCCAGGAAACTCCCAGTGGCCGGCCAGGTGGACGCCGTCCTGCCTGCGGGTGAGGAGGAAGCAGTCGGCGTGCTCGATGACGGCCGCAACGACCGCGAGCATCATGCCTCGACGTTGCTCGGCATGATGGCGAGCGAGAGTCGAGCCATCATCCCGGGTTCGAGTCGAGCGCCATGCGCACGCGTTCGGCAAGCTGCGCCGGAGTGAACGGCTTCTGCAGCAGCGGCACGCCGCCCCAGAACGCTCCGAGCACTTCCGTCGCGTCGTCGGTGTAGCCCGACATGTACAGCACGCGCAGCTGCGGGTTCTCCTGAATCAGCCGGGCCGCGAGGTTCGGACCGCTCAATCCCGGCATGACGACGTCGGTGACGAGGATGTCAGGGCGGCGCATCGCTTTCGATGACCACTCGAGCGCCTCTTCGGCATTGCGCGCCTCGAACACCGTGTAACCGCGGCGTCGCAGCGCGCGGGCGGAGATCTCGCGGATGGCGTCGTTGTCCTCGACGAGCAGAAGCGTCTCCGTCCCCTCGGTCGCGAGCGGCGCGACCTGCTGGCGCTCGGCGACCGGCGATGCGTGGGTCACCGGCAGGTAGATGCGAATCGAGGTGCCGTGGCCGGGCGCCGACTGCACCGCGATGCCGCCACCGCTCTGATCGATGATGCCGTACACCGTCGCGAGCCCCAGGCCCGTTCCTTTGCCCTTCGGCTTCGTCGTGAAGAACGGCTCGAACGCGTGCGCGCGCGTCGTCTCGTCCATGCCGATGCCGGTGTCGGTAATCGCGAGCATCACGTACTGGCCCGGCTGCAGCGTCAGTCCTTCCTCCTCGCGCCGTTCCTCGTCCAGGGCGACGTTTGCGGTCTCGATCGTGACGTCGCCGCCCGTCGGCATCGCGTCGCGCGCGTTCAGCACCAGGTTGACGATCACCTGCTCGATCTGGCTCGCGTCGGCCTTGACGAAGCCGAGCCCCGTTCCGAGCCGCGCGTCCGTCTGGATGTGGTCGCCGATGAGCCGCGGAAGCATATGGAGCAGCCCCGCCACGCTCTCGTTGATGTTGATGACGGTCGGATTGAGGAACTGCTTGCGGCTGAAGGCGAGCAGCTGGCGGGTGAGCGCGGCGCCGCGATCGGCGGCGCGGCGAATCTCGCGGACCTCACGCGATGTCGACGGATCGACCTCGGCGCGCTCGCCAATCATGTCGGTATAGCCGATGATCGCGGTCAGCAGGTTGTTGAAATCGTGCGCGACGCCGCCGGCAAGGCGGCCGATCGCTTCCATCTTCTGCGACTGGCGGAGCTGCTCCTCGCGGTCGTGAAGCGCGCGGCTCGACTGCCAGTTGCGCAGCGCGTAGCGGATCGATCGCTCGAGGTGCGCGCCGACGAGGTGCTTCTCGACGTAGTCCGCCGCGCCCTCGCGCAGCGCGGCTTCGTCGAGCGCGCCGCTGCCGTAGCCGGTCATCAGGATGAACGGCTTGTCCGTTCCGAGGTCTTTTGCCGCCCTGATCAGATCGATCCCGGTGCCGTCGGGAAGCCGCTGATCCACCAGGTAGATGTCGTGTTGGTCGGCCTTGATGCGCTCGAGCCCGGCGGCCGCGGTGGCGGTGACTTCGATGTTCCGCTCGAAACGCGCGTCGAGCAGCGCCATGTCGATGAGCGCCTGCGCCTGCGGGTCATCGTCAATCAAGAGGATGTTGACGTGACGCAAGTCGAGCGGGGGGCGTGTCGGCCGAGCCACGGTGCTGGAGTCCGGTTTCTCCAACTTCTGCAGGACGAGAGGTTCCATGTCGTCGGGTTGCCCAAACGGACCCATTCGTGCCGTCACGGAGGGGCGAAAAGTACCGTAACACGCGGCCGAGCGTGATCGAGCTCAACAGTAAGGATGTTCTCGGTACGCCGGACTATCGCCGACGCACGATTTCACGCCACGGGTACGAACTGCACAGCCCCTTCATCGGGCAGACCTCGCACTTCGGCTTGCGCGCGATGCAGATCGTCGCGCCGAGGTCCATCAGCGCCTGGTTGAAATCGAAGACGTGCTTTCGGGGTACGAGCGTTTCCGAGACCGCCCAGAGATGTTTCTTCATCGCGTGGGCTTTCGGATCGCCCCGCCGGACGAACACGCGAAACAGCACGCGCGCGACGTTGGTGTCGAGAATCGCCGCGCGCTCGCGGAACGCAAAGCTGCGGATGGCGCCGGCGGTGTACGCGCCGATGCCCTTGAACGACAGCAGCGTGTCGCGGTCCGAAGGGAGCCGGCCACCGTACCGCGCGACCGACTCGCGAGCGATCGCGTGCAGCCTGCGCGGCCGGATGTTGTAGCCGAGCGGCCGCCACGTCTCGGCCACGTCGTCTTCGGGTGCAGAGGCGAGCGCTTCGAGCGAAGGATACTTGCCGAGCCACTCGTGATATTTCGGCAGCACGCGATCGACCTGCGTCTGCTGCAGCATCACTTCCGAGACGAGGATGTGATATGGGTCGCTGGTCCGGCGCCAGGGCAGGTCGCGTCCGTGGCGGCGATACCACTCGAGCAGCGTGCGGCGGAAACGCTGGCGCGCCTTCGGCGCCGGGAGGGGAGCGGTGGACATCCGCCCCTATAATTCCACGCGTGACCCTCCGAGCGGGAATCGAGGGATGAAAATCTACACAAAGACCGGCGACACCGGCGAAACGTCGCTCTTCGACAACACGCGGGTGTCGAAAGCCGACGCGCGGGTCGATGCGTACGGCGAAGTCGACGAGGTCAATGCCTGTCTTGGCGCCGCGCGGGCGGCGGGTGTCGACGCCGACATGTCCTCGCTCATCGAGTCGCTGCAGAAGGATCTGTTCGCGCTCGGCGCCCGCCTCGCCGATCCCTCGTCTCGCATTGCGCCGCGCGTGGAAAAGGCCGTCATCGGCGAGGCCGCGGTGCAGCGACTCGAGCAGGCGATCGACCGGCTCGAGGAGACGCTGCCGCCGCTTCGCAGGTTTGTTCTTCCCGGTGGCTCGAATGCCGGCGCCCTCCTGCACCTGGCGCGCACCGTCTGCCGCCGCGCCGAACGCCGCGTGATTGCCCTTGGCGCCGACGCTGTCGATCCCGTCCTCATCGTCTACTTGAATCGACTGTCCGATCTCCTGTTCGTCATGGCTCGCGTGGTGAATCATCGCTTGGGGATGCCGGAGACCGAGTGGTGATCGCAGCTTCGAACGTCCCACTCCCAACGTCCAAGGAGACCTGAGGCCATCTTGGGAGTTGGACATTGGGAGTCGGGCATTCGCGACGCGTACGCCGAGTGCGAACGGATTGCGCGCCGGCACTATGAGAATTTTCCGGTCGCGTCGCTGCTGATGCCGAGCCGGATGCGGCGGCACGTGGCGGCCGTGTACGCGTTCGCGCGCGCGGCGGACGACTTTGCGGACGAGGGGACCCGCGCGCCGGCCGAGCGCCTGCGCCTGTTGGAGGGATGGGACCAGCGGCTGCGGGAAGCCGCTCTATCGGCGTCGCCGGGACTACCCGCGCGCGCTGGCGAGCCACCGGAGACGGAAAGCGTGTTTCTCGCTCTTGGCGAATCGATCCGGTCGCTCTCACTACCGATGAAATACTTCGAGGCGCTCCTCAGCGCGTTCAGGCAGGACGTCACGGTCACGCGCTATCGGACCTGGGACGACATAATGCAGTACTGCCAGCGCTCCGCGAACCCGGTCGGGCGCCTCGTGCTTCGCATCGCGGGGTACGACGATCCGAACCTCGACGCCGCATCCGACGCGATGTGCGCCGCGCTGCAGCTGACCAATTTCTGGCAGGACCTGAAGATCGACTTCGATCGCGGACGCATCTATCTTCCGGAGGATGAGCGCGAGCGTCACGGCGCGCTGGAGCGCGATCTCGCGGCTGGCGACATCACGCCCGCCTGGCAGCGCGCGCTGGCGACCGCTGTCGCGCGCACGAGGCTCCTGTTCGACGAAGGCAGATACGTGTGCGACGGCGTCCGGGGCCGGCTGCGCTATGACCTGCGGGCAACGTGGCTGGGCGGAACGCGCATCCTCGACCACCTCGAACGCTCCCGGTTCGACGTGATCCATCGCCGGCCGACGCTCGGCGCCGCCGACGCCGTCCTGATTGCGCCGCTCGTGTTGCTGTGGCGTCCGACCGTCGCGTTGCCATGAGCCGCGACACCAGCTTCTACTACTCGTTCCTCGTCCTGCCGCCACGAAAACGCAGCGCCATCATCGCGGTCTGGGATTTCTGCCGCGCGGTCGACGATGCGGTGGACGAAGCGCCGGACGGTACGATCGCCCACACGAGGCTGTCGTTGTGGCGCGACGAGCTGACGGCCTGCTATGCGGGCGGCGAGGGTCCAACGACACCGCAGGGGCGCGCGCTGCAGCCGCACGTCGAGGAGTTCAGGCTTCCGCGGCGCCCCTTCGAGGATTTGATCGACGGCGTCGAGATGGACCTTGCCCGCGTCCGCTACCAGACATTCGCGGAGCTGGCCGATTACTGCCGGCGCGTCGCGTCCGCCGTCGGCCTCGTGTGCGTCGAGATCTTCGGGTATCGCGACCCGGCCGCGCGTGCGTATGCCATCGACCTCGGGATGGCGCTGCAGTTGACGAACATCATCCGGGACGTGACCACGGATCTTCGCAAGGGACGGGTGTATCTGCCCGCGGAGGATCTCGCGCGATTTCACGTCACCGAGGACGACCTGCGCGCGGGACAGTTGACGCCTGCCGTCAGGGGGCTGATGCGGTTCGAGTGCGAACGCGCGCGGTTCTACTACACGAAGGCGGCGTCCACGCTGCCGGCCATCGACCGCCGGAGCCTGCTTGCGGCCGAGATCATGGGCGCCATCTATTTCGAGATCCTGCGGCGCATCGAGCGCTCGGGCTACGACGTCTTCAGCCGCAGAATCCGGGTGCCGCGCCCGTATCGGGCGCTCATCGCGCTGCGCCTGTGGGCGCGCGCGCTCTTTGCCCGCTGATGCACGACGCGATCGTGATCGGCGGCGGCTTCGCCGGGCTCGCCGCGGCGACGCTGCTGGCGGAAAAAGGGGCGCGCGTGCTCGTGCTCGAGGCGCGGCCGGCGCTCGGCGGACGCGCGACGGCGTTCACGGATCCCGCCACCGGCGAGCGCGTCGACAATGGTCAGCACGTGCTCCTCGGCTGCTACCGGGACACGTTCCGGTTGCTGGATCGCATCGGCGCGTCGGCTCACGTCCACGTCCAGGACCGTCTCACCGTGGACATGATCGATCGCGACGGCCGCGCGTCACGGCTGTCGTGCCCGGCTCTTCCGCCGCCGTTCAACCTGCTCGGTGGGTTGATGACGTGGAGCGCGCTGGGGTGGCGGGATCGTCTGGCAGCGATCCCTGTGGGGCGCGCCTTCACGGCGCGCCGGGCACGCCATGAAGGCTTGCCCCACGGGGAGACCGTTCGTGAATGGCTCGTTGGTCGGCATCAGACTCCGCGGCTCATCGAGATGCTGTGGGAGCCGCTGGCAGTCGCCGCGCTGAATCAGCCGATCGATGTGGCCTCCGCCGCGCCGTTTGCACGCGCGCTGTCCGAGATGCTCGGCAGCAGCCCGCGCGACGCCTCGCTCGCGCTGCCGTTGAAGCCGCTGGACGAAATGTATGCGCTGCCGGCGCGTGCATACATCGAGAAGCATGGAGGCGAGGTCAGGACGAATTCGCCGGCCAGTATCCGCGGACTCGACGGGTCCGCGCCGCGGTGGACGGTTGTCGTCCGCGGCGAGACGATGGCCGCGCGAACCGTCATCAGCGCTGTGCCCTGGTTCGCGCTCTCAGATGTATTTATCGATCAACCTCCGTCATTTCGCGCCACGCTCGACGCGGCGGATCGGACCGAGGCGTCGCCGATCGTCACCGTGAACCTCTGGTTCGATCGCATCGTTACCGATCACGTGCTGGTCGGGCTTCCCGGGCGAACGATGCAGTGGATCTTCGACAAGCGAAGGGTATTCGGCGAGCAGGCGTCGCATCTGTCGCTGGTGTCGAGTGGCGCCGGGGAGATCGTGTCGCTCGCCAACGAAGAGCTGATCGAGCTCGCGACGCGCGAGGTCAACGATGCGATTCCGGCGGCGCGTGGCGCCGCGGTGCGCCGGGCGGTCGTCGTGCGCGAGAAGCGCGCGACGTTCTCGGTTGCGCCGGGTCAACCGCCGCGCCCCGGAGCGAGAACCGCAATTCCCGGAATCTTCCTCGCCGGTGACTGGATCGACACCGGCCTGCCAGCTACCATCGAGGGCGCGGTCCGCAGCGGCCATAAGGCCGCTGCGATGGCATTGTCGAATTGACGAATTTACGAATTGACGAATTCAATTGTTCAATTCCAATCCGTAAATTCGTAATTTCGTAAATTCGTAAATGACTTCGATAGTTGTCCATTATCAGGAGATTGCGCTCAAGGGGAAGAACCGGCCGTGGTTCCTCGGCCGCCTCGTGCGCAACCTGAAGCGCGCGCTCTCGGGCCTCGACATCATCACGGTGCGCGCGTTGATGGGGCGCATCGAAATTCAGCTGGGGCCGGGCACGAGCCGCGAGGCGGCCGGCGAACGCGTCCGCCGCACGTTCGGCATCGCGAACTACTCGTACGCGCGGCGAACGGCGCTCGACATCGACGCGATCGCGCGCGACATCCTCGACGACCTGCGCGATCGCACCTGCAGCAGCTTCCGGGTGAGTGTCCGCCGCGCCGACAAGCGCTTTCCAATGACGTCGCCGCAGGTGGAGCGCGAGGTCGGCGGCCGCATCAAAGAGGCGCGCGGCTGGAAGGTGGACCTCGACGAGGCGGAGCTCACGATTCACGTCGAGCTGCTGACGAACGAGGCGTTCTATTTCTTCGGCAAGGAGCGCGGCGCCGGAGGTCTGCCCACGGGCACAGCAGGACGCGTCACGTGCCTGCTGTCAGGCGGCATCGACTCGCCGGTGGCGGCGCATCGCATGATGAAGCGCGGCTGCGTCGCCAGCTTCGTTCACTTTCACAGCTATCCGATTCTGTCGCGGGCGTCGATCGAGAAAGCGCGCGAGCTGGTCCGGCTGCTGACGACCTGGCAGCAGCGGTCGCGGCTGTATCTGGTGGCGTTCGGCGACATCCAGCAGCAGGTCGTGCTCGCGGTGCCCGGCCCGATGCGCGTCATCGTCTACCGGCGGCTGATGCTGCGCATCGCCGAGAAGATCGCGCGCGCGCGCGGCGCGAAGGGGCTCGTGACCGGCGAGGTCGTGGGCCAGGTCGCGTCGCAGACGCTGGAAAACCTGCAGGTCATCGGCAGCGTCGCGACGCTGCCGATGTTCCGGCCGCTCATCGGCATGGACAAGGAAGAAATCATGGACGAGGCGCGCCGGCTCGGCAGCTACGCGATCTCGATCATCCCCGACCAGGACTGCTGCACGCTGTTCACGCCGCGCAACCCGCTCACCCGCGGGCGCCTCCATCTCGTTGAAGCGGCGGAGCGTGCGCTTCCGGTTGACGAAATCGTGGAGAAGGCTGCCGCCGAGGCCCTCGTGGAAGACTTCGAATTCCCCGCCGTCCGCAGCACGGCTCCGGCGAGGCTCGCCGAGGGCGGACCGCCGATGCGGTCCGCCTAGCCAGCACTGGCCTGTCGCGTCGCGGAGCGACGCGACGTGCGCGAAGGCGGCCGGTGGTAGGATCGCCGGTCGGAGGTGCGATGTGACCCCAGCAAGTGGAGTGGCAACGGTAGAAGGAATTGGCCGCATCGAGTCGCTGCTTGGCGACGACACCGCGCTGCTGACGCACCAGTGCCGGACGATTCCGAAGGACAACCTTCATCTGCCCGGGCCCGATTTCGTCGACCGCATCTTTGCCGCGTCGGATCGTCCGCCGCGCGTGCTCGGTGGTCTTCAGTGGCTCTTCGACACCGGACGTCTCGCGCGCACCGGCTACGTGTCGATCCTGCCGGTTGACCAGGGCATCGAGCACTCGGGCGGCGCGTCGTTTGCCCCGAACCCGGCGTACTTCGATTCCGAGAACATCGTGAAGCTGGCGATCGAGGGCGGGTGCAACGCGGTCGCGTCGACGCTCGGCGTGCTCGGGTCGGTCGCGCGCCGCTACGCGCACAAGCTCCCGTTCATCGTGAAGCTGAATCACAACGAGTTCATCTCGTATCCAAACTCGTTCGATCAGATCAAATTCGGCAGCGTCAAGCAGGCGTGGGACATGGGTGCGGCCGCCGTCGGCGCGACGATCTACTTCGGCTCGGAGGAATCGAAGCGGCAGATCCAGGAAGTCAGCCAGATGTTCCAGCACGCGCACGAGCTCGGCATGTTCACCGTGCTGTGGTGCTACCTGCGCAACGCCGCGTTCAAGACGAAGGAAGCCGACTATCACCTGGCCGCCGACCTCACCGGGCAGGCCAATCACCTCGGCGTCACGCTGGAGGCCGACATCATCAAGCAGAAGCTGCCGGAGACCAATGGCGGCTACAACACGCTGAGCTTCGGCAAGACGCACAAGGCCGTCTACTCGCAGCTGACGACCGACAACCCGATCGACATGACGCGCTACCAGCTCGCGAACTGCTACATGGGGCGCTCGCCGCTCATCAACTCCGGCGGCGCGTCATCAGGAGAAAGCGATCTGAAGGAAGCTGTGCGGACGGCCGTGATCAACAAGCGGGCCGGCGGCTCCGGGCTCATCTCCGGCCGCAAGGCCTTCCAGCGTCCGATGAAAGAAGGCGTCGGGCTGCTGAACGCGATCCAGGACGTCTATCTGACCAAGGAAATCACGGTCGCGTAGGCGAACGTAGAGGCGGACCTTCGGTAGCACGCGAACGTAGAGGCGGACCCTCAGCAGTACGCGAACGTAGAGGCGGACCTTCAGGTCCGCCTGACGATCTCCCTGAGGAATTCCTGGAGCGCCTCCTTCGTGCTCCTGAACGCCAGCTCGTCCCATGGAATGCGATCGGGCTCGAACAGCTGCGCCTCGAGCCCTTCGTCGTCGCACCCGAGGCAGCCGCCGATCATCGTCGCGGCATACGCGATGATGATCACCGCGACGCCCGGATAGGAATAGATGTTGATCAGGCGATCGAGCCTGATGTCGAGGCCGCACTCCTCGCGCGCTTCGCGGACCGCGGCAGCCTCGACGGTCTCGCCGCGATCGATGAAGCCGCCCGGAAACACCCACTTGCCGTAGCCCGGTTCGATCGCGCGCTTCACCAGGACGATGCGCCCCTTTTCGTCGCTGATGACGGTGCCGACGGCTACCTTCGGATCGACGTAGTGCACGAAGCTGCAGCGGACGCACACGAGGCGCTCGGGCTCGGTCGCCTTCAGCAGCCGCGGCTCGAGCGGGCCGCCGCATCGCGCGCAGAACCGGATGGCCTCGTTGAACACCGTATAATCTTGCTTCATGTCGATCCTGAAAGTCGCGCGGATGGGACACCCCGTCCTCCGTGAACGCGCGCGGCCGCTCGACAAATCCGACATCAAGAGCGCCGCCCTCCAGAAACTGGTCGACGACATGATCGACACGATGCACGAATACCACGGCGTCGGCCTCGCCGCGCCGCAGGTGCACGAGGGGCTGCGCCTGTTCGTCGCGCTGCTCGACGAAGACCCGGATTCGAAGAGCGAAGCGGCCGTCATCATCAACCCCGAGATCGTCGCGAACGGCTCGGCGATGGAGGAAGGGTGGGAAGGCTGCCTGAGCATCCCGGACATCCGCGGGATGGTGCCCCGCTACACCGACATCACGGTCCGGGCGCTCGATCGCGACGGCCGGACGATCGAGCTCCCGCTGAAGAATTTCCCCGCCCGCGTCGCGCAGCACGAGACCGATCACCTCGACGGCGTGCTCTTCTTCGATCGCATGAAGTCTTTCGAGTCGCTCACGTTTCTCGAAGAGTACTCACGGTTCCACGCGAAGGACGAAGACTGAGCGCTTCGCGCGAGTCCTTCGCCATCGGACGAAACTGTTCGCCGTCGACATCATCAGATTCTGTCGGTCGCTACCGGAGAACGACGAAGCGCGCCGATGAACTGACTCGCGTCTTTGTGAGCTCGCGTGAGACGGCAAGACGCAATCGGAGAGAGAAGCGCCGGGGCCAATCGCCCAAACCGGGCGCAGGCGCGAACGGAATCACTAATCACTAATCAGAAATCACAAATATAATTTTCACCACCTCGTGCTCGAGACCGCGCCGCCGAACATCACGCTGCGTAACGCGCCGGCCGTGCCATATGACGGTGCCATCGCTGCAGCGCGCACCTGCTACTCGCCTCGCGTCATAGGGGCGGACGAGATCACCGACAAGCAGCGCGACTCGATCGGCACGCTGACGTTCGACGCGGGCCATCACACCGTCTATCAGCACGCCAACTTCGAGTTCGGCCTCGAGAACATCTCGCGACAGTTCGTCTGGACGTTCCTTCACTCGTACCCCTTCTACAACTCAGAGCAGTCGAGCCAGCGGTATGTGAAGCTGAA
>Ga0114129_10002564_pt1 | contig 25231 bp, 19 predicted proteins | sample RhiMetdeltSRZDD1_FD_80071 | JGI IMG/M metagenome (GOLD analysis project Ga0114129, IMG submission 80071) | Populus rhizosphere microbial communities from Tennessee, USA - Rhizosphere MetaG P. deltoides SRZDD1 (version 2) (version 2) | ecosystem: Host-associated > Plants > Roots > Rhizosphere >...
AGATAATTTCCTATGGCTGTGGGGTCGACGCCGGCGATGTTCACGTTTGCGATGGCACATGATTGATTCGGATCGAACGATGTGTTGAAACTAACTTTCGGCACGTCTTTCAAACGGTTCATCCAATAGCGCGACAGATAACGAAGCCGTGCTTCCTTTCGCTTGCCTCCGATGCTGTTGTGAAAGAGCATCGCTTCGCCAATCGCCAGCCTCGGTGCCGCGGAGTGCGTTCCCACTTCTTCAAACTTACGGATGTCAGTTGCCTGTGTTGCTTCAGCCGCCATCAATGGCCAAAGCTTCTGTATTTTGTCTCGTTTGACGAAGAGCAGTCCTGTTCCCTTTGGCGCAAACAGCCATTTGTGAAGGCTTGTTCCGAAATAGTCGCAACCCAAATCCTTTTGCTTGAAATCAAATTGGGCGAATGAATGCGCACCATCGACGATAGTCTCAATACCTTTGGCGCGCGCCATCTCACACACGGCTTTTACTGGCGTTATCTGGCCGGTGATATTCACCTGGTGTGAGATCAGAATCAGCTTCGTGCGCGGCGTGACTCCTTTTTCAAAAGCTGCGGTTATCTCATTCAAGTCCTTTGGCGGAATCGGGATCTTCACCATTTTCAGAACAAGGCCTTCGCGGCGTTCGCGTTGGCGCAAGGTGGTCAGCATGCGTGGATAATCCTGAGTGGTTGTCAGGATTTCATCACCGGCTTTGAAGTCCATTCCCATCAGCAGGATTTCTAAAGACTCAGACGCACCGCGCGTGATTGCGATCTCCTCTCGATCGCAGCGAAACATTTCTGCGAGTCCGGTCCGGATAGTTTCCGATTGAGGCTCGAGTATTTGCCACATCGTGTACGCGGTTGCATCCTCTTGTTGCCAGATATAACGAACAAGAGCGTCAGTGACTATGCGAGGACTTGGTGAGACACCACCGTTGTTAAGATTTACGATGCCCCGTGTGACTGTGAATGCGTTTTGGATCACAGACCAATAGTCTTCATCCATTGCTGCTTGATCGGGTGTGAGGTGGGCAACGCTTCTAGTCGCGGCCTCGACGTCTTTGACGAGTCTGCCGATAGAAGGAAAGGTAAGTGCGGCGAGTCCCAGACCTTTGCCAGTAAGTGACAGGAAATTACGACGAGTTGTATCGAGATTCATTGAACTGGCTCCTCTCATAACCGGCGAGTTAGGGACTAAACCGAACTCGGCTGAATCACTGCTTTTTGTTCCCCAGGCCTCTATCTGGTGTGAAGAAGTAACCCCGCGCGACTACTGGCTTTCGGTTGGAACCTGAAACCATTCGAACGTCGACCTTGCGGAAACCGGTCTTGCTGCTGTTGTTTGAAGATCGATAGGTTACCAGGGACGAACGACTTAGGCCGCGTAGAAGCTCTTCAGTTGCATTTCCTAATTCCAGCGGAGTCTTTGAAAAGAATACTCGGCCACCAGTTTCGCTCGCGAGACTCTTCAGAAAATTCTCGGCCTTATCTCGCGGACTCATGCGAATCAAACCACCCTCTTTATCAAGCTTCGTAGTCATTGCAAGCGCAAAAACCTGGACACCTTTTTCTCGGAGCATCATTAGAAGCTGATCCAGTTTATAAAAGCTGTTTCGGTCTTCGCCGTCGGTAATGATGACCAACGCCTTCCGACGATCTTGTCCACTGTTGTGTTTCACGAGGTGATCTGCGGCCACATAGATGGCGTCTATTACCGCTGATTGGCCGGCCTGAGGTCTCAAGAGGGCGAGGCTGTTAATCAGCGCTTCGGTGCTCGTTGTGAAATCTTGAATCGCATTGATCTGATCGCTGCTACTAAATTTTAAGATCAACACTTCATCAGTTGGCCGCCTATTGTTGATAATCAGTTTCGCAGCTTCACTGGCATACGGAAGCAACTCTTTAAACGATCCACTTGCATCGATTGCTATGACGATATCTATGGGTCGGTTGTCACGTTCGACGTTAACAATACTTTGCTCCATCTTATCCTCGACAACTCGGATCTCCTCCTTCTTGATTCCCTCAACACTTTGATTATTCGAGTCGACGACGATCAGACTTAGCTTTACAACCGGACCGGCTGGTTCAGTTGGTGATGGACCAATTTGTTGGGAATATGCTGGACTACAGAGCGCGAGCAAAGCAGCAACGACGATTACTTTTGACGACGTAGATAACATTTTCTCTTACGAGCCTTCAAAAACGATCTCACCATTGATCACCGTCATCACGCAGCGCGTCTTAAGAATCTCGGCCTCGGGAATCTTCATGATGTCGGCAGAAAGAATCGTTAGATCGGCAAGCTTTCCAGGCTCGATCGTGCCGCGTAGTTTTTCTTCGAAAGCAGCGTAGGCCGGCCAAAGCGTAAACATCTTCAGCGCCTGTGTTCGGGTTACTGCTTCCTCGGGATGCCAGCCTTCGGCGGAAAACCCTTTTTGATCTTTGCGTGCTACCGCAGCATAGAACTCAATCATCGGTTCACCACGCTCAACAGGCGCGTCGGAACCGCCGGGAATTACGACGCCCGTCTTCAGAAAACTTGCCCATGCGTACGCACCCGCCAAACGTGAGATGCCGAGTCTGCTCGGGGCGAAGAACAGGTCTCCGATAGCATGCGATGGCTGCATCGAAGGAATAATGCCGAGCTTGGCAAAACGAGGAATGTCTGCTGGATTAACGATCTGCGCATGCTCGACACGCCATCGAGGCTGCGCAATTTTCCGCTCGGCCACCGGTACGGCCTTTAACGCTTTTTCGTACTCGTCGAGAATAAATCTGTTCGCTCGGTCGCCGATCGCATGTGTCTCGACTTGAATGCCTTTGCGTAACGCATCAACTAACATCGGCCTCAGGTCTTCCACCTTAACCGTTAAAAATCCTGACGTATCAGGTGCGTCTGAATAAGGCGCCAGCAAGGCGGCTCCGCGAGAACCTAGTGCGCCATCGGAGACGACCTTAATCGTTCGGACCGTTAATCGGTTCTGAAACTCACCCATGATGGGTCCGTCATTCAATAAACGTGTGGCACTTCCGCCTGGCCCAAAAACGGCTTTATAGATTCGTAGCTTTACTGCCCCTTGCCCGTACAGCTTCTTGAAGATCTCGATATCTGCGTAACTTCCGCCCGCGTCCTGAATCTGTGTCCAGCCCAGGTCGACATCGCGTTTGGCCCCAATGACCACGGCCCGTTCGGCATCGGCAGGAGAGGTAGGTGGAATTTGCCTCCGTACCAATCCCTGGGCAGCATCGAGAAGCATGCCGTTTGGTTCGCCCGTTTCTTTGTTTTTTGAAATCTCGCCGCCGAACGGATTGAAAGTAGTTTTGGTGACTCCTGCGTTCTTCAGAGCAGCACTGTTAACGACAGACGCGTGACCGTCGGCACGCGTGAGGATCACTGGATTGTTCGGTGCGATGCTGTCGAGATCTTCGCGAGTTGGAAACTTCGGTGGTTGCCAATGAGTCTCAATCCATCCGCGTCCCGTTACCCAATCACCGGGTTTTGCCTGATCAACTCGCTCCTTAACTTTCGCAAGAAAATCCTGAAGACTGGTGGTGCCCTCCAGGTTGAGCGTCATCTCACGAAAGCCAACGCCTGACAAATGCTGGTGCGCGTCGGCGAATCCCGGCAAGACAGTGTGACCGTGCAGATCTACCACGCGTGTTGATGGGCCGACATATCTTTGCGCGGCAACATTTGTACCGACAAACACAATACGGTCACCTTTCACCGCTATCGCTTGTGCTTGAGGTGAACGGTCGTTAGCCGTATAGACGTTGCCGTTTTTAAAGACGATATCCGCAGGCGCTACGCGTTGCGGCACGGGAGCCAGAGTGATCAATAACGCACTCAGAGCTAGCAGAAGGATTCTCATGTTGTCCTCGGTAGAATGGATGGACGCCTAAGAAACGACGGAGCGGCTTTATATCACAAAACGAATACCATCCACAGATTACACAGGACAGGGGCAGGAGCAGCAGGCAGGAGCAGTATTCAGACACTACGCAAAAAGTCATCGAGTTGTGGTCGGGTGGGTAAATTGGTACGACCGCCAAGCGCGCTGCACTTGATTGCCGCCACAGCATTCCCGTACCTCAAACTCGTTTCAACGTCGTCGCCGTTGAGTAGTCCATATAGAAATCCTGCATGGAATGCGTCGCCCGCGCCGGTTGTATCTCGACAGCCTCCCGGTGCTGGATACGACGGCGCTTTAAAAAACTGATCCTCGCAAAGAACCAATGCACCATCAACGCCTTTGGTCAGCCCCACCACCGCACAGCCGTACCGCGCCTTCAATTCAACGAGCGACGTTCTTTCATCTGCAATGCCCGTCAGACGGTGGGGAAATTCTTTTGAAGTGATTAGCAGATCGATCGACGGCAAAAGTTGAGGCAGGCCCTCGTAAATGTTGTCGATATCAGCGGAGACGATCGTGCCGGTATTCCGCGCATCATTGGCGACCTGCACGCAGGCCGGAGGATCATGTGCATCGAGGTGTAACACCCGTCCAAGTGACCCGAATCTCCTTGGCGCTTCTCCAGCTTGGTAGGCGAGACGGCCATCACGATCCCAGATGATTGTTCTTTCACCGTTGCGGGCATCGATGATGATGTAAGCGACCTGAGTTGTCGCACCTTCAATGACCTCAGCGAATTCAGTGTTTACGCCTTCAGTAACCAGCGTCGCTAATCCAAACTTTCCTTCTGGATCAGAGCCGAACCGGCCGGCGTAGGCGGTCGTGAAGCCAAGCCGCCGCAAGGCAACCATCGCAGTTGCAGTCTGTCCGCCGGCTGACTGCATATGTTCAGTCAGCCGCGTCTTCGTATCGAACTCGGGATACTTCGGAACGACAACGAGGTGATCGACGGCGTTGAGTCCGAAGCCAACTGCATCGAAAGGCTTGTCAGTTGGTGGTTTTAATGGGAAGCGCATGCTGGTCGTTTGAAGGCTTACACCAACCTACCGAAAAAGTGCAATAGTCCGAACCACCAACGATGTGAAAACACTCAGACGCCACTGGCTTTAGCCACGTGGAGCTTCAACTTGGTCCTACCCAGCCTGCTCGGCCAGATTTGGCGCAGTTTCGATTGCGGCGCGTGGAAATCCAACTTGACTGGAACACTTCAAGTTCGAGTTCCACGCGCCGCAATCGAAACTGTGAACCAAAAAGAAGTCCGCCTGCGTGTAGGACGAAGTTGAAGCTCCAGGTGGCTAAAGCCAGTGGTGTCAGTTCATTTTTTCCCACCTTCGTTACCGCGTGGTGGTAGTGACTGTTTGCCACTAAAATGTTCTGGCAACCCCAGAGCATCTCAATATTGTGGATATCGAAGAGAAACTCAAAGAGATCCCGAGATCACCGGGCGTTTACCTGCACAAAGATTCGGCGGGAAAGGTTATCTACGTCGGGAAGGCGAAAAACCTTCGCAGTCGGGTGCGCTCGTACTTTCGGGCCCGGCCGTTCGACAGAAAAACCGATGCTCTTGTAGGTCAGATTTCGGATCTCGAGTTTATTGTCACAGACAGTGAGGCTGAGGCACTGATTCTCGAAGCAACTTTGGTGAAGCAGCACAAGCCTCGCTACAACATCAAGCTGCAGGACGATAAGTCGTACCCGCATCTGAAGCTCACAATCAATGAGCCGTTTCCAAAAGTAGTTATCACTCGCCGCATTCAGCGCGACGGCGCACTCTACTTCGGCCCCTTTCTTCCCGCAGCTCTCGCGCGCCGTACAATCGACGTAATTAATAGAACATTTCAGTTGCGCACCTGCGACATCGAAATCGATGGCAAAGCGCCGCGTCCGTGTCTCGAATATCACATAAAACGCTGTCTCGGTCCGTGCGTGAAAGGTTTGTGCACGCCCGAACAGTATCAGGAAGCTGTGCGAGACGTCCGGTTGTTACTGGAAGGGCGAAATAAGGAACTCGCCGACACGCTTGAAGAACGAATGATGCAAGCGTCCGAAGAAACTCGATATGAGTTGGCAGCGAAATATCGTGACCTGCGCAAGACCGTCATCCGTCTTTCCGAACAACAAAAGATGGCGACTACCTCAGATAGCGACGTCGACATCTTCGGCTATTACCGCGAAGGTGAGCGACTCGCGCTACAACTGTTCACGATGCGTGAGGGACACATCGTCGGCCGGCGCGAATTCTTTTGGGAAGACTTACCGTTTGACGGCTTCGACCCAAGTGCATTTCTGAGTGACGTATTGTCGCAGTACTACGCTTCTGACTACGTGCCACGTGAAATTTATGTCCCCGTTGATTTCGAGGATCGTGAGCTGCTGGAGAAAGCGTTAAGCAAGCGTAAAGGCAAGCGCGTCAGGATCTATTTTTCGCAACGTGGCGAGAAGCGCGACATGATCGATCTGGTCGATAAGAATGCCAAGCTGGCTTTCGAGCAGCGATTTAGAATCATGAAGCCGGACATGAAGCTTGTGCTGGAGGAACTTCAGGAGACTTTAGAACTTCCGCGTCTACCTGCTCGCATCGAGTCGTTCGACATTTCGCATATTCAAGGAGCGGAGAATGTCGCCGGCATGGTGGTTTGTGAGAACGGCAAGATGAATCGGGCTGAATATAGAAAGTTTCGCATTCGCGGCGTTGTCGGGGCCAACGATGTAGCATCGATGAATGAGGTAATAACGCGGCGCTACCGAAGAGTGTTAGATGAGGGCAAACCGCTGCCTGACTTGATAGTGATTGACGGTGGCAAAGGTCAACTGAATGGCGCCGCCGAAGCGATGCGCGAATTGGGACTTGAAGCGGTGCCGATGGTCGGAATTGTCAAACCGCCGTTGCGACACAACGAAGTTGCTTACTTGCTGTTGAAGGGTCGAGAGGATGAACCGATTTATCTTGATCCGCACTCATTGATTTTGCGTCTGCTGCAAATGATTCGCGACGAAACGCATCGTTTCGCCGTTACCTACCACCGAAAACGACGAGAGCTTCGCGACTTCACCTCAGAGCTAACCGCAATACCGGGAGTCGGAGAAAAGCGGAAAGGTAGACTGCTACGTCACTTCGGTTCGATTCAAAGAGTCGCGCGCGCCAGCGCGATTGAACTAACTCCATTCGTCGGCCGTAAGACAGCACAGGACATCGCTGATCACTTCGAAAGACAACGTGCACTGGCCGAGGCTGGCGCAGATACATCTGCTCACCCTCAAATTCTTCAATAACGTTTTTAACTAAACAGACTTGACGCTTGTTGGCGTTCGACTCAGAATAGGACCACACCGTTACACAATCGCCCCTTTTACTGGCGCTGTCTATAAACAGCGTCGCGTCTCAGTAACAAGGAGGTTCTAAAATGGCCACTCGAGCCAGCATCGGCGGACATCCAATCCATCCGATGCTCGTTACTTTCCCCATTGGTCTCTGGGTAACCTCGTTTGCACTCGACATCTGGTATTACTTTGAACGAAATCCAACCTGGCTTCTCGCTTCAAAATTCATGATTGCAGCGGGATGTCTCGGCGCGATAGCTGCCGCTGTGGCGGGCATCATTGATTGGACCGGTTTGAAGGATCGCCGCGTCGTGAGAATAGCGAACTGGCATGCGCGATTAAACATTGCCGCTCTGATTGTGTTCACCCTCAGTCTTTATTTCCGCATGCAGAGAGGGGGCAGCATTGTGGGCCATCGACTGACCATTCCGTTTCTCCTGTCATTTGTGGGGGTTATCCTCGTTTGCGTTTCGGGCTGGCTCGGAGGCGAGATGGCTTACCGGCACGGGGTAGGCGTTGAGGTGCAGCGCGATACTCCTGAAGAAGCGCAGGCAAAGGAAAGAGTATAGTCAGGGATGAAGGATGAAGGATGAAGGCTCCTGACGCTTATCCTTCATCCTTCAACTTGGCCTTTCAATCCACTGAACTCGTAAGTCACGTGCAGTTTCAGCACGCCATCCAGTATTTCCGCACGTACATCCTTGGCCCGTGACTTCACTGTTCCGTTACTTGCCTTAACCGGAATTGCCAGCGATAACTGTCGTTCAGTAACCAGAACCAAAGGATTGACGCGCTGGTTGATTGCCCCTTGAACAAAGGCGGTTACGAGGTTGTTGGCTAACGGCGACACTCCCTCGAGGTTCACGCCATCAACGTCTACAAGTCCATAAACGGTCTGCTTCGACTCATCAAACGATAACCTGATGTTGCTTTGCGCCCAACCTTTGAATTGCATGCAGTTGCCCATCAGGTTGTAGCTTCCATTAAAAGCAATTGGCGCGACAATCTTCCCACCCTGAAATTGAACTGTTGTCTTGACGCCGCTCCCTTCAGACAACAACGTTATCGTATTGGTGCAACCGCCTTGTAGCGCCGCAGCAACAACTTGCTCCGATTGAGGGCTCGAGTTTTGCCCGAGTTGGAATGTAGGCGCACCGAGCCCGGTAAAAGTTGTTGCTAATACAGCATCAACCAATCCCTGGTCTAACGTTATGACAACAGTCGCAGGGGGATTGGCGCCCGCATTGGGCGGTTTCACGGGTGCACCCGGAGCTGAACCGGCACGCGGAGCACCGAGAAAGAAAACGGTAGCTCCGCCTCCGAGCAATGCACCTAGTAGAAGAATCACAATGTATTTCATTAAACGTTCCTCATCGTGTTGCAGAGGGAGACGCTGTTGGGCTCGCAGCTGGGGTAGCCGTCGCTGTATTCATGTTAGTAAGAACCGTTCTAAGAATAGCACTGACGGTACCAACCAGGGCATTCACCTGAGCACGGACCTGCTCCTCCGGGACCTTGTTCAATCCTGCCGGCACTTCAAATAACTTAGGATCAACGTCTGTCGTGATGTCGCGCATCTCGGCGATGATCTTCACGCCTTTCACACCCTGAACATTGCCGCTTGCTTCGCTAAACAGTTCGGTGCGCAGAGGAAGGCCGGTGTCTTTGTCGATGAAGATAAACGATTCAGTGCTGACCGTACCCGCAGAAGTATTGGTGTTCGCGCTCTTGGCATAACGATATTTCAGTGCGCTGCGGCCATTGACCGTATCCTCACCTGCTGCTTCGATCCCCTTCAAACGGTCGAGCTGAGCGATTATCTGCCCAGGGGTCATCAGCTTCTGCAGTTGAAAACCGGTCGCCGCCGGCGTCAACTCCGCATATTGCTTGCGACCCGGAGCGATCGCGTAAGGAGTACCGGCGTGATCCAGATAAATCAATTCCGAGCCATCAGGCAACTTGAAAGAAACACGACGGTCTTCGCCATTGCGCGCGACATCAGCTGACAAAGTTGGAATGCCGACAGCTTTATCGCCACCTTCAGTTTCTGCTGTGAGCACTAAAGTGGCTTTATAACGTTCAGGTTCGCGCGTCGCGAGAGCAGAAATCGGCTCAGTTGTGACATTGCTGTTCGCGCTAACGTTAGCATTCGAAATATTCGTATTTATGTTTATGTTTGTTTGAGTTCCTGTTCCACGACACCCGATACTCGCCAAGGCAAATCCAGACAGGACCAGTCCAAGAGTAATCAGCCGCACGATTGCAGTCTTCATTTCAGTAGTCTCCCGAAAGCTCGCTCGTTCGAGCAAAACGCTCGTGTCAAAAAGGGGGGTGTTGGAGGGAAGGGCCTTAGGATATACCACCCTTAATCGAACGGCCAAATGATTTGAGCAAGTATGGTCCTATCAGATAATAAATTTGACACGCAGCACGAGTTTGGAATAGAAGCACCATGCTTTCACTAAAATTCAAACTCGAGGTCGTCCAAATGAAACACGTGACACTCGCGCTCTTCATCTGCTTTTCATTGTCTTTGTGTAATCTTTCAAATCGATTAAAAAAAACTTCGGGACCAGGTTCTGAATCAACTTCGGATGGAGGCATCACGGCAGAAAAGGCTGTACCGACGGCTGCCCAATCGGCTGCGATTGCCGGCGGCGAAAAAGCTGTTTGGGACGTCCAGGGAATGTCCTGGACCGTTCCGGCAAATTGGACCGAGACTTCAAAGGAGCTGAACTCTTTCCTTTGGCGCTCACCTGGTGGTAGCGACGCAGCATCACTCATCGTCAGCATTTCACCAATGGACGAAAGCTTTCCGACCGACGTAAGTATCAAGAGCTATTACGACCAACAGAAGACCCGATCGAAGAATGGAGAGGTTGACGAGTTTAAGTGGGTGGAAATTGACGGCCTGAAAGGCGTGCAGTTTCGCGAAGTAAATCCGCCCCGGCCCGACGACATTCGCCGCCTACAGTGGCTTGCCTATCGCAAATTTGCCGGCCAGGTTCAATTTGTAAACGTGATGCTGGCTTCATCGGCAAAAGGTTTTTCCCAGCATCAGGATGCGATGTATGGAGTTCTTTATTCCATGAAGCTCGTCCACTGAGAGCGGCCGTAAAGCGTTGGTCATCGATACTATTCGTAACAATGGCTTGACTTGAGTCCTTACTTTTCGTACCAAAGTTGACAAGATTCCCTTACATAAGCTAAGTCTCTGCTGTCCGTTAGGAATACTTATAGTGTCCTTACGACCTCTTCGGAGCTTCGTTGGCAGCTGCATTTGAAGCCTGATAACTCCCGGGAACTTCGAAGCCGGTTTTTCCAGTCTCCCCAACCTGGAAGGAAAAACCTATCTCAAACGTCGGATCCGCCAACTCCCCCGAACTATGTAATTCTCTGCTGTTATGGAGGTAACAATGGACAAGAAGAAAGCAGTGTGGACTGTAATGGTGTACCTCGCTGGCGACAATAATCTTACTCCTGAATGTTTATTTGCCTTAACGGAAATGAAAAAGGCAGACCCGGGCGAATATATCAACGTCCTGGCGCAGTTTGATCCACGAGATGACTATCTTCCGACGCAGCGCTACCGCATTAATCGGTCTGGTCCGGACGGCTCACTACTTGATGACATCATCGATCGCGCCCGGTTCAATCGTGAGAAGGGTGAAGTCAGATTTGAAAGAGAAAGTAAGAACGCAGAACTACTAGCCGAGTCACGTTTGCGGAATCGGAACACCATAAAGAAAGTTCTGGTTGGCTCTGACCTGAGCCCAGCATCGTTCGAGGAGGAGCCGGTTACAGACGATACTGATACTGGATCACCAATCACTCTTTACAACTTTTTGAGTTTCTGTATCCAGGAGTATCCAGCTGACCACTATATGGTAGTGCTTTCGGGCCATTCCGGCGGAACAGAAAGTGATTACTTATTAAAGGACGAAAGTTCCAAGGGCTCGCTCACTTTCAATGAATTGAAACAAGTTTTCGTGCAGCTGCAGACCGATCTGGCGGGACGTCCGGTTGATATTGTCGGCATGGATAACTGCTTGATGAGCATGGGCGAGGTTTGCTACGAGTTCCGAGATCTCGCACAGATCGTCGTGGGCTGCGAGAGCTACAGCCCGGCAGCCGGCTGGCCTTATCGACAGATCTTGCAAGGACTAAAAGCATGCATCGCAAGTCCTGCAAAACATACTGAAGTTCAGGTTCAAGTCGCCGGCACAATAGTCGAGGAATATGTGAACTACTATTCTCCGTATTGGGTTGCCGGAATGTCGGTAAGCCAATCAGCTCTTGACGTGCGACGCGTGGGTGAATTGCGCGAGCACGTTGATCGATTCGCGGCAACTGTGGAAAGGGAATTAAAGAAGGAGCACACCGACAGTAAGAACGGCGCATCGCCATTTAAGGATGCGTTGATTTTGGCGCATTGGGAGGCACAGTCTTATAACGGCGAGTGGTTCGTAGATCTTTTCGATTTTTGTGACTGCCTGGAAAAGCGATCGTACTCTACCGCAGTTAGTAAGCAGTGTGCGGAGCTGAAGCGATTCATGGCGGAAGAGTTTGTTATTCGCTCGTGTTACAGCGGAGCGGCGTATCAGTACTCCAACGGTGTCTCAATGTATTTCCCGTGGTCGGACGTTAGCAGCCAGTATCGGAACCTGGGTTTTGTAAAAGATTCGCGGGATGGCGGATGGTTGCAGTTTCTGGACACCTATACGCAGCTCACGCGACGTCCTCCGCGTGGTCTCAACGCCATCAAGGCCGCGTCTTCAGGCCAGACCACTGAAGCAGAAACAGAAGCAGATGCCCGCATGGCAGATGTTCGTATGGCAGATGTGCGAATGGCGGACGTGCGCATGGCTGACGTCAGAATGGCGGATGTGCGCATGGCGGACGTACGCATGGCGGATGTGCGCATGGCGGACGTTCGTATGGCAGACGTACGCATGGCAGATGTCAGGATGGCTGACGTGCGAATGGCTGATGTTCGAATGATGGCGAGTGAGGGCAAGAACCCAATCCATAGCATGCGGAATCCGCCTGTTGTGTTTTTCCCAACTCGTTGCATCGCTGAACATGAGAGCGTAATGAAGAGTTTGAGAAAACTCTTCGCTTCAGCAGCTGATGAAAAGTGAGGCAATCGCGGTGAGCTCAAGGTTTAGAAGACGGTATTTAAAGTGTTCCCGCGCATCCAGCGTTGACCGCTGCTCGCCGTTCTTTGGCGCGTGCCTGGCCTTCTATCTCGGAGCAATCACTCTTGTCGCCATTCCTTCAACGCCCACTCTTGCGAGACGCAAACCTGAAAAAGTCAGACTAAACAAAGTAGCTGAATTTAATGGTCCCAATGGCAATGCAGAGCGAGATGCATCCACCGTTTTCCAAGAAGCCGAGAAACTTCGCACCGAACAACGTGAGGTCACAAACCAGGAAGCAGTTAACAAATACCGTGAAGCCGCGGAACTATTTCGTTCAGTTGATGACTTGGAACACGAGACGAGGGCCTTACGGTCCGCCGGCGAGGTGTTGCAAGTGCTCGGCAACACGCGGAGCGCCTTGGCTTGTTACAACGAAGCTCTGCAATTAAGCCGGAAAATCAAGAGCCGATTGGAAGAGGGGAAACTCCTCAATGACATTGCGTACGCACAGTTCCTTGACGGGAATACAAATGCCGCGCGTCGAAATTCTTTAGCTGCTGTGCAAGTAGCGAAAGCTATAAACGATCAACGACTGAAAGCCCAGGGTCTTAGTACGCTCGGGGAGGCTTTCTACAACCTCGGTGATTTGGCAATAGCGGAGAAATACCAACAGCAGGCTCTGAAGATTTGGACAGAGGTCGGCGACCAGTCGGGTAAAGCACTAGCCTCGGTTGCGTTGGGCTACTACAAATCGTTTCTAGGAGAACCAACAGAGGCCGTGGCTCTTTTTAACCAAGCCGTCAGTGCGGCCGCAGCGGCAAATGACGTCCGTCACCAGGCGCTGGCACTAAATGGTCTGGGAAATGTTGCCGCGAAGTTGGGATACAAACAGGAGGCACTCGATGCCTACACTAAGGCGCGTGAGCTGGCTGAACGAATAGGCGATCGCATTTGCTTAGCAAGCATTCTGGCGGGCGAGGGATCCCTACATTTTTGGCTTGGAGATGCGAAGACAGCCCTCATTTATCTCGAGGAGGCTGTGCCAATTTTTGAGCAGATTGATCAGCAATGGGGAATCGCCGAAACGAAATTAATGTTGGGCCAGGTTCGTCATTCGCTAGGCGACTATCCGAAAGCCTTGAGTGCCTTAACGGAAGCACTAGCGGTGTTCAAGGCGCTGCAAATGAGTCGGCTCGAGGCCCATACGCTGCGCGAGATCGGCTCAGTCCAAACTTCCATGGGGGATATACAAGCTGCACTTCGGTCGTTTGAACAAGTGCTGAGACTAAACAGATTCGGTCAAGACCAAAGGCACGAAGCATACACTCTTACCTACATAGGAAAAGCTTACGAGGCATTGGGCGATAGCAATCAAGCCCTGCGGCACTTTGAGCGGGCATTGGAACTCAGTCGCATCGCGGCTGATCCGGCAGGCGAGTCTAACGCCCTGCTTGGTCTCGCGCGCGTTCAACGCAATCGCGGCAATCTGATTTCGGCACAACAAAGTTTGCAATCGGCGATTGCGATCAACGAATCGGTTCGCACCAAGGTTGCAAGTCAGGATTTGCGCGCATCATTTTTAGCATCAGTGAGGGGATCCTACGAACTGTACATAGACGTGCTCATGCTTCGTGATATGGCGAAACGTCAACCGTCCGTCGTAGCCGAAGCCTTTGCCATCAGTGAGAAGGCAAGGGCCAGATCACTGTTCGAATCATTACAGGAGTCGGGGACAAATGTTCGTGAAGGCGTTGAGCCCGGCTTGTTGTCGAAGGAGCGTGAACTGAGCCAGAAGCTCAATGAAACAGCCCAACAACACATTCAAGCTTTAGCTCGCAAGGATGCTGCTCAAGCGGACAAGCTGAATAGAGAGATAGATAGTCTTTCCGCGGAATATTCGTCTGTTCAAAATCAAATTCGTGCGTCGAGCCCTCAATATGCGGCTCTGAGTTTTCCCGAACCTCTTAATCTTAGCGAAGTTCAGCAAAATATTTTGAGCGAAGACTCGGTCTTGTTGGAATACGCCCTTGGCGATGAACGGAGCTACGTTTGGGTTGTTACCCGCAGCACGATATCCGGTTACCAATTGCCATCGCGCGCTGAAATTGAAGGGTCGGCTCTGCGCCTCCGTAACCTCTACGTTGCGCAACAGGCGGTTCCTGGAGAGTCGGTCGAACAACGCGATGAGCGGCAGGCAAAAGTTGCTGGTGCGATGCCGGCAGAGACTGAGTTGCTGAGCAAGTTAATTCTGAAGCCACTGTCAGCCACGCTCGGAGACCGACGACTGCTAATTGTTGCTGACGGAGCATTGCAGTACGTGCCTTTCCACGTGCTTAACGATCCGGACTCGCAAGCGACTCAACCTCTCATCGCGAAGCACGAGATTGTGTATGAGCCTTCCGCATCTACATTGGCGGTAATGTGGAAGGAGGCAAATCGGCGAAAAGCCGCTCCTAATACAATCGCTGTATTTGCTGATCCGGTTTTTGAAGTAGACGATCCAAGAGTTAAGCGCGCGTTAGACGCTTCTACTCCAGAAACAGAAGAGTCAAAAAAGGTGAGGCAAGCTCTACGTGACATCGGCCTATCGGCTGACGGAGTACAAATACCGAGACTACTGGCTTCACGACAGGAAGCAGAAGCGATCCTGAACTCAGCTCCCTGGGGAGGCTTGAAAGCAGTCGGCTTTGAAGCCAACCGGCAACGAGTACTTAAGGGTAATTTGGCTGACTACGCGGTTGTTCATTTCGCAACTCATGGTCTAATCAATAGCGAACATCCCGAACTGTCAGGAATCGTGCTATCGCTATTCGACGAACAAGGCCACTCACAGGATGGCTTTCTTCGACTACACGACATTTACAACCTGCGCCTGCCTGCGGACCTGGTTGTGCTGAGTGCGTGCAGCACGGGTCTGGGAAAGGATGTCAAAGGTGAAGGTCTGATTGGATTAACCAGAGGCTTTATGTATGCCGGCGCATCAAGTGTTGTTGCCTCGTTGTGGAAGGTCGACGACGACGCAACAGCCGAATTGATGAAACGCTTCTATCAGGCGATGTTTTCGAAAGGGCTCACGCCCGCGGCTGCGTTACGAGAGGCTCAGTTAACAATGTCGCGACACGAGCGTTGGCATGCGCCCTACTATTGGGCCGGTTTTGTTATCCAGGGACGTTACGATCAGCACGTTGCTGCTACCAATTTCAAAGTCTTCACCCCAACGCACATCGCGACCGCGGTGACCGTAGTTGGTTTACTTCTGACCAGCCTCTTTGTTTTCCTTCGCCGCCGACGAACATGAATGAATTGCTATAATCCCTGCATAAAATAACCTACGTTCTTCTGATCATCTCTGACGACGGCAACCCTCAATGAATAAGAGCTGGGTACTAACCCAGGAATCATTCGACGCCCTTCTTGATTGGCTCGCACCTGAGCGAGACGAAGCTGGCCAAAGATATGAAGAGATTCGAACCCGGCTAATAAAGATCTTCACCTGTCGCAGTTGTCACGAGCCCGAAGAACTGGCTGACGAAACAATCAATCGCGTGACCAACCGTCTGCCGGAGATTCGGGGACAATTTAAAGGCAACCAGGCGAAGTACTTTTATGGGGTGGCGAACAAGGTCCACCTGGAGTACAGGCGCAGAAAACAGCCGCAGCCAGTGGCCCTGCCGTTGATCGACTCTGCTCAAGTTGAGATTCAGTTCAAGTGTCTGGAGCGGTGTTTGGACGATTTAAGCGCGGAAAACCGATATTTGGTTTTGCAGTATTACCAATTTGAACGAAAGGCAAAGATAGACCAGCGAAAGGTTTTGGCACGAAACCTTGGAATACGCTTGAACGCTTTAAGAATTCGAGCCCATCGCATTCGCACTATGCTCCAGGAATGCGTTCGAAAGTGTGTTGATCAAAATCTCTGAAATGCCTTGGGACTTTTGGTCATTACAAATAGGAGGCAGCGAATTGAAAAGACGCGATGAAGTAATGAAAACCTATCTTTTAGGTGGCCTTGATGAAGCTCGGCGGAGCCGACTCGAAGAGCGGTTACTGAGCGATCGTGAACTGCTTGAAGAGTTGCTGATTTCAGAGGATGAACTAGTTGATGAGTATATTGCCGGCAAACTGAGCGATGTCGAAAAAAGCCAGTTTGAATCGCACTTCCTGATTACACCTGAGCGCCAGTGGAAGTTTGGATTTGGCCATGCGTTCAACAAATACCTGGAGCTGAACGATTTTCAACCCGCCGTTCGCGAAAGATCGACCAAAACTGCCGGGTTCTTTTCAGGAAGTTTCGCCTTTTGGCCTCTGCGCCATACGGTGACGGCAGCTTTCGTGTTAGTGGTAGTGACCGTCCTAAGTTTTGCGGCTTATTGGGTAGGAGTTCGTCGATCTGCGGTAGGTTCGGGGTCATCTTACGTCGTCAGCCTGGTCCCCGGCGCGACAAGGTCTGTGGGCTCCGGTTTTCAGCGCTTAAAGCTGCCCAACGGAGTTACCTCGGTTGAACTGCGACTAGCCGTGGCGGACGTCAGCTACAAGAGCTACGTAGCGCAACTAATCTCAGGCACAGGCAAGAGCACTGAGATTCGTAATCTGCACCCCCTCGAACAAAAAGAGGGAAAGTGGATAGTGACAACCATTCCAAAGGATCTGCTGGTCGCTGACGACTATCAAGTAAAACTCACTGGGATCTCCGCGTCGGGCGAAGAGAAGTTGATTGACACCTATTCGTTTGGAATCGTCGAGCCTTGAAAGTTTTTCTGAAATACTTCTCAATCGCGAGTCATAACAATTTGAAGGGACTAGTTTCGGTTTGTCCTCCAGCGGGCAAGGTAGTATTTGCCACTGTTTACCCCATGCAGACCAAGTCCCCTCACCTCCCATGCGATAAAGCATGCCTCAGTGAGAAAAAGGCGAGCGACTTAAGCCGTAAGTCGCTCGCCGATTCTTGGTCTCAATCTTTGCGAATGTAGTTCCGATGAATCCACGCCCCGTTCTGGGCCCGGTCTCTGGTCTCGAAGAAAACATTTTTGTCGTCTTCGCGCGTGACCAGATGGACGCGTGGTGATACGGCTTGTTGCTTGGCCTCACCTTTCTCGGCCCCATCCAAAAAGCCGTGAACAGCTTCGTCGCTCACCGCGGAAGCAGTTGAGTCAGGTTGCAGTTCGGCTACGGCCTCAGTGGCATTGGCTTTCAAAAGCTTCGGCCACAATTTGACGAAAAGCGCTCGCGACGCGTAGATGTCGGCACTGTTCACCTTGCCGTTTATAGCAAACACGTATCCGATGACATCAGACCTTCCCTGGAGAATGCCGGATAACGCGCGGATGTAGTCTTCAGTGGTTTCTTTGACCTTCGCATTCTCAAGTGATAGTTCGAGACTGGATGGTGATGCACTCACACTCACTGTTTCAGCGACATTCTGACTAAGCTTGCGCTGGACGACTTCCACGTTTTCCCAAACTGCGCTCTGAGAGTTTGCGCTCTTCGCGGCAAGCTTCAACTCTCTGGTAGTTGCATAGTTGTCGGAGCGGCTGAAAGATCCATTGCCTTCATTTCCGCGTTGATGCCACCTGCCGGATTCAACACAGAACGCGGCAATCGGCATGCGCTTTGACCTACGCGGAACGATGAAATCCACTGAGATCATTCGATCCTGATCGCCGCCTCTGACGATGTCGCCTGCCTGGACGTAAACGTCTTGATTTGACAGATTTCTGATAGCGAGCTCGTTAACCTCTTTGGTTTCGTAAACGATTACTTTCTTTTGGTCCAGTGCCTCCTGGAGCGTGATGAAGTTTGTGTTTCGGGCGATGTCGCTTCCGTGTACGAGAAAGATGGTTAGGTTCTTGTGGGAATACGGTCCCGAAAGACGGTACTTGGAAGCTCTTTGAGCTGCGTTCGTGCGGTTACCTGCTGATTGTCCGTTAACCAGGAGACCGAGTGAGAGTGCAGCCAGGAGACAGAAAACGGAGATCGAAATTAGGTGTGATTTCTTCATAGTCGTCCTCCTTAAGCAACTGCGGCGCTGACCTTGTTTTTGGCATGTCGGCTAGGCGACAGCGCTTCGGGCAGCGGAGAAGCTGCAGAATGTCGAGATGTGTGGGGAGACGACAACGCGCGAGGGTCTTTGAAATTCGCTAGTTGTGGTCAGACACGTGTCTGGCAGCTAGAAGAACGGGATTGTGGGGAGTTTCTTGCGTGGTGAGACGGGGGATCGAACGTGCCAGTTGCCCTGGCGCAGAAACATTTTTGGATTGTTTTGAGTGAAGGATGCTGAACTCGAGGAGTAAAGGTATTTTCTTCAGCCCTGATGAACCGTTGGTGCGTCTGCGTGTGGCACGAAGCACTTCCGACACCGCGCTTCGTACATACCCGCCGCGCCGACGGCCACACGCTCCTCAGACTCGAAAGTTCTCTGGGAGTAATTCGCCGGTTGGCCACACTTCATGCAGATCGCGTGCGTCTTCGTTATGTATTCCGCAATCGCCAGCAGCTGGGGCATTGGCTCCCATGGCTTGCCAGTGTAGTCCTGGTCCAAGCCCGCAATGATGACGCGTATTCCTCGGCTGGCTAGCTCATTTGCCACGTGAATGAGGCCGTTATCGAAAAACTGCCCTTCGTCTATACCAACAACTTCCGTGTCAGCCTCTACACGCTCTCTCAATTCCGCCGCAGTGTGCACATTCGCCGATTCGTGTCGCATCTCCGAATGCGACACGATGTGATGGTCAGAAAATCGTGAATCGATTATCGGCTTAAAGACCTGCACTTTTTGCCGGGCAATCTTTGCGCGTCGTAATCGGCGAATCAGCTCCTCAGATTTGCCGGAAAACATTGAGCCGGCGATCACTTCAATCCATCCGCGACTGTTATTCGCCTGTTGTGGCGGCGGTTCGTCATGATTAACTTGAGCTACTAATTCATCCATTCGTGTTCGACACGTCCTCATCTGCGGAATAAAGCTTCGAATTGTAAAAAGGCGCGAAGGCCGCAATTAAAGCTAATTCAAAACTCATCGATCTCGTTACCAGATCCCTGGAAAGCACACCCCAGGCTCCCTGACGACTACGCACGTCACGGGCACCAGCAACCGCATCTATAACTAATCCAAGCTCGCGACGGCCTTCGACAACATTCTTTACGATGTTCGGAGGAACACTGATCGAAGGTGCTGCCCCAAAGGCGCTCTTCGTGCCATCCGTAGCGTAGGCCCAGCCGCGAAGGAAAGTGTGCCATTCACCATCAACCGATATCGAGTGAAAGCCGCCTTCCAGACCCACATAAACATCAGCTTCCAGGCGTCTGCTTTTTAGTGACTCGCGTACTGCAAAAGCGCGTTCGCGTGCGCCCTGCATTAGTTGCCAATCGGTGAGGGGCATTGCAGGTACTCCGCTTTCCACCTGCCGCGCTACGACATGCGCGTTCAACCAATCAGGATCGATCTCTGCAATGCGCGCAACGGTAGCGCGCACAGCCATAATCTTTGCAGCTCGATCAGAGCCTAACGCGATTGTCTTAGCTGGCACAGATTCTGTTCGTGGACTCCGGGCGATGTTCGCAGGTCGAATGCGAAGTGCAAAAGAGGCTATAACATACCAATTCAACCCCGTCAAAAGCGACGCGCCAGACGCGCTGCTTGACTTTGATTTGTGCCGTTCCCAGAATCAATGCTGAGCAGTTCTCAAGGAATGTTCTGGAGGTTCGTTCTTGTCGATTGAAGAACTAGTCTACGACTGGAATACCGTAGATCCACTGTTTGCGCCGCCCAATCGAAAGGTGTCTTTCGATGATGAGACGCTGCGCGACGGACTGCAATCGCCGTCTGTCTGCGAACCGGCGGTTGAACAGAAGCTCGAATTACTGCACTTGATGAACGATCTCCAAATCGACACTGCGGATATCGGTCTGCCAGGTGCCGGTGGTACACACGCCGCCGGCGTCGAAAGATTGGCGCGCGAAATCGCCGATAAGAAACTCAAAATCCGGCCCAACTGCGCAGCCCGTACTCACCGCAACGACATAATACCCGTCGTCGAGATCTCGCAACGCGCCGGCATCCCAATCGAAGCTTGCACGTTCGTTGGGTCATCATCGGTGCGGTTCTACGCTGAAGACTGGACTCTTGAAAAGTTGCTGCAACTCACGGAGGAGGCCGTCTCGTTTGCCGTTGGTGAAGGCCTTCCAGTGATGTGCGTGACTGAAGACACTACACGCGCAAAACCCGAGACGATTAGAGCCCTTTACACGACCGCAATTCGGTGCGGCGCAAAAGCACTCTGCGTTTGCGACACTGTGGGTCATTCCACACCGGACGGTGCTCGCGCGGTCGTGAGATTCGTCAAGTCGATAATTGAAGAAGAAGGTGGGGGTGTTCGACTCGATTGGCACGGACATCAGGATCGCGGGCTGGGTGTTATCAACTCCATCGCCGCCATCCAGGGCGGTGCGGATCAGGTCCATGGCTCAGCGCTCGGAATGGGAGAACGCGTTGGCAATACACCAATGGATCAATTGCTGGTGAATTTGAAATTGATGGGTTGGATTGATAACGACCTCTCAAAACTTCGACACTATTGCGACACCGCCGCACGTGCCTGTGGTTGGACAGTTCCTTACAACTATCCGGTCTTTGGTCGCGACGCATTTCGCACCGCCACCGGCGTGCACGCTGCCGCGGTGATCAAGAGTTACAAGAAAGGCGATCGCCGCTTGGCTGATATCGTGTATTCAGGCGTTCCCGCCGGAGAGTTTGGACTGGAACAGGTCATTGAGATTGGCCCGATGAGCGGCAAATCGAACGTAGTCTATTGGCTTGAGAAACGTGGTTACGAGGCGACTGAGACCTTAGTTAACCGGATCTACGAACGAGCGAAAGCTTCAAGTGGCGTGTTGGAAGAGCGCGAGATCTTACAGTTGTTGGATGCGGGGTAAGTGTCCTGCTGCAAAGCTCACAAGTATCGAACTTATATTAAATGTCTACAGTTGTAGCGTCGGTTCCGGCTCAAACTATTCGCGACCTGCTAGCCGCCCAGCAGGTCGCGGCTGCGTTTCGTATTTTCGATGAAACGGCAGAGGATGTTACCAAGGAGCAAATCCGCATCTGTTCAGTTCCCGCAAGTCCCTTCGGAGAACAGCGACGCGCGGAGTATCTTCGTGAAAGGTTCGTGGAGCTTGGATTAGCCGAGCCCTCAATCGATGAAGAGGGAAATTGTCTCGCATTATTTAAAGGTCAATCTGAGTCGCCGCTTCTTGTCGTAAGCGCCCACCTCGATACAGTTTTTTCTAACGCAACTGATTTCACAATTAGCCGACGACATAATCGATTGTTGGGGCCGGGGATCTCGGACGATGGTTGTGGGTTAGTTGCACTAACCGCCACGGCCGGAGCCATCAAACGCACGGGCCTGCAAACGCGAGGCTCAATCCTTTTTGTGGGGACCGTGGGTGAGGAAGGCGAAGGTAACCTTCGGGGAGTTCGTTACCTGTTGACTAAAGGGCGATGGGCAAACCAGGTCGATGCGTTTATCAGTTTCGATGGACCAGGCGCGGACCGCATTACGAATCAGGCGCTCGGCTCACGACGATATCGCGTTCGCTTGCAAGGGCCGGGCGGGCATTCCTGGGGTGACTTTGGATCGCCTAACGCAATCCATGCTCTCGGCCGCGCCATTTCGCGATTGGTGAACTATCCAGCCCCAAAGGAACCGCGCACTACCTTCAACGTTGGACACATCGAAGGTGGAGAGAGCGTCAACGTCATTCCTTCAGATGCTCGCATGGAAGTAGACTTGCGATCTGCCGACGAATCCGAGCTTCGTCGCTTAGACGCTTATTTTCGGCGGGCCATCAGTGAAGCTATTGAGGAAGAGAACAGTCGAGCGCGGCCGGGCGATATGCCGCTGCAGCTGCAACTCGATTTGATAGGATCTCGACCGACCGGTGAGACGCCGGCTGATTCGTATCTAGTGGAGTTAGCCCAAGCGGCGACGAGAGCAGTGGGTTATGAACCTCGCTTGGAGCAGGCTTCAACGGATTCCAATCTGCCGATCGCATTAGGCATTCCTGCAGTCACTCTCGGCGCCGGGGGCCAGGCTGGTTTGTCGCATACCCTGGCAGAGTGGTATGACCCAACCGGCCGCGAAAAAGGACTTAAGCGAGCTTTGCTTGTGATGCTAGGTGTCGTTGGTCTGACGACTGAGTTGGAATCACAATAAAAGGGAACGCAACCTCCGTTGCGTCCCCTTCGTTTTGCCCGCCGATTGAGTTTCCTGTTAGCTCTTTAGTTGATCGGAATCGTAATCCTTGCCGATCCGGCTTTGCCTGGAGGAAACCGCTTCTGTCGCGCGATGCGAACTGCTGTCGGATCGTCACCTGATGCCTGAGTTACGCGACCCGATTCGTCATACGAGACTGTAACTGTCGCTCGCTTCGCACCCGGTTTTGATGGTTCCGCAGTTGAGAGTCGGGCCGACTCATTCTGAGCCCTTGCTGCATCGCGAACTTTTTTGTCTCGTTCGCGTTGCTTTCTTGCCGCCAATGTAGCTGCATCCTCGGTATGTGCACTCGCTGGAGTTTCAGCAGTCTCGACCGCTTGTTTCTCTGGCTGCGGTTGTGCCGGCGCAGGTGTGGTAGCAACAGTTCCGGTCGCAGCAGGTTTTGGATTCGAGCGATACCAGCCCGCCGGCACGCCAATCACTGCGACGCTCGCAAGTACTGCTATGCCGATTGCTCCAATGAACAGCGGTTTTCTTTGCGGCGATTCCTTAACAAAACCTAAGAATGCCGGTGAAAAAGACTTGTGGACCTCCGTCACGATCGATTGCTCACTGGAGGTCGAAGCAAGTTCATCGGGTTCCGGTAAATGGTCCGCTGGAAAAGCCGTCCCCGGAGCGATTCCTTCATCGAGTCGTCGCAAGCCTTCAAGCACAACCTGCGTCCAGGGTTGATTGATCGTGCGCTCCCCCGCTTGAGCATCGACGTTAAATTCAAACTGAGCGTTAGGCAACGTGAGCGCATAGTAGACCGCGTCGATCCCATGCAACACGCCGAGGCGCGCGTCAACTACAGAACCAGAATGAAGATAGAAGTATCCAGCACCCTGCGGATACAGAACCTTAAGTCGACCGCTCTTCCGTTGGTTGCAGAAGAACTCGATCAGTTCCGAAAGTGAAAGATCGCTGAGGTGTCCGGTCAATGCCATGTGAACTAACCCCTCCTACGAGAAGGAAAATGATTTTCGAGAGAGTGTGTTGATGGCTGCGCTTCAGAGCAGCGCGCGCATCGTGCGTTACGGAAGTAGCGCAAATTTATAGTTGATGGTTCCAGACACCTTCACAGGCATTCCGGAAAGTTTCGTGGGAGAGAATCGGGCTCGTTTCGCTGCCTGCACAGCCGCGTCACGAAGCATCGGAGGACCGCTTGTCGCGGTGGCCGAGATGACTTTACCGGTTTCATCCAAAATGACCTCAACGGAAACGATACCTTCTGTCTTCATCCGCTTGGCGCTTTCAGGATAATTAGGCGGAGGCAGCGAGATGGCTGTTCCATTCAAGACGCCACCTGAAACTGGCTTCGTGGGCTTTGGTGCAGGACTGGGTGGCGGTTCATCGCCAAGGTTCACCATTGGAACACTTGTGTTGCTGTTCACCGCAAGAGTCTTGGCTTCCACTGAACCAGTGCTGCTCAACCTGCTCGAAGACGTGTTTGGTGGGGGCAATGTCGGAGCAACGGTAGCCGCATTCTTGCGTTCGCCTCGGTTCTTTGGTTGTTTTCGTTCCGGAGGCGTCGGAGTGGTAGCAGTGGGATTGGCTGCGACGCTGTTCGTATTGGGCGTAGCACTATTCGTATTTGAGGGAACGGGGTTCGTAACTGGATTCGTCGGAGCTGGAGAAGATGTTGGCGTAGCTCCCGGCGTAACCATCTTCACCATGTTCTCGTCCAGGTAATACATGATGGAACGATACGTTACTTCCGAAGGCTCGAAGCTAACTCGTCCACTGTCGATAACAGCAACAGATGTGGTCATCTTGTTCCAATTACCGGCGAAATCGAATTCGTACCTGTAGGTTTCTTTGCTGAGCAGTGTGCCGTCAGCATTAAGCAACGTCATTTCACTGATGTTGCCGCGGTCGTCGTACTTGTAAACTTCCTTGCCCGTGAGCGTTGCTCCAGCAATTGGAAAGTATTGATTCTCGGTTTTGTTTCCTCTGACGTCGTAGGCGACGATCTCGAGGACGACGTGCTTGCTCTCAACCTGCTTCCCATCCTGCGATATCAGCTTCGCAACTTCGGTCCGAACGCGACGAACGGGTCCAATGAGACCGTCTCTGCTGCGATCACTCTCATTTACTGGTTGGGCTGGCACGCTTCCCGCTCGTGCCGTCGCACCAGATTGGGCCAATACGACCGAATTGAAGGCTAAGAAACAAATACCGATAAAGGTGATTTTCGTAACGATGCTAGACATTTTTCTCTCCGTAGTTCGTTGAGGCAGGCTACTTTCAGGAAGTTGACTGTGAAGGCTTGGGGTTTTAGCGGCCGCTGGACAGTCCTGCCGCTCGGTGGACCGATGTCATAGTAAAGGTTTTAAACCACGTTTGTCTAGAACTATCTATGTTTTCCAGTGATTTGGCGGGAGTTTTGACAGAAAGAGGCCTATTTGACGGGCTCTTTGGGCTGTTCAACAAGAATTGACGCCAATTGGTCAATTAGGCGAATGGTGCCCGCGCCCGAGCGGTCGTTTGCCATGATAGAGAAGGCTAGCCAGTTACCTGCAGGCGTTAAGGCATAGCCAGCCAACGTGTGATCGTAGGTCAAGGCTCCTGTTTTTGCTCGGATCTTCGTTGCGACCT
>Ga0114129_10002565_pt1 | contig 25229 bp, 24 predicted proteins | sample RhiMetdeltSRZDD1_FD_80071 | JGI IMG/M metagenome (GOLD analysis project Ga0114129, IMG submission 80071) | Populus rhizosphere microbial communities from Tennessee, USA - Rhizosphere MetaG P. deltoides SRZDD1 (version 2) (version 2) | ecosystem: Host-associated > Plants > Roots > Rhizosphere >...
CGCTCGTCCATGAGCAAGTGTTCACCCACTCGCCCCCCACCGTCAAGCGGGTTAGAGTGAAGCACCGTGGATCACGCCGTCTCTCGCCTGCTCGCGCACGAGCGCATTCGCGCGGCGCGCCATCACATCGAGCGCACCGATGAGGGGACGCTCGCCCGCCAGGCGGCGCTCTCCGCCATCCCCGCGCCTACGGGGGCGGAAGGCCGGCGCGCCGCACACGTGGCGGAGCTGTTCCGCACCATCGGCCTGTCGGACGTCACGGTCGATCACGCTGGTAACGTCCACGGGTGGCTGCGGAAGAACGGCGAAAAATCCGCGCCGGTCGTACTGGCGGCGCATCTCGACACGGTATTCGGAGCCGAGGTGGACGTCGCGGTGGAGCGGCGGGGCCAGCGGCTCGAGGGCCCGGGCATTTCGGACAACGCGCGCGGCCTCGCGGCGTTGGTCACGGTGGCGGAGGCGATGGTGGCGGCACGCGTGCCGGTGACACGGCCCATTCTGTTCGCGGCGACGGTCGGAGAGGAAGGGTCGGGAGATCTACGGGGAGTGAAATACCTGCTGAACGGGAAGCACACCGTAGGGGCGCAGCATGCTGCGCCCCCACCCAATGCCACCGCGTTACCGAGCACCCCCGCCGCCTTCATCGCCCTGGACGGCGCCGGGCTCGATCGCGTGATCCATCGCGCCCTCGGCTCCAAGCGCTATCACGTCACGTTCCGCGGCCCCGGCGGCCATTCGTGGGCGGCGTTCGGCGTCGCCAACCCGGCGAACGCCGTGGGGCGCGCCGCTGCGCTGCTCGCCGACCTCGCCCCGCAGCAAGCGCCGCGGACCACGTGCGCCGTCGTGCGGCTCGGCGGGGGCACCGGCCTCAACTCGATCCCGCAGGAGGCATGGCTCGACTTGGACCTCCGGAGCGAGGATCCCCGCGCCCTGGCGCAGCTCGACGTCACGGTGCGCGCAGCGCTCGAGCGCGCCGCCGACGACGAGAACCGTCGTCGCACGGCCGGCTCGCCGACGCTGCGCGTGGAGATTCAGCTGCTGGGGGACCGGCCGTCCGGCATGACCCCGCGGGCCCACCCACTGGTCCAGGCGGCGGTGGCCGCGAACCACGCGCTGGGTCGCGACGCCGAGCTCGCCAGCGCGTCCACCGACGCGAACGTCCCGATCGCCCTCGGCATCCCCGCCATCGCCCTGGGCGCGGGTGGCAAGGCGGGCGACGCGCATCTCGCCACGGAATGGTTTGAAAACGTCGAAGGAGCGCTCGGAATCGTCCGGGCGCTCCTCGTGACGGCGGCGATGGCGGAGGTGGTCTAGCTAGGTCTCCTCTACCGGGAACACGTCTTCGGATGCCAGTCTCGGAACCTATGCATGAGACCTTGATGGGTGACCTGGTCCTGAGAGACGATTCTTAGCACACCGTCATGGTCTGCCATCGCGAAGTACTTCCCAGACGACGGCACGACAAAGGCGTCCCATTCAAAGAACAACGGCTGGAGAAGGAGCGCGTGTGCTTCCACTAGCTCGTGTTCGTCGAAGAGGTGTGCTGGCGCCTCATTGACAGATCGTGCCTCGCCTTTCGCCAACCGCATGCTCTCAACGATGTTCATTCCCACACGCTCGCTCGTCTCGCTCCAAATTCCCCACTGACGGATCCAGACCAATACCCCCTCAAACTTTGACTCATCGTCGTCCGGTACTAGGGTCATCAGCAGGATGTACGCGAGCGCCATGGATCGCGTCGCCTCGCGTGGCAACGGAATCTCCAAACAATTCGACGATCCGCCCTGAAAGGACAGGCTCACGAGCCTTGCTAAGTCTGCCCGAATACCGCGAGCAAGACACCACTGGCGAGCATCCTCGAAACCAAGGGCGTGCATTATGGGGATAAACATGGCATGAAAACATCGAAGGAGCGCTCGGAATCGTCCGGGCGCTCCTCGTGACGGCGGCGATGGCGGAGGTGGTCTAGGCTCCGTCCCGTCCCAACGCGGAGAGCATCATGAGGGCTTCCCGCGGGTGGCGCGTCGCGCGCAGCTGGGACGAGTACACGTGCCGCACCACCCCGGTCTGGTCGATCACATACGTGACCCGACCCGGCAATAGTCCGAGCGTCTTCTCGACACCGTACAGCCGGCGCACCGCTCCGTCACGATCCGAGAGCAGCAGGAACGGCAGATTGTGGCGCCGGGCGAATCGGCGGTGTGACTGCACGGAATCGGAGCTCACGCCGAGCACCTGAGCGTCTTTGGCGCTGAACTGCTCGTAGCTGTCGCGGAACGCGCGCGCCTCGATCGTACAGCCCGGGGTCTCGTCCTTCGGATAGAAATACAGCACGACGGTCTTCCGGCCCACTACATCTCCCAGCCGCACCGGCGTGCCCGACTGGTCCGGCAGCGTGAAATCCGGCGCGACATCTCCCACGCTCACCCTTGTTGCCTTGCTCACGCTCGCTCCCCTTTCGCTCTCTTACAACGTAGCGTCGTAGCGTCGCGGAACCGTTAGTTCAGTGCGCCGCGGCCCCGCCCGGCATCCCCTTGCTCTTGTGCATCAGCAGCAGCAACGGCAGCGACAGCACGAAGCAGGCGCCGAACAGGAGGAACAGCTGCTCGAAGGAAAGCATCAACGCTTGCCGCGTGACCTGGCCGTCCACGATCGCCAGCGCCTTGGCGTTAGCGAGCGGTGCCGGGGTGCCCGTCGCGATGAGCCGCGCCACGATGGCGCCGAGCCGCTCGCGTGCCACCTCGCTGTACTGGGTCACGTTGGCGATCAGGTCCCCGCGGTGGATCGCGGTGAAGCGCTGGACCAGGGTGGCCGAGATCGCGATCCCCACGCTGCCGCCGAGCTGGCGCATCAGATTGAAGAGCCCGGTGCCGTTCGGGATCTTGTTCATCGGCAGGTCCGCGAGCGCCAGGTTCGTGAGCGGGACGAAGATCAGCCCGAGCCCCACGCCGCGGAAAATCAGCGGCCAGAAGAAATCCGACATCCCGCTGTCGGTCGTGAAGTGGGCGTGCTTCCACATGGACAGCGCGAAGATCGCCACCCCTGCAAGGATCGAGAGCCGCGCGTCGAACTTTCCCGTGGTGCGGCCCATCGTCGCCATCGTGAAGGCGCTCGCGAGCGCCCCGGGAAGGATGACGAAACCGGTCTGCTCCGCGGTGAAGTTCTGGAGGTTCTGCAGGTAGACGGGCAGCACGAACACCGTGGCATAGAGGCAGACCCCGAGCACGCCGCCGAACACGACGCCCACCGCTAGCTGGCGGCTCTTCAGGATCCGCAGGTCCACGACCGGATGCTCGGTCGTGAGCTCGTGCCACACGAAGGCGATGAGTGACAGGACGCTGATCACGGCGTACGTGGTGACCTCGCGCGAATCGAACCAGTCGAGCCGCTCGCCGCGCTCGAGCATGACCTGGAGCGTGCCGATGCCGGCCGCGAGCAGGAGCAGGCCGACATAGTCGACGCGCTCCGCCTTCTCCTGGAACCGCGAGTTCTGGATGAAGCTGAGCGACAGCGCCAGCGCCAGCATGCCGATGGGGATGTTGATGTAGAAGATCCACGGCCAGCCGAACGCGTCGGTGATGTAGCCCCCGAGTGTCGGACCCAGGGTCGGCCCCACCATCACGCCCACGCCGAAGATCGCCATCGCGGTGCCGAACTCCTCGCGGGGAAACACTTCGTACAGGATCGCCTGCGAGGTGGAGAGCAGCGCGCCGCCCCCCAATCCCTGGATGATCCGCCAGAACACCAGCGCGATGAGCGAGTGCGCGTTGCCGCAGAAAAACGACGAGATGACGAAGATCGCGATCGATCCCGCGAAATAGCGCCGCCGCCCGAAGTACGCCGACAGCCAGCCGGTTATCGGCAGGATGATCACGTTCGCCACGATGTAGCCCGTGGACACCCAGGCGATCTCGTCCAGCGTGGCGCCCAGATTCCCCATCATGTGGGGGATCGCCACGTTTACGATGCTCGTGTCCAACAGCTCGAGCACAGACGCGAGCGACACCGTGATCGCAATGATGTACTTGTACTTGTAGCGATCGGCGTCGACGCCGAGCGCCGGCAGGGCGGCGGTAGCCATTACTTGGTCGTGATCGTCACGACTACGCTCATTCCTGGGCGCAGCGGGTGAGTGGAGTCGTTCTGCGCGTCTGGCCGGATCCGCACCGGGACGCGCTGCACCACCTTGGTGAAGTTGCCGGTCGCGTTGTCGGGCGGCAGCAGCGAGAACTTGGCCCCCGTCGCGGGCGACAGGCTCTCCACGTGCCCCTTCACGTGCCGCCCCGGGTACGCGTCCACCGTGAAATCCGCAGGGTCGCCCGGAGTGACGTTGGCCGTCTGCGTCTCCTTCAGGTTCGCCGTGACCCACACGTCGCTGAGCGGCACCTCGCTCATGAGCGGCTGACCCGGTTGCACCAGCTGACCGATCTCGACGCTCTTCTTGCTCACCACCCCTTCCGAGGGGGCGGTGATGCGCGTGTAGGACAGGTTGAGGGCCGCCTGGTCGCGCGCGGCGCGCGCCGCAGCCACCCGGGCGTCCGCACCAAGCAGGGCAGCCTGAGCCGCCGCGAGAGCCGCGTCCGCCGCCCGCGCTGCCGCCTCGCCGGCGTCCAGCGCCTGCTTCGGGACGATGTCCTTCTCCGCCAGGGGCTTGATGCGCTCGAGATCGGCATGCGCCTTCTCGGCGTTCGCCTGCATCTGGGCCACCTGTGCCTCCGCCTGGCCCACCCGCGCCCGATTACTCACTCCGGCGAGCGCCACGGCGAGATCGGCTTCAGCCTGCGCCAGCCGCGCCTTGTAGTCGCGGTCGTCCAGCACCACGAGCGTGTCGCCGGCCTTCACCTGCCGATTCTCGTCGGTCCGCACCTCGACCACGTAGCCACCCACCTTCGGGAGGATCGGGATGATGTGCCCGTCCACCTGAGCGTTGTCGGTCGACACGTGGGTGAGGCTGTAGATCCAGCGCCGGATCCCGACGGCCACGAGGCCCAGCAGCACGACGCCCATGATGATGAAGACTCTGCCCTTATTCCCCCCGGGCTTCGCCACGGGTGCAGGCCGTGCGGGCCGGGTGGCAGCGGGGGTCGTCTCGCGTTCGATCGTCGTAGCCATATCGTCACTCATCGGTGTGTGCGGTTAGTGAAGGGTCCGGGCCACGCCGGTGGCGCGCGCCAGGGAAATCCGGGCGGTCGCGGCGGCGAAGCGGGCGTCGATCTCGGTATCGCGGGCGCGAATCAGGCCCGTCTGTGCGGTGATCACGTCGATGTTACCGGCAACGCCCGCCTTGAACCGCTCGCGTGCCTGGCTGAGCTCACTCGCGGCGAGCCGCAGCTCCTCACGGGCCACCAGCTGTTGCGCCTCGGCGGAGCCGAGGTCGAGCAGCGCGGCGTCCACCTCGGCGGCGATCTGTCGGCGCAGGTCGGCCTCACGCACCTGCGACTCCCGTAGCACCGCGTCCTGCTCGTCGAGGCGCGCTTCGCGGCGGAAGCCGTCCAGAATCGGCACGCTCACCTGAACCGCGATATCACGCGTGGCGATCGCCTTCGGTACTGTCCTGCCGTTCACACCGTAGTCGCCCGCCAGCTCGAGCCGCGGCAGCCGTTCGGCCCGAATCGCTGACCCTGTCTGCCGCGCCGCCGCGGCGCGCGCCTGCTCGGCCCGCAGGTCGGGCCGGTTGGCGAGTGCGGCGTTGACGGCCGAGTCCCGCCGCACGGATACATCTGCTGCGCCGAGCGACGGCGCCAGCGAGTCTGAGAACGCGAGCGGTGTCGCGGGATCCAGTCCCAGCGCGCGCGTCACGTCAATGCGCCCGCGGTCGAGCTGGTTCTTGGCCACGAGCAGGAGCCCCTCCGCCCTGGCGAGCTGGGCCTGCGCGCGCGTCACGTCGATCGCTGGGCTCACCCCCGCCGCGCGCTGTGCTTCCGCCAACCCCACGAGCTCGGCGGCAATCGCCGAATCCGCCTGCCGGGCCCCAACCACCGACTGCGCGCGCACGGCCCGGACATAGGCCAGCGCCGCCGCGAGCACCGAGGCCTCGACCGTCACGCCCCGCTCCGCCCGGCTCCCGTCGGCCTGCGCGCCCGCGGCGCGCACGCGCCGCACGCTCGACCAGTCGAACAGCGCTTGGGTCGCGCTGAAGCGGGCGTCATACAGGTTGAACGGCCCGATCAGGTCGGGGAGCGTCGCCGTACCGCCGCCCGGAAGCGGGAATGAAAAGTCGATGCCCAGCGACTTCGAGTTGAACGTGCGATTCAGCCACGAGCCACCGACCGACAGCGAGGGCAGCAGCGCCGCGCGCGCCTGTCGCACCCGTGCGTCTGCCTCGCTGGTGCGCAAGCTTGCGAGCGCCACCACCGGCACCTCGCCGGAGGCGAGCCGCACGGCATCCGCGAACGACAAGCGGAGCGGGGGCGGGGCGGTCGGTGCAGCCGCCTGCGCGGCGAGAGGGGCGCCCGTGGCGACGAGCCAGGCGAGGACGGCGACGAGCCGGGAACTATTGCTTCGCGATACCATGGAGGTACAGGTCTATGTGAGTGTCGAGGTACTTCTTGACGTCGAACGCCTCGGGCATGCAGGATCCGAACGCGTGCCGCGCGACCACCGCATGCATCAGTGGCGACATGGCGAGCTTCGCGGCAACCATGACGTTCACGGGACGGAACTCTTCGTTCTTGATGCCGCGCTCGATTACGCCCGCCATGAGGCGGTGCCCGCGGGTCACGACTTCCTCGTAGTAGAAACGTGTGAGCTCGGGAAAAGTTGCCGCCTCGGCCATCATGAGCTTCGGGATTCCGGCGACCGCCGTCTCCCCGACCAGCCGCCAGTATTCGCGCACCAGCTGCTCCAGCAGCTCGCGGGCGCTGCCAGTGAAGGACTGGGCGAGGGCCTCACCCTTGGCGATGACCGGCACGATCGTCTCCCGCACCACGGCCTTGAACAGGGCTTCCTTACTGTCGAAGTAGAGGTAGACGGTGCCCTTGGTCACACCGGCTCGACGAGCCACGTCGGCCAGCTTGGTCCCGGCAAACCCGCGCTCCCCGAACACCTCGAGCGCGGCCGCCACGATCTCCCCCGGCCGGGCGTCCTTCCGACGCTTCCAGCGGGGCTTGGATTGGCGCTTCGATGGGGAGACGGCGTGGCTCACAGATCCATCCGGTCGCATAGTTAGTTACTGAACGGTCAGTAAGTAACTTTGGTTCCGGAGGCCGGTCAAGGCCTGGCAAGTTCCTGCGATTCAGCTTGTTACGTGGCGCGGACCTCGACGCTCCCGATAGAACACGATCAGCCCCGTCCCGGGCGGCGTCGCGCCCACCTGCCGCAGCAGCGTCACGAGCTGGCCCCGATGATAGCTCGAATGGTCGATCGCGTGGCGAAACATCTCGCGGAAGGTGTGCACGTACTCACCGCCGGTACTCGGGCTTACCGTCAGGGTCTCGTCCAAACGCCGCTCGCTCAGCCCCGCGAGGAACGCGGCGCGCTCGGCTTCGACGGCCTCCCAGCGCGTGCGCGCCGCGGCCAGCGTCGTCAGGTCCCTGCCCTGCGGCACCGCGGGATTGGGCTTTGCGAGCCAGCGGTTGAGCCACAACTGTTCCGCCCACACGATGTGGCACAGCGTACCGTGTAGGCCGCCGTGGCTGCTCTTCAGGTCACGGAAGTACGACTCGGCGGGCAGTGGCTCGAGCGCCACGAAGCACCGCCGATTGGCCCACGCGTTGTAGGCGAACAGCTCCCGCGCTTCATCGAGGGTCAAGAACTCCCCTCCCGATTGCCTATTTCGCCGGCGCGAGCTCCCCGGCGTCCATCACGCTCTGCTGGATGATCTTCCCTTCGATCTTCTGATCGTCCCCGACCAGCGAGTCCTTCACGGTCCCTCGTACCACCCGGACGTTCCGACCCAGGATGCTGTTCGCGATTGTGCTCTCGGCGACGAAGCTCCCCGCCTCGATCGACACGTTGGGCCCGATCGTGGCGTCGTGCATCGTCACACCATCCTCGATGTAGACGGGGGGAACGATCGTGCAGCGCGGGCACGGCCCCGACGGAGCCCGCGCCCGGCCGTGCTCCAGCAGATGCTGATTGGTCTCGAGCAGCGTGTCTACCTTGCCGCAGTCGTACCACCCCGCCACCGGCGCGGCGAGCAGCCGGCGGCCGCGGTCCACCATGTACTGGAACGCGTCCGTGAGATAATACTCGCCGCCCTTCCCGGGCGGCTGTGCGAGCGTGTGCGCGATGCCGTCGAACAGCGCCTTCCAGTCCCTGATGTACTGCAACCCGATGTTCGCGAGCCGTGAGACCGGCGTACTCGGCTTCTCGACGATGCGGGTCATGTAGCCGCCCGCGTCGGTGACGATCACGCCGAACCGCTGGTAGTCCTCCACCTCCTTGGCCCAGATGATGCCATCGGCATCCACCCGGTTGATGAGCGTCAGGTCGGCTTCGAACACCGTGTCCACGAAGATGATGAGCACCGGGGAGTCGACGTATGGGCGTGCCAGGTTGATCGCGCCCGCCGTGCCGTCCAACGTCTTTTGTTCGACGAATGTCGCCTTCACGTCGTACCGCTCGACGATATACCGCTCGACGACGTCTTTCAGATGTCCCGTAATGACGATCAGCTCCTCGACGTCGAGCCCTTTCACCGCATCCATGACGTAGTCCATGACCGGTCGCCCGGCGACGCGTATCAGGGGCTTCGGGACCCGCTTGGTGAGCGGCAGGAGGCGCGTGCCTTTTCCGGCGAGGGGAACGATGACTTTCATGTCACACCCGTCCGTAGCGGTCTTTGAGCCGCACCACGTCGTCGATCTCGGGAGTCGAGGCCTCGAGCAGGTCGGTCGGCACCACCGCCTCGAACTGGTGGATCACCTTCGGCTCGATGTGGAACGCGACTCCCTGCGACATGGGTCGCTCGATCAGCGTATCGCCCTGCTGAATGCGCAGGATGATCTCGCCCGTGAGCACATAGATCGATTCGTCCTTCTTGTTGTGATACTGCAGCGACAAGACGTGTCCCGGCTCGATGTGGAGGATCTTGCCGACGTAGCGGTCGGTTCTGGCCCAGATCAGCTCATAACCCCACGGCTTATCCACACGGTACGGCAGATCAATCACCTTCCCCTCCCCCCCCGTGCTGAATGGGGAATGCGGAATGCGGAGTGTCAAGGTGGGCGTTGCTCGGCGAACGACCTCTCCCTTCAATTCCGCACTCCGCATTCCGCATTCCGCACTCACTCATGTGGGCGAGAGCAGGCTCAGCCGCAACGAAGACGGCGACGTGACGCATGCGGTCACACACACCCCGCACCCCACGCAGCCTTCGGGCCGCAGCACCGGGTGCCCGCCCGCGTCCATCGCGAGGGCCCGCTCCCCTACCGGGCATGCCCGGGCGCACACTCCGCAGCTCACGCCCTGAAAGGTGATGCAGCGCTCGGGGTCGAGCTCGAGCACGCCCATGTGGATCTCGTCCCACCCGCCAGCCGGCGGCACGAGGGCGCCGGTGGCGCAAGCGTGGGCGCATGGCATGTCCGTGCATACCACGCAGGCCTGGATGGCAGGATCGATGATCGGCGTGCCGGCCGCTAGGCCCGCCCCGGGCGGGGCCTTGATGATCGCATGCACCGGGCACACGGGCAGGCAGTCGCCGCACCGGGTGCACGACGCGAGGAAGGCGATTTCGTCGGCCGCGCCCGGCGGCCGGAAGTAGCGCCGTGGCGCCACCCGCTGCTCGGTACGCGTCGCCACTTCGCGAACCAGGCGGGTGAACGCCTCCCGGAAGAAGCCGCGCCGATCGTTCGGGCTCGCGTCCATCAGAAGCTCGGGCTGAGGCTCAGCTGCCACCGGAATGCGAGCCGCCCTTGGCCGGGTCGCGGGTCCGCGGCGTAGTTCCAGCGGCTCACCACGAGGGGCAGCTCGAAGCGCATGGTCCAGCCCAGGTCCCGGATCTGGTGACGCGTCACGAGGCCGACCCCGCCGTCATATAACAGCGTGTACCCTCGTCCAGGGGCCGTCGGGGAGACCGCCAGCGTATCCACGAGCCCGCCGTCGACGAAGCCAGTGAGTGCCACATCCCGCAAGATACCCCGATCGCGCCGCCAGACCGAGCGGGCCAGCTCCAGGTTCACGGTTACCGCCCAGCGTCCGCCCAGGTCGTTCCGGAAGCCACGCAGGTTACCGTTGCCGGGCGCGTGATAGTAAAAGTCCGGGCGCACGAACAGCGCGCCCGCACTGCGCAGCAGGGGATTCGTGAACGTCTCGTAGGGGTCGGCGCCGGCGATGGGAATGCGGCGCTGCGGCACGGGGGCCGAGCGGCCGGCATACGCGCCGCCGAACAGTCGCACGCCCAGCGTCGTGCCGAGGGGGAACGGTGCCCGCACGCTCGCCTCGCCCGTGAAGCGACCGAAGCCCTCGACGTCGTAGCGGCTCGAGGACGCGTACCCGGGGCCCGGGTTCGAGTACACGAGCCCCCCACGGGCGGCGAGCCGCGCCCGCACGAGCGCCGACCCGCGTCGCACCGTGGTGGAGACCCAGGGGCCCGCTTCGACCGTCCCGGCGTCCTCCCACAAGCGGCGGTCGAGATAGCCGAGGTTCGTCGTGGCCATCCAGAGGGCGTCGAAGCCGAGATGGGGATCCGCGCCGAAGCCCAGGTGTTCGCGCAAAGCGCGGTCCACCGAGAACGCGACGCCCGCCCGACCTTCCACGGCCCACGCGGCGACACCAGTCTCGGTGCGGGGCATGAGGTGGCGGATCGGGTTCGACCAGCGGCCGTAGAAGCCGAAGCGCTGGCTGGTACCGTTGCCGGTCGCCACCGAGGCGATGGACAGGCCTCGGTTGTAGCGGTCGAGATAGTTGGTGCGGTTCCGCACGGCCAGCGTCACACCGCCGAAATCGTTAGACCAGGCCACCGGCAGCCACGCGCTGACCAGTCTGTCTCGCCGGACCGTCTCGCGCGTGGGATCGTCCAGGCGCAGGTCTACGGCCCCCCGGCCTACGAACGGGCGCTTCTCCCGGTTGTTGAGCATGTCGTAGTCGTGGGTGCGACCGCGCGGGTCGAGCATCAGGCGCCCTGGCTTCCGGGCACTCGTGAACTCGACGCGCTCGGTGACGGGCTCGCCCGTGGCCCGGGCGTAAATGGTATCGCGATCGCCGATCTCGACGGGCATCCGGCCGTCGCCCTTTCGCTCCACGGTCACCACGGTACGCCAGCGCCCGTCTGCAAGCCGGTGCCGCTCCACCCGACGCAGCCGGTAGTCGATGAGCGGCGTCGCGTGGAGCCACTCGCCGAACAGCCATTTCAGATCCTGGCGCGACACCTGCTCGGCCACGCGGCGGAATGCGTCTTCGTCCACGTGCTTCAGCTTCCAGCGAGCGAAGTACTCGCGCAGGATGCGCCGCATCGTCTCGTCGCCCACCACGTAGCGCAGCTGCTCGTAGAACAGCTGCGCTTTGGCATAGACCATTTCCTGATAGATGACAAAATCGCGAAACTGCTCGCTCACGGTCGAGACCGGCTCGCTCCAGCGCTCGAGATCGAGCCACAGGACGTCGGGCTCGAGTCCGTCGTATGCCGGTGGGCCGCCGTGCGTCTCGAGGAACCAGCCTTCCTGGAAATCGCTGAACCCCTCGTCGAGCCAGCCCTCGCGCCACTCGTTGTTGGCGAGTTGTCCCATGACGTACTGGTGCCCCGTCTCGTGCACGATGAGGCCGATCGACGCGCTCCCGTCCATGATCATCATCGGGAACTCGGTCCCGCCGCCCTCGATGCGGTGCACGTTGGTGAGCTGGGGCCACTGATACTTCCCGAATAAGGAGTCGAGCCACGCGAGCGCCAGGACGGTGTTCTGGACGGCCTTCCCCTGCCCCCAGGTGGCGCGGTCGCCCGGCTGATACAGCACCCGCACTACCGCATCACGGTAGCGCCCCTGCTCGTAGATGTAGTCCGGGTTTAAGGAGAAGGCGAAGTGGTGGACCTGCTCGGCCCGGAACCGAACACATTTACGCCCCGCGGCCACCGCCACACACTGCGTGGTGCTTGGTACGTGGTACCAGTCACGTTGATAATCGATTCTGAGTGCGGGGTCGGCCTTCCCTTTTTCCCAGCCGGGATCGCCCTCCACTGGGACGCCCGTCGCGCCGATCACCTGGTCCTGTGGCAGATCGAGCAGGACGTCGTACGTGGCGAACTCGCCGTAGAACTCGCCCCCCGGATAGAGCGGATGGTCTTCCCAACCGTAGCGGTCGTACACCACCACCTTGGGATACCACTGCGCGAAGTCGAAGCGCCGCCCCTGGCGTCCCTGGCGCCGCGGCAGTGTGGATGGACGCGCCTGCCAATCGATCTCGACGGTCAGCGAATCGCCGGGGCCGAGGGATCGCGGAAGGGTCCAGTGCGCGATGGTCGAGTCGGGGGCATATGGGTAGTCGGGTCGCGAGGCTTGGCCCATCACGGTCGCGCTCGTGATGCGTTCGAACGCGTAGTCAGGATCCTTGAGGTGTTGAAACCGCTCGCGCTGCTCGGCCGAGTCGGCGGCGGCCCAGCGAGAGCCGGGACGGAACGCGTTCAGGTAGTGGTGCACGTAGAAGTCGCGCAGCGTGTCGGGGGAGCGGTTCACGTAGCTAATGCGCACGTGGCCCGTGAGCGTGCCGGACGGCTCGTCCAACGCCGCGGCGATCTGATACGCGACCTGCTGCTGCCAGTAGCCGGTGGTGTCGCCGGCTACGAGAATGAAAAGGAGCGGGAGCATGGAGGTGGGGAAGCTACAGCGCGGCAGCGCCTTGAGACAGGCCAACGTGGGGCCTGTGCGGGTAGTCCACCGACGTCTTTTGCACGTACTTTTTCCTGATGCGCGTCCGTAGCCGCATCACACTACGCCTGCCTCGACCTGCCGACGGGGCCGCATACATCGCGCTCAACCGGCGGAGCAGGCGGTTTCACGCCGGTCTCGCGTCACCGCCCCGAGAGGCCGCCGCTTTCCGCGCCCTATTGCGCCACAATCGCCATCCTCAGTACAAGTGCTGGCTCATTTTCCGGCGCTCCGACCGGGCCGTGATCGGCGCCGTCGAGCTCAGTCAGATCGTCGCCGGGAAATTCCGCAGCGCGTACCTGGGCTACCACATCGGTGCGCCGTTCGCCCGCCAGGGCTATATGGGCGAGGCGCTGAGGGCAGCGTTGCGCCTCGCGTTCGGTCCGTTGCGGCTGCACCGCGTCGAGGCGAACATTCAGCCGCACAACCGCGCTTCGATCGCGTTGGTAAAGCGCCTGGGCTTTCGACGGGAAGGGTACTCGCGCCGCTATCTCAGGATCGGCGGTCGGTGGCGCGATCACGAGCGCTGGGCTTTGTTAGTCGATGAGTGGCATCCTAGAGCGAGGAATGCGGTTCCGTGACCGCCACCGAATTCCGACGCATCGCGTTGAGTCTCCCGCAGGCCAGCGAAGCCGCGCACATGGGCCACCCCGACTTCAGGGTGGTCGTGCGGGCCCAGCCCGCCGCCTTCGCGCCCGTCAAGGGCGGCTGGGGTCGCGGTGGTGCCACGAACGTCCGGTTGCGGGCCGCCAAGAAGGGTGCCGTTCGTGAAGCGCTGATCACCGCGTGGCGCAACCGGGCTCCGAAACGCCTCGCCGAGAGCATCCTCGACAGGTGACGGTCTCACCGGTCTTCTTCTATGGTCTGTTCATGGATGCGGACGCGCTCCGATCCAAGGGCGCGCATCCGGCCAACGTGCGGCCGGCTGCCCTGCCGGGATACGCGATACGCATTGGGAATCGCGCCACGTTGGTGCGCGAGCCCGGCTCGTCGGCATATGGAGTGCTGATGGACCTGCCTCGCCACGAGATCGATGCCTTGTACTCAGGCCCCGGGCTGGAGGCGTATCGTCCGGAGCCCGTCGTGGCCGAAGGGCCAAATGGCGCGAGGACTTCCGCGTTGTGCTTCAATCTCGTCACGCCGCCGTCGCCGGACGAGCGCAATGGTGAGTACGCCGACAAGCTGCGCGAGCTGGCGCGCCGCCTGGGCTTGCCTCCCGATTACATCGAGCGCCTCCGGTGACCGTCGTGGGAGCGGTGGCTTGCCAGGTGCTGATGGCTGTGAGTCTTCAGCAATCGCCGGCGCTCGTTCCCAGGCCGGTGCTCAAATTGATCGTCGAACATCCGGTGCTCGCCCCGTATCTCCATCCCGACGCTGCTGACCGGGTGCCGCTCGTGGTCTCCGATCATCTGTTGGAGCCGGGTGTCACGCCATCGAGGTTCGGTCAGCCCTTGCGAATCGTTCCCGACCGAGAGGTCGGTACACAGCCGCACCTCCGGATCCTGAGCTTCGAGGTGGACGGCTCCCGAGCGAAGGCGGTGGTAGAGTACAGAGTGGAAGGCGTGCAGGCCGTATTCGATTTGCGGCGCGATGCAAAGGGGTGGTGGACGGTCGCGGATGCCAACGTTACCACGCACGGACCCAGTCCCCAAAAGTGAGCACCAATGTGTAGCGACGTGGTGCCCTTCCGCTTATCCTTCCGACGCTACATCATGCCCCTGGTCCCTGACACCTTCTCGGAGGTTCTAATGCGCGCCGTTGGCCTCTCGACTTGCCTGCTGTTGGCTGTAGCCCCTGCTATGCACGCTCAAGCCGCCCCAGCGGAAAAGCCCGCTGCCCTGAAATGGGCCCCGGCGCCGGCAGTCTTTCCCATGGGCGCAAGGATGGCCGTGGTGAGCGGTGACCCCAGCAAAGCGGGGCCCTTTGTCATCGAGCTGGCGATGCCGAGCGGCTATCAGATCGCGCCGCACTTCCATCCCACCGACGAGGTTGTCGAAGTCAAGAAGGGCACGCTGCTCGTGGGCATGGGTGATAAGTTCGACCTGTCGAAGGCGAAACCGATGAAGGCCGGGGACAAGGGGTCGCTGCCGGCGAAAGCACACCACTTCGCCGCGGCGCAGGGCGCGACCTTCATTTCCGTGACCTCCATGGGCCCGTTCGCGCTGACCTACGTCAACCCGGCGGACGACCCCCAGAAGCAGGTCGCCAAGCCTTGACCGCGGCTTGACCCGGCGCGGGAACATTGGGGGCGTCTCTTACAGGACGCCCCCTTTGCGTACCCACTTCATTCTGCTCCTCGCGACAGCGCTGCTCGCACCTGGGGCCACCGTTGCGCAAACGCCCGGGACGGGCAACGGGCTGGAACTCGACTCCCTGAGCTTCGCCGACCTTCAACGCCTGATCGCCTCGCAGGACAGCGTGCGCGTGCGGGGTAGTTTTGGCGAGGTCGTAATCCCCATGCCGACCATGACACGTGACAGCCTCGTGGCCGGAACGCCGCCGGGGTCGCGCGTAGGCCTGACCGACGTGACACGAATTCAGGTCCGCGGTGGCGCGAGCGGCACCGGCGCCATGGTGGGGGCGGGCGTCGGGTTCGCGGGAGGGCTGGCTGCGGGCGTAGGCCTGTCGTCGTCCCTCTGCAGCGATGGCGGATGCAGCAACGAAGGAGGCGGCACCGCCGTGATCGCGCTGGGCTCCACTCTTGCCGGCGCGCTCGTTGGCGCCCTGATCGGTGCGCCACTCAGAAAGTGGCACACCGTTTATCAGGCTCGCTAGCAGCTCAGCGGTCCGCCCCCGCTCCCGCCAGGTCTCTGACCTCTGCGGCGAGGGTCCGCAGCCGGCCGGGCGCTCCCTGAGCATCACCGTCCAGCTGCGTTGCCAGCTGCAGGAGGGCCTCCCGACGCTGGACTCCGGAAAGCCGCTCGGCGCGCGCGAGCGCCGTCCGTGTGGCGGCCAGCCTTTGAGGCGCAAGGCCGTTCGACCTCGCCACCTGGTCCAGGTAGGCACGCGCCACCGTGAAGCTCGCCGGCCAGACGAACTTGGGCTGGTCCTGCGTATTGAAATACTCGAGCTGCACCAGCTTCGCCGCGTCGATCTCGTTCTGCGAAATGAACCCGCTCGGCGTCAACTCGAAGATGTCGAGCCCGCGCGAAATCTCCGAGCTCACGATGACCCCGTTGTACCAGTAGGCCGACCACGATCCGCCGTCTTCCATCTTGGTCGAGTCGACCGGCCCGCGATCGAAGAATGCGATCTCCTTGGGGTGGGCCGGATCCGTCCATTCGAATACGGAAATGCCGCCCTGGTACCAGGCCTGGACCATGATGTCCCGGCCGGGGATCGGGATCAGCGATCCGTTGTGGGCCACGCAATTCTCGAACTGGGTCTGCGGCGCCGACATCTTGTAATAGCTCTGAAACGTCATTCGGTTGCCGGCCAACGTGAAGATCGCGTCTGCCCCCCACTCGTGCTTGTCAGTCGCCCGGCACTTGGGCTGATCGCCTCCGCCCCATTCATCGGAGAAGAGCAGCTTGGTGCCGTCGTTGTTGAACGTCGCGGAGTGCCAGTAGGAGAAGTTCGCATCGGATACCGCGTCCATCCGCTTGGGGTTGGCCACGTCACGGATGTCCAGCAGCAGTCCGTACCCACCGCACGCGCCGCCCGCCAACCCAATCGCCGGATACACAGTGATGTCATGGCACTGGTTGGGCCCGGGACGCACGCCGTTCGCCGTTCCGGGAACCGGTGCGGCCATCATGGCGTCCATCATCCTCTGGATGGCCACCCGCGTCGCCGCACTGTCCGCCGCCGTCGGCGCCCCGCTCCCCCCGCGCGCTTTGACCACGCTCTCGAGCACCGGCTCGCTCGATTCCGCCGGCAGGACGTATTCCAGCTCCCCCATCCTCACCGTGAAGCCCCCCTTGGCCCGCCAGTCCGCCGCCTCCTTGGCCGCGGCGGCGATGTCCTCCGGCGCTTCGCCGTGCCTGGACGGTGCCGTCAGGCCGCTGAAGATCCGGGGCGAGCTCACGATGGCCGCTTGCTCGGGGTGGGCCAGCGGCACCTTGATGACTTCGATGCGGAACAGTGCGCTGTTCGGGTTCGAGTCCGGCGCCGCCGCCACGCATCCGGGGAGCTCGCTGGGCGAACGCACCGGCGCGGACCCGGAGACGTAGACGTATACGTTGTCCTTGTCGTTCGGGTCGATCACGACGGTGTGCGTGTGCGAGCCGCGGCAGGTCTGGACGTTCGCGATGTACTTGGGATGGGCGATGTCGGAGATGTCGAAGATCCGGATCCCCCGCAGCCGGCTCGCGCTGACCGAGTCGTGTACCCCTTCCTTTCCGCAGTCGAGCCGCCCGCCCATCCCCTCGCCCGAGACGAAGAGCAGGTTCTTGTGGACAGAGACATCGCTCTGCGACGCCGGGCAGACAAACCCGACCTTCAGCGTCGGCTTGGCCGGGTTCGAAATGTCCCAGACCTGGAACCCGTTGTAGTTCCCCTGAATCGCGTAATTCCCGGTGAACGCGAGATCCGAGTTGGTGATGCCGGCGAACTGCTCGGGCGGCGGCGTCTTCGAGACCACCCGCAGATTCCAGGATGCTTCCGCCGCGTTCATGAGGCCCGCGCGCAAGCCCACCCGGGGGTCGGGGTTGGGCGCGACCGTCGACATTTTGGCGCCGCCCGAGGAGGCGCAGGCGGCAAGGGAGCACAATCCGATGACGCGTGCCAGAGATCGAACTTTCGGAGAGATCATGGGCGAGTCCTTGAGGAGACAAACGAGGATGTGTCACTGGCCGGGTCGCTCCAACAGCAGCGCGGCGAGCATCTTCTGCATGCGAGCGATTTCGGTCGTCTGGTCGGCGAACACTGCCGAGGCGAAGCGGAACACCTTCTGCTGCTCCCCCGCTCCGGTGCCGAACAACTCGTTCACCATGGTGATCGCACCCTTGTGGTGCTGGATCATGAATGTCAGGAACAGCCGGTCGAACTCCCGTCCCCGCGCGCGGTCGAGCTGCGCCAGTTGGTCCGCGGTCAACATCCCGGGCATCATCGTCGCCGGATCCATGCCGGGCATCATGGCGTGCGTGGCGCCGGGGTCCGGCACGTCCTCGTGCCGGTCGCGCAGCCAGCGCTGCATGAGCACGATCTCGTCCCCTTGGCCCACCACGATGCGTTCGCACAGGGCGCGCAGCGAGGGGCTCGCGTCGTGGCTCGGGGCCCAGCCAGCGATCAGCACGGCTTGCGCGTGGTGGTAGATCATGCCGGACATGAACTGCACATCCGCCGCGGTGTAGTCCTGCGCGGCGGCGCTCGTGCACGCGAAAATGGACAGCACTGCTAAAGGCTTCGATAGGACCACGGCGGATAATGCCTCGGGCGGTTTTCGAGGGGAAGGCTGGCTGGAACGCGCGTCAGGACAGGTCGAACGCCCTCAGAGGGAGGCATGCGCCGCGCGAAACTCGCGGGCGAGCTCGCGCCGCAGCAGCTTCCCGATGGCGGACTTGGGCAGCGCCTCCCGAAACTCCACGCGCTTCGGGACCTTGTAGGCGGCGAGATGGCGCCGGCAGTGGTCGCGGACCTCCTCCTCGGTCACTTCCATGCCCTTCCGCGGGACCACCCACGCCATCACGGCCTCTCCCGAATGCGGGTCCGGGACCCCTGCGACGCCGACCTCAGCGACCGCCGGGTGCGTCGCGATGACCTCTTCCACCTCGCGAGGCCAGACCTGAAAGCCGCTCGCCTTGATGAGGTCCTTCTTCCGGTCGGCGATGGTGAGATACCCGTCGCCGTCGATCGAGCCCAGGTCGCCAGTATAGAGCCGACCCCCACGCAACATTTCCTCGGTGGCCTCCGCATCCTTCCAGTAGCCCTCCATGAGCTGCGGAGCCTCGATGACGATCTCGCCGATCTCGCCGGGTCCGACCTCCTGGCTCGGATCATCGACGTCCACGATTCGCACGTCGACATCGGGGAGCGGGATGCCGACCGCGCCCTCCTTGTAGGTACCCATCACGGGCGTGCCGACGGAAGCCATGCAGGCCTCGGTCAGCGAGTACACTTCGATGATCCGCCCGCCCGTCAGCTGCTCGAACCGCCGCTTGGTTTCCGCGAGGAGAGGCGCCGACCCCGAGACACACAGCTTGACCGATGAGAAGTCCACCTTGCCGGCCCGCACGGCAGGATGAGCAAGCATGGCGTTGTAGAGCGTAGGGACGGCGGGCAGGACGGCGGGACGCGCCTGCTGGATCGTCCGCAGCAGATCGTTCAGATCCCTGGGGTTGGGGATGAGCACCGCCGGGTTTCGCCCCACCAGCGCCGTGCCGAGAATGCCCACGTTCCCAGCGACGTGAAACGGCGGGAACACGAACGCGATGCCGTCGTCCCACTCCTTGAGGACGGGGCGGAACCAACGGTTGAGCTGCAGCGCCGCCATCAGCACGCCGCGATGCCGCAGCAAGGCCGCCTTCGGGATCCCGGTCGTGCCGCCCGTGAGCATGAGCAACGCGGCATCGGATGGAGTCGGGCCGGGGCGCTGCGGCGCCGCCGGCGCGGCCCGGATCACCGCCTGGAACCATACGTCCCCGGGCGCCAGCGCGACCCGGTCCCCTTCCTTCCGTTCCTTGAGCAGGGTGTAGGCGAGCCGGAGCAGGCGCGGCAAGAACTCCTTGATGTTGGTCGCGATCACGACTTCGAGCGCGGTGCCGGGCTGGAGGTGTTTGATCTTGTGATAGAACCGGCTCAGCGCCACGGCCGCGCGGGCACCGGTGCCGGCCAGCGCGTGCGCCAGCTCCTCCTCCGACGACAGCGGGTTCAGGGGGACGGCCACCGCGCCGGCCTTCCACACACCCAGCTGAGCGATGATCACCTGCGGGCAGTTCGGCATGATGAGGGCGACGCGGTCGCCCTTCACAACCCCGCGCGCGGCGAGCCACGCGGCGACGCCATCGCTCAGCCTGTCCAGCTCCCCGTACGACAGCCGGGCACCTTTGAAGAGCACCGCCGGGTGGCGTGGCCGTTCGGCGGCGCTGGCCTTCACGATGTCCACCAGGGTCTGCTCAGGGTACGGCGCCAGGGTCGCCGGCACCCCGTCGTCGTAGTGCTCGAGCCAGGGCCTGTCCATCACGGAGTTTGCAGACCCCGCGCAGCGAGCGCCAGTCGGGCTTCAGTGGGGAATGATCTTCAAGTCCGCGAAATCCCCGCCGGAGCCGTTCCCCACCCACAGGCCGACTAATCCCTTCGTGCGGTCGCTCAGCTGGGTGACCACCAAGTTCGGCTCCTTCGCATCGCCGACGAAGACGCTCACCTTGGGACTCGCGACGACAACACGCACGTGGAACCACGCATTGGGGTCCGGCGCGGGACTCACGGGCTGCTCGAAGACGCCCGGCCGCTCGGCGCGCAGCTTCTGCCACGTATACGCGGGATACGATATGTACTGCACGGCGTGGCTGTGTCTCGCGGGGTCCGGGGTCTTGAAATTGAACGGGCGGAAGTAGACCGCGTCGTACGTCGTGCTGTCCACCCCATGGAACGCTATACCGACAAAGCTCTGTCCCTGCACATCCTTTCCTCTGATGTCACACTCGATGGTCCCGTTACTGAACTCGATCCCTTTGAGATACGCCACGCCGTCGCCCGGCTTTTCGTCGAGACGAACGCCCTTCCTGTTCCCTTCGCTGAAGCTGCTCATGCTGCGGTTGAAGACCACGAAGTCTTGGGGCTCGACAGCGACGAGCAGCACGACCAAGGCGAGCTTGTTCATTCGTACCTCAGCGACTCTACCGGGTCCACTGCGGCGGCCCGGCGCGCCGGTAGAATGCCCGCCAGGAGCCCCACGCCGATCAGGATGCCGACGCAGATCAGGGCGATGGGCCAGGACAGCCTCGGGCTGAGGATGTACTGCATCGCCTCGTTGCCTTCGGTCGGGATCGCGTCGACCCCGAGCACGATGAGCGTCGCTACAGCGAGCCCCACGAGCCCGCCGGACAGGGCGATCGCCATGGCCTCGAACAGGAATTGCGCCATGATGTGCCGCCGGCGGGCGCCGAGCGCGCGCTTGATGCCGATCTCCTGGGTCCGCTCCTTGACCACCACGTACATGATGTTCGCCACACCCACGCCCGCGATGACCAGGGTGAAGGCCCCGACCAGCCCCATGAAGATCTGAATGCCGAGTCCGACGGCGAGGTTCTCCTTCTCGCTTTCGATGAAGTCCCACATGCCCAGCGCCCGCTGGTCGGTGGGATCGAAGCTGTATTTCCGCCCCAGCACCCGGTACAGCTCTGCCTTCACCTGGGGTCCGCGAGACGCGTCGCGCGGTTGCACGATGAGGTGGTTCACGAACCGGTTGCCGTAGATGGTGCGAAATGTCGAGTAGGGGATCACCCCGCGATCGGCGTCGGGTCCGTTATTGCTCGAGTCCTGGAACTTCTTCTTCAGCACGCCGACCACCGTGAACGGCAGCCCGTCCACCACGACGCTCCTCCCCGTGGGATCGACGCCCTTGCCGAAGATCCGCTCCGCCAGCTCGTTGCCGAGGAACAGCACCCTCCGCCTGCGCTCGACGTCGGCGGGGTTGACGAAACGTCCGCCCGGCGCGGGGTCCATGTGGCGGATCGTCTCGTGTTCGGGACCTACCCCCTCGAGAAATGCGTTGGTGCGGGTCTTGCCCATCTGAAATGACGTGCCCCACCGCCCGTACGAGACGCTGCCCCGGTCGACGTCCGGGATCGCGCTCCTGATAAGATCGAGATCCTCTTCCACGAGCCGGATGCGTCGTCCCTGCCCCAGGCCGGCGAATACCTTGGTGGTTTCACCGCCGTAGACCATGAACATCCGTTCGCCGGCACCGAGCAGGCCATCGCGCACGGTGCGCTTCAGGCCCTCCCCGAACGCCAACAACAACACGACCGCGAGCGTCCCCCAGGTCACCGCAAAGAAGGTGAGGAAGGCCCGCGTCCGCTGCGTCTTCAGGTCGCCGAGGAAATCCTGGAGCAGGATGTAGAACATGGCTAGCTGCGCAGCGCCTCCACCGGATCGAGCGCCGCCGCGCGCCGGGCGGGCATCAGGCCCGCCGCAAACGCCACCAGTGCGAGCAGTGTCAGCGTGGCCGCGAGCACCGCTGGAGAAATGGTCGGGACGCCGACGAACTCCTTGATCGGCAACCCGCCCAGCGCCGCCACGAGCCCGAGCGAGAGCAGCAGGCCGAGCGTCGCCCCCATGGCCACGATCATCAGGGCCTCCGCGAAGAACTGGCGCATGATATCGGCGCGGGTGGCCCCCACGGCGCGCCGCACGCCGATTTCACGCGTCCGCTCCCGGACCACGATATACATGATGTTCGCTACCCCGATGCCGCCGACCAGCAGGGTGAAGGTCCCGACGATCGCGAAAAAGATGTTGAAGGCGACGAACATCTTGCCGAACTTCGTCTCCCACTCGCTCGTGTCCCAGAACCCCAGGGCGTCCTTGTCGGTCGGATCGAAGCGATACTTCCGCCCCATCGTCTCGTACACCCGGCGCTCGGCCACCTTGGTGAGCTCCGAGGCCCGCGCCCGGTACACGATGTCGTTCAAGAACTGGTCGCCGAACAGAGCGTAGTGCGTGGTCGCCGGAATGAAGATCCGGTCCTGGTCGCGCTGCTGATACGAAGAGTTCTGCAGCTTGGGACGCATCACGCCCACGATCGTGAATGGCGTGTCGCCCAGGTACACCTGCTGCCCCACGGGGGCTTCCTGGTCGAACAGCAGCTTGGCCAGCTCGTTGCCCAACACCGCCACGCGCCGCCGCTCGGCGACATCGCGCTCGTTGATGAAACGGCCGCCCGCCTCGGCGATGATGTTGCGCATCAGCCCGTACGCGGGAACGATGCCGGTGACGGCGGGCGTGGCCGCCTTGACGCCGCGCCGGACGCGCGCGCTCTGCGTGATGAACTCGGGGCTGATGTGCTCGATCTCTTGGACTTCGCCGGCGATGAGCGCCACGTCATCCGGCCGCAGGCGCACCGGGCGGCCGTCGCCGAAGCCCGCGAACGGCTTGGTGGTCCGGCCGCCGAACAGGATGACGATGCGGTCGCCCAGCCCGTGAAAGCGCTTCAGGGTCTGCCGCTCCAGGCCGACGCCGAACGCCAGCAACACGACCACCGCGACGGTGCCCCAGGCGATCCCGAGCACGGTCAGCGAGGTGCGGAGCTTCTGCGCCCGCAGGTCGGCGAGGAAGTCGCGCCACACCTCAGGTGATCTCGCGCGGCGGCGGCTCCACCAGCGAGTCCGTCACCTGAAGGCCCTCCAAGACCTCGATGTTGATGGCGTCGGAGAGGCCGGTCTTGATCGCACGCTCTGCCGTCTTGCCGGGGGCGGTGCGGACGGTCACGAAGCTCGAGTCATGGCGGTGGGTGATGAGCCGCTCCGGGATGTACAGCACGCTGTCGCGGCGGGAGATGATCACCTCGGCATTGGCCGAGTAGCCCGCGCGGAGCGTCGCCCCTTCCACCTCGGTCAGGACGATCTCGATCGGGAAGACGGTCGCCTGCTCCTGCTTGTGCGCCTTGAGCCAGATCTTCTCGAGCCGGCCCTTCACGCCGGCGTTGGGGAGGGCGCCGATCTTGATCGTCACCGGCATGCCCTCTTTGAGCCGACCCACGTCGATCTCGTCCACCGTTCCCCGGAAGATCAGATCCCGCATCGCCGCCATGCGCATCAGCACCGTGCCGGCCTGGTACGGCGTGAGCGGCACCACGGGATCGCCGATCTCGATCGAGTCCTCGAGGATGTAGCCGTCGATGGGGGAGCGGACCACGGTCTCCACCTGCTTGCCGCCGGTCAGCACCTTGCCACCCTCTTGTAACGCGAGTCGCTCTTGCGCTAGTGAGAGCTGATTGCGGGACTCGTCCACCCGCTGCTGCGCGGCTTCGATATCGGAGGGGGAGATCAGATTTCTGCTGCGCAGCTCCTGCTGGCGGGCCAGATCGCGTTCCAGGTTCTTGAGCTCGATCTCGCGCAGCTCCACGTTGCGGCGCAGCTCCACCATTTCCAGCGGCGTGGGGTTGGGTGAGATCTCGAGCAGCGGCTGGCCCCGCTTGACGAAGTCACCGACCGCGGCAAAGCGCTGCCGCACGACGCCGGCGAGGATGGATTTCACGCTGACCTCGACCCGGGGCTCGATGGTACCGACGGCGAGGGCCTTGTCCACCAGGGTCCCACGAACCACCGGCACCGCCTTGGGACCATCGGTCTTCTTGCCGCCGAGCTTTCCGGTGGCGGCCATAGCCCCCAGGCTCAGCACGACGAACACGGCGACGATGATGATAGCGCGGCGCTTCATCTCAGGGCGGCTCCGAGCAGGCGCATAGGATGGGATGCTCTAACTCGCCAATACGTTGCACGGCGTCGATTGTTTCCGGCAAAGAATGGGCACCGTGCATGATTGAGATGCCGCCCGCACAAATCGGGCGCCAGTCGTCATCCCACGACTCCTCATGTTGGGCGCTCAACCCCGACAAGGAGTCGGTATGTGCAGCTATACATCACGCGCAGCGGCGCTTGTGCTTCTGATGGGCGCGCTCGCATGCTCCGACCGCCCACCCGGCACCGCACCCGTCGCCGCGGGTGGGCCGAATGTCCTCTCCACGGCGACTAACCCCGAGCTCCTGGCGCGCGCCCTCGCGCTCGCGCTCGGCGACCCGGCCTTCCGCGCTCACGTGAAGGGCGAGCTTGATCGCTCCCCATTCCGTGAGCACAAGCTGTCGTTCCAGCGGTTTCTCGCGGCCGGGCGCGGGCATGCGCTCGCGGCCATGGCGCAGCGCACCGGCGTCGCGACGGCGGATCTGAGCCGCGCCGCCGACGGCGCCATCCCCCTCGAGATGTACCTCCCCGTTCCGGAGCACCGCCGAATCTGGAAGGGTGACGCCAACGTGCTCGTGGCCACGGCGGTCGCCGACCACGACCCCCCGGTGGCGTTCGACGTGCAAGGCAACCGGCTGGTGCTCGACCCCGAGCGCCCCCCGGCAACCCCGGTGATCGCGGTGGTCCCGCTCGAAACAGACTTCTCCACGACACCGGAAAGGGACGCGTGCTGGGCGTGCGTGATCCTCCCCCCGCTACCCCCTCCCCCCCCGGTCGTGCCGGGCCTGTACCTGAGCAAGGCCCATTTCGTGGACGACTTTGAGGGTTGGTTGAAAGGCGCGCCTGAATTTGAGGTCCATATCCTAGGCCAGAAAGGCCAGACCGACTCGCTGACTGACTACCAGTGCGCCGGCGAGAAGCAACCGGCGCCGTACTACTTCGACCAGAACGCCCTCGACTGGGGCGGGAGTGTCATGCTGTTCAGCAAGGTCCAGCTCGACGCCTACAACGCGGCCCATCCGGGACAGAACATCCGGGTGTTCGTGGTGGAGGATGACGACACGGCGTGCGAGATCAAGGCGAACCG
>Ga0114129_10002566_pt1 | contig 25226 bp, 27 predicted proteins | sample RhiMetdeltSRZDD1_FD_80071 | JGI IMG/M metagenome (GOLD analysis project Ga0114129, IMG submission 80071) | Populus rhizosphere microbial communities from Tennessee, USA - Rhizosphere MetaG P. deltoides SRZDD1 (version 2) (version 2) | ecosystem: Host-associated > Plants > Roots > Rhizosphere >...
GATCGAGTTGCCCGGCGCGGCGCCGGTTCCGTAGTTGCTCGCGAATGCCAGCTTGCCGTCGGTCGAGGCCACGACCTCGTGCGGACCCTGCCCCGTCGGCACGCGGCCAAGCACCGATCCGCTCGCGGGATCGACGATCGCGAGCGTCGCCTCCTCCTTGTTGAGGACCAGCAGCCGCGCCGTCGATTGCGCCTGGACGATTGTCGTGGCAAACAGAAGGATGGCGATGAGTGCACGTCTCACGGATGACCTCCGGATCGTACGTAGTGTCCGCCTTCAGGCGGACCGTGAACCGTCAGCTTTCCAGAATGCGCGCCGAACGCAGCCACAGACCGCCGTCCACGACGAGCGTGACGCCGTTGACGAACGACGCGGCGTCCGAGCACAGATAGAGCGCCGCGTTGGCGATGTCGTCGATCGTCGCGAGACGCCCGAGCGGACAGTCTTCCTGCACCCTCGCGCGCGACGCCTCGGTCGTCAACCGTCTGACCCCTTCCGTGCCGTCGACCGGCCCTGGCGCGATGCCGTTCACGCGGATCTTATACGGCCCCCACTCGCACGCGAGGACGCGCGTCAACGAATCGACGCCGGCCTTCGCGGACGCCGCGTGCGCCTGCCCCATCGTGCCGAGATACGGCAGCGTCGCGCTGATGTTGAGGACGGACCCGCCCTGCGCTTTCAGGAACGGCAGCGCGGCCTTCGAGACGTTGAACGTCCCCTTGAGGTCGATATCGACGACCGCGCCGAATCCGTTCGGCGAGAGGTTCTCGGCCGCACAGATGAAATTGCCGGCGGCGCCGTTCACCAGGATGTCGATGCGGCCGAGCTCGCGCGCCACCGTCGCCACCGTCTCGTTGACCGCCTCGGCCTGCCGGACGTCCGCCGCCTTCGCCAGCGCGCGCACGCCGCGTGCGCGAAGCTCCGCCGCGGTCGGCTCGAGATGCTCGATCCGGCGGCTCGTGATCGCGACGTCGCAGCCGTGCGACGCAAACGCCAGCGCGATGCCGCGGCAGATCCCGGTGCCCCCGCCGGTAATCAGCGCGACGCGCCCCTTCAGCAGGTCGGGCCGGAACATCGTCGTCATATCCGTTACAGCGTCCGCTTGAACAGGAGCGTCGCCGCGGTCATCGAGACAATCGAGAAGATGAGGAGGAATCCGAGATCGTACGTGATCGCGTCGAACCCGGTGTTCTTGAGCAGCAGGTTCTTGAACGCGTGGACGGCGTACGTGAACGGATCGACCACCGCGATGACCTGCATCCACCCCGGGAATCCCTGCTGCGGGTAGACCGCGCCGCTCGGAAAGTACAGCAGCGTGTTGAGCACGCCGAACACCGCGCGCGGCAGCAGCGGATCGGTCACGCGCACCATCAGCAGGAACATGAGGCTGATGAGCGAGAACGCCGTAACGACCACCACGACGAACAGCCGCAGCATCCGGACTGGATCCAGCGGGTTCGGAATGCCGGCAATGAACGATCCGATGACGAGCAGCACCATCCCCGCGAACACCGCCTTGATCGTGCCCGAGATGTTGAAGCCGGCGATCAACTGAAGCTTCGAGATCGGCGTGACGAGGTAGCCCTCGTGCAGGCCGCGCGCCTTGTCGTCGATGAAGATGATGCCGCCGCCGATCATCACCATCATGAAGATCGACATCACGACGGAGCCGGGCAGCAGGTACTGCAGGTACGGCACGTACGGATAGACCTCGACGACGTCGAGCGTCGGTCGGGTGGAGATGCGCGAGACGCGTACCGGCTGATCGTAGGCCGCGATCATGCTGCTGAGCGCGCCGGCGAGGGCGACCGACACGAAGTTGTCGGTGTTGTCTTCGATCAGCGCGACCCGCGGCTCGTTCTTCGCGAGGACCCGGCGCGAGAAGTCGGGTGGAATCGTCAGCACGCCGTTCACGCGGCCGTTGCGCAGATCGGTGAGCGCCGTGCCCGGGTCCGCGTAGTCGATGGTGTCGATCGTTCGGGCGCCGGACGCGACCGCCGACGCGAGCTCGCGGATCCGCACGGCCGGCACGCCGTGATCCTGATCCACGATCGCCAGCTTCAGGTGCTTGACGTTCCCGCCGAACGCGTACCCGAGCACGACCAGCTGGACGATGGGAAACACCATCGACACGACGATGAGGATCGGACTGCGGCGGAAACGCCGCAGCTCACGCTCGATGATTGCCCACGTTCGACCCATAACTACCGCGTTGCCCCCGGAGCTATTCGCGGCGCAGCATGAACGGACTGTCCTTCGGCGACGCCGCCTCCAGCGCATCGCGCAGCGCCCGTCCGGCATAGTGCACGAACACGTCGTCGAGCGTCGTGCTCTGCACCGACAGCGACTGCACGCCGATGCCCTCGTGCGCGGCGGCTTCCATGAGCGCCATCGTCGTCTGCGGGCCGTTGTGCGAGTTGATGCGGAAGATGCGATCTTCCGCGGTCACGCTCTCCACGTCCGGCAGATGCTCGAGCCGCTCGCTCCAGCCCGGGGGCACCTCCGAAAAACTGACCTCGAGGATGTTCTTGCCCGGGATCGACGTCTTCAGCTTCAGCGGCGAATCGAGTGCCTTCAGGTCGCCACGATCGACGATCGCGATCCGATCGCACAGCTTGTCCGCTTCGTCCATGTAATGCGTCGTCAGCAGCACCGTGAGGTCCCGCTGCGCCTTGATCTTCTGCAGCATCTGCCAGACGGCGACGCGCGAGACCGGATCGAGACCGGTCGTCGGCTCGTCGAGAAAGAAGATCCGCGGCTCGTGCACGAGACCGCGTGCGATTTCGACGCGCCGCCGCATGCCGCCGGACAGATTCTTCACCGGCGCGCTGCGCCACTGCGTCAGCTCGACCGCCTCGAGCAGCTCGTCGATCAGCCTGACGCGCTTCGCGCGCGGGACGCCATACAGCTTCGAGAAGATGATCAGGTTTTCCTCGACGCTCAGCTCGAGATCGCTCGTCAGCGCCTGCGGGATGACGCCAATGGAGCTCCGCACGCCGTCGGCCTGCTTCACGATGTCGAAGCCGTTGACGAACGCGGTCCCGGCGGTCGGCGGCAGGAGCGTCGTCAGCATGCGAATCAAGGTCGACTTGCCGGCGCCGTTCGGGCCGAGCAGCCCGAAGATCTCGCCCTCCTCGACCACGAACGAGATGCCGTTGACGGCGGTGAAGTCGCCGAACTTCTTGACGATCCCGCGCACCTCGATGGCGGCGTTCATCTACTTCACCGGCAGCAGCACGTACGCGGTCATGCCGACCGCGAGCCGGCGATCGCTGTTGTCGACGCGGAGGCGGACCTCGAACGTCTTGATGTCGCGTTTGGTCCGACTGACGTCGCGCTGGGTGGCGAACGACGCGTCGACGCCGCGGAAAATCACCGTCCCCTCGCGCTCGACACCCGACGGCAGGCGCACCGTGAGCTTGTCGCCGACGCGGATGCGATCGATGTAGCTCTCCTCGACGTCCACCCGCACCCAGAGATCGTCCGGATTGATGAGCGTCACGATCGGCTGGCCGGGGTTGACGATCTCGCCTTCGCGCGCGGCGCGCACGTCGACGATGCCGTCGATCGGGACGGTGATTTCGGTGTATCCCAGGCGGACGTTCGCCTTGGCGCGCTGCGCCGCGGCGGCCGCCTGCATGTGCGCGTTCGCCTCCACCTGATTGCGCCGGACGGACACCTGCTCCGCGTTCGCGCGCGCGAGCGCCACCGTCGCGCGCTGCGCTTCCACCTGCTTCTTCAGCGCGTCGAGCTTCGCCTGCGCCGCGCTCGCGGCCGTGCGCGCCTGATCCAGCTCCTGCGCCGACACGACGTTCTGCCGCGAGAGATTCAGCGTGCGCTCGTACGTGCTGCGCGCCTGCTCGAGGTCCGCCGCGGCGGCCGCGACCTGCGCTTCGGTCGACGCGAGCGTCGACTCCGCCTGCGCGATCTGGTCGGCCATCTGACGCTGCTGGAAGCGCAGCGCCGCTTCCGATTCGCGGACCTGCGACGACAGGCCCTCGACGGTCTGCGTGTGGTACGCGGTCTCGGCTCTCAGCTCGTCCGGCGCGATGACCGCAATCAGCTGTCCCTTGCGCACCTGATCGCCTTCTTTCACGAGCAGCTTTTCGATCTGACCGCCGATCTGCGGGCTGACGATCAGGTCGTTCGTCGTGACGATCCCGGTCAGGATCAGGAACGCCGGCGGACGGTTGAAGTACTTGTAGGCGCCCCAGCCCGCCGCGCCGAGTACGGCAAGGATGAGGATCGGACGGAGGCGTTTCATGGCCGGCGTGGGCGGCGCGTCAGAAACGGACGCCGATCCCCAGACCGACGCGGTTCACGTTGATCGGCGTCGTCTCCTCGAAGATGCGGCCGAACCGGTACTGCAGGTCGGCGATCAGGCGCTGCCATACCGGCACGACAACGCCGCCGCCGACGATCAGCATCGGCTTCGTGAAATCACCGGACAAGTCGCCCCCGATCGTGACGTAAGGGGCGAGCGACGCCGGCGTCGCGTCGACGCCGCCCAGCTGAAAGCTCACCTCTTTCGTCACCGTCGCCACGCCGAACCCGCCTTGCACGTACGGAACCATTTTCGACTGCGGCAGGACGAACTGATAGCGCACACCGCCGCCGTAAAAAGTGACCGGCTCCCTGACCGAATAGCCGACGGCGGCCGACTGGACCTGAGTCAATGCGCCGGCGATCTGCTGGGCGCTCGCGCTCAGCCCGGTCGTCGCCACGTTCTTGACCCGGCCGACCTCGCCGAAGACCTGAAGGCCGTTGTTGACGGTGGCGCCGGCCTCGACCCCGTACGACTGACTCGTGACGTTCCCGAACGCCGAATGCGCGACGACTTCGACGTACCCTCGCGAAGCACTCGCGGACGCAGGCTGCGCCGCCGCCGTGGCCGCCGTCGCCAGGCCGATGCACACGCTCATCGTGAGGCGAATCATCGGATGATCGTCGACAGGCTGCTGTCGGTCCACGGGACGAGAATGACGTCGGATCGCTCGTCGATTGTTTTCATGCCGGGATACGTGCGGGCCGGCGTCGTAATCATGTAGCCGACGAGCTCGCCGCGTTTCGGCGCCCACGTATTCATCGGCGGGGCCCACCCGCCATCCGGACCGATCGTGTTCGTCCCCTGCCCCGACTTGCAGAAGCCTCGATCCGAGCGGAGCCATTCGCCGGCACCCGCATACCAGCGTCCGCCGATGTTCGCGATGTACCACTGATTCGCGTTGACCGGCACGCTCGGATCGCCCATGAACGGCACGCTCGGCCAGATCGAGAACGGCGTCGTCCACGAGATGCACATCTGACCGCCGGTCGCGGCATTGCCGTCCTGCTCGACCGACTGCAGGATCGCCGTCTGGGGCCAGCCGGCGACGTTCGGCCCGCGAACGTACGTCACTTGCGTCAGATCGAGGGTGAGCGAGGTCACGAAGCTGCCGGCTGCGCTGGCCGGACCCGACACGTTGTTGGTTTGATCGACCGCCGTCGCGCGCCAGAAGTACGTGCGGTTCGCCGCGAGCGCCTGAAACGGCTGGTAGGTCGTCTGGCCCGCGGTTTCGGGAACCGTCGCCGACGAGACGATCGGACTGAACGTGTTGGTGTTGGCGAGCTCGAACCGGTACGTCATGGCGCCGACCGGTCCGGACCGCGTCGCGTTCGTGACGGTCATCCTCGGCCGGCCCGTGGCCGCGGACCCGCTGGCCGGCCCCGCGATTGTCGGCGCGTTCACGACGATCGCCGGACCAATCGTGAACTTGCGCGCCGCGCTGAAGGGACCGACCGTGCCGCCGCCCTCCGCCCGCGCGCGCCAGTAGTAGTCGGCGCCGGCGCCGAGGCGATCGATCGTCAGGCTCGTCTGTCCCGCCGACCCTTCCGTGACACCGCTCTTCGTGTACGCCTTCGACGTGAACGCGGTGTCGCTCGATACTTCGAACGTGTACGTCGCCGGCTGGCCTTGCGTGACGACCGCGTTGCCGACGGCCAGCGTGACCGGCTGATCGGCGTTCCGGATCTGCGCGTTTACGGCCGGCGTGAGCGGACGCGGTACTGTGACCGACGATGTGGCCGCGCTCGATCCGGTCGTGCTCCCGGACGAGGATGGCGCGGTCGGGCCGTTGCTCTTCGTGCACGCGATCGCGTACACGCAGAGGCCGACGATACACGATCGCGCGGCCGCAGATTTCATGGTTGGTTCAGCAGTATAGCGCGTCGTGCTCGGCCACGCGCCCGCGGCTCGGCTTTTCTGCGGCGATCACCGCTCGGCTGAAAACGCTCGCGCTCGAGGCGACGCGCGATCGCTAGCCGCGCCGGCCGCGCGCGCGCGATCGTCCGGCCAGCTCGGCGACCATCGTCCGCTCCGCGTCGCTTCGATCGCGCAGGTAGCATTCGATCGCATCGGTGATGATGCGCCACTGCGGACGCGCGCCGACGATGCTGAGCGCCTGCAGCTTGGCCTTCACGTCGCCGGGCAAACGAATGCTCAGCTGCGGATAGTCCTTGACTTTTTCGCCCGCGCGGGCGCCCGCCGGCGGGCGGCCGATGCGGCGGCGGTGAGTCGATCCCTTCAGTGTCATGACCTCAAACGCACAAGAATCGACGAGTTTGGGCTATTGCTGTGTTTGTGCTACCAACAATCGCCTTGTATAATCCGCGCGACGGCTCACACCTGATGGCCACAAAACGGGTCAGTTCAGCGTTGCCGCGCCCGCTGAAATCGAAGCCTGGTCCCGGACGCCCCCCGATTCACTCTGAGACGTGGTCGAAGGTTTCGGTGGTGCTCTTCGACCGCCAGATCCTGCATCTCGATCGCCTCGCCGCCGACGTTCGAACCAAGGGCGGACGGCTGCTGAATCGCGCGGAGATCATTCGCGCGCTGATCGACGGTCTGATTGACAGCGGAATGGACCTCGCCGGCACCGCATCCGAAGCGGACCTGCGGGCCCGCGTCGCCCGCCGCCTCGGGACGGCTTATCGCTGACGGATCATACTCAAATCAGTAATTCGTTCCATACCTTTTTTCGCGACGCGCGCGCGACGTGACTGAGTCGGATACCGTCGGTTCGTTTACGCTTCGGAGAACGGGCTCGCGGCGCGCACCGGCGCGCCCGCATCGATGCCGGCGGTCAGACCGAGGGTCAGCAAGAGCAGCGCGGCCGCCGTGAGGTACGGCGTCGACTCGCCGACGTGCTGGAGCGACGCGTTTCCCAGCACGGGACCGACGGTGCGGCCGAAGCTCTCGACTGCGGCGGCCGCGCCCTGCACGCGTCCCTGCTCGTCGATGTTGCCGACGAGGCTGACGAGACTCGCCATCGTCGGATGGCCGAAGCCGATCCCGAACGCGAGCGGCACCAGCGAGACGATGAACATCGTCACCGATCCGGCGGCCGCCGCGGATGCGAGCCCGAGCGCGCCGAGCGTCAGGCCGAGACGAAACGTGCGCGTGTCGCCGAGACGGCGTACCACCGAGCGGATCAATCCGCCCTGGATGATCGCGCCCAGGACGCCGAACGCCGCAAAGACGTAGCCCGTATGCGTGACGTCGAACCCGAAGCGCCGCGCCGCAAACAACGCGAACGTCGTCTGGAACACGGCGAAGGCGCACCAGTACACGAAATCGATCGCCAGCACGCGGCGGACGATCGGCCGGTGCAGCAGCGCCGGCAGATAGCGAAACGGGTTCCCGACGCCGGCGCGCGCGCGATGGATCGTTTCGGGCAGCCACAGCCACGCCATCGCCGTCGCGACGAGCGTGACGATGGCCGCGAGCCAGATGGGCGCGGTGTAGCGCGTGACGCCGAGCGTCGACCAGATCGGCGCCCGGTAGTCGAAGCCGGCGAGGACGCCGCTGAGCGCCGGACCGAGGATGAACCCGAGGCCAAACGCGGCGCCGATCAGGCCGTAGGCGCGCGCGCGATCGTTCGGTTCCGTCACGTCGGCGACGTACGCCCGCGCCGTCGAGATGTTGCCGCCCGAGAGGCCGTCGACGATGCGCGCGATGAAGAGCATCGCGACGCTGTGCGCGAGCGCGAGCATCGCGAAGCTGATGACCGTGCCGGCGAGGCTGAAGATCAGCACCGGACGTCTGCCGTACCGATCCGACAGGTCCCCGAGCGCCGGCGCAGCGACGAGCTGACACAGGGAAAACACGGCAAACAGCAGTCCGATGACGAGAGGCGACGCGCCGAACGTTTCCGCGTAGTACGGCAGCAGCGGAACGATGATCCCGAAACCGACCAGATTGACGAAGATGGTCAGAAAAATGATGACGAGCGGACGGCTCACGACGTGAAACATTCTATACAATCACTTCCAGCATGAGGTTCTCGATGGCCGTTCCCAGACTTCCGATGCTCGCCGGTGTGGTGGCCATCGTCGCGACGCTCGACGCGCAGACCACACTGCCCGCGGCGCCGTCACGCGCCGAGACGATGAAGCCGCAGATCCTCGGATCGCACGGCATCGTCGCCGCCGGCCGCCACTACACGGTCGAAGCCGGCGTCCGCATACTGCAGCAGGGCGGCAACGCGATCGACGCCGGCGTCGCGTCCGTCTTTGCCGCATCGGTCTGCGAGATCTCGCATTTCGGATTTGGCGGCGAAGCGCCGACGTTGATCTACGACGCGAAGACACGCGAAGTGATCGTCATCAACGGACAGGGTCCCGCGCCCAAAGCCGCGACGCCGGACTTGTTCGCGAAGGAAGGCCGGCCGCCGAGCAACGGCCCGCTCGGCGCGACGCTCCCGGCGATGCTCGACGCGATGGCCATCGCGCTCGAGATGAAAGGCACGATGCGCCTCGAGCAGGTGATGCAGCCGGCGATCGAGCTCGCCGACGGCTTCCCGATGTACGAGTTCCTCCGGCGCTACATGCTGAGCGAGCGCGCGGCGACCGAGCGCTACGAGTGGTCGGCGAAGACGTATTATCCGGACGGCCGCATCCCCGAGGTCGGCGAGATCTTCCGCCAGCCGAACCTCGCGCGGACGATGCGCGCCATCGTCGCGGCCGACAAGGAAGGGTTCGCGAAGACTCGAAATCGGGGCGCCGCCATACGCGCCGGCCGCGACGCCTTCTACACGGGATCGATCGCGCGCCGGATCGTCGATGCGAATCGCGCGGCCGGCGGTGTCTTCACGTACGACGACCTGGCCACGTATCACGGCCGCGTCGAGAAGCCGACGACGACCAGCTTCAACGGCTACGACGTATTCAAGGCCGGCCCGTGGAATCAGGGGCCGGTCCTGCTGCAGACGCTGAACATCCTCGAGGGCCTGGACCTGAAACGGTACCCGTCGGATTCGGCCGAATACCTCCACCTCGTCCACGAAGCGATCAAGCTCGCGTACGCCGATCGCAACGCTTATTACGGCGACCCGGCGTTTGCGACGGTGCCGATGGCCGGCCTGCTGTCGAAGCCATACGCGGCGCATCGGCGCGCGCTCATCGGAACCACCGCGTCGCTCGAGCAGCGCGTCGGCGATCCGTATCCGTTCGATCCCTCGGTGAAGGTGCCGGCGACCCGGTACACGCCGCATCCGCAGGGCGTGCGCACCGCCGCCCGGTCGGGCGATACGACGTGCGTCGACGCCGTCGACAGGGACGGCAACCTGTTCAGCGCGACGCCGAGCTCCGGCTGGCTGCTCGGCGGCGCGTTCGTCGCGGGCGACACGGGCGTGCCGCTGTCGAACCGCATGCAGGTGTTCGACCTCGATCCGCTGAGCCCGAACGTCCTTGCCGGCGGCAAGCGTCCCCGTACGACGCTGACGCCGACGATCGTGTTGAAGGACGGCAAGCCGTTCCTCGCCATCAGCACGCCGGGCGGCGACAGCCAGGATCAGCAGCTCCTGAACGTCCTGCTGCAGATTTTCGTCTTCGACCGGGACCTTCAGGAAGCGATCGAGGCGCCGCGGATCAACTCGCTGCACCCGTACAGCTCGTTCGACAACCACGACAGCGAGGCGGGCGTGCTGGAGATCGAAAACCGGATCCCGCAGGCCGCGCGCGACGCGCTGACCGCCCGCGGCCATCGCCTTCGGGTCGTCGGACCGTACGGCATCAGCACCGGCGTCGTGGCCGTCGGCGTCGATCCGCGGACCGGGACGCTGCGAGGCGGAGCGGACGTGCGAAGGGAACGGTATATCTTTGGATGGTGATGGCTAATTGCAAATCAGCAATTCAGAGATGCGAGGTGAGCGGTTCGTGTATCCGCCGGCCGCTTTCCAGTGACGTGAGAATGATGTCGGCGGTGACCGGCGCGCGTCGAAAGATCTCGTCGCCGACCGCGTCGGCGATCGCATTCAGCACGGAGCCGTAGCCGGCGCCGACCGGCGGTTCGCCGACACCGCGCGCCCCCGTCGGTGTTTCCGGATCCGCAATCCCCAGCGCCTCCGTCCGCATCGTCGCGGGAATGTCCAGAATCGTGAGCGGCTTGTTCTGATAGAAGCGCCTGGCGAGCGCGACGCCATACTGCTGGTCGTACGCCCACTTCTGCTGCAGCGCATGGCCGATGCCGAGGTTGATGCCACCGAGGATCTGTCCGTGCAGGCTGCGGGGATTGATCACGGTGCCCACGTCCGCCACCGCGACGTAGTCGACAAGCGTCGCCTTCCCCGTCTCGAGATCGACTTCGACTTCCGCGAAGCCGGCGACGAACGAAAACGTGTCGCCATCCCGAGGGTAGGTGTCCTTCGCGACGCCCATGAGTCCGAGACCGGCGAGCGCCGCCGCCGCCGCTTTCGTCACCGGATGAATGTCGTCCGGCAGATCGTGGCCGTCGAACCTGCCGCCGATCTCGATGGCCTTCTTCGCCGCGTCCGCGTAGCTCATGCCGCGAGCGCGATTCGCACGCTGATAGACGCGTTCGTCGCCGATGGTGTAATCCTGCGCCGACCCGCCGAACGCGGTCGCGGCGAGCTCCTGGAGCTTCAGGCGCGCATCGGTCGCGCCCGCCAGGTTCGCGCGCGTCATCGCATGCGTCGTCTGACTGCCGACCGACATGCAGCTCCACGGGACGTTCTTCGCCGTGCTGCCCCAGTTGACGACGACGTTCGCCCACGGCATCGCGAGCACATCGGCGGCCACGCGCGCGAGGTCGATGCACGAATGGGTCCCGAGGTTGCCGACGCCGGATTGCACGTACAGCTTCCCGTCCGGCCGGATCGTCATCAGACCGTCGTATCCGATCGATCCCGCGCCATGCGGCCCCACCGCGACGCCGATGCCGCGGACCTTCGAGCCGCGCCGCACACCCGATCGCTGCTTGCGCTCCCGCCAGTTGAACAGCTCGGCGCCGCGGTCCAGCGCGTTCCGGACGAACGCGCTCGTGGTGTGACCGCGCTGGCCGTTGGCGCGCGGGGGTCCGTACGGGGCCTTCCCTTCCGGTGAATTGATCCGGCGGATCGCGAGCTGATCGAGCCCGAGCTTCTTCGCCGCTTTCGTGACGACCGGCTCCATGATCGCGTTCGCCTGCATCGGGCCGGGCGATCGCTGCTGCGATCGGGGCGGCGTGTTCGTCAGGACCGCGAGCGCGCGCCAGCGCATCGCGATCGGCTGCCAGATCAGCGACGCGGCGTTGCCGGCGGATCGATGGTCGCCCATCGGTCCGTACGGGCCGTTGTCTTCGACGATGAAGAGGTCGAGCGCGGTGATGCGGCCGTCGGCCCGGAACCCGGCCGTCGCGCGCCCGATCATTCCGGTGCGCGCGCGGCCGATGTAGTGCTCCTCTTCCCGGCTGATCCGCATCATCACCGGCGCACCCGCTTTTTTCGACAGCAGCGCGGGAATCGCCATCGAGATCGCGCCGGCGCCTTTGCTGCCGAAGCCGCCGCCGGTGTACTCACAAACCAGGACGACGTCGGACGGCTTGATGCCGACCCAGTTCGCGACCGGATCGACCGTTCGCACGAGGCTCTGCGTCGACGCGTGCAGGTACAGCTTGCCGCCCTGCCAGTACGCCATCGCGCTGCGGGTCTCCATCGGCTGATGGCCGGTCGACTGCACGACGAACGTCTCGTCGACCACGACCGCGGCGTCGCGAAACCCGTCGTCGAGATTGCCGTAGGACCATTCGTCGGTCGCCTTGCCGAGCGGCAGCGCGCCGGGCGGCGCATTCGCGAAGTCGTCGGCGGCCCATTTCAGCGTCCCGATCCGCGGCCGCGCCTGCTGCGGCGAACCGGGAGTGCCGGCCGGCGGCGGCAACCAGACGTTGCCCTCGAGCCGCGCGCTGGCGCCCGACGGCCGCAGGCTCTCGATCGGATCGACGACGAACGGCAGCGGATCGAGCTGCAGGTCAATTCGTTCGATCGCTTCGGCCGCGGTGAGCTCGTCGACGGCGGCGACCGCGAGGATCGGCTCGCCCTGATACAGCGGCTCGTTCGTCAGCGCGCGTTCGCCACCGGTCGAGGCCGGAAGATCGTCGGCGGTGAGAATCGCCTTCACGCCCGGCATCGCGCGCGCCGCGCTCGTGTCGAGCCGCTTGACGCGTGCGTGTGGCATCGGGCTGAGCAGCAGTTTCGCGAAGAGCATCCCGTCGACGCGATAGTCCTCGGCGTACTTCGCGCGGCCGGTGACCTTCGCGACGAGATCCGGCGTCGTGTAGTTCTGGCCGGTCAGCTTCCGATCAGCCATGGTGATGGGACGCCGCGGACTATACCGGGCCGGGACGATTCAGCGGATCGGTCCGCGCAGCATCATCGAGAAGAGCCCCACAATCATTCCGGCGGTCGCGACGAACTGGGTGAACCAGAAGACGAATGCCCATTTGACCGTCGAGAACCGCGTTTCATGGACCTCGCGCACCAACGCGACGCGCTGCGCGCCGAATTCCTCGGCGAGCCGCCTCTCGAATACGTCGATGGTCAGCAAGTGGTCGCTCATCGCCGCTTCTCTCCTGTCGAGCAGCTCGACCAGACCAAATGTCGCGGCGTCTCCCAGACGCTCTCGAACAACCGGAGGTACAGGCACGTGGTACGTTCGCATACGAACTCCAAACCCGACCTCACGACGACGATGCCATCGTCGTCTGACAAAGTCAACCGGGAGTCTGTGACCGTGGAGTCTGTGACCGGGAGTCTGTGACGGATTCAGCGGCGGTGCGATTACTTGCGGAGTCCGACTTTCTCTTCGTACCGCGCGCCCGACAGAATGTCGCGGAGACCGTAGTTCCCTTCGTGGCAGGCGTACTCGTAAATCGGTCCGCTGGTCCTGATCATCGGGTACGCCACAGTCCACGGACGGGTCCACGTCGTCGGATCTTCGACCGTGAACCGGTACTCGAGCGTGTCGGCGTCGATGCGCGTGAAGCGCTCGACGAGGTGAAGGTTCGCGCTCGCGCCGCGAAAGCTCGTACGGTCCGTGAAGTTCGTCGTGTCGACGACGAGCGTGTCGCCCTCCCAGCGCCCGCGCGGGTCGCCCATCCATCGCCGGATGGCGGAGGGCGCATGCGGCCGCCCGTCCATCGGCACCGCGCGTGCGTCGTGAATCATCTCGGTGAAGAGCACGACGTAGCCGGGCGCCTGCACGATCTGCAGGTTGTTGTTGTACGGACCCGGCAGCAGCGTCTCGGGCAGACCGCGCGTGATGCAGCGTTCCATCAGACTCCGGTTTTCATACGAGTCGGCGGGACCACTGGCGCGCGCGGCCGCGCGGCGCGCCGCGAGACGCTCGCGCGCCTCGGCGGTCTGCGGCGGAATCCGTCCGTCAGGCGGGTCGACGATCAATGACGTGCGCGCCGTCTTGACGACCTTCTTGCCGTAGTCGAGCCACCAGACCGGATGGACCGACTGCTCGTCGAGCGACCGCGCGTCGTCCGGAGGCCGGCCGTCTTCGCGCTGCAGCGCGAGGCGCTCGTACTCGACGACTTCCTCGGGCGTCATGAACTCGCGTCCGGCGAACCGGGCGGGACGCTCGAGCGGCGTGGCGCTCCGGAAGTCCCAGATACCCTGCAAATCGGGATGGCCGTCGGGCGTGCGCGGCGCCTGCGCCGCCGTGTCGCGAGGCGTCAGCGCAAGCGCGAGGCCGAGACCTGTCAGCGTCCGGAGCAGGCGACGCCTCATGGCGCGGATTATAACGGGGAATTTGGTACGCTCCACAATCGCATGATCGGCAGCGCCAGCTCGACGACGAGTCGCGCCGCGGTGTCGCCGCGCGCCCAGCTCGCGTGGCTCTCGCTGGCCATGTTTCTCGGGATGACGCTCTGGTTCTCGGCCACCGCCGCCAACGCCGCGATCGTTCGGGAATTCCAGCTCTCGCCGGCGCAGACCGCCTGGCTGACGATGGCGGTGCAGGGCGGGTTCGTGGCGGGGACGCTGATCTCCGCGATCCTGAACCTGCCCGACGTGCTGAACACGCGACGCCTGTTCCACGTCGGATGCGTCGCCGGCGCGGCCTGCAATGCGATCCTCGTGCTCGCGAACGGTCCGCTGTCGATCGTCGCGCTGCGTCTCGGAACGGGCGCGGCGCTCGCGTGGGTGTACCCGCCCGGGATGAAAATCGCGGCGGGCTGGTTCGATCGCGGACGCGGCGCGGCGCTCGGCGTCCTGATTGGCGCGCTGACGATCGGATCGGCGTTCCCGCACCTGCTGGCGGCGATGTCGGCGGCCCTGCCCTGGCGCGTGCTCATGCTCTTCGCGTCGGCGCTTGCGGTGTGCGGCGGCGGCATCGTGATCGCGTTCGTTCGCGACGGTCCGTACGTCGCGACCAGCGCGCGATTCGACCCGTCCGCGGCCGTGCGCGTCTTCCGCGATCGCGCGACGCGGCTCGCGACGCTCGGCTACCTCGGTCATATGTGGGAGCTGTACGCGATGTGGACGTGGATTGCGGCGTTCGCGTCGGCCGCGTTCGGCCTCGGCCGCGGGCCGACGCCGGGATCGGCGCGCGGATCGGCCGTCGCCTTCGCCGCGATCGCCAGCGGCGCGGTCGGATCCGTCGCCGCGGGACTGTTCGCCGATCGCATCGGCAAGGCGCGCGTCGCGGCGTGGGCGATGATCGTCAGCGCCGCGTGCTGCGCGACCGCCGGACTCGCGTTCGGCGCGCCGCCGGCCGCGCTGCTGGTCTTCGCCGTCGTCTGGGGAATCGCGATCGTCGCCGATTCCGCGCAGCTCTCGGCGCTCGTCGCGCAGTACAGCCCGCGCGATCACGTCGGCACGGCGCTGACCGTTCAGACCTGTGTCGGATTTCTCCTCACGATGGTGTCGATCCGGCTGCTGCCGATCGCCGCCGAGGCGATCGGATGGCGCTGGGTCTTCCTCTGCCTCGCGCCGGGTCCGATCAGCGGCGCGCTCGCCTTGCGAGGGTTGATTCGTGCGCCTGGTGCTCCACCGCCGACAGCACCTTCAGACACGTCCGTACCTCGGCGGCGGTAACGCGATCGGCGACCGACGCTTCGAGCGCCGCAAGGTGATCGCGGATCTGCCGCGCGAGCTGGCGGCCCTTCGCGGTCGTGTCGATGACGAACGTCCGCCGATCGTGCGCGCCGACTTCGCGCGTGATGAGCCCGCGCGCCGCGAGCCGATCGAGAATGCTCGTCAGCGTCGAGCGCTTGTGCGCGAGCCCGCGGTGCAGGTCGGCGACGGTCGCGGGCGACGAGGCGGCCAGGTGCGCGAGGATGTGCGCCTCGCCCTGCGACAGATCGTGCAGGCGGCGCTCGGCGATGTACAGGCCGATTCTATGCGTGGCGCGATGGATCGCGGGGACGAGCTTCATCGAGGGATCGCAGATCGGGTTCGACCCACTGACGCCGCGCGGCGTCGCTGAACAGCCGCTCGCGCGAGTAGTACGCCAGCGGCAAATCCTTGTCGGTCAGCCGGCCGAGCATCCGCATCCAGAACACGGTGACCGAGTGATGGTACTTCTCCGGATGGCCGGCATCGGCGGCCTTCTGCCGCAGCGCCGCCGCCATCCGATCGGTGGCTTCCTCGACCGACGAGGTCTCTCCCAGCACATCGAGCGCGAGCCGCAGGTGCGCGAGATGATCGAACGCGGCCATATTTATTACGATATCGGACTGTTCGAATTCGGTCAAACAACGTGGCCTGCCGTTCAGCCCGCTCGGACGCACCGCCCCCAAATTGCACGTCGGCCGCACGTCGCCAACGCCGACGGCGGCCTGCACGCAAAGGCGGGCTTCCGCTTGCACGGCAGGGACACTTCGGGTAAGGTCTTTCCGGACAGATCCTGTCAGCCAGCGTGTGCCCCCTGCCAATGCGCGCGGTCTGCGCCCGTTGCTCGAAGTCGCTCGAAGTCCTCAAGTTGGCCTTCCAAGGAGAGAGTTGATTGGCCGTTCGTCTGTTCGTCGGTAACCTCGCTTACAGCACAACCGAAGCCGACCTGCGTTCGTATTTCGGCACCGTCGCACCGCCGTCGCAGGTCGTGTTACCGGTCGACCGCGAGACCGGCCGGCCGCGCGGGTTCGCGTTCGTCGAGTTCCAGGATCGCGGCCATGCCGAGGCGGCCATCCAGAAGTTCAACGGGCAGGTGTTCAACGGCCGTCCGCTCGCCGTGAGCGAGGCGCGCGCGCGCGAGGATCGCGGGCCCGGCGGCCCGCGCCCGGGTGGAGGATTTGGCGGCCCGCGTCCCGGTGGCGGCTTCGGCGGTCCGCGGCCCGGCGGTTTTGGCGGCCCGCGTCCGGGCGGCGGCTTCGGCGGCCCCCGGTTCGATCCGTCCGCGCCCGCGCCGCCGCGGAGCCGGAACTTCGGACCCGACGCCAAACCCTCGCGCGGCGGCAACGCGAAGTCGAAGAAGAAGGAGACGGAACGCCCGCGCGGCCCGATCCCGATGAAGGTCACCGGCCGCTCGTTCACGCTCGACGATGTCGACGATACGGGGCCGGACGTGGTGCCGGACATCGACGACATCGCGACCAGCAAACCCACGAAAGACGAGGACGACGAGACCTAGATCGGCCTGTCAGCGATCCGCAAAATCCCGGCTGGCGAGAATCGCCACGCCGCCCGGCACCCGGGTCGGAATCATCGTCCAGTAGCTGCGGCCGTGCTGCGTCACCGTGCGGCCCGCGATCGTCCCGACCGCCGCACCAAACGCGACGTCGCTGAGGTAGTGCCGGTTGTCGTGCAGGCGCGAGGCGGCAACGTAGGACGCAATCATGTATGCGAGCACGCTCCGCTGCCACCCGACATGGCGTTCCAGAACGGTGGCGCCGGCGAACGTAATCGCGGCGTGACCCGACGGAAAGGAATGGCGGTTCGACCCATCGGGCCGCTCGCGCTGCGTGGCCAGCTTGATTGGCTGGACCATCGACTCGGTCAGAATCTGCGCGCGAAGCAGGTCCATGCCGAGGTGCGACGTCTTCGGCTGATCCATCAGCCGGCCGAAAGCAAACGTGCCGAGTGACAGCGCGACCTGTTCGGGCGTGTTGCCGAAGTACTTGCCGGGGGCGAACGCGCGGTTCACCGCGTCGTAGTGGGTGCGCAGGCGGACGTTGAAGTCGGCGTCGAACGGATGCGCCGCCAGCGCCATGCCGCCGCCGAGCGCCGCCATATAGAGATTGTCCTTGTGCGGCAGGTGCGTGTAGTCGCCGGCCAGGTTCGCGAGCAGCGCCTTGATGCCGGTCCGCTCCGGAGTCGGCGGCTTTTTTGCGTCCGCATCGTCGACCTTTTGGGCCGGCGGGTGGGGTGAGTCCTGAGGTACTGGCGCAGCGGCCGCGGCGGGCTGTTGTGCTGCCAGCGCAACCGTGAGCAGGGCTTCGATGAACATGTGGGGAAAATTCCAAGTTACGTGCCAGCCGCCAACCTCGTCAGTGTTTCGGGATGAGATGATGGCTGACGGCCGGCACGCGCCACACCGGCACACGCGCCAGCAATCCGCCGGCGCCCGCGTTTTTCTGCGATGACGATCTGGGACGAGCTGCTCCAGCTGCTGCGGCCGAAGATGCCGGAAGAGGATTTCCGCCGCTGGTTCGCCGAAACCGCGTACGCCAGCGACTCGGGCGATCAGATCACGGTGTGGGTGCCGACGGAAGCGATTCGCCGCCACATCGTGCAGCGGTACGACGACGACGTGCGGCGTGCGCTGGAGTCGCTCGGCCGCGCGCACACGCACGTGCGATTCATCGCCGCTGGAACCGATGAAGACGTCGAAGACGTCGAAGAGTGATCGCGCGCCGATCAGCGCGCGTCGGGTTCGTAAACGTTCGTGATCGTTCGCGCGGCGTTATTTCGTCCGCCTTCGACCTGCACGGTGATCCGCAGCTGATGCTGCTCGGGATCGACCGCGAACGTCTGGACGATCTTGCCGGGACCGGCGCCGTTGATCTCGCTCACCAGCTTGCCGTTGTCCCACCGCGTCTTGCGTTCGACTTTCGTGTTGTCGTCCTTGATCTTCTTGCCGTCCGGCGACAGGCGCATCGTGCGGCCGTCAGCTCCGGTGATCATCACGATCGAATCCGTCTGAACGATCGTCAGGCGATCTGACGGATTCATGATGTCCCGCATGGCGTCGCGCATGCGCGCCATCTCCTCGGGGTTGCCGCCACCGCCGTACCCACCGCGTCCCATGCCGCCGCCGTACCCACCGCGCCCCATGCCACCGCGACGGCCGAATCCGCCTCCGCGTTCGCCGCGCCGGTTGTTGTCATCGTCGCGGCCGAGCCGGGCGGGCTGGTCGCTCAGGTCCGCGTTGCGAATCCACGCCCCCGCGAGCGTGGTTTTTTCCGGCGCCTGGGCCCCGCTCTCCACGGCGAGCCAGGTCGCGATGAACACCGCGATGCCGACGACGATCGTGACGTTGACGAGCGCGCGCATCGTTCTCACCTTGTCGATTATGTGTGCGTGGCGTCGTCGTGCTGATGAAAAGAATGTGACACGGCCGGAGAAGGGAGAAGGGAGAAGGGGTTAGGGATTAGAGTTCCCTAAGGGAGAAGCGATCTCGACGCTTCGAGTCGATCGACCGGAAAAGTCCGTACGTGAGTTTGCCCACTTATCCCGCTTCTCCCTTCCCGCTTCTCCCTTCCCCCTGCGCGACGCCGTGAAGTGGTACCGCAGCCTCTACTGGCGCATCGCCCTGGGCGTCGTGGCCTTTCTCGCCGCGATGCTCGTCGTCCAGGCGATGCTGTTCGTGTGGGCGGTGTCCCAATCCGGACGATCGGCGCCCGGTCAGTCGCCCGGCCGGCTCGGAATGACGGTGGCGCTGGATCTTGCGAACCTGCTCGAGCGCGACGCGAACGCCGAGCTCGCGCCGTACGTGCGCGAGCAGTACGCGAGATACGAGCATCCGTTCTTCGTGATGATGCGCGACGGCCGCCTGATCACGAGCGGCAGCGACTCGTTCCCCGAACCGCTGCTGCGGATGGCGCGCGCGCGACTGGAGCGGCGAGACCCCCTGAGGCCGGATAACGCGCCGAGGTTCGAAGGGCCGCGGCCGCCGCGCCAGCCGCCGTTCGGGCCCGACGATCGACCGGAGCGCTTCCCACGAGGCGATCGATTCGAGCGCGGACCGGCGCCGATCTTCGTCGGCGGACATCTGGTCGGCGTTGTCGTCGTGCCGCCGCAGGCGCCGTTTGGATTTCTGCTCGGCCGCTACGCGTCGGTGCTGACGGTCGTCGCCGGCGCCGTTCTGATCGTCGGCACCATCCTGACGTCGCTGATGATCTTCGGTCCGGCGCGGCGCCGCCTGCGATCGCTCGAGCTCGCGGCCCGACAGCTGGGCGCCGGCGATCTCACGGCGCGCGCACCCGACCGCGGCGGCGACGAGATTGCGGCGGTGGCCAGCGCGTTCAATGCCATGGCGGACGATCTCGCCGCGCGAGCCGAGGCACTCGCAGCATCCGATCGCGTGCGGCGGCAGCTGCTGGCCGATGTCTCACACGAGCTGAACACGCCGGTCACGGCCATGCGCGGCTATCTCGAGACGCTGTCGATGCCGGAGCTGCCGCTCGACGACGCCACGCGCGCGCGCTACCTGCGCATCGTCGCCGACGAGACGGCGCGCCTCGAACGACTGATCGGAGATCTGCTGGACCTGGCACGTCTCGACGGCGGCGGGAGCGCGCTCAGAATGGAGCGCGTGCCGGTCGCCGACCTGTTCGCGCGCGTCGCGGCGCGACACGAGCGCGCCTATGCGGACGCCGGCGTGGCGCTGCAGACCTCGATCGACGCCGGCGCGGACACCATCGTCGGCGACCGCGACCGCCTGGAGCAGGCCGTGCAGAACCTCGCGGCCAATGCCATCCGCTACGCGGCGCGCGGGAGCACCGTCCGTCTCGCGGCCCGGGCGGCATCCACCGACGCCGTGACGCTGACGGTCGAAGACGAGGGCCCCGGCATCGATCCGCGGCACCTCCCGCACATCTTCGACCGGTTCTACAAAGCGGAAGCGTCGAGGCCGTCAGGCGGCAGCGGACTGGGGCTGTCGATTGCGAAAGCGATTGTCGAGCGGCATGGCGGCAGCATCGCAGTGCGAAGCCGCCCGGGGCGGACGATCTTCGAGCTGACGTTTCCTAGGCGGCCGACTTCGATTCCTGGGGCGGAGGGTTCGTAACCTCGTCGCGGATGCGCTCGCGCAGCCAGGTCACCGGCTGCGGCTGGCGGGCCACGAAGGCCTGCCACTCGGCTTCCGTCAGCGTGATCGAGATGACGCGCTCCCGTTCATTGCTCATGGACGTCAGCATACGCACGGACGTCGTACGACAAAAATAGAATGTTCGCATCGAACCAATCTCATTTCGTCATGGGTTCGATCTTCGCGCGGGCGGCCGGGCGCGTCACGGCCCGCGGGAGCTGCAGCCGGAGCCGGCCCCTGACCGCCTCGAACGCCGCGAGCAGCTCGTGAATCATGCGCGGGACGCGGTTGGCTCTGGCGTACACCCAACCGGTCTCACGCACGAGCTCGTATCCCTCGATGCGGGCGCAGAAGAACTGGCCGCCGCGGACCTCACGGGCGACGGCCTGATACGGCACGATGCCGATGCCCAGCCCCGTCTTCACCATCGCCTTGATGATCTCCACGTTCTCGGTATCCATGACGATCGTCGGCTCGACGTTCTCGGCCGCGAAGAAGCGGTCGATGACCTTGCGCGTCGCCGATCCCTGCTCGAACAGCACGAACGGCTGGCCGTCCAGGTCCTTCGCCGCGACGCGGCGCTTCCGCGCGAGCGCATGCGTCGGCGTCGTCACGAGCAGCAGCTCCTCGCGCAGAACCGGCACGGTCACCAGGTCCGCCCCTTCGACCGGCAGCGTCAGGAGCCCCGCGTCGACGCGCCCGTCGCGAATCTGCTGCACGGACTGACCGGCGGTCGCCACGGTCAGCCGGACGTCGAGATGCGGGTGGACGCGGCGGAGATGTTTGAGCAGCGGCGGAAACACGTAGAGGCACACCGTCATGCCGCCGGACAGCCGGAGCCGGCCCTTGAGCTGCCGCGTGCGGTCCGTGATGGTTCCGACCGTTTCCCGAAGGTCGAGAAACACGCGCTGGCCGAGCTGGACCAGGCTTTCCGCGGCGGGCGTCATGCGCACCTGGCGGCCGACGCGGAGAAACAGCGGCTCGCCGAGCTCTTCCTCGAGCAGCAGGATCTGACGGCTGATCGCCGACTGCGACACGTTCAGCTTGCGACCGCACGCAGTGAACGAGCCGGTTTCGGCGATCGCCTGCAGGATTTCGAGCTGCCTCAGGTCCACATCAATGGCCCGACTTGCGGAAGCTGACGCCGCGCGCCTCGGGCCCGAGCAGCGTGACGACGAACGCGACGATGAAGACGACGGTGACGAGGCCGCCCATCGCCTGGGTGTAGGTGAAGCGCTCGCCGAGGGCCGCCTCGACGTACGGGATACTCGCCGCGAACATCACGCCGAGCTGGTACGCGAAGCCCGGGAAGAACCCGCGGAGATGGTTCGGCGACAGCTCGTTGATGTGCGCGGGAATGACGCCCCACGCCCCCTGCACGAAGAACTGCATCAGGAACACGCCGACGAGAATCCGCCACGTGCTGTGCCCGGCGATCCAGAACGGCACGACGGCGAGGCCGAAGACCATTGCGGTCATCATCGCGCGCCGGCGCCCGCCCCGATCCGAGTAGTACCCGAACGCGAGGCCGCCGAGAATGGCGCCGATGCCCGACAGCATGGTCACGTCGGCGATGCGCGCCTTGGAGTAGCCGATCGTGCCGAGCATCGTCGGATACATGTCCTGCGTGCCGTGCGACATGAAGTTCATCATCGTCATCAGCAGGACGAGGTACACGAAACGCCGCCAGAACGTCGGCAGCGACTTGCGGTACGTGACCCAGTCGGTCTTGTGCTCGTGCCACGCGTCCGATTCCTTCACGCGCGCGCGGATGAACAGGGACAGGAGCGCCGGCAGGCCGCCGAGAAAGAACATCAGACGCCAGCCGTTCCCCGGATAGAGATGCTCGAACGTCGGGTACAGCAGACGGAAGGCGATCGCCGAGAGGAGGTTGCCGAGCGCGTAGCCCTCCTGCAGCAGACCCGACAGCAGACCGCGGAGCCGCGGCGATGCGGACTCGAGCGCCAGCGACGCGCCGACGCCCCACTCGCCTCCCATGCCGACACCGAACAGCATCCGCAGGATCAGGAACACGCTGTAGCTCGGCGCGAGACCGGAGAGCACCGAGATGACGGCATAGAAGATGACGTTGAGCATCAGCGGCAGCCGCCGGCCGAGATGGTCCGCCATGATGCCGAAGATGATGGCGCCGATGGGACGGCACGCGAGCGCGACGGTCAGCGCGAACGCGATGTCCGGGCGCGTGCGGCCGAACGATCGCGCGACGTCGTCGATGACGAGCGTCAGGATGAAGAAGTCGAACGCGTCGAGCGTCCAGCCGAGAAAGCCCGCGAGCACCGCGTTGCGCTGGTTGATGCGCTCGGCCCTGGTCATCGCATGCGGAAGCGTCGAGGCGGTCGCCATCGGGTGCGAGTATATATTGGACCGATCGATGACGATCGAGACGCTCTTCCTCGACGCCGGCGGCGTGCTGGTGTTTCCCAACTGGACGCGCGTGAGCGGCGCGCTGGCGCGCCACGGCGTCGACGCGTCCGCCGCCGCGCTCGCCCAGGCGGAGCCGCGCGCGAAGCGGCGGCTCGATCTCGGCGACACGATTCGGTCGACCACCGATCACGAGCGCGGCTGGCTCTACTTCAACCTGATTCTCGAGGAAGCGGGAATCACGATCACGCCGGCGACGGATGCCGGGCTGAGCGAGCTGCGCGAGTATCACGGGCAGGAGAATCTCTGGGAGCTCGTGCCCGAGGACGTGGCGCCGACACTCGCGCGGCTGCGCAGCCTCGGACCGAAGCTCGTCGTGGTGTCCAACGCGAACGGGCGGCTGCGTCACCTGTTCGCGAGGCTCGGGCTCGCCGATCGCTTCGACGTGCTGTTCGACTCGTTCGAAGAGGGCGTCGAGAAGCCCGATCCGCGGCTGTTTCGGATTGCGCTCGAGCGCTCGGGCGGACGGCCGGAGACGACCATGCACGTCGGCGACCTGTATCACGTCGACGTCGTCGGCGCGCGGGCGGCGGGGCTGCACGCGGTCCTGCTGGACTCGGCCGGCTTGTATGAGGGCTACGACTGTCCGCGCATCCGCACGTTCGCGGAACTGCCCGACTTGCTGGAGCGTCGAGGCTAATCGATCGCGAGGCGGAACCTCGGGTCGACCTCAGATCTGAATCCTGGAAAATGCCCGCGCGCCGAGCATGAGGAACAGCACGGCGACCGCGGACAGCACGGCGACATCGGTCGCCGCGCTGAAATGCCCCGCGCCGATGAAGGCGCCGCGCAGGCCATCGATCCCGTACGTCAGCGGATCGACCCGCGTGACCGCGGCAAGCGGAGCGGGCAGGTTCGAGAGCGGGTACAGCGCCCCCGAGAGAAAGAAGATCGGCATCACCAGGAAATTCATGACCAGCTGAAAGCCCTGCATGTTCTGCAGGCTCGATCCAATCACCGTGCCGAGGCCGGCGAAGACGACGGCGATCATGACCATGAACAACAGCGCGAGCGGCAGCGTCGAGAGGTGCGCCGGACGGAACCCCGCGACGAGACAGACGACCACGATCAGGAAGCCCTGAAGGATGGCCACGGAGGCGCCGCCCAGCGTGCGTCCGATCATGATGTGCAGCCGGGGCACCGGCGCAACGAGGGTTTCCTTCAGGAACCCGAACTGGCGGTCCCAGAGCAGCCCGATGCCCGAGAAGATTGACGTGAACAGCACCGACATGCCAATTACGCCCGGCGCGACGAACTGCAGGTAGTTGCCCCGGCCGGCCTCGCGAAAGACCGGACCCAGGCCGAATCCAAGCGCCAGCAGATAGAGCAGCGGCTGCCCGACCGACGCGAGGATTTGCGCGCGCGACCGCGAGTAGCGCTTCAGCTCGCGTAGCCAGAGAATGTAGATCGCCGCCACGTCATCGCCTCCACATCTTGGCGAACTGGCGCATCTGCGCGGCGGGATCGGCGCGTTCGTCGCGGATCATCGTGCCCGTCAGCGCAAGAAACGCCTGCTCAAGCGACTCGGTCTTCGTCTGCTGCCTGAGTTCGACCGCGGACCCCTGCGCCACGATCTTGCCGCGATCGATGATGGCGATGCGCCCGGCGACACGCTCCGCTTCATCCATGTAGTGCGTCGTCAGGAACACGGTCACATGTTCCGTCTCGTTGAGCGTTTTCACGTGCGTCCAGAGCTGGTTGCGGCTCTGGGGGTCGAGGCCGAGGGTAGGCTCGTCGAGGAACAGGATTTTCGGCGTGTGCAGAAAGCCCCTGGCGATCTCGAGCCGCCGCTTCATGCCGCCGGAGAACGTCTTCACGTACGAGTCTCGCCGGTCCCGCAGCTCGAACAGCGCCAGCAGCCGGTCGATCCGATCGTGCCTGGTGCGGCGCGGTACGTGATAGAGCACGCCGTGGATCTCCATGTTCTCCCAGGCCGTGAGCTCGCCGTCGAGGCTCGGGTCCTGAAACACGATCCCGAAGCGGCGCCGGACGTCCGTGGCCTGCGTGGCCGGATCGAGACCGTCGATACGGATGGTGCCGCTGTCCGGCGCGACGAGCGTCGTGAGCATCTGGATCGTCGTCGTCTTGCCGGCACCGTTGGGGCCGAGGAAGGCGAAGATCTCGCCGGCGGCGACGTCGAACGAGACTCCGGCTACGGCCGTCACGTCACCGTAGGTCTTGACGAGATCGCGGACCTGAATCATGAGGACGGATCCTGTTCGGTAGGTGCCGTTCGAAGCAAGCGCCGGCGTTCGAGTACAATAGAGATGCTCGCC
>Ga0114129_10002567_pt1 | contig 25225 bp, 17 predicted proteins | sample RhiMetdeltSRZDD1_FD_80071 | JGI IMG/M metagenome (GOLD analysis project Ga0114129, IMG submission 80071) | Populus rhizosphere microbial communities from Tennessee, USA - Rhizosphere MetaG P. deltoides SRZDD1 (version 2) (version 2) | ecosystem: Host-associated > Plants > Roots > Rhizosphere >...
TACGAGCGCACCAGGAAGGTCGCTCCCTCGCCGATCGCGCTGGATGACGGGGTGGCCTCGATGCTCTGGGAGCGCAGCGCCGCGCTCGTGGGCCTGAGCCAGCCAATTAATCTTCAACGGTGATATCGATGAAGCTGACTCCACACATCTCGCTCGGGTTCAACGGGCAGTGCGAGGCGGCGTTCAGGCTGTACGAACGATGCATGAACGGCACCATCGCCTTCATGATGACGTGGGGCACGTCGCCGATGGCGGCCGACGTCCCCGCTCACTGGCATGACAAGATCTTCCACGCGACGCTCAAGATCGGCGACACCGAGATCGCCGGCGGCGATCCGCCACCCGATCGCTATCAACGACCGCAAGGATTCTCCGTGATCCTCCAGATGGACGACGCCGCCGCGGCTGAGCGCATGTTTCAGGCGCTGTCGGAAAACGGCCGGATCGAGATGCCGCTGCAGGAGACGTTCTGGGCAAGTCGCGTCGCGGCGCTCACCGATCAGTTCGGAATCCCCTGGACGATCAATTGTGAGAAGGCCGCCGAGCCGACGCCTTGAGTCAGTTCGTCGTCCTCGCGTTCTGACCGACGGCGCTTCGGAGGTCGGCCAGCGTGGCAACGCGCGGACCGTGAAGCGCCGCGATCTGCTGCACGTCCAGCTTCAGGCGCTGAATGTTCTCGTACAGATTCACCGAGAAGGGATTCGGCGCTGACGGAGGTGGTGCACCGGCGGCCGGCGGTGCGTACGCGTCGACCTCGACGAGAATCTTCTCCGCCGGCAGGTACACCATCGCAAACGCGTCGTTGTGGCCGCTGTTCTGGATGGCATGGACTTCAATGGTCCGTTTGCCGTCGGTCAGCACGTGCTTGTCCGAAAAGGTCTCGAACGCTGGACTCTTCTTCGACTGCTCCAGCCGATCGGGATTCAGCGTGTGCGGCGCTCGCCAGGCCTCTTCGTAGTACGGACGGTTCATCGCGTGAGTGACGATCGTGGCACCCTCGTCTACATACGTGCGCAGGCCGCCGGAATGATCGAAGTGCACGTGCGAGTTGACGAGATACTTGATCGGCTTGTTCGGGATCGTCTCCTTGACTTTCGCGATGACCGCCAGCGATCGCGCCTCGTTCAGCGGTGCCTCGACGACGACGATGTGATCGCGCTGATCGATCGCGACGCTGTGGTGCGAGCCGCCCTTGATGTACCAGACCCCCTCGGCCAGCTTCTCGGCGGTGGTCTGCACGGCCGGCACGGTGGCGTTGCGCGCGACGTCGGGAACGGTCGCGTCAACGGTCCCGTTCGCGCGCACCGAGGAGACGTTCAATTCGAGGACCGGGTGTCCTCCCTGCGTTCGGACGATGCGGCCGGGAAACTGCACGCCGTTGAAATCGCGGTAGTCGGAGAACGTCGTCTCGACGAGCGTGTCGCCCAGCACCGGGTTGTCGATCCACGTCTGGATCTTCTCGACCTGGTTCTGAGCGTTGATCGTGCCGACGTACTTGTTCTTGCCGACCATTACGGTGACGGTCGAACCCGCGCCGTCCGTCTGTGAACCGGAGGAAGCATTCGCCAGCGCCGCCTTCAGAAACCCGTGCGGTGTGGACCAGATCTCCATCGTTCGCTCTTCGACCGCCGCGGGTTGCGGCTGCGGGGCCGGCGCGGTGCCGGCCGGCGCGCCGGCAGGCGGGGCCATGTTCCACGCGGCGGTCCCGTTGATGTACTGCTCCACCTTCTGCTCGACGGGTGCCGGCCGCACGCGCCCGGGTTCAACAACCTGTTTTCGGGTCATCACGATCCGGCTGGCGGGTGCCGTGTAGTTGATGGATGCCGAGTAGGTGCTGACGTCGAACGGCGGCCATGGCAGCGACGGATTCGGCGCCTGGCCGAACTGGTACCACTTGCCGGTGCCGGAGTACTCAATCGTGGTGGTGCCTGCTGCCTTCAGGAAATCGGCGGACGCGTGAAGGGGGTCCGCGTTCCGCGCGCAGGCAGACGAAGCGGCCGCTGTGACGATCCCGAGAGCGACGCGAATCAGAGTGCGCATCACGGTATGACCTCCTCGAAACGGTGAATGAAACCGGGAGTATAGCCGGTACTCCGGTCGAATCGGTTCGAGGATTTACGAGGCGAGCTCGGGGTGCCGTTCGGCCCACGCCAGCATGTCGCGCCTCGTCCAGACGATGAGGCCGAGCGTCGGCTTGAAGCGGCCTTCATTGAACGCGCGCTGACGCTCGGCGCTCCGGGCAAGGACGCCGCAGTTCGGCGGCGCCGGTCCCATCGTGGCGACGACGGCGCCGTGTTCCGCGAACACACGGTTCAGCCAGGCGAGGTGCGGCGTGACGGCAAACGTGTCAGGCGAATGGAGCCATGACGAGGCGATGAGGCCTTTGACGTGGGGCTGCAGCGCCATCGATTGCGCCATCCGATAGTACGACTTCAGCGCTTCACGCTCGAGGAGCGCGCGGATCGGGTACGTGACGCCGACGTGGATGAAGAACCCCGGCCTGAACGCGCGCCACTGAAACGCCACGATCGACATCAGGCGGGCCAGCTCCCCGAACGGACGGACGTGCGCCAGCCACGAGCGCGGCAGGCCCGAGCGTTCCCAGTCGAACTGACCTGCGGCAAAGCGCCGGAGCGTCGCGATCTTGGAGAAGGCGACGAAGAGATCTTCGGACAGATTGAGGCGCGTGCGGCCGTCCGCCACCCTCAGCAGGCCGGTGCGGGCGAGGCGCCTGACGGCCGGCGAGACCGGCGCGGATTCGAGCGCCTGCCGATAGTGAAGCGCGGTGTGTCCGAGCACGAACCGTTCGAACGAGCCGTCGGGCAGTGGACCTGTCAATCGCGCAACGACTTCGCGAATCTCCTCGAGACGGCGGCGCGTCGCCGGCGCTTCGGCGATCCGGGCGCTCTCGTGCACGCACTCATCGATGTGGATTGCCGCGCGCGCCAGCGCGCGATCGATCGTTTGGAGCTCGGGCGACGCGAGCGTTTGCGACCAGACGTCCCACATGTCGTGGGCGTCGTCGGAGACGTCGGCAGGTGCGCGTACGGCGCGTTGCGCGGAGACCGGGGTCACAAGCTCATCGTGTACGGCCGAGCCCATCGCTCTGATGAGATGCACTCCGCGTGCCCGGCCGAGGTCGTTGTCGCGACACGCGAGCGGCGGACCGACCGTCAGGACGGGAGCTGGGCGTAGCTGCGCTTGCCCGGCAGCCACGCCGCGGCGCCGCTCAACCATCCCTCGAACTTCGTGGCCGACACCTTCTGCGAATCGACGAACCGGGGGAGCAGCAGCGGTGAGCTGCGCGGCGAGACCAGCCCGGGATCGCATGTGGTCGCCGTGGCGACGCCTTCCTGTTCCAGCCACGGCAGGAACCGCTGGTTGTAGTAGCCGCACGGATAACAAAAATGAAGCGCCCGCTGGCTCGTGAAGCGCTCGATCCGCGTCCGGTTCTCACGAATCTCCCGGCTGAACAGCTCCGGATCGAGCGGACACGTGTGCCGATGCGTGTGCAGCTGGAAGTCGACCGACTGAGCCGCCAGCTCGGCGACTTCCTGCGCGTTCATGAGGTGGAGGATGCGCTTCGCGCGAAGGGCGCCGTAATCGACGTCGACGAGCGCCGCGAGGCGCTGCGCGAGCTCGTCCTTGTCGCGGGCGCTGAGACCGTCGCGGGCGGCGAGCAGGACGAGCGCGCGCACGATTCCCTGGCGGCCGTCAGCGGTGGCCAGCGGGAACGAGCGATCCTCACCGGTGAGCGGCCGGATATCGAACGCGCCGCGGTGACGCGCTTTCCACAGCATGTACGAGCAGGTGAGCCCGAAGATCGGCCGCGTGTATTCGCAGTAATAGGTCGTGAGATAGACGGTGGCGGGCAGCCCGCGCGCTTTCAACGCGGGAAAGACCCGCGCATGGAAATCGTAGTAGCCATCGTCGAAGGTGAGCGCCACGCTCCGCGGCGGAAGCCGCGCCTCCTGCAGCGCGGTCAGCCCTTCGCCGAGGGGCAGCACCGTGTAGCCGCCGCGCTCGAGCGCCGCCAGCCGCGACTCGAACGTCGCGGGCGACATGTAAATGCCCGGATCCCATTCGTGCTCGTCTTCGAGCGACACACCGTGGTAGCCGAGAATCAGCAGGCGCTGCTGCCGCCAGCGGCTGTCCCGCACCACCTCGAACACACCGGCCCGTTGCGCCGCCGACAAAACGACCGACTTCCCGAGGCTGAGAATCTGCTGCATGGGCTTCGACGCGACCTCGCACGTACCCCGAACGATCGGGTTCTGCTGAGGCGTAGCAATTTCAGCGCCGGTGCCAGACGGGGTTGTTCGGAGGCGAAGTCCAACAGTTTTCCAACTCTGGCCATGCCGACTCCCAGCCGAGTTCCGATCGTGGAGGAAACGTTCCGCATGGATAAGGGGGTCATCAACGCAGCGGCCGGGCTTTCCGTCTAAGCAGGGCAGGTCAACCAATGGGCACACTCTTCGGTGAAGTCCGCTACGCGCTGCGGCAGTTCTGGGTTGCGCGCATCTTCACGGCCACGGCAATCGCGACGCTCGCGCTCGGCATCGGTGGAACGACGGCCATCTTTTCGCTGATCCATGCGGTGATGCTGCGCTCGCTCCCGGTCGGCGATCCCTCGCGCCTGTATCGCATCGGCGACGGTGACTCCTGCTGCGTGCAGGGCGGGCCGCAGGATCGATGGGGCATGTTTTCGTATACGCTGTTCGAGCGGCTGAAGGCCGAGCTGCCGGAGTTCGAAGACGTCACCGCGTTTCAAGCCGGCCTCCCGCGGCTCAGCGTGAGACGACAGGACATCGAGACGGTGGCGAGACCGCTGCGCGCGGAGCTCGTCACGGGGAATTACTTCTCGACGCTCGGCGTCGGCGCGTTCGGCGGCCGCGTGTTCACCGCCGCGGACGACTCGCCGGCCGCGGCGCCGGTGGTGGTGCTCAGTCATCACGTCTGGCAGAACACGTACGGCGGCGACCCGTCGATTGTCGGCGGCACGCTCTTCGTCGAAAGCCACGCGTTCACGGTCGCTGGCGTCACGCCGCCGGGATTCTTCGGGGAAACGCTCCGCGGCGATCCGCCGGATCTCTGGATCCCGCTACAACACGAACCGCTGATCAGCGGCGACACCTCGATTCTTCGCCAGCCCGTTTCCGCCTGGCTCCGCGCGATCGGCCGCGTCCGTCCCAATGTGCCGGCGACGGCGATCGACGCGGTGGGCCCGCGGCTCACCGGCGTCCTGCGGCAGTGGATGCAGCACGACTCCGGGTATCCGTCGAACTGGATGCCGGCAATCAACGAAACGCTGCAGCGGCAGGCCATCACCGTGGTGCCCGCCGGCGCCGGCGTCGGCACGATGAAAGAGCAGTACGGCCGGAGCCTGCAGATTCTGCTGGGCGTCTGCGGCCTGGTCCTGCTCATCGCGTGCGCCAACGTCGCGAACCTGCTGCTCGCGCGCGCCGTCGCGCGGCGCGCGCAGACCGCGGTCCGGCTGGCGATGGGCGCGTCGCGCCGGCAGATCGTGACGCAGGCGCTGCTCGAGAGCGTCCTGCTCGCGGTCGCCGGCGGCATCGCCGGGCTCGCGGTCGCCGTGGGCGCCGCGCGGCTGCTGCTGGCGCTCGCGTTCGCCGGCACGACGTTCCTGCCGATCGACACGCGGCCCGCGCCGATGGTGCTGGCGTTCGCCTTCGGGCTCGCGCTCGTCACCGGCATCGTGTTCGGCGCCGCGCCCGCGTGGTTCGCCACCCGCACCGATCCGATCGACGCGCTCCGCGGCGCCGGCCGCAGCACCGGCGATCACTCGTCGTTCGCGCGCCGCGCGCTGCTCATCGTCCAGGCGGCGTTGTCGGTGGTGCTCGTGGCCGGATCGGCGATGCTCGCCCGCAGCCTCGGCAACCTTCAGGGCCAGAACTTCGGGTTCGAGATTCAGGGGCGCGTTCTCGTCGGACTGAACAGGCCGCCGGGCGACTACCCGCCCCGGAAGCTCGCCGCGCTGTATCGCGACATCGAAGAGCGGCTCAATCGTCTGCCCGGCGTGCGCGCGTCGGGCCTCGCGCTCTACAACCCTCTGACGGATAACTGGAGCGAGCTCGTGCTGGTCGCCGGCCATCCGGCCCCGAAGCCCGGCGAACCGTCCGGCGCATCATGGGATCGCGTCAGCGCGAATTACCTCCAGGACCTCGGCGTGGCGCTCGTCCGCGGCCGTCACTTCACCGCCGCGGACAACGAGACGACGGCGCCAGTGGCGGTGGTGAACGAAGCGTTTGTCCGCCGGTTCTTCAAGAGCCACGAAGACCCGCTCGATCAGCATTTCGGCCTCGACCTGCCGGAGAACGTCGGCACCTATCGCATCGTCGGCATCGTGCGCGACGCGAAGTTCGCGTCGTTCCAGCTCGATCGACCGGCGCGGCCGATGTTCTACGTGCCGCTGGCTCAGACCGTCGACTACACGAACCCGATGATGCGGCGTCTCGAATCGCAGTCCCATTTCGTGCGCGCCCTGCTGCTCGTCACGAGCACGCCGCCGGGCACGCTCGAACCGCTGGTGGCGCGGGCGCTCGCCGCAGTGGATCCGAATCTGACGGTGACGAGCGTCCGGACGATGCAGCAGCAGCTCGATCGGACGTTCGATCAGCAGCGCGCCGTGGCGAGCCTGGCCGGGTTGTTCGGGATCGTCGCGCTGCTGCTCGCCGCGGTCGGGCTCTACGGCGTCACGGCGTACACCGTGGCGCAGCGCACGAACGAGATCGGCATCCGGATGGCGCTTGGCGCCGATCGCGGGAGCGTCGTGGCGATGGTGCTGCGCTCCGCGTTCCGCCGCGTCGTCGCCGGCCTCGTCCTCGGCCTGCCGCTCGCCGTCGGCGCCGGCCGCATGCTCTCCGCGCAGCTGTACGGCGTGAAGTTCTGGGATCCGCCGGCGCTTGCGGTCGCGGCCGTCTCGCTCGCCGCGTGCGCGTTCGCCGCCGCCATCATTCCGGCGACGCGCGCCGCATCGATTTCGCCGACGAGCGCGCTTCGCGAACAGTAAGACGCCCGGTCCTACCGGCTGGGCATTCGATCGTCGACGAACGCGTGCAGGACGGCGAACGGCTCTTTCCGATCCGGAGAGACCAGCAGCGCGTGCAGCGCGTCGGCGGCGACCGCCTTGCTGAAGCCGAGCGTACGCTGCTGCCGCGTTTCGCTGTCGATGTTCTTCACGATGCGGTACTTCACTGACGGCACCGTCAGGTCGACGATGATCGTGGAGCCGCCGCGGAACAGGCCGCCGAGCGCGCCGTCGAGCTCCTTCTCCTGCGTGAGTGTGACGATCAGCTGCGGGATTGGCCGGCCGGCGGTGCTGACGCGCATCGCGCGATGGAGCTGGTGCACCTCGAACGGCAGACCGGGGTGGAGCCCCAGCTCGCGCGCGAATGCCGGCACGCGCTTGAACGCCCGGCGCAGCCGGCCGTGGAGCCGGCGGCGCTCGCCGCGCGCCGCCTCGAACAACGTCTCCCGCTTGTCCATGTACAACGTCGTGTTCGCGTAGTCCTTCAGATCCGTGACGATGTCGGCGTAAGCCGACTCGACCGCCCTGCGCATGCGGGCGGACAACGCGTTGAGCTCGAGCCCCCGCCACCGCAGCGTATCGACGGACAACGTCCGCGGCGTGTCCTTCGCCGCGCTGTCGGCAAGATCGATCGGATAGATGCCGCGGCGGCGGAACGCTTCGACGAACGCCACGCGATAGTTCAGACGATCCTCCGACACGAAATCGGTATCGGCGGTGATCAGCGCGCGGAGATACTCGAAGAACGTGACGTCGACCGGCGGCAGGTAGTCGATCGCCCGGATGCACATGTTGAGCGCCTGGCCGGCGGTCTTCGACGCTTCGTCCGCGAGGCGGTTCGTCAGATCGGGGTGAATCGCACCGGTCGGCAGGACGCCGGTGCCGCCCGTCGCCAGGCGAAGCAGATCCGCGACGCGCGCCTTGTAGCACGCGATGAACGCGTCGAACACGGCCGCGACGAGGATCGCGCCGCGCGAATGCGGCACCAGCCGGCGCTGGAGCTCGTTGGGGTCGGGCACCGTTCGGCGCCAGACGCCGTTCTCGAAACGTCCGATCGCTTCGCGGAGCGCGCCGCGCGCGCCGCTCGCGCGCCCGAACTGGATCGCGAGGCTGCCGAGCATCGATTCGGCCTCGAGGTCGCCGCGCGTGTGCCGGATTTCCTCCGCGACGATCTCGGGCATCGTGAAGTGCTGGAGCAGCGCGACGATGTCGGCGAACGCTTCGTGGAACGCGAGCACGTCGGGGTTGCTCGGCTCGTTGAACCGGCGGTGCATGCCGTCGAGCACGGCGTGCGTCGTCTCGTGCGCGATGATGTCGTGCGAGAGGCAGGCGTAGACGCGGCTGCCGGGCATGTGATCGCCGGGATCGGTCGCGTCCGCGTCGAAGTACCCGAACAGCAGCGCGACCCGTTCCGGACTGAAGAAGGCGTTCGCCTGCCGCAGCTCGTGGGGACGCACGAGCAGCTGCGGCACGAACACGCTGTCGTCGTGCGGATCGTTCGGGTTCGGCTGCGGCCGCCAGAGAATCGGGCGTCCGAGCGCGCGCTCGAAGAGCTCGATCGTCCGCATGGACACGGCGTAGACCATCTGCTGATGGAACTGCGGATTCCCTTCCGACGGCGCCCACCCGTCCTGGGCGAGCAGCTTCGGATCGTCGAGGTTGACCGGCTTGTAGCGGTGGCCCGTCGCATCGACGTCCTCGACGCGCAGGTACTCGCCCGATGGTCCCGGCTTCAGATCTTCCCAGCGGACCTTGACGGCCACTTCGTTGACCGCGGCGGTCGACAGCCGCGTCGAGAAGCTCGGGTCGACGGCGTAGACGCGGAGCCGGCGCGATGACGGAGCGGTCACCGGCGGTTCCTCGCTGCACGCCGCCGCCTTGTCGGGGACGATGTCTTTCGACCGCGGCGTGCGCCGCGCCGACGTGCCGGTGACGATCGGATAGCGCGCGGCGACGTGCTTGCGGAGCGCGGCGGACGCGCCCGGATCTTCGATCACCGCTTCCATGACGCGGCGGACCTGCGCGTCGGTCAGCGACTGCGGACGATCGGGATCGGGCACGAGCTCCTGCAGCCGCGGGTTGACGAGCCAGCGCTGCGCGAGCTCGAGGTCGAACATGCGCTCGCGCGGCACGGGCGCGGCGACGCCGATGCCGGTGATCAGGCGCAGGAACGAGAACGAGTTCTTCGATTCGGGGCTCTTCGGCAGTCCGAGCCGCGGCTGCACGTCGAGCGCGGCGCGCGCCTGCAGCACGCCGTTCCCGAGGTACGCGCGACGCGTCTTGAGCTTCGCCGACGTGAAGAGCGCGTTGCGCACCGCCTCGACGCGGCGCCAGTCGCGGGGCAGCACCGCCTTGTACTTTTCGAACCAGAGCGCGACCGCCGCCGCCATCTGCGGCGTGGCCGCGGAGGTGCCTTCGCCGTTCAGCCGGATCGCCTTGTCGCAGCCGAAGCGCGGCCACGGGATGTTCGGCGTGTACGTCGCCATCGCCGCGCCCATCGCCGACTCCGGTCCATGGCTCCCCTCCATCGTCAGGCCCTGGAGATCGGCGTACGGCGATCCGTCCGCCATCACGCCGCAAACGGCGATGACGCGCGAGTAGCGCGCGGGGTAGACGAGCGTTCGCGGCGGCGTCGCGCCGATGTGGTTGCCGGCGGCGGCGCAGAGGCAGACGCCCGCCTCGTAGAGCGCGTCGACCGCCTCGCGCCACGCGTCCGACGGAAGGCCGCCCATGCTGAGCGTGATCACGTCGCACTGCTGGTCGACGGCGTAGTGAAACGCGCGCGCCAGCGCGCTCGTGCGCAGCAGCACGACGCGATCGGCCACGCGCAGCGGCAGCACGGCGGCGTCCGGCGCGCCGCCGAGCACCGCGTTGCCGTTCAGCGACGACGGTCCGCCGGCCAGGATGCCGATGGTGCCGGTGCCGTGACCGGAGTTGTCGAGGATCGGCACCTGGCGATCCGGATCCTCCGCGCTGCCCGGGTTCGCGTCCTCCGCGACGAAGCTGCGCTCGAGATCGCGCAGGATGTGCGCGGGCATGGTCTCGTGCGCGCGCGAATAGCCGGTATCGATGTGCGCGATGCGCGTCCGGGGATCGGTGAACGTGACCGCGTTGCGCGCGGCCGCGAGCTGCGAGTGCTGCCCGTCGAGGTGCCACCCGAACTTCGCGGGACCGAGAATCTTGCCGTGCGTGCCGTCCTGGCCCGGCGACGAGCAATCGGCGCCGACCGCGAAGCTGCGACCGATCGGCCGCTCGTCCGGATCGCGATAGATGTCGTGGACGAGATCCGGTTCCGCGAACACGACGTCGCTGTCGGCGACACCGAGCTGCGCGGCAACGCGGGCGTGCGCCGCGTCCCACGGCGTGAGGTCGGCGTCGGGGATTTCCGCGACGAACCACCGCGGTTCGGCGGCCGCGGCGAGCGAGGGCGTGCGAGGGTAGAGCGGTTCGAGGTTGGCGCGCGCCGCGACCGCGCGGAGGGCGCCCTCCGGCCGCAGCTTGACCAGGATACGGTTCGGCATCGCGCGATTATCGCGCTAGACGTCCGTGCACTGCGCCGCGCAGACGACGGTCCCCGCCTGCTTTTTGCACACCATCCGGCGGACCTGACCGGGCGGACAGCCGATGCCGAGGACGTCGTCGGCCGTCAGATGGAGCGCGGCGACGCTGCCGCGAACGCCGCGGTTCTGCAGGATCTGGTCGATTTCACGGAAGACCGACGCCCGATCGTTCGGGCCGAGTGCGTCGATCGAAACCGGTGCGGCGGCCGGTTTTTTCGGCCGCGTGGTCTTCGCCTTCTTCCTGGTTCCAGCGGTCTTCTTCCGGCCTGCGCGTTTTCGAGCCATCGACTAGCTCCTTCGGATCAGGGCGCCGCGGGCGCCAGCACTCGATCGTGCGGACCGATCTCCAGGGCCTGCGCGATCAATGTCACCAAGAACTGGCGGAACACCGGCGTGAAGATCGTGCTGTGGTCCGGCACGATCGACGGCGGCATGTGCATCACCCAGTAGGGCGTGCGATTCTTCGAGGCCGGCCGCTCGACGATGTAGTAGTGGATGTTGGCGGTGTTGTCGAACAACGTCGTATCGACCGCCGGGTTGCACTGTTTCAGCGCGTCGAGGATCTGGGGATCGTCCGCGCGCCCGAGCAGGTGCGAGCGCAGCGCGCCGGTGTGCGCCGTCGTCGAGAAGTACAACGACGTGGCGCTGCCGACGCCCATCGGATCCGGTCCGTGGTACGACGGGCGGTGAAAGAGCCGGGTGAGGAGCTGCGCGGCGGGGAAGAACGCGCGCGTCGCGTAGTCGCCGGTCGACGAGATCGAGATCACCGCCGGTCGCAGGGTTTCACGCTCTTCGCCCGGCGCGGCGCACGGAGGCCGCGCCGTGACGTTCGCGACGAGCGTATCGATGAATGGATACGAGCGTTCGGCCTCCTGGGCTTCGTTCAGCAGCACGATCAAATCGGCCGGCCAGCGAATCGGCCGCTGCTGCTGGCGCGCGGTGACGACTTCGTCGGACAAACCTTGTGTGAGCGCGGTCTCGAGCACCGCGCCGCCGAAGGAATGTCCGACGAGGACCGAGACGGTCGATCGATCTTCGTAGGTCGGGCCCTTGGCCGCCTGCATCACGCGGCGGAACGCGTCCGGCATCTGCGGGACCGCGACGCTCTGCGACCGCCGGTGGCGATCGAAGAAGGTGAACTCTTCCAGGAACGGCGCGCTGACCGTGGCGCCGCGCCATCCGATGTACACGCCGACGATCGGCGCGGGGCTGTACTGCAGCGACAGTCCGGCGAGCACCTGGCGGAAGCCCCAGACGTTGCCCGACGAGTCCGACGCGTTGTTCTTCCAGCCGTGCACGAAGACGGCGACGACCGGTCTGAGCGTGCGCGCCGCCGACGACCGGGCCGCGGCGTCGCGCTTCGCGGCGGCAATCTCCTCGAGCGCGCGATCGAGCTGGCGCGCGTCGAACATCTCGCCGCGATCGCTGAACTCGATGAAGGTCAGCCGATAGGGCCACGGCTTCTCGAGCACCTTCGGGTCCTCGCTTTGCGTCGGATCGAACTGCCGCGTCTGCAGCTGTTCGTTGAGCACGGAATTGGGAAGACCGTTCGGCCGGTCGGCGCCGCGATACGCGCGGTCCGCCACGCACGCGCTCGACGCTGCGAGCAGGATCAGGGCGCCGAGGCCGCGCAGGAGCCGCACGTCAGCGACCTCCGAACATCCGGAACACGCGGCCGCCGAACGCGCTCAACTCCGGCTTGAACTCGACGAACACGGCGTTGGCGAACGTCGCCGCGTACGCGGACATCGCGCCGCGCAGCGCGCGATCTTTCGCATCGGGCCGGTCGGTGGTCAGCACGCTGCCGGCGACGCCGCTCGCGATGGAGCCGAGCACGGCCGACAGGACGAACCGTTTTTTGATGTCCGTTTCGAGCGTGCATGGGTCGACGCATTCGTAGCCGATCACGTTGCTGGTGAGCGCGTGCGCGGTACGCTCAAAAAATCCATGGGGCGGAATCGTCGTGCGCAGCGCCAGGAACGGTGGCAGCCTGCGCGGATCCTCGCGGGAGATGACGGACCCGAGGTAGGAGCCGGTCGCCTTGATCGCGCTTTGCGTGAACTTCCGGCCGAAGCGAAGCGGGAAGCCATCGCCGCGCTCGGACGGGGCGTCGCGCAGCTTCGAGAACTCCGCCGACCAGACGGCGCCGAGCAGCGCGTTGGTTGACAGCACGCCGTTCTGGATCCAGTTGCACGCGCGCTGTTTCTCGGTGAGCTGCCAGTCGCTCGTCAGGAACATCGAGGCGCAGACCGGACGATTGGCCCACGGGTTGTTCGGTTCCGTGCCGGCGTCCCGCGGTGGCTGCGCGGTATTATCCATGACGGCCGCGTCAGTACCGCCGCTGACGCTCAGAATCTGTGCAAATGCCGGGGCCGCGAACATCGTCGCTGCGGCGCACAAGGCGATTATCGTGTGGGCGCGAGAGTGATACATGGGTGATAAGTGCGCGGCATCATGACATATCACACCCATCGAGCAAACCTGCGGTGAGAAGTGCGCGAGCATGCGATGATAGCCGCTTGCGTTTGTATAGATGGACCGCGTCGGCATTTTCTCAGGACGCGATCGGCGTTGACCGCGCGTGGCCCCGAATCTGAGCGATCATTTCGACGGACGGCGATTCGGCAATCCGACCGGCGCTGCCGGCCAGCCATTCTCGGCCGTCCCCCGGATGCTGCTCGAGCGGCGAACGCCGTGGCCGGCGCGCATCGAGGAAGCGCCGCGGCAGCCGGCGCCGCTCGACGGCGCTGCCGCGGTCGTCACGTTCGTCGGCCACGCGACCTTTCTCATTCAGACCGCGGCCGGCCATATCCTGACGGACCCGATGTACTCGCAGCGCGCCGGTCCGTTCAACGCGCTCGGCCCGCGGCGGGTCCGGCAGCCGGCCGTGCGATTCGACGATCTGCCGCCGATCTCGACGGTGCTGCTCAGTCACAATCACTACGATCACTGCGATCTCCGCACGCTCCATCTGCTCGCCGACCGCTTCGATCCGATCCTGATCACGCCGCTGGGCAACGGCGCGCTCGCGCGATCGGCCGGTCTGCGGCGCGTCGAGGAGCTCGATTGGTGGCAGGAGTCGAAGATCGCATCGCTGCCGATCACAGTGACGCCGGCACATCACTTCTCGGCGCGGACGCCGCTGGACAAGAACCGCGCGCTCTGGGCCGGATTCCTGGTCGGCGCCGGCGGCCGGCGCCTCTACTTCGCCGGCGACAGCGCGTACGCGCCGTTCTTTCGCGACATCCGCAAGCGGCTCGGCCCGATCGATCTCGCGCTGCTTCCGATCGGCGCGTACGAGCCGCGCTGGTTCATGCGGATCGTTCACATGAATCCGGCGGAAGCGGTCCAGGCGCACCTCGATCTCGAGGCGGCCGAGAGCATCGGCATGCACTTCGGCACGTTCCAATTGACGACCGAAGGGATCGACGAACCGCTACGCGCGCTCGACGAGGCGCGTCGCGCGAACGGCGTGCCGGCCTCACGGTTCCGGACGCTGGGCTTCGGCGAATCCGTAAGAGTCGGATAAGCCTCGGGGTACTGCAAGAGCACCCGATTGCGTGATGCGCGGCGTTCGCGGCCGGTGTATAAGAGGGAAAAGGAGATTCCCCGATGAAGACCCTCGATGCGGACACCATCATGGCGCGCGCCACGCCGCTCGCGCATCAGCACGCGCCGGAGATTCAGCCGTACGGCCATCTGGTCCGGATGCCGATCGCGCTGTCGGAAGTCGCCTGCCAGCAGTCGGTCGAGAACCTGAACCAGATTCTGGCCGACACGATGACGCTGCGCGATTTGTACAAGAAGCATCACTGGCAGGTCGCGGGTCCGAGCTTCTACCAGCTCCACCTGCTGTTCGACAAGCACGCGACGGAACAGGACGAGCTGATCGATTTGATCGCGGAGCGCGTTCAGCTGCTGGGCGGCGTCAGCCTCGCCATGGCGCACGATGTCGCCGACACGACGCTGATTCCGCGGCCGCCGAAGGGCCGCGAGGAGCCGCCGGTGCAGATCTCGCGCCTGCTGCACGCGCACGAGATCGTGATCAAGGAGGCGCGCACGATGGCTCGCCTCGCCGCCGACGCGGGCGACGATGGGACGAACGACCTGCTCGTCAGCGACGTGATTCGCCGCAACGAGCTGCAGGCGTGGTTCATCGCGGAGCACGTGGTCGACGCGCCGGTCGTGCGCGCCTGATCCCGTTCACGACGTCGGCAGAGGGCGCTGAGCGGCTCATCGGGATCGGTCCGCGGTCTCAATCTCGCGCCGGAGCCGCTCGATCATCCGCGCGGAATCGCGCCGCAGGAGGCGCTTCGCCACGAACCCCGGCACGTCGAACGACGGCTCTGCGGTGAGCTCGTACGCCGTGACGATCGATCTGCCCGCCGCCGACACCGTAGAGGCATCGCTATGAGGCACCTGCGACCGCGTCTCGCCGGCCCGCTGCTCGTTCTTGTGGTCACGCTCGCGGCCGGTGGAATCTGGGCGATTCACGCGCAGGACGAGACGCGCACCGGCGAATGGCGTTCGTCGGGCGGCGATTCGTCCTACAAGCGCTACTCACCGCTGGCGCAGATCACACGAGACACCGTCAAAAACCTTCGCATCGTCTGGCGGCGTCCAGCGCTCGATCCGAAGCTGAAGGAGCAGTTCCCGAAGCTCCGGACGAACAACTACCTGCGCGCGACGCCGACGATGATCGGCGGCGTACTGTACGCGCCGGACGCAGCCGGCCTGATCGAATCGTTCGACGCGACCACCGGCGAGACGATCTGGCGCCAGGATCCGACGCCGGAAATGGCGAACGAGGTGAGCGCGTCGAGCACCCGCGGCGTCGACGTGTGGAAGGGCAGTGCCGGTGGTGATTACCGGCTGTTCACAGTCCGCAACGGATATCTGTATTCCCTCGACCTGCGCGGCAGACCGGTGACGGCGTTCGGCACGGGCGGCCGCGTGAGCCTGCTGCCGGCCGGCGCGCACACCTTCGGCTGGAGCTCCGGTCCGATCGTCGTCGGCGACGTCGTGGTGATCGCCGGCAACCTGGATGGCGCGGGCGACAGCGGACAGAAATGGAAGGGGAGTCCGCCCGAGGACGTGCGCGGCTTCGACGCGCGCAGCGGGAAGCTGCTGTGGACATTTCACGTCGTACCGCGCGAGGGCGAGTACGGCGCCGACACGTGGGGGAACGGGTCGGCGAAGCTGTCGGGCGATCTCGGATCTTGGTGCTGCATCTCGGCCGACGAGGCGCTCGGCTACGTCTACGTACCGCTGACGGCGCCGACCGCCGCGTACTACGGCGGGTTCCGGCCGGGCGACAACCTGTTCTCGAACACGCTCGTCGCGCTCGACGCGAAGACCGGCCGGCGCATCTGGCACTTCCAGATGGTGCATCACGACTTGTGGGAGTACGACACCGTCGGTCCCGCGACGCTCGGCGAGATCACCGTCGACGGCAAGCGGATCAGGGCGGTGATGCAGCCGAGCAAGACCGGCTTCCTTTATGTCTTCGATCGTGAGACCGGCAAGCCGGTGTGGCCGATCGAGGAGCGTCCGGTTCCGCAGTCGACGGTTCCTGGTGAGCACAGCGCGGCGACGCAGCCGTTCCCGACGAAGCCGCCGCCGTTCGCGCGCTCGGGGCTGACCGAGGACGACCTGATCGACTTCACGCCGGAGCTGCGCGCGAAGGCGCGCGAGGTCGCGAAGCAGTTCGTGATCGGGCCGATGTTCACGCCGCCGTCGCTCGTCAGCGACGAGCCGGGCGGCAAGCAGGGGACGCTGATGGTCCCGGGGTCGTGGGGAGCCGGGAACTGGAACACCGGCGCGTTCGATCCGGAAACCGGCATCTACTACGCGTTCTCGCACGAGATCCCGCGCGTCTACCGGCTCGCCAAGGCGACCGACGCCGATGCGGAGATGGACTACTGGAGCCCGAATCGCGACGCGCCGTACATCGACGGACTTCCGATCATCAAGCCGCCGTACGGCCGCATCGTCGCCATCGATCTCAATCGGGGCGAGAGGGTGTGGACGGCGGTCAACGGCGACGGTCCGCGAAACCATCCACTGCTCAAGGATCTGAATCTGCCTCCGCTCGGTACGGCGAGCCGGCCGACGGCGCTTGTCACGAAGACGCTCCTCTTCATCGGCGACGGCAGCAACCTGTTCGGAGGGATTCACCCGTCGATGTGGGGCAGGACGTTCCGTGCGTACGACAAGGCCACCGGTCAGGTGATCTGGCAGACCGAGCTGCCATCCGGCACGACGTCTGGTCCGATGACCTATACGGCGAGAGGCCGGCAGTTCATCGTCGTCCCGATCGGCGGACGGGACGAGCCGGCCGAATGGGTCGCGCTCGCGCTCCCGTGAACTGACTCAGGCGATCACGGTCTCCAGCCGTCCTAGCTACTTCCTCGCCGTCCGCCCGCGTTGAGCGACACAGCCGTGCGGGCTTGACATGGGCCCGCGTTGTATTTAACCTATAGGTTAAGTAAGCCAATGGGTCCAGCGCAGACGTCTTCCGACCAACTGAGCACGACGTTCGCCGCGCTCGCCGACCCGACGAGGCGGGCAATTCTCGCGCGCCTCGCGTCGGGCGAGTGCTCGGTCACCGAGCTGGCCGAGCCGTTCGACATGAGCATGCCCGCCGTATCGAAGCACCTGCGCGTGCTGGAGCGCGCCGGGCTCATCGCGCGCGGCCGTGACGCGCAGTGGCGGCCGTGCCGGCTGCAGCCGGCCCCGCTCAGGGAAGCGTCGGAGTGGGTGGAGCAGTACCGCGAGATGTGGGAACAGCGCTTCGATCGCCTCGAGGCGTATCTACAGGAACTGAAGGCGAAGGAGACAACACATGGCCGTAGGAAGCGTGGCAAATAGCGAGACCTTCACGGTATCGACCCCGTCGGATCGCGAGATCCGCATGACGCGTCTGTTCGACGCGCCGCGGCATCTCGTGTTCGAGGCGATGAGCAAGCCGGAGCACATCAGACGCTGGTGGGGGCAGCTGGGCGAGGGCTATTCGGTTCCGGTGTGCGAGGTGGATCTCCGTCCGGGCGGCAAGTGGCGCTTCGTCAACCGGCATCCGAAGGGCGAGGTCGAGTTCTACGGCGTGTATCGCGAGATCGTGCCGCCCGAACGCGTGGTGTTCACCGAAATCTTCGCGCCGTTTCCGGACGCCGAATCGGTCGTGACCTCGGTGCTGTCCGAGGAGAACGGCAAGACGCGACTCATCGTCAACGTCCAGTACCCGTCGCTCGAAGTCCGCGACATGGTGATGAAGAGCGGAATGGCCCGCGGTGCGGCAGTCAGCTACGACCGCCTGGAGGAGGTCGCGAGCGAGCTCCAACGAGCGTGAGCGCTCGAGCCGAAGGAGCATGGCGATAGGAGGCGGCCTTTCGGGAATCCTACGACACGGCAGTCTATCGACTGACCATGGCCGACGCCACGATCGCGTGCTGGGACGCGAAGTACAGGTACGTGCTCTGGCGTCCGATTGCGGCGATCAACATCGGCGCGTTCGAGCCCGACGCGGCGTGGAAGCCGTGGCTCGACTCGTTCCCGAACGGAACCCCGGCGCATCCGGAGTTCCCGTCGGGGCACTCGACGGTCAGTGGCGCCGCGAAAACGATCCTCGCCCAGGTGTTCGGCGACAATCCCGGCATGCTGATCAACGTCACCTCCGACACGTGCAGCCGCACGAACACTGAGAGGGCGGAGCGCCCAGCACCTTCGTTGTCATTGAAAGAGCTGCGGGGCGAACTCGTTGAGATACTCGCGCCAGTTGATCCACGTGTGGCCGCCCGCGCTCTCCTTGAACACCGGCGTGAAGCCGTGCTTCTTGAACAGTTCGACGGTGCCTTTCGTCGTCGGCATCAGCCGGTCCTCGGTGCCCGTCGCGAACCAGAACAGCTTCAGCCCCTTCTTCAACGCGGCGTTGTCGAGCGCCCCGAGATGCTGCTGCTCCCACGACGGATCGGGAGCCAGCGCCGGCATCGTGACGGGCGGAGCTGCCGCCGTTAACGACGCCGTCGGCGTAGGACCGCGTCCGCCGCCAAACACGTTGATCAGCCCGGAGCTGAAGACGCCGACGTACGTGAACTGATCGAGATGCGGGATCGCGATGTTGAGCGTCTGGTTCCCGCCCATCGAGAGGCCGGCGATCGCTCGATGCGGACGATCGGCGATGACGCGATAGTTCTTCTCCACGTAAGGCATGATGTCGGTCATGAAATCCTGAACGAATTCGTCGACAGGCGCCTGGCCGCGGCCGCGCCCGTCGGTGCCGGATGGCGGCGCCGCCCCGCGTCCCGGGATCGTCTGCGACGTGTGACCCGCGGGCATCACGACGATCATCGGCCGCGCCTTCTTCGCGGCGATCAGGTTGTCCATGATGAATCCAGCGCGGCCGACGGAGCTCCACGACTCGTCGCTGTCGCCGGCGCCGTGCAGCAGATAGAACACCGGAAAGCGGCCTGTGCCGAGCTCGTATCCGGGCGGCGTGTACACGTGCAGGCGCCGCACTTTCTTCAGCGCCGTCGAATGGTAGGTGACCGACGCGACCGTGCCGTGCGGGACGTCCTTCGTGTCCATGAAGTCGGAGCCCGGGACGTACACGAGACTCCACACGTTGTTGTTCGATTCGCTGATCGCCGGGCTGCGCGGATCGATGACCGCGACGCCGTTGACGTTGAAGTTGTAGCGGTACGCGCCCGGATCCAGCGGTCCGACCGTCACCTCCCAGACATCGTCGTCCGTTTTCGTCATCGCGAGGCCCTGCGTGTTGCGCGGGATGTCCGTGCCCACGAGCCGCACGTCGTCGGCCTTCGGCGCGCGAATTCGAAATGTGATGCGCCGGTCTGGCAGCACCTGCGGCGACACCACGGGCGGCGGCGTCGGCCGCGCCGCTCCCGCCGCCTGACCCGCCTGCGCCGCGGTTTGCGGCGCGGCACTCACCTGTGGCATCGCGGACGCACAGGAGACGACGACGGCGATCAGAATGGCGCGTGTAACGGTCATATGGTTCGTCCTTCCGATTTTTGGACCCGAGGGTCCGCGTGCCCGGAACTATCTCACATTTGACTTGACTCCGGCGCCCGACACCCCTACCTTTTCCGCCATGTAACCGATTGCAGAGCGCCCCCGGGGTGTCTGAAGGAAGCAGTCTGGGTCGAAGTCGAAGTCGGATGGAGGGACGACATGCGACGAACGAGCCTCTTGGTCGGCGTCGGTCTGATCGCCACGGTGCTGCTGGGGCCATCCCCGCTGCTGGCGCAGATCACCACCGGCACGGTGACGGGCACCGTGAAGGATCCCACGGGCGCGATGATTCCGGGCGCGACCGTCGTGCTGATCAGCGAAACGCGCGGGACAAGATCGGCGCCTGCGGTCACGAACGAGAACGGCATCTACGTCTTTCCCAACGTCACGGCCGACACGTACACCATTGAAGTCACGCTCGACGCGTTCAAGACCGTCAAACGGAGCGGCATCGCCGTGAGCGGCGGCGATCGCGTCGGCGTTCCGCCGCTGACGCTCGATCCCGGCGCGATTGCCGAGACCGTGACGGTCATCGGCCAGTCGCCGATCGTGCAGACGCAGAGCGGCGAGCGGTCGATCGCGATTACGAGCACGCAAATCGAGAACCTGCCGGTCGCGCGGAACAACTTCACCAGCATGACCGCGTTCACGCCGGGCGTTGTGCAGGTCGGCGCGTCGGCCGGCGGCACGCGCCTCGGCGGCGCCGGCCAGAACAACATCATGATGGACGGCATCTCGGCGATGGACACCGGCAACAACGGCCAGATGCTGAACATGAACGTCGACTCCATCGGCGAGGTGAAGATCCTCACGCAGGGTTACCAGGCGGAATACGGCCGCTCGAGCGGCCTGCAGATCACGGCGGTCACCAAGAGCGGCACGAACCGCTTCAAGGGATCGGTCTACGACATCCAGACGAACTCGGACTGGGATTCGAACAGCTGGGTCAACATGAAGAACGGCGACCCGAAGCCCAAGACGAGCACCAAGACCCTCGGCTACACGATCGGCGGTCCCGTCGGGAGGCCCGGCGGCAACAACAAACTCTTCTTCTTTTACTCCCACGAGTATCGTCCGGTGACGACGGCGATCAACGGCGGGAACCCGATCCGGATTCGCGTGCCGACCGCGCTCGAGCGCGCGGGCGACTTCTCGCAGACGCGCGACAACAACGGCGCGCTGTTCAATTTGATCAAAGACCCGACGTCGACCGCCGCGTGCAGCGCGACGAGCACGGCCGGCTGCTTCCAGGCCGGCGGAGTTCTGGGTCGTATTCCGTCCGATCGGCTGTATTCGGCCGGCCTCGCGCTGCTGAACCGGTATCCGCAGCCGAACGTCACGCAGCTCGCCGGCATGAACTACAACTACGAGGTCGCGGCGCCGACGGTCGACAACCTCACGCAGCAGCCGGCCGTGCGCGTCGATTATCAGCTGTCGGCCAAGCTGCGGTTCACCGGGAAGTACTCCGGCCAGCGCGCGCGGCGGCTCGTCACGCCCGGCACGATCCAGGGATTCAACGACGTCCTGAATCCGTACCCGTACATCACGAACTACGGCGTGACGGTCGACTACGTGATGAACCCGTCCACGTTCATTGAAGGCACGTACGGGTTCATCCGCAATCAGCTGGCCGGCGGCGGCTCGATCGGGGCGACCGGGACTGGCGGCATCCTCGTCACCGAATCGTCGAACCGGCTGTCGAGCCTCCCGGGGTTTCCGCTTCTTTATCCGAACGCCGGCGTTGTCGATCCGCGCTACTACGCGTTCGGCGTGCTGAACGATCTCAATCCCGGGTGGTGGGACGGCCAGCGGATCAATCTACCGCCGGCGTTCGGCTGGGGCAGCCGCATCCAGGGTTCGGCCGGCGTCGGCGCGCTGCCGGGACCGCCGAATCAGGTGTTTCCCGGATTCCTGAACATCAACCGCACGCAGGACGTCGCGGTCAGCCTCACGAAGGTGTGGGGCGGGCACACGAGCAAGGCGGGCGTCTACAACAACCACAGCTTCAAGGCGCAGAACACCGGTGCCGGCGGCGTCGCCAACCTCGGGTTCCAGGGCTACGTGAATTTCGGGAACGATACGAACAACGCGCTCGACACGGGCTTCGGCTTCGCGAACGCCGCGGCCGGCGTGTTCACGCAGTACCTGCAGCAGTCGAAGCTGATCGAAGGCAGCATGATTTACAACAACCTCGAGTTCTACGTGCAGGACAACTGGAAGGTGAACGGCCGCCTCACGATCGACTACGGCGTGCGCTTCACGCATCAGCAGCCGCAATACGACCAGTTCCTGCAGATGTCGAACTTCTTCCCGAACGAGTGGAAACTGTCGGCGGCGCCGTTGCTCTACGTGTCGGGCTGCAGCAACGGGGCGGTCGTCTGTTCGGGCAACGCGCGCAACGCCGTGGATCCACGCACCGGCCAGATCCTGACGGCACCCGGCGCTGCGAACACGGCCGCGGCAATCGGCACCGTGATCCCCGGAACGGGCAACCTGCTGAACGGTGTCCACAAGGCAGGCGACGGCATCGCCGACACGTCATACGTCTGGCCGAAGCTGGTCGTCGGTCCGCGGTTCGGCGCGGCGTACGACCTGACGGGTGATCAACGGTTCGTGCTGCGCGGCGGCGGCGGGCTGTTCTACGACCGGCCGGACGGCAACACCGTCTTCTCGATTCCCGGCAATCCGCCGATCTCGACCTCGCAGGATCTCCGCAACGGCCAGCTGCAGACGCTCGGCAGCGGCCTCAGCACGGTCGGCGTTCCGGCGCTCATCGATTTCCAGTACAACGCACAGGTGCCGTCGTCGTGGCAGTGGCAGGGCGGCATCCAGACGGCGCTCCCGTGGGCGATGGCGCTCGACGTGTCCTACGTCGGCAACCACGGCTTCAACCGGCTGCGCGCATTCCAGGGCGGCGCGAACGGAGCGGTCGATCTGAACGCCGTCGACATCGGCGCGGCCTACCGGCCCGAGAACCAGGATCCAACGCTCGGCACGAGCTCGGTCCCCGGCGCAACCGCGTATACGGCGAACCTGCTGCGAGCGTTCAAAGGATTCGCCGCGATCAACGAGCAGCAGACGCGATTCTGGGACACGTATCACTCGATCCAGACGTCGCTGCAGCGCCGATTCCAGAACGGCCTCGCGTTCGGAACGAACTACACGCTCGGTCTGTCGCTGAAGGGGAACACCGGACTTCAGCTGCGGCTGCAGCACGCGCCCGACGGGACGATTTCCGTTCGCCCGGATCAGGCGGCGTACGAGCAGCTGAACGAGAACCTCGCGCTCCAGCGGCACGTCATCAAGAGCTACGCGGTGTGGGATCTTCCGAACGCGCGCTCGAGCTGGGGGACCGTCGCGAGGTACCTGCTGAACGACTGGCAGATTTCCGGCGTCCTGACGGCCGGCTCCGCGTATCAGCCCGGCGCGCTTCAGGCAAACGGAACGACGCAGGGGAACAACCAGACGAACGGCCGGTACGATCTCAATTACCAGTATCAGAACAACGGCGCGAACGTGAATCTGACCGGCTCACCCGATTACGCCGCGAGGGTCGTCTATATCGGCGATCCGGGATCGGGTTGCTCGGACAATCAGTACAAGCAGTTCAACGCCGCGGCGGTCACCGGGCCGACCTACGGCAGCGTCGGCCTCGAGTCGGGACGCTTCGTCCTCGGTGGATGTCCCGATCACACCGTGGATCTCGCCATCGCGCGGAACGTCAAGATGGGCGGCGGCCGGTCGCTGCAATTCCGGCTGGACGTCTTCAACGCGTTCAACACGGTCATCTACAACGATCGCCTGAGAGACGTGATCTTCCGGAGCCCGACCGATCTGACGATTGTCAACTCGCAGTATCTGCCGGACGGCTCGCTCGATCCGGCTCGACTGACGCCGCGAACGGCCGGGTTCGGCGCGGCGACCGGCGCGCAGCCTCTGCGAAATCTGCAGCTGCAGATCAGGTTCGCATTCTAGCGGTGACAATTCGTTACAGCACGAAACACGAAATCACGAACCACGAAAACACGAAAAGATCTGGACCCGCAGGTCTTTCGTGGTTTCGTGTTTTCGTGGTTTCGTGCACGATCGGCCTCTGTAAGATAGATGATGGCTGAAACTTGCTGATGCGTATCTCGCTCGAGCTCGTCGTAGTTTCCGCGCTCGCGCTGACGGGCGCGGCGGCGACGTTGACGGCGCGCCCGTCGCAGTCCGCGCCCGACTACTCGACGTTCGTCGGCACGTACTGCGTCTCGTGTCACAACGATCGACTCAGGACGGGAGGGTTCTCGCTTCAGAACGTCGGCCTCACGGACGTTCCGGCGCACGCGGACCTCTGGGAAAAGGTCGCGCGGAAGCTGCGATCCGGCGAGATGCCGCCGTCGGCGGTCCGCACGAGGCCGGATCCGCACGTCGCCGAAGCATTCGCGGCGTATCTCGAAACCACCATCGATCGTGCGGCCGCCGCGAATCCGAATCCGGGCCGCGCACCGGTCCATCGGCTCAACCGCGCCGAGTACAGCAACGCCGTGCGCGATTTGCTTGCGGTCGATGTTCGGCCCGGTGCCTGGCTGCCGGTCGACGATTCCGGGTACGGGTTCGACAACATCGCGGAGGTGCTGTCGACGTCGCCGGCGCTGCTGGAGCGCTACATGTCGGCCGCGCGCAAAGTCAGCGGTCTGGCGGTCGGCGATCTCTCACTCAAGCCGTCGGAGGAGATCTACGACGCGAAGCGCGATCCCTTCAAGGGCAGCCGCAACGAGCGGCTGAGCGACGAGCTGCCGTTCGACTCTCGCGCCGGCATCGTGGTTTCGCACTACTTCCCGGTCGACGCGGAATACGTGTTCAAGATCCGGTTTCTCGGCGTTCAGGCCGACGGCGAACAGGCCGAGACCGATCCCTTTCAGATCCGCGTGCCGGTCAAGGCCGGATTGCACAGCGTCGGTGTTACGTCGCCGCGTGAAAACCTGAAGGCCGAGCGCGACGCGCCCGGTCAGGCTCCCGGCGGCGGACGCGGCGGCGCGACGCAGATTCCGTCGCCGGTCGATCTGCGGCTGAACGGCGCGCGCGTCAAACGCTTCGACGTGATGGCGACGCCGCCGGAGATCAGCAAGCTGATCATCGGCGGGCCGTACGCGCCGACCGGGCGCGGCGACACGCCGAGCCGGCGGAAGATCTTCGTGTGCCATCCCACGCAGCCATCGCAGGAATCGGCGTGCGCCCGGACGATTCTCACCGCGCTCGCGCATCGCGCGTTCCGGCGGCCGGTGACGAGCGACGACGTGCAGCCGCTGTATTCGTTCTACGAGAAGGCAAGGAGCGGCGCGTCGGGTGGAGACTTCGACAGCGGGATACAGGCCGCGATCGAGGCGCTCCTCGTCGCGCCCGACTTCCTGTTCCGCGTCGAGCAGGATCCGCGATCGGCGGCCGCGGGCCAGCCGCACCGCATCAGCGACGTCGAGCTCGCATCGCGGCTCTCCTTTTTCCTGTGGAGCAGCATTCCCGACGACGAGCTGCTCGGTCTGGCGGAGCGCGGCGGCCTGTCCGATCCGTCCGCGCTGCAGCGGCAGGTCCACCGTATGCTCGACGA
>Ga0114129_10002568_pt1 | contig 25225 bp, 21 predicted proteins | sample RhiMetdeltSRZDD1_FD_80071 | JGI IMG/M metagenome (GOLD analysis project Ga0114129, IMG submission 80071) | Populus rhizosphere microbial communities from Tennessee, USA - Rhizosphere MetaG P. deltoides SRZDD1 (version 2) (version 2) | ecosystem: Host-associated > Plants > Roots > Rhizosphere >...
GAAGGATCAGTCCTACATGCTCCACATGCTCGGCCAGCGCGCGCTCGCCCGGTCGTTGTTCCCGGTCGGCGAGCTCACCAAGGCGGAGACGCGCGCGCTGGCCGTGCGGTTCGGCCTGCCCGTAGCCGGCAAACGGGATTCGCAGGAGCTGTGCTTCGCGCCGGCCGGCGACGCGGCGGCGTACGCGCGGGCGAACCTGCCCCACCTCGCGCGACCCGGCGAGGTCGTGGATCCCGAGGGCAACGTGCTCGGCCGGCACCAGGGCGCGTTCGCCTTCACCGTCGGCCAGCGCCGAGGGACCGGCGTCGCCGTCGGCGAGCGACGCTATGTGGTCGACGTCGAGCCGGCCGCGAACCGCGTCGTCGTGGGGCCGGCCGAGCTCCTCGGACGCTCGGGCCTGGTCGCCGATCGATGCTCGTGGATCGCCGGCGGACCGCCCGGCGACGGACCCTTCGAGGCCGAGGTCCGGATCCGCTACCGGGGCGACGACGTCCCGTGCGTCGTCGAGCCGCTCCGTCGCGATCGCGTTCGGGTCGAGTTCCGTTCCCCGCAACGCGCCGTGGCGCCCGGGCAGAGCGCGGTCCTGTTCCGCGGCGACGAGGTGCTCGGGGGCGGGAGGATCGTCGAGACGTTCCGCTGACGAGGACGCGCTCCGGGCGCGTCTGAGCGCTCGACTATCATCGATCGCGCCGCACGCCCACGTCGAAAGGGACCGGTGAGGCTCCTCCGTCGCAGATCCAAAGGCTTCGAGATCCAGGTCCAGGATCTGGTGCTCCGGATCAGCGCGAACGACGACTTCGCCGAGGAGTCACGCGCCGCGGCGTTGTCGTTCTGGGAGCAGCTGCAGTCCTATGCGCTCCAGCACCCCGAGTTCCGGTCGAGCAAGCGGCCGATCCCGACGCCGGAGACGGCCCCGACGATCGTGCAGGAGATGGTGGCATCGGCGGCGGCCGCCGGCGTCGGGCCGATGTTCACGTTCCGGGGCGCGGTGGTCGATCAGGTCGGGCGATTCCTGATGCGTTCGCTCCACGATGTGACCGTCGCCTGTGACGGCGACTACTTCATCAAGGCGCGCAAGCGCGTGAAGCTCGCGGTGAAGCGGCACGGCGGTGATCCGCTCACGGTCGCGCTCGATCCCGATCCCGACGGCGTCGGCGTGTCGACGACGTTGGGGCGCGGCCGCGGCGGCGGCGGCCCAGACGGGCTCGCGGTGATCGCCGACTCCTGCATGGCCGCCGACGCCGCGGCCGCGGGGGTGCAGGCGCTGCTCCCGAAGGAGTACGGCTTCGCGCAGGCGGTGCGCTACCTGCGCGGCGTCCCCGGCGTGCGCGGCGGCGTCTTCGTGGTCGGGGAGCGGATCGGACTGGCCGGCAGGGTGGAGATCGCCGGGTGACGCCGGCTCGCCAGGCCAAGCAGGAGGAGCGGGAGCTCGCCGGGTCCCAGCTCCGGGTGGAGGAGCTCCGCGAGCTGATCAACCACCACCTGTATCGCTACCACGTGCTCGACGACCCGGAGGTCTCCGACGCCGAATACGACGAGCTGGTCGAGGAGCTGAAGGGGCTCGAGGAGCGCTACCCGGAGCTCCTCACCCCGGACTCGCCGACCCAGCGGGTCGGCGCCGCCCCCGCCGGTCTCTTCACGCCGATCCAGCATCGCGCGCCGATGCTCTCCCTCGACAACGTCTTCTCCGAGGACGAGCTGCTCGGCTGGGACGCCCGTGTCGAACGGGGGCTCGAGGGCGCCACCCCGAGCTTCGTGTCGGAGCTCAAGATCGACGGCGTCGCCGTGGCCCTCACCTACGAGGACGGCGTCCTGACGCAGGCCGCGACGCGTGGCGACGGCCGCGTCGGCGAGGACATCACCGCGAACGTGCGCACGATCCGATCGATCCCGCGCCGGCTCGGCGTGAAGGACCCGCCCGCCGTGATCGAGGTCCGGGGCGAGGTGTACCTCTCGGTCCAGGGCTTCGGGGAGCTGAACCGGCAGCTCACGGAGGACGGGAAGCGCCCGGTCGCGAACCCGCGGAACGGCGCGGCAGGCTCGCTGCGACAGAAGGATCCGAAGGTGACCGCTTCGCGGCCGCTGAGCCTGTGGGTCCACTCGTTCGGCGCGGCGGAGGGGGTCACGTTCGCCTCGCACTCGGAGTTCCTGGCGTGGGCCGGGAAGGCGGGGCTGCCGGTACCGGAGACGACCGAACGGCACGAGAAGCCCGGCGAGCTGGTGGCGTTCCTCCGGCGCTGGGAGAGGAACCGCCACTCGCTCGATTACGAGATCGACGGCGCCGTGATCAAGGTCGACGACGTGCGGCTCCAGCGCCGGCTCGGCGCGACGAGCCACGCGCCGAGGTGGGCGATCGCGTACAAGTTCCCGCCGGAGGAACGCACGACCCTGCTCCGGCAGATCGACGTGCACACGGGAAGGACCGGGAAGATCACGCCGTTCGCCGTGCTCGAGCCGGTGATCGTCGGCGGGGTCACGATCACGTACGCGACCCTCCACAACGAGGACGAGGTCCGCCGGAAGGACGTCCGGCCGGGGGACACCGTGATCGTGCGACGCGCCGGCGACGTGATCCCCGAGATCGTCGGTCCCGTCGGGACGAAGCGGTCGAAGAGCAGCCGCCCGTGGCGGATGCCGAAGAAGTGCCCCTCCTGCGGGACGCCGCTCGTCCGTCCGGAGGGCGAGGCCGACTGGCGTTGCCCGAACAAGGCCGGGTGCCCCGACCAGTCGGTGGAGTGGCTGTTCCATTTCGCCGGGCGCGGGGCGATGGACATCGAGGGGCTCGGCTACCGGACGATCCTCGCGCTCCTGGAGAAGGGCTTCATCCAGGATCCGGCCGATATCTATGCGCTCACCGGGGAGCAGCTGGGCGATCTGGAAGGCTTCGCTGAGAAGTCGATCGACAACCGGTTGCGCGCGATCGAGGCTTCCAAGGACCGGCCGATCTGGCGGCTGCTGGTGGGGCTGAACATCCGGCACGTGGGCTCGCACGTCGCCGACGTGCTGGCGGGCGCGTTCCGATCGATCGATCGGATCGCGGCCGCCTCGGAGGACGAGATCGACGCGGTCCCGGAGATCGGTCCCGAGATCGCCGCGAGCGTGCGGGCCTGGTTCGACGAGGAGGAGAACCTCGCGCTGATCGAGAAGTTCCGGGCGGCCGGCGTGCGCCTCGAGGACGAGGCGCGCGCCGACGAGGGCCCCAAGCCGCTCGAGGGGACGACGATCGTCCTCACGGGCGGCCTCGACACGCTGTCGCGCGACGAGGCAACCGTCCTCGCGCAACGCGCCGGCGCCCGCGTCTCGTCCAGCGTCTCCCGCAAGACGGACTTCGTCGTCGCGGGTGAGAATCCGGGCTCGAAGCACGACCAGGCCGTCAAGCTCGGCGTCGAGATCGTGGACGAACGGGAGTTCCTCCGACGGGTCGGACGGTCGTGACGGCGCGACGCGGAAAGGGGACGCATGACGGCGACGGTGATCGACGGCAACAAGCTCGCCGACGAGCTCTCGGAGCAGGTCCACGAGCAGCTGCGCCAGCTGAAGATCTCCGGCGCTCGACCCGGCCTGGCCACGGTGGTGGTCGGTGACGATCCCGCCGCCGGCGCCTACGAGCGCCACGTCAAGCGGCTCGCCGAGCGTCTCGAGTGCGACTACGCGAACGAGCACCTGTCCGACGACGCCGAGGTGGCCGACGTCCTCGCGGTCGTCGGCAAGCTGAACGCCGATCCGCGGATCACCGGCATCCTGATCCTCCGGCCGCTGCCGCCGAAGATCTCGGAGCCGCTGATCTACCGGGCGCTCGACCCGTACAAGGACGTCGAGGCGGTGCATCCGGAGAACGCCGGGCTCCTGGCGCAGGGGCGGCCTCGGTTCGTCCCCTCGACGCCGGCCTCGTGCTTCTACCTCCTCGATGCGTACCTGCGGTCGACCGGGCGCGATCCCGTCGCGTTCTTCCCGGGCACGTCGCTGGTCGTGGTAGGCCGCTCGGACTCGGTCGGCAAGCCGGCCGCGTCGCTCGGGCTCCAGCGGCACGCGACCGTGACGACGTGCCATTCGCGAACGAAGGACCTCGGCTCCTACACGCGCCAGGCCGACGTCCTGATCGTGGCGGCGGGCAGGGCCGGGTTGGTCACCGGCGACATGGTCCGCGAAGGCGTGATCGCGATCGACGTGGGGATCGATCCGGTGGAGGATCCCGAGACCGGCAAGACGAAGTTCGTCGGCGACATCGACTTCGACTCGGTGGCCGCGAAGGCAGAGGCGATCACCCCCGTTCCCGGCGGCGTGGGCCCGATCACGGACGTGTGGTTGATCGGCAACGCCGTGAGCGCAGCGGCCGCGGCGCTCCGGGTCGAGCCGCGGTTCGGCGTCTCGTTGTGACACGCTGAACGACCGACGAGCGCCCCCGGTCCACGGAACCTTGGCCCCTAGACCCGTGGCCCGTGAGCGCCCCTCGAGCGTTCCGATCGTCCCGGAGCCTCGGACTCGCGGTGCTGACGTTCATGGGTCTCAACGCCGTGATCGCCGTCGTCGAGGCCGGCCTCCGCCTCGGCGGCGTGGATCGCGGCCGGCGTGGGGGAGCGGGTCGGCGCGAGGATGCTCAGCGACGCGCGGACCGTCGAGCCGATCCTCGCCGCGAACCTCTGGCTGACGATCGCGGAGGTCGTGGTGCTCGCGGCGGCGCTGCTGGCGATCGCCCTCGTCCGCTCCGTGATCGAACGGCAGGAGACCCTCGAGCCGGGTCCCGTGCCCGGCATCGGCGTCCCGCCCCGTCCGGACCGGCCCGAGCTGGGCGGCTGACGCGGTTCCCTAGACTGCGCGCGTGGCCGTCGACATCGACATCGAGCACGTCGCGCGATTGGCGCGCCTGGCGCTCACCGACGAGGAGAAGGAGCGCCTGCGCGAGCAGCTCGGCCTGATCATCGAGTACGCGGCGAAGGTCGGCGAGGTGGCCGCCGAGGACGTCCCGCCGACCGCCTACGCGATCCCTCGGGCGAACGTCTACCGCGAGGACGTACCGGAGCCGAGCCTGCCGCAGGCCGAGGCGCTGGCCAACGCGCCGGATCAGCAGGACGGCCGGTTCAAGGTTCCCCGGATCGTGGAGATCGAGCCGTGACCGACGACCTCTGCGACCTCACCGGGTCGGAGCTCGCGATGAAGCTCGACGCGGGCGAGATCGCCGCGACCGAGCTGGTGGAGTCGTCGCTCGCGCGGATCGAGGCGGTCGACGACACGGTCCGCGCGTTCCTGACTCGGACCCCTGAGGTCGCGCAGGAGCGAGCCGCCGAGCTGGACGCGCACCGGGACACCGGGGCACCGCAGCATGCGGTGGCCGGGATCCCGCTGGCGCTGAAGGACGTGCTCTCGACGATGGGGATCCGCACCACGTGCGGATCCCTGATCCTCGAGTCGTACCTCCCGCCGTACGACTGCACGGCCTGGGCTCGGCTCTCGGGACACGGCAGCGTCCTCGCTGGCAAGACCAACTGTGACGAGTTCGCGATGGGGTCGTCGAACGAGAACTCGGCGTTCGGTCCGGTCCGCAACCCTTGGGACCTCGAGCGGGTTCCCGGCGGCTCCAGTGGCGGCAGCGCCGCCGCGGTGGCCGCCGGGGAGGTCGTCTGGGCGCTCGGGACCGACACGGGCGGGTCGGTCCGGCAGCCGGCGTCGCTCTGCGGCGTGGTGGGCCTCAAGCCGACCTACGGGCTCGTGTCCCGCTACGGACTGATCGCGTTCGCGTCCTCGCTGGACACGGTGGGGACGTTCACGCGGAGCGTCCGGGACGCTGCCGTCCTGCTCGGCGCGATCGCGGGGAAGGATCCCCGCGACGCGACGAGCCTGGACGCGCCGGTCCCCGACTACCTCGACGGCATCGACGCCGGCGTCGACCGCCTCCGCATCGGGGTCGTCGCCGAAGCGCTGGGGGAGGGTGTCGAGCCGGGCGTTCGGGACGCCGTGCGGGCGTCGATCGACCGGCTCGCCGGGATCGGCGCGCACGTCGACGACGTCTCGCTCCCGCACGCCGGCCACACGCTCCCGGCGTACTACCTGATCGCCCCGTCCGAGGCGTCGTCGAACCTGGCCCGGTACGACGGCGTCCGCTACGGCTTCCGCGCCGCGGGCGGCGCCGACTCGGTCGAGATGATGTCGCTCACGCGCGGGCAGGGGTTCGGCCCCGAGGTCAAGCGCCGGATCATGCTCGGCACGTACGCGCTCTCGGCCGGCTACTACGAGGCGTACTACGGCCAGGCGCAGAAGGTCCGGACGCTGATCATCCGGGACTACGAACAGGCCTTCGAACGGTTCGACGTGCTGGTCTCGCCGACCTCGCCGACGACGGCGTTCCGGATCGGCGAGCGGGCGGACGACCCGCTCGCGATGTACCTCTCGGACATCTTCACGATCCCGGCGAACCTGGCCGGCGTTCCGGCGATCACCGTGCCGTGCGGCTTCGACCAGGCGGGACTGCCGGTCGGGCTTCAGTTCACGGCGCCGGTCCTCGGCGAGCAGGTGCTGTTCCGGGCGGCGGCCGCCCTAGAGCGGGACCTCGGCCTCGTCCTCCGCCCGCCGATCCTCGCCGGCGTCTGAGGCACCGCTCTCCCGCGTCACGCCTCCGGCCGAGACCGTGAGCGCCACGGCGGTCAGGATCACCGCGCCCGCGACGAGCGATCGCCCGCGGAGCGGCTCATCGACGAGGAGGTGCCCGAGGTACACGGCGAGCATCGGCGTCACCCACGCGTAGGTCGCCACCAACGACGTCCGGGCGTTCCGCAGCAGCCAGAGGTACGCGGAGAACGCGATCCACGATCCGAAGACGACCAGGTAGCCGAACGCGAGGAGCGACGAAGACGAGAACCGGTGGGGATGTACCAGCGCGAGCTCGCCGCGCGCGAGCCCCCAGACGATCGAGATCGAGCCGCCGGCCATCATCACCATCGCGTTGCCGACGAACGGGCGATGGGGGAGGCGGGCGCCGCGCGCGGCGAGCGAGCCGCCGGCCCAGCTCATCGAGGCCCCCACGGCGAGGAGGAGTCCGGAGATCGGGATCCCGCCGACGCGGGCGTCGTCCACCAGGAGGGCGGCGCCGGCGAACCCCAGCAAGAGTCCGACCGCGACCCTGGCGCGCAGCGGCTGCCCGCCGACGAACCGGTCCCACAGTGCGATCCACAGCGGCACGAGCGCGAAGATCAGCGCGACCGTCCCCGACGGGACGGTCCGCTCGGCCAGCACGACCGATCCGTTCCCCCCGGCGATCAGGAGCGCCCCGACCGTGAACGCCGCGAGCCACTGCGTCCGCCCGACCGGGTCGGCCGCGGTGTCGCCCCGCCCGACGGTGACCGCAAGCAGGACCGAGCCCGCGATCACGAACCTGGTCCCAGCGGCGAGGAGCGGGGGGAGGGTCTCGTTCGTGATCCGGATGCCCAGGTAGGTCGTGCTCCAGATCACGTAGACCGTGCCGAGCGCAAGCCAGATCAGCCAGGTCGGAGGTCGATGGGCGAGGCGCTCGGACATCGCGACAGGATAGGGGCGGCCCGCGACGGTTCCGACGGAACCGTGGGCTAGGCTGGCCGCGATGGCCGGCTGGGAGACCGTGATCGGGCTCGAGTGCCACGTGGAGCTGAGCACCGAGACCAAGATGTTCTGCTCGTGCCGCAACGGCTTCGGCGCCGAGCCGAACACCCTGACGTGTCCGGTCTGCCTGGGGCTCCCCGGATCCCTGCCGGTCCCGAACCACGAGGCGATCGCGCGGATCGTGAAGATCGGGCTGGCGCTCGGGTCGGAGATCGCGCCGCGCTCCGTGTTCCACCGGAAGAACTACTTCTATCCGGACATGCCGAAGAACTACCAGATCAGCCAGTACGACCTTCCGGTCTGCGTCGGGGGGCACCTCGACGTCGAGATGCTCGACGGGTCGACGACGACCGTCGGGATCACCCGCGTCCACATGGAGGAGGACACGGGCAAGACGTCCCACGGCAGCACGTCCGGCAGGATCCACGAGGCCGACTTCGCGCTCGTGGACTACAACCGTGCCGGCGTTCCGCTGGTCGAGTGCGTGTCCGAGCCGGACATGCGGTCGCCGTCCGAGGCGGCCGCCTACCTGCGCGAGCTCCGGGCGTTGCTCGAGGAGCTCGACGTCTCGGACGTCCGGATGGAGGAGGGGTCGCTGCGGTGCGACGCGAACATCTCGGTCCGGCCGGCGGGCTCGACCGAGCTGGGCACCAAGGTCGAGATCAAGAACATGAACTCGGTGCGGTCGCTGGAGCGGGCGCTCACGTTCGAGATCGACCGGCAGGTCGGCGCGCTCGAGGCCGGTGAGACCCTGATCCAGGAGACCCGACACTGGGACGAAGACTCCGGCACGACGAAGTCGCTGCGATCCAAGGAGGAGGCGTTCGACTACCGGTACTTCCCGGAGCCCGACATCCCGGCGCTGGAGCCCGAACGGTCGTGGGTCGACGGGATCGGCCGGGCGGTCCCCGAGCTCCCTGCGGCCCGCCGCGAGCGGTTCCGCCTCGAGCACGGGGACGTCCCGGACGAGCAGGTCAGGACGCTCACCGCGTCGAAGGCGTTCACGGAGCTGTTCGAGGAGGTGTACCGACGCCTCGACGGTGTCGCGGCGAAGAGGGTCGCCAACTGGCTCACGCAATCCGTCGCCGCTCACCTGAACGAGACCGGCAGGTCGGTCGAGGAGGTCGGGGGCAGCCTCGACGCGATCGTGCGGGTGATCGAGCTGACCGAGGACGGAACGGTGTCGGTGACCGCGGGCAAGGAGGTCCTCGAGGAGACGCTTCGGGACGGCTCGCCGCCGGACGACATCGTCGAGCGTCGCGGGCTGCGACAGGTGTCGGACGAGGGTGAGCTCGGAGGGGTGGTCGACGCCGTGCTCGCGGAGAACCCGGAGGTCGTGGAGAAGTTCCGGGCCGGCAACGAGGGCGTGATCGGGTTCCTGGTCGGTCGGGTGATGAAGGCCTCCGGCGGCTCGGCCAACCCGAAGCTCGCGCAGCAGCTGCTGCGGGAGCGCCTCGGGTAGCGCCGAACGTGCGCGCAGATCCGCGCAGGAACCGGGTCCCGCTGTGGCAACTCGGGCTCTACCTGGTCGTCTCCGGCGCCTCCGCGATCACCCAGCCGATCCGGGCGATGTGGCGCTCGGGGAATGCCCTCGATCGCTACGCGCTCTGTCACCTGACCAGTGCGGCCGGCGACACGTTGCTGGCGATCTCGCTGGCCGATTCCGTCTTCTTCTCGCTCCCGGTCGGCCAGGCGAAGTGGCGGGTCGTCGCCTATCTGGGGCTCACGATGCTGCCGTTGGCGGTGGCCGGTCCCCTCCTCGTCGTGCCGCTCGACCGGGCCGGCCCCCGTCGGGTCATCTCGTTCCTCGCGGCGGCGGTGCGCGCCGGGATCGCGTTCTTCGTCGCGGGCCGGCTCGACACGGTCGCGTTGTACCCGGCGGCGTTGATGATCCTCGTTGCCGCGCGGGTCCACGGGATCACCAAGAACGGGCTGACGATCGCGTATGCCGAGCCCGGCGAGGGCTTGATGCGTTCGAACGCGAGGCTCGGGCGGGTCGCGGTCGCCGGGGCCATCGTGGCCGCGCCCCTCGGCGCCGTGGCGGCGAAGTTCTGGGGTCCAGCCGGCGCCATGGTCCTCGCCGGCATCGTCTATTCGATCTGCGCGATCGTGACCCTCCGGCTCCCGCATCCACGGGTCCGCGCCGAGCCGAAGCCGATCGGACCGCGCGGCCGGGTTCCGGCGCTCACCGGACCGGCGATCGGCGCCGCAGGGATGCGCGGCGCCACAGGGTTCCTCCTGTTCCTCTCCGCCTTCGCGCTGCGCAGGGAGGGCTTCCCGGCGACGTGGTTCGGCATCCTTGCGATCTCCGCCGCTGCCGGCGGCTTCCTCGCGGACCTGTTCGCGCCGCGCCTGCCGGAGACCCTCCGAGAGGAGTTCATCGTGGTGGGGTGCACCGTGGCTGCAGGCCTCGCCGCGTTCCTGGCCTCGCAGGCGCTCTCCCTCCCGGTGCTCGCGTTCTTCGGGCTCACCGCCGGCGCCGCCACGGAGCTCGGCCGACTCGCCTTCCAGAGCCTGATGCAGCAGCACGCGCCGGAGGGCGCGCTCGGGCGCGTGTTCGTCCGGTACGAGGTCGTCTTCCAGCTGTCGTGGGTGGCCGGGGCCGTCGGCCCGGCGATCCTGACGATCGACTTCGCCGACGGGGTGCTGATCATGGCCGGCTTCTACCTCGCCCTCGCCGGGATCTGGGCCTTTCGATTCTTCCGGGGCGGCCGGGAGCCGGTCGGGACCGCGGTCGACGTGCCGTAGGCTGGAGCACTCCCGAGGGGAAGAGGAGGAGGCGGTATGGCGGACTTCGTCACGGTCGGAGAGGCGAGCGAGGTGCCCGAGGGCGAGGTGAAGGCCTTCGATGTGAACGGCGCCGAGGTCGCGGTGGCGCGGGTGGACGGAGCGCTCTTCGGGTTCAGCGATATCTGCACCCATCGACACTGCAACCTGGCCAACGGCGGCGAGCTCGACGACCACACGATCGAGTGCGAATGCCACGGCAGCGTGTTCGACATCCGGACCGGCGAGGTCGTGAACCCCCCCGCCGAAGACCCCCTCGAGACGTTCCAGGTGCAGGAGGTCGACGGGCAGATCCAGATCGGTGTCTGAGGGGGAGACCCCTCGCTCGATCGTCATCGTCGGCGCCAGCCTCGCGGGCGCGACCGCCGCGGGCGTCCTGCGGAACGAGGGCTACGACGGCTCGCTCACGCTGATCGGTGCCGAGCCCGATCCTCCGTACGAGCGACCGCCGCTCTCGAAGGAGTTCCTCCGCGGCGAGATCGCGTTCGAGGACACGCTGGTCCGGCCGGCCACGTGGTACGAGGAGCACGGGATCGACGCCCGGTTCGGGACGCTGGCGACGCAGCTCGACGCGCGCGATCGCGAGCTCGTGATCGCGGGCGGCGAGCGGATCCCGTACGACGCACTGCTGGTCGCGACCGGCGGGCGGAACCGGAGCTTCGAGGTCGACGGGGTCGAGCTCCCCGGGGTCCTCGACCTGCGGACCCACCGGGACGCGCTCCGGATCCGCGAGGCGGCCGCCGACGGAGCCCGGATCGTCTGCGTCGGGATGGGGTACATCGGGGCCGAGGTGGCGGCCTCGCTCCGCTCCACCGGCCACGACGTCACGGTCGTCGAGATCTTCGAGACCACCCTGTACCGGATCCTCGGAGCCGAGATCGGGCGGGTCGTCGAAGGGATCCATCGGGACCACGGCGTCCAGATGCACTTCAACGACTCGGTCGAGCGGTTCGAGGGCGACGGGAGGCTCGAGCGGGTGATCACCAGCAGCGGGAAGCGGATCGACGCCGACGTCGCGGTGGTCGGCGTGGGTACCGAACCGGTGGTCGAAGTGATGGCCGGCACCGGGTTGGACGAAGGGGGCGGGATCCCCGTCGACGCCACGCTCCGCACCGCCGTGCCGGGCGTCGTCGCCGCAGGCGACGTCGCCCGGCACGACCACCCGGTGTTCGGGCCGACGCGGGTCGAGCATTACGACAACGCGATCAAGATGGGCGAGCACGCCGCCCGGGTGCTGCTCGGCTCCCAGGACGCGTTCGACGATCCCCACTGGTTCTGGTCGGACCAGTACGACTCGAAGATCGAGACGGCCGGGTTCGCGCCGACCTGGAACCGGATGGTCGTCCGCGGGTCGCTGGAGGAGCGCTCGTTCTGCGCGTTCCTGTTGGATGATGGAGGGGTGCTGCGATCCACGGTGTCCCTGGACTGGAAGCGCGACGTGCGACGCTCGTTCGAGCTGATCAGGCGGCGGGTCGCGCCGGACCCGGCGGCGCTCGCGGACCCGGAGGTCGACCTCCGGAAGCTCCTGCCCGAGGAAGGGGAGTAGGTGTTCGGCTCGCCGGTCGTCACGCATCCGGTCTGCGACCTGGATCTGCACCAGCGGATCCGGGAGGCCAGGAGGGACTCGATCGCCCGGTCGGTCCGCGGGCGTCGCCGGCGCTTCGGCCGGCGCCGCCCGATCGAGGTCGATGCCGACGTCTTCGCCCACGAGGGCGAAGACGTCGCCCACGCCTTCCGGTTCTGACGGTCAGTCCGTCGTGAGGTGGGGGGCAACCTCCTGCGGTGTCCCCTCCTCGACCACGACGCCGTCCCGGAACAGCACCACGCGGTTCGCGTAGCGGAGCGCCTCGGGGTTGTGCGTCGCCGCGAGCACCGCGCCGCCGCGCCGGATCACGTCCCACAGCGCCTCGAGGATCAGGTCGGCGTTCTCCGTGTCGACCTCCGCGATCGGCTCGTCGGCCAGGACGACCTCCGGCTCGGCGATCAGCGCACGCGCCACGGCGACCCGCTGCTGCTGTCCGGCCGAGAGCTCGAACGTCCGGTTGTGCATCCGGGTTTCGAGTCCCAGACGCTTCAGCCACCCCTCGGCCCGCTCCCGCGCTTCATCGAGGTTCGTCCCGTTCACCCGGAGCGGGAGCTCCACGTTCTCCACGGCGGAAAGCGCCGGGAGCAGGCCGAAGCTCTGGAACACCACGCCGACCCCTTCCCGCCGCAGCGCCCGACGCTCGTCGGCGGAGAGCTCCCGGATCGGGCGACCCTTCCACCGAACCTCGCCCTCGTCCGGGGCATCCAACCCGGCGAGCACGCCGAGGAACGTGGTCTTCCCGGAGCCGCTCGGACCCATCAGTGCCACGAAGTCCTTCGGGCGCACGGTGATGGAGGCACCCCGCACCGCGACGACCCCGTTCGTGCCGGGGTACCGGCGCACGACGTCTGAGCCCTCGACGAGCACGTCGGGCTCAGGCATGGCCGGTCTCGCTGCGCCGTCGGATCCGGATCTCGTCCTGGAAGATCTCCGCTTCGAGGTCGACCCCGCCGAGCGCGGCGACGGCGTCGTCGGGCAGCCGGACCCGTCCGTCGTCGGCGATCGGATCCACCGGGACGCCCTCGTGGATCACGCGCCCGTCGCGGACCCGGATCCGCCGATGCGCCCGGCGGGCCGCGACGAGGTCGTGGGTGACCATCACGATCGTCACGTGGAACTCGTGGTTCACGGCGTGGAACGCGTCGAGGACCTTCGACGCGGACTCGGAGTCGAGCTCGGCGGTGGGCTCGTCGGCGAGCAGCAGCGTCGGCGTGTTCGAGAGCGCCGCCGCGATCGCGACGCGCTGTTGCTCGCCGCCGGAGAGCATCCCCGGCGTGTGCGAAGCCCGATCGGCCAGGCCCACGAGGTCGAGGAGGCCGTCGACGTCGTGGTGCTTCGCCACGCGCGCCTTCCGGACGGTGCCGGGGAGGCGGATGTTGTCGCGGACCGAGAGGTAGGGGACGAGGTTCCTCGCGGTGCCCTGCCACACGAACCCGACGCGTTCCGCCCGGTATCCGGTGAGCTCGTCGTCGGAGAGGAGCGCGAGGTCCCGTCCCTCGACCTCCACGACGCCGGCCGAGGCGCGGTCCAGGCCGCCGACCAGGTTGAGGATCGTCGACTTCCCAGCGCCGCTGGGGCCCACCACGGCGAGGAACTCCGCGGGGGCGACGTCGAGGTCGACGCCCGCCAGGGCGACGACGCCGACGTCGCCCACCCGATACACCTTGAAGGCGTGGCGCAGTCGCACCAGGGCATCGGCGCTTGCGGGCAGGTAGCGCGCCGGGCTGACGACGTTCTCGATCACTCGGCCTCGCCTCGAAGGACCCCGGTGACCGAGGCGCGGAGGAGCGATCGTGCCGACAGCGCGAGCGCCACCCCGGTTGCCACGACGATCGCGGCGATCGCGGTGCCGAGCGAGGGCCAGTCCATCAGGAACACCGGCGGCGGGTACTGGACCGAGAGGCTGGGGCCGACGTAGGGCATCATCAACCGGAGGAGCAGGTAGCCGAGCCCCAGCCCGGCGACGACCGCGAACCCCAGCAGCAGGATCTGCTCGAGCGCCAGGGTGACCACGATCTGCCGGGCGCCGGCGCCCATCGCCCGGAGTGCGGCGAACTCGTAGTCGCGGCGGCGCTGTGCGAAGTACAGCGCCGCCGCGACCCCGATCACGACGAGCGCTGCGCCGCCGGCGGCGGACACGAAGTTCATCCCCAGCGCGAGGCTCTGCGGGAGCTGCGCCAGGAAGCCCTCGATCGGCGCGGTCCTGGCGACGTCGCCCTGGACGAACCCCAGGTCGCGCAGGACGGGCACCGGGTCGCGTTCGCCGTTCGCCCAGACCTCATTCAGCACTAGGCCGGCCTCCGGCACCGCGGCCGCCCGCTCCAGGAGTGCCGGTCCCGAGACCACGACGAACGGCGCGTTCGGGATCAGCGACGGGAACTGGAACGCCCCCACGACCGGGTCGAGCTCGACGTTCTGCCCGCCCAACGACGCGGGGAACACCGGCCCGCCGGCCGATGCGACGCCCGGCGAGACGATCGCGGGCAGGGGATCCGAGCTGGGAACGACGCCCCCGATCACGTTCGAGGCGCCGGACCGCATCAGGTACCGGATCCCCTCGCTTTCCGCGCTCACCTCGCCGGAGCTCCCTCGCCAGGTGAGTGGCTGCCAATCGTCGAGCGCGATCGCCTGGCCGTCGACGTCGAGGGAGCGCAGCCGGAACGACGCCTCGAACGGCGCCTCCAGGGAGGTTCGCTGGATCGTGATCGAGAGCAATCGGGCGGCGCCGTCGATCGGGAACGAGTACGACCGAGCGCCCGGCTCGATCGGCTGCGGGGAAGCGGTATCCGCGATCCCGTCCCCATCGACCGTGGTCGTCGTGACGAGGAGGCCGCCGGCGGGTCGATCGGCCTCCATCTCGAGGTGGAGCACGCCCGCACCGGCGGGCAGCTCGACGCCGAACGGCGGTGTCCGCAGCCGCCGGAGGATCTCGGCGAGCGGCGTGGGGGAGAAGTCCTCGCGCCACCACGCCGCCCGCTCGTACGTCGCCGGATCGATCCCGATCGCGGTCGGCGGCAGCTGGAAGGTGCCCGACTCGAACTGCGGCTCCGTCCGGACGACCGGCGTCGTGAGCGGCGGCATCCTGCGGATCACCGACAGCGTGTTGGCCGGCGCCGTGACGTTCACGCGCCAGTCGGCGCCCACCTGCGCGTGCGCCGCGTCCTCGTGGTTCCGCAGGACGATCGCTCGGTATGAGGTTGTGACTGACAGCACGCCCACCGAGAGGAGGAGGAGCAGCGCGGCCGCGAACCCCGTGCCGGGCGACCGACCCACTCGCCGACCCGCGAGATACCGGGAGAGATCCCGGCTGCGCCCGATCCGACGGTCGAGCGCGCGGAACAGCAGCAGGAGCAGGCGGAGCGCGAGGAACGACGCGCCGAAAAGCAGGAGGGTCGGCGCCAGCAGGATCAGCGGATCGATGTCCCCGGACCCCGGCGCCGGCTCAGCACCCCCGCGGAGCTCGATGAACGCGAACACGCCGAGCGGGAGGACGAAGAGCTCGACCGGGATCCGGGCCAGCAGGGGTCGATCCTCGCGTGAGGCGGCGCGCCGCTCCTCGAGCACCGTTCGTGAGGTGTACGGCAAAGACAGCAACAACAGGATCAACCCACCGAAGACCGCAGCGATCAGCCCGAGCAGCTCCGCCGTCCCGTTCAGCCGGATCGGGAAAGACACGCCGGGGAGCTCCGGGCCGTTGGCGGTGCTGGCCAGGGCGGCCAGGGCCATGCCCGCAAGGAGACCGAGCGGGAAGGCGACGATCGCGGCGAACAGGGCCTGGATGCCCTGGGCGAGCAGCAGCACGCCTCGTCGGAACCCCCGGCTATGCAGGACCGCGAGCTCGAAGGCCTGCCGGGTCAGCGCGAGCGCGCCGACGCCGGCGAGGACGGCGAGGGTCACGGCGCCGATCTGGAAGACGACGAGGAGGATCGGGACGGCGAGGTCGGCCACCCGTTGCCGCACCAGGGTGAACAGCGTGTCCAGTCCGGAGATCAGCCGGATCGATCCCAGGCCTGGAACCTGTTGCAGGTCCGCGACGAGGTGGTTCACCCGATCCGGGACCGTCGCCGCCCGCTCGAACCGCACCCCGGCGAGCGCCAGGTACGCGTCCCAGGAGTACTGCGTGGTCAGCTCGAGTCGCCGGGTCGCCTCGACGATCGCGTCGAACGGAACGACGACGGGCTGGGGCCGGCGCTGGTCGGTGTCGTCGCCGCGGTTCGGGAAGGGGCTCTGGGTGCCGAACCAGAAGGGATCGTCTCGGTCGGGGGGATCGTAGGTACCCGTGAGGGTGAAGGTGAGCTCCTTCCCGGTGGGGCCGATCAGCGTCACGTCGTCACCGCGCCGGAGCCCGAGGGTCCTCGCCGCCGCGACGTGCATCAGGACCCCTCCTGCTCCGGGCGGTTCGCCATGGATCGTCAGGTGTTCCTCGATCCCCTCCCGCCCCAGGAGGGGCACCGAGATCCCGCCCGGCGTCTGCAGCCGGACCGTCGCCAATCCCTGACGCACCTCGTCGTCCAGCGGCAACGAGCCGAACCCGTCGGTGATCGCCCGGTCGGCCTGCGGCCAGTCGAACGTCTCGTCCCCGAAGACCTGGAGCCGGGCGTTCTTCACCGTCGCCGGCGAACCGGCGAGCTGCGACGCGAGGATCGACTCGCGGGCCGCTTCCGCGTAGATCGGACCCGCCACCAGCACGCCGACCGAGAAGGCCAGCGTGACCACGACGGCGAGTCCCATCAACCGTTGGGCCGCGAATCGTTTGAGGAGGAATCGGAAGGTCGCCATCCGCACCTCGGACCCCCCGCCCGGGGGGCCCGTCCGCTCGATGATACGGAGATGCGCTGCTCCCCCGTTCCTTCCGGCTTTCGCAACCTTGCCCTCGGGTGACCGCTGTTAGGCTGCGAGGCTGCGCGCGACCTCCGAGACGACCGTCCTTGAGACCGGAGTCGCCGATGGACAGGCCAGAGATCATCCTCGCCCCCGGCCCGACGCCGATCCCGCCGGAGGTGCTCCTGGCGCAGGGGAGCCCGCTCGTCTACCACCGTGGACCGGGGTTCGGCGACTTGATGCGGGAGGTGACCGGACGGCTGAAGCAGCTGTACCGGACCGAGGACGCCGACGTGCTGCTGATGACCTCGTCGGGAACCGGCGGGCTCGAATCCGCGGCGCAGAACCTGTTCTCGCCCGGCGACGAGGTCCTCGTGCCGCTCGCCGGCTTCTTCTCGGAACGGTGGAAGAGCCTGGCGACGGCCTTCGGGCTCACGGTGCGCGCCGTCGAGCACGAGTGGGGTTCGAAGGTCGACCCGGCGCGCGTCGCCGACGCGCTCGCCGAGCACCCCGCGAAAGCCGTCCTCCTGACGCACTCGGAGACCTCGACCGGGGTGATCCAGCCGGTCGAGGAGCTCGCTCGCGTGGCTCGCGACGCGGGCGCGCTCGTGGTGGTCGACGTGGTCAGCAGCCTCGGCGCGGTGCCGTTCGAGTTCGACGGGTGGGGGATCGACGCCGCCGTCGGCGGGTCGCAGAAGGCCCTCTCGGCGAGCCCGGGGATCGCGTTCGTCGCGCTCTCCGCGCGGGCCTGGGAGGCGCACGCTGCGGCCACGCTGCCGCGGTTCTACTTCGACTGGTCGATCTACCGGCGGTTCGCGGAGCTCCCGCATCCGGAGAACCCCTGGACGCCGGCGATCAGCGTGATGCAGGGATTGCGTGCGGCGCTCGAGCTGTATTTCCAGGACGGCGTGGACGCGGCGCTCCGACGTCACGAGCTGCTCTCGCGCGCGGTCAAGGAAGGGGCGAAGGCGCTCGGCCTCGACCTGTTCGGGGAGGGGCTGGACCGGAACTGGACCGTGACCGCGATCCGCGCGCCCGAAGGCATCGACGCCGACACGATCAGCGACCGGATGCGGTCGGACTTCGGGTGCGTGATCGCCCCCGGCCAGGGGCCGCTCAAGGGGAAGGTCTTCCGGATCGGACACTTCGGGTACTTCAGTGAGCTCGACATCGTGCGCGGGCTGGCCGCGCTGGAGATGACGCTCGAGCGGCTGGGGCATCCCGTGAAGCGAGGCGCCGCCGTCGCCGCGGCCGAAGGGGTCTTCCAGGAGGCTGCCGGCTCGTCGTGAGGGTTCTCGTCACCGAGAAGCTCTCGGAGGCGGGGCTCGACCTGCTCCGCCGTCACTTCCAGGTCGACGTCCGCGAGGACCTCGCCCGCGGCGACCTGGCGGCAGAGATCGAGCCCTACGACGCGTTGGTGATCCGCAGCGCCACGAGGGTGACGGCCGACGTCCTCGAGGCGGCGCCGCGACTGAAGGTCGTGGCGCGCGCCGGCATCGGCGTCGACAACGTCGACGTCGATGCCGCCACACGCCGCGGCGTGATGGTCGTGAACGCGCCGCGCTCCAACACGATCAGCGCCGCCGAGCACACGATGGCCCTGCTCCTGGCCCAGGCGCGCAACGTGGCGCCCGCCAACGCCGAGCTCCACGCCGGTCGATGGGATCGCGAGCGGTGGCAGGGGGTGGAGCTCGAGGGCAAGACGCTCGGGCTGGTGGGGCTCGGCCGCGTCGGGACGTTGGTCGCGCAGCGAGCAGGGAGCTTCGGGATGCGCGTGATCGCCTTCGATCCCTACGTCTCGGCCGAGCGCGCGAAGGAGCTCGGGGTGGACCTGATGCCGACGCTCGAGTCCCTGCTGGTCCAGTCGGACTTCGTCTCGATCCACCTCCCCGGGTCACAGGAGACCGCCGGGCTGATCGGCCAGCATCAGTTGGCCATGCTGAAGCCGGGCGCCCGCCTCGTGAACACCTCGCGCGGGGGGATCGTCGATGAGCAGGCGCTGGCCAAGGCACTCGAGGAGGGAAGGGTCGCCGGGGCCGCGCTCGACGTGTTCGCCGACGAACCGACGACCGACTCGCCGCTGTTCGGCTTCGAGCAGGTCGTGGTGACCCCGCACCTCGGTGCCTCGACCGTGGAGGCGCAGGACAAGGCCGGGACCACGGTGGCGGAGATGGTCCGGCTGGCGCTCGAGGGAGAGGTCGTCCCGCACGCCGTGAACGTGTCCACCGGGGCCGAGGTCAGCGAGGCGGTCCGTCCGTTCGTGGGGCTGGCCGAGCGGCTCGGGTCGCTCCTCGCCGGCCTCGCCGACGGCGGGATCCGTTCGTTGGTCGCCTCGTACCTGGGACGGATCGCCGAGCACGACACGCGGGTGCTCACGCTCGCGGCGCTGAAGGGGATCCTGGGGCGCACGGTGAGCGAGCCGGTGTCGTTCGTGAACGCGGCGACGCTCGCGCGCGAACGCGGCCTCACGGTGAGCGAGATGCGCTCGACGGTCTCGGAGGACTTCGTGAGCCTCGTCTCGCTGCGGGCCGACGTGGGATCCGGACCGCCGCTCGAGGTCGCCGGGACGCTGCTGGGCAAGAAGAACGCGATGCGGGTGATCAGGGTGTGGGAATTCGAGGCCGAGATCGAACCGTCCGAGCACATGATCTTCGTGATCTACGAGGATCGACCGGGGATCATCGGTCGGGTCGGCACGATCCTCGGCGAGCACGGGATCAACATCGCCACGATGGAGGTCGGCAGGAAATCCGTGGGCGGTGAGGCGCTGATGGCGTTGACGGTCGATTCGCCCGTCCCGCCGGAGGTGTTGGCGTCGATCGCCGACGCGATCGACGCCGAACGGACCCGCGCGGTCACGATGCCTCCGTGACCGAAGGTCCTTCGGCCGGAACCGATCGCGTGCTAGCCTCCTCGGGCCATGAAGCGGATCACGACGAACCCACCTCTCCTCGGGGCCCTCTGACGCGCCACCCGCGCCAGGCCCCGTAGACCGTTCGTCGACCCACCCGCAGCACCCCCCGTACCGCAAGGAGATCGCTTCATGAACCGCTCACCCAGGTCCAACGTCCGCCGCCTCGCGTTCGGTCGTCTGATCGCCAGGACCGGCGCCGCCGCGAGCTACACGGCGCTGAACTTCATCGTGTGGGAGCGCACCGGCTCGCCGGTGATGCAGGCGACGTCGCTGCTGCTGACCTTCGGCGTGACCGGCCTGATCGGACCGCTGGCCGGCGCGATCGGCGATCGGTTCGACCGACGGCGCGTGATGATCTGGTCCGAGGCCGTCGCGGCCGCGTTCCTGACGGCGATGGTCTTCGCCTCGTCGCCGGTGGTGCTGATCGGGCTCGCCTTCGGCTCGGCGGTCGCCGAGCTGCCGTTCTTCACGGCGTCGCGGGCCGCGATCCCGCCGCTCGTCGAGGACGAGGAGGACCTCGCGTGGGCCAATTCGCTGGTGACGATGGGCGTGCACGCGGGGATCGCGCTCGGGCCGGTGCTCGGGGGTCTCCTCGTGTCGTGGCTGGCGCCGGGGTCGGACCCGACCGCAGGACGGCTCCACCTGGCCGGCGCCGTGGTGTTCGGCCTGAACGCGCTCACCTTCGTCGTCTCCCTGCTGATCACGCTCACGGTGCGCGGCCGATTCCAGGAGGAACGGACCGAGCGCGATCTGACCGAGCACGGCGGGTTGCTCGCGGGCGTGGGGTTCATGGCGAGGGACCGGGTCCTCCGCCGGATGGCGATCGCGTGGCTGGTCTTCGTGCTGGGCATGGGGGTCGGGATGGTCGCGGACGCGCCGCTCGCGGACTCCTTCGGGGCCGGCGGGCTCGGGTTCGGCCTGCTGATCGCGTGCTGGGGAACGGGATCGGTCCTGGGAACCGCTGCCGGGCGATGGATGAACGCGAGGACGGAACCCGTGTTCATGGTCGTCGGCGCGGCCGGCGTGGCCCTCAGCGCGGCCGGGGTCGGGCTGTTCGGCCTGTTCCCCCTGGTCCTCGCGTCCCTGTTCGTCATGGGGACGTGCGACGGACTGTCGATCGTCGCCGAGAACGGGGTGGTGCAGCGCCGGACGCCGGACGCGGTTCGCAGCCGGACGATGGCCGCGCTCGAGGCGACGCTCTCGATCGGGCTGGCGCTCTCCTACGTCGCCGCCGGGCCCATCCTTCGGGTCGTCGCGCCCCAGACGGCCTACCTCATCGGTGGAGTCTTCGCCCTCGGAGCGACTTTCGTCCTGCTCCCGCTCCTCCGCCTCCGGACCGACGGAGGTAGGACGCAGGAGTCGATCGGAGCTCCGAGTGAGCCGACTGTCGCGGAGCGGTTGACTGTGTGATTCTTGCCCTCGTGCTGGATCTCTCGGGACGCACGTCGGTTCGCAGGGTGGCGTTCGCCCGTGGGATCTCGCTCACGGGAAGCGGCGCGGCCTTCGCCGCGCTCGCCTACATCGTCTACCGGCTCACCGGGAACTCCGCGGCATGGGTGTCGCTGACGCTCCTGCTGACCTGGGGCGTGCAGGGACTCGTCCAGCCGATCGCGACGTGGTTCGGCGATCGGTTCGATCGACGATGGGTGCTGGTCACGTCCGACCTCCTGGCCGCGGCCGGGTTCGTGGCGCTCGCCTTCGCGCGGACGCCCGGGCAGCTCGTGACGATCGCGTGCATCACCGCGGTCCTCGAGTCGCCCGTGTGGGCGGTCGCCGCGGCCTCGCTCCCGAACCTCGTCGATGAGAACCAGCTGGCCTGGGCGAACGGCCAGGTCACGATCGGGCGGAACCTCGGGAACTTCGTGGGGCCCCTGCTGGGGACGGCGATCGCGGCGGCGCTCGCACCGGGCATGCACCCCGACCCGGACCGCCTCCACGCCGCTGGCGCGTTCGTGTTCGGGATCAACACCGTCTCGTTCCTGGTCTCCGCGTGGCTGATCGCCGGGACGCCGGGGCGGTTCAACGGCGATCGTCGCGCCGGGTCGGAGCACGCCGGCGTCCGCGCGGGCTTCCGCTACGCGATGAGCGACCCGGTCGTCCGCGCGATCCTGGTCGGCTGGTCGGTGCTGATCCTGGGCGTGGGACTGATCCTCGTGGCGGAGATCCCGTACGCGGACGCGTTCGGCTGGGGAGCCTTCGGGTACGGGCTGTTGACCGCGATCTGGGGAGGCGGGGCGGCGGTGGGGGCGATCCTCTCCGGTCGCCGGCTGCGGCCCAGGGAGGAACCCCGAGCCCTGCTCGCGGCGATCGCCGTCGGCGGGGTGATCATGCTGGCGATCGGCGGGTCGCCGTGGTTCCTGCTCGCGCTCGGGCTCGTCCTGGCCGAGGGGATCTGCGAGGGGATCGCCACCGTGGCCGAGCAGGGGCAGCTGCAACGACGGACCCCGGACGAGGTACGGAGCCGGGTCGTCGGGGCGGTGGAGGCCGCCACGTTGCTGGCGACCGCGATTTCGTTCGCGGCGGGGGGCCCGATCGTGGACACGTTCGGGCCGCGCGCCGCGCACTACATCGGCGGGGTCACCACGCTGCTCGCGGCGTTGATCATGGCCCGGCCGATGCGGCACCCCGGCCTCCCGCCGCACCAGGCGGATCTGGCCTTCGAGTACCGGATCCCCGAGGCCGCCCCCACGGCCGCCGACGTCCGATAGCGTCTCTCGACCGTCCCCGCGTCGTAGGCTCCGGCGGTCCGCCACGGAGGGGATCGATGCCGGAGACGTTCACCTTCTACATCCAGCCCTGGTATCGGAAGTCGCCGTACTTCGAGGCGACGAAGCGCGCCGGGTGCCGGAGCTGGGGCCTGTACAACCACATGCTGCTCCCGACGCTCTACGACGATCCGGTGACCGAGTACTGGGCGCTGGTCAACGGCGTGACGATGTGGGACGTGGCCGTCGAACGGTGCATCGAGATCTCCGGTCCCGACGCCTTCGCGTTCACCAACCTCCTGACTTGCCGCGACCTGACGACCTGCGCGGTGGGGCAGTGCAAGTACGTGCTGATCACGTCGCGACGCGGCGGGATCGTGAACGACCCGGTCCTGCTGCGCCTCGAGGAGAACCGCATCTGGCTCGCGCTGGCCGACTCCGACGCGATGCTCTACGCGAAGGGGGTGGCCGCGTTCGCCGGCCTCGACGTCGACATCCACGAGACGGACGTGGCGCCGATGCAGGTGCAGGGGCCGAACTCGAGGGACGTGATCGCGTCGCTCTTCGGGCCGTCGGTGTCGGGGATCCGCTACTACCGTTGCATCGACGCCGAGGTCGAGGGGATCCCGGTCGTCGTCTCCAGGACCGGATGGACCGGGGAGGTCGGGTTCGAGATCTACCTGCGGGACCCGGCGCGGGGGAACGAGCTGTGGCGGCTCGTCGAGGAGGCCGGGCGCCCGTACGGGATCCGGGCGATCGCGCCGTCGGAGGCGAGGCGGATCGAGGCCGGGATCTTCAACTACGGCTCCGACATCCGCCCGGAGGACACCCCGTTCCACGTGACCGGGCTGGAGCGGCTCGTGGAGCTGGAGCAGGAGGCCGACTTCATCGGGAAGGACGCCCTCCGCCGCATCGCGGCGGAGGGCGTCGACCGCAAGCTCGTGGGGATCGACATCGGCGGTCCGCCGATGATCGATGAGGGCGCCCTGAACGAATTCTGGCCGGTCCTCGGCGCCGACGGCGCGCCGATCGGTCGGGTCACGGCGGGCGCCTGGTCGCCCAGGCTCGAGCGCAACATCGGCTACGCCTGGGTCCCGATGTCGCGCAGCGACATCGGGACCCGGCTCGACCTGGCGAGCGGAGGCGGCGAACGGACGGCGACCGTCGCCGCCTTGCCGTTCGTCGACCCGAAGAAGGAGATCCCCGCCGCGTGAGCGGCTCGGTCTCGTTCGATCGGGCCGTCGAGTACTACGACCGGACCCGCGGGCTCTCCGAGGATGCGTCGCGGGCAACCACCGCGTTGCTCGCCGAGGAGCTGCGCGGCCGCGGCCGTTGCCTGGAGATCGGTGTCGGAACCGGCCTGGTCGCCCTCCCACTGGCCCACGCCGGCGTGCCGCTCGTGGGCCTCGACCTCTCGGCGCCGATGCTGGCGCGACTGGTGGAGAAGGCCGGCGGTCGTGCTCCGTTCCCGCTGGTGATCGGGGACGCCACCGCCATCCCGTTCGTCGATCAGGCCTTCGGCGCGGCGTTGCTGCGCCACGTCCTCCACCTGATCCCGGACTGGGAGCGGGCGGTCGCCGAGCTGACCCGGGTCGTTGCGAGACCGGGGCTCGTCTTGGTGGCGACCGGCGACATCCCCGTGGCATGGCGAGAGGTGGCCTCTCGGTTCACGGAACTCGCCGGCGGGTTCCCGGTGGCCCGCGGACTCGACATCGGCCGCGAGCTGGAGCGGTTGGACGAGGCGTTCCGGTCGCTCGGCAGCGATGCTCCCCGGAACCTCCCGTCCGTCCCGGACGAGGTTCGGCAATCCCTCGCCGAGTTCCTGGATCAGATGGGTGAGGGCCTGCACTCCTGGACCTGGGAGATCGACGACGCCGAGCGCCGCCGGATCGTCGAGGAGGTCCGGGTCTGGGCCCTCGAGCGCTTCGGGACCCTCGATCCACCCGGGTCGCGCGACGTCGCGATCCAGTGGCGCGCCTACGACCTCCCGTGATCCGCGGGCCGATCCGGCTCGTCGTCCTGAGTGCCCTGATGCTCTTCGTCGAGCTGGTCCTGATCCGATGGCCGGCGGAACGGAACATCTACCTCCGGTATTTCACCAACCTCGTGCTGCTGGCGAGCTTCCTCGGCGTCGGGATCGGGTTCCTCCGGTCGCGCGCCCGACGCGACGGGTTCGCCGTCGCGCCGGTCGCGCTGGCCCTCCTCGCCACGTTCGTGGTGCTCTTCCCCGTCCAGCAGGGACGCAGCGGTGACGTCCCCGTGCTCGAGGGGCTCGCGGGGACGCAGGCGCTGCCGATCTGGCTTTCCCTCTCGTTGCTGTTCGCCGGCATCGCGGTGGTGATGGCGCTGATCGCCGAGGGATTGGCCCGGACGTTCGCCGGGTTCGACGCGCTCCGCGCGTACCGCCTGGACATCCTCGGGAGCCTGGGCGGGATCGTGGTCTTCTCGCTGCTCGCGTTCGTCGGCGCCCGACCGATCGTCTGGGCGCTGGTCGCGTGTGTCGGGTTCGCCCTCGTATCCGACCGGCCGTGGCGGCTGTACCAGCCGGCGGCGCTGGCGGTGTTCGCCGTCGCGCTGGGGATCACCTCCCTATCACCGCACGACGCCTGGTCCCCCTACTACCGGGTCACCACGCTCCCGATGCCGGACGGTCGGATCGTCCTCCGCGTGAACGGGCTCGCGCATCAGTCGATGTACCCGCTCCGCGTGTTGCGGCGGCAACAGCCCTTCTACGACTTCGCGTACCGGCACGTGCCTCTCGGGCCCCTCGATCGCGTGCTGGTGATCGGTGCGGGGAGCGGGAACGACGTCGCCGTCGCGCTGGACCACGGCGCTCACCGGGTC
>Ga0114129_10002571_pt1 | contig 25219 bp, 21 predicted proteins | sample RhiMetdeltSRZDD1_FD_80071 | JGI IMG/M metagenome (GOLD analysis project Ga0114129, IMG submission 80071) | Populus rhizosphere microbial communities from Tennessee, USA - Rhizosphere MetaG P. deltoides SRZDD1 (version 2) (version 2) | ecosystem: Host-associated > Plants > Roots > Rhizosphere >...
CGGGGAGGGTGAGGTCGAGGCGATCGCCGAGGGCGAGGGCGTCTACCGTGCGGAGATCTGGCTGCCCGGCCGCCCGATGCCGTGGGTGATCACGAACCCGATCTACGTCTTCGACGCGGCGACGCGCGAGGCGCGGCGGCAGCGAGCCGCGTGGCCCGGGCCGCCTGCGCCGCCGCGCGAGAGCGCACCGCTGGTCTTCGCGGCCAAGCCGCCATTTTCCGCAGAGCACGATGAAGGTTCGACGATGGAGCAGTCGGTCGTCGAGCCGAGAACCGGCCCCGGCGACGCCGATGTCTACAGACTCGGGTTTCGTCTGGCCCCGCCGGGGCCGGAGCGACGCTTCACCTGGTGCGCGCTCGTGAACCGCGAAGCCCGGAATCTCTCCGCATGGAAGGGACTGCGCTTCCGGCTGCGCGCCGACGGTGAGTACCGGCTCTGGGTGGAGCTCCGCGACCCGAACCCGGCTTCGGCAGACGAGGGCCTCGAGTGGTGGATGGCGTCGGCACGTAGCTCGACCGAGTGGAGCGAAGTGCAGCTGCCGTTCGGCCGCTTCCGCACCCTCAACCCCAGGAGCGACGGCCGGCTCGATCCCGACAGGATCCAGGCGGTCGTGTTCATGCTGGATCACGCGAGCGTGAAGCCGGGAACGCGGGGAACGATCCGGTTCAGCGACGTCGGCGTCTACCGCTGAGCAGCTCCGCCGCCTGCCGCCGCAAGGACTCCCGCTCCGCCGCGTCGTCGGTCAGGCGGGCGGCCCGCAGGCAGGCGGCGGCCGCCTGGCGCTTGCTTGCCTCGCTCGCGGCTTCGGCCTGCCGGTTCTCGTCCGGCACCGACTCCCAGAGCCGGTATCGTGGTGTTTCGACACGCGGTCCATTTCGCCTCCCACGCCCATCCATCAAGACCGAGTACGTTGGATCGGGGTGGATGGTGCTGCGCTGCGAACATCGTGCCGGGGCGACTCTGACGACTTTTCACAGATAAGGCGGTCGTGCGTCGCGGTGTCATCCCCCGGGTTTGGTCCCGTCACGAGTTCCTTCGAGCTGAGCTGTGCCTCCAGCTTACCGGCCGGAGGCAGCTGTGTTTCGGGCAGCGCGAATGAGCCCGATCCCGAGCGAGAGAACCGCCAAGCCGAGAGAGCCTGCGCCGGCGTAGGCCAGGTAGATCAGTCCGTTCGCCTCGGTCGCATCGGGGGACGCCACCGCGAGGAAGAAGGATGCCGGAATCAGGATGGCAGCGATGGGCGCTCCGAGGCGCGCCATCCATTTCCACCCCGGGGACAGCAGGGCCTCGTCGACGTAGCGGAGCATCACCAGCGAAAGGATCAGGTAGACGCCCGCGTGGGCGTGGCCGGCCCGCCAGAGGTCCTGGCGGAGGGGATTGTCGAAGTAGCCAGGTGTGCGCCCGATCAGCTGATGAAGCAGTGTGACACCGCCGAGCATCACCGTTGGCACGAGCACCAGGATCACACCAGCCAGCATCCGCGATTCGCGTGACATGACTGCCTCCTTCCCAGGTCCTTCAGCCGTTGACCAGGGCCAGGATGTTGCCGTCGGGGTCCTTGAACCACGCTGCCTGGACCTCTCCCATGAGATGCACGTCGCCGTCTCTTTTCGCGCCGGGGAAGTCGTAATGCTCAAAGCGGACTCCCTTGGCCTTGAGCGTTCCGGCCAGGCCCTTCACGTCGTCGCCCGCCATCCACGTCGCCGCGGTGGCCTTGTTGGTCCCAGCGAACTGGGACACATACACGAGGACTTTGGACTTGCCGCTCGTGTAGGTGATGACGCCCGCTTCCTTTCCCGGGTCCGGCTTGAGGCCCAGCTTGTCCTCGTAGAACTGCCGGGCAACTTGTAGATCTTTGACGGCGAGCGTAGCGACGATGTCCTTGTCTCCCAGCATGCCAACCTCACTTCCCACGCCCCCTGGCTCCTTCATACCAGACACTGAACCTCATCGGGGGCGGCTCCGCGAGTGGAGTGCTCCACGCACTACCATAGGACCCGATGCCCAGCGCGACTTCGATCCAGCGCACCTACCTGATTCTGATGTTCGGGAACACCTTGGCCGCCTCGTTCATCTGGGGGATCAACACTCTCTTCCTGCTGGACGCCGGACTCAGCAACCTGCAGGCCTTCGCTGCCAACGCCTTCTTCACGGCTGGCATGGTGCTCTTCGAGGTGCCGACCGGCGTGCTGGCGGACACGCGGGGCCGGCGGGCGTCGTACCTGCTCGGTACCGTGACCTTGATCGTCACCACGCTCCTCTACTATCTCCTGTGGCAGATCCGGGGGCCCTTCTGGGGTTGGGCGCTTGTCTCCGCCCTCCTTGGCCTGGGGTTCACCTTTTTCTCCGGAGCGGTAGAGGCCTGGCTCGTGGACGCGCTCCACGCCGCCGGCTTCAAGGGCAGCCTGGAGTCGGTGTTCGGGCACGGCGCGATCGTCAACGGCGTCGCGATGCTGGGCGGGTCCGTGAGTGGCGGATACCTCGCCCAGCTGACCGACCTGGGCATGCCGTACCTCGTCCGCAGCGTCGTCCTGGTCCTGACGTTGGCGCTCGCCTTCGCCCGCATGCGGGACATCGGGTTCAAGCCCGCGGGCGGTGGCCAAACGCTTGACAAGGTGCGCGGCATCCTCTCGGCGTCCCTCGAGTACGGCTTGCGGGTTCCGGCGGTCCGGTGGACCATGCTGTCTGCGCCGCTTGTGGGTGGCGTGAGCATCTACGGTTTCTACGCGCTCCAACCCTACCTGCTCGAGCTCTACGGCGACCCTTCGGCGTACGGCATCGCCGGCCTGGCGGCTGCCGTCATGGCGGGCGCGGAGATCCTCGGCGGTTTCGCTGCACCCCGCGTGCACCGGCTGTTCAAGCGCCGCACCACGGCGCTGTTCGTCGGCACCCTGGGCAGCGCTTTGAGCCTGGCGCTTATGGGACTCATCCACCACTTCTGGCTGGTCCTCGCCCTGGTGGTGGTCTGGGGGCTCTTGTGGGCCGCCCTGGGTCCGATCCGGCAGGCCTACCTCAACGCCCAGATCCCGTCCCGCCAGCGCGCCACGATCCTCTCCTTCGATTCGCTTCTGGGCTCGAGCGGCGGCGTCGTGATCCAGCCGGCCCTGGGGCGGGCAGCCGACGTCTGGAGCTATGGCACGTCCTACGTGATCGGCGCAGCCCTGAACGTCCTCTCCCTGCCGTTCATCGCCCTGGCGCGCCGGGAAAACGTGCCGGCCGATTCGGCGGAGCACGGCGAACAGCCAGCCGGCTAGCCCATCCGAGAAGGCCAGCCCGGCTTCAGTAGAATCGCGCGGTTCAACGAGGGAGACCAAATGGCTCGAGAGAAGCCCAGCCGCCGCCGCAAGACGGGCGGCCGTGACTCGCTCGCGCGGCTGCGCGCGATCTGCCTCGCCCTCCCCGATGCCAAAGAAAAGCTGTCGCACGGCGAGCCCACCTGGTTCGCGGGCAAGGGCAAGGTGTTCGCCATGTTGGACGACCACCACCATGGCGCGCCGCATCTCTCGGTGTGGCTGCCCGCGGCGCTCGGCGCCCAAGAGGCGCTCGTCGAGTCGGATGCGAAGCGCTACTTCCGGCCGCCGTACGTGGGAAGCAGCGGCTGGGTGGGCGTGGTGCTCGACAGCCGGCCCGACTGGGGCACGGTCGCCTGGCTCGTCGAGCAGGCGTATCGCCTCGTGGCGCATCCGAAGCTCGTCGCGAAGCTCAAGCCACGCGACCAGGCCTGACTTGTGTCATAGGTCGCCTTGGGCCGGCCGCCGCACGGCCGCCTCGAAGGTCAGCTCCGAGCCGGCCGGAAACGTGTCCTTGAAAGAGAACGCGAACGGCGTTGGGCCCTTCTCGGCAAGGTGCGCGAGCCGTTCCTTGGCCTCTTCGATCGACGGTCGATGACCCGGCGGAACCCACCAAAGCGCAGCGTAGACGCCTTCGAACTTTTCGAACCAATCGCGCCGCTGCGCCAGCAGCTCGCGATGGCTGCTCCCGAAAACATACGCCCTCAGCTGCTCGACGCTCTCCCAAACCGACATGTTGATCAGGACGCGGTCGTCGTCGTACGGCCGCAGCTCAGTGGCGTTGCCCTCGTCGGTCTGGAGCCGCCACACGAAGCCCGGACTCCGCTCCGCGAGAGCGTTGATCTCGTCCAGACGGGCAACGAACCCCGCCAGAACAGGGCTGTCCAGCGGCGCCCTGATCCGCCCGATGTTCACCTGTGCCAGATGCGCGTTCGTCGGCATCACGCTCGACTCCCTCCTGTCCCCGTTTGGAACGACGATACCACCGCGCGGTCAGAGAGGGAGGAGACAAGAACGGCCGTCGATTAGACTTCCGTGGTCGTCCCGTAACAGAATCTTCTGCCGGGGGAGGGTCGCGGTGCCCGTCGTCGTCCAGAAGTACGGCGGGTCGTCGGTGGCCAACGTCGAAAGGATCCGCCAGGTGGCGGACCGCGTGGCACACACGCGCGCCTCCGGTCGGGATGTCGTCGTGGTCGTCTCGGCGATGGGCGACACCACCGACGAGCTGCTCGCCCTGGCGCGCCAGGTGAGCGCCAACCCCTCGGGCCGCGAGCTGGACATGCTGCTGACCGCGGGGGAGCGGATCGCCATGGCGCTTCTGGCCTTGGCGTTGAACCAACGCGGCGTCGAGGCCGTCAGCTTCACCGGCTCGCAGTCGGGGATCATCACGAGCGACTCCCACACGAACGCGCGCATCGTGGAGGTGCGGCCGTTCCGTGTCGAGGACGAGCTGCAGCGGGGCAAGGTGGTGATCGTGGCCGGCTATCAGGGGGTCTCCTACAAACGCGAGGTGACGACCCTTGGCCGCGGCGGGTCGGACACGACGGCGGTGGCGCTCGCCGCCGCCCTCGGAGCGGAGGCGTGCGAGATCTACAGCGACGTGGCCGGGGTCTTCACCAGCGACCCGCGGGTGGTCCCCGCGGCCCGACGCCTCGACGAGATCTCCTACGAGGAGATGCAGGAGATGGCGGGGGCGGGAGCGCGGGTTCTGAACGCGCAGGCGGTCGAGTTCGCCAAGGAGCGCGGGATCGTGATCTACGCCCGCGCCAGCAGCGGCAGCGACGAGGAGACGGTGGTACGCCGCTTCCCGCCCAAGGCTCCCGGCCGCGTGGTCGGTGTCGCCAGCGAGACGGGCCTCGTGCTCCTCACCCTCGGACCGAACGCGGCACCGCTCGCGCCCGTGTTGGAGCTTCTAGACTCGCGGGGGGCGGGGGCGAAGCAGCTTCGCTACGACGCCGCGCTCGGCGTTTCCCTCGTTCTCTCGCTCGAAAACCTCCACGACTACGGGGCGCTCCGCGCGGAGCTTTCGGCCCGTTTCCCGGCGGTTGCGCTCCACGAGGGACTGGGCGCCGTGTCTGCGATCGGGGCGGGCATCAACGCCCGCTTTGCCACGGTGCGGGAGTGTCTCCGGTTGCTGGCGGCAGATGGCATCCTGGTCCAGGGACTGGCCACGTCGCGGTTTCGCGTGAGCCTGCTCCTCGAGCAGGCTGCGATCGATGGCGCTGCCCGGCTCCTCCACCGAGAGCTCGTCGAGCGCAGCTTCTGACCCCATGAGCGAGCCTCGGGTCTCGGCCGCTGGATCCGAAAGAAAACGACTTGCGTTTCTACTTGACGAAGCGCAAAAGAGTCCTATCTTCTGTAAACAGAGTTTCGATTTCTGTTGAATGCTGTCGTTTGATGCCCTGGCTGGCCAGGGCGCAGGCAGAGCTTCGCTCTCGCGCATCTGATCGAGGAGGTCATCCCATGACGATTAGGCGTGGTGCCGTCGCCATCGTGGCCGCCGCCGTCCTGCTCCCCGCTTTCGCGCGCGCTACGACTTACGAGGTCGGCCCGGGCAAACCCCTGGCGAACGTGGGCGACGTGCCATGGGAGTTGCTGAACGCCGGGGATACCGTGCTCATCTACCATCGCGCCACGCCCTACAAGGAGAAGTTCGTGCTTTCGCGGGTTGGGACGCAGAGCGCCCCGATCACGGTGCGCGGCGTGCTCGGGCCGGCAGGGGAGCGTCCGATACTCGACGGTAACGGCGCGACCACCAGAGCCCAGCTCAACTACTACAGCCGCAACCGCGGCGTGATCAAGATCGGCGGCTCGACCGTCCCCTTCGCCGACGGCACGAGCGTGATGCCCCAGTGGCTCGTGATCGAGAACCTGGAGATCCGCGGCGCCCGCCCGCCCAACAGCTTCACCGGTCCGAGCGGCGCCTCGGAGACCTACACGTCACCCGCGTCCTCCATCTACCTGGAGTTCGGCGAGAACATCACGGTCAGGAACTGCGACCTCAACAACAACGGCAACGGCTTCTTCGCGTTCTCGACGGACACGATCGTCACCCGCAACGTGCTGCTCGAGGGCAACTACATTCACGACAACGGCAACGTCGGGAGCAACTTCGAGCACAACGTCTACGTGGCGGCGATCGGCGTCACCTACCAGTACAACCACTTCGGTCCGCCCTTGCCCGGTGCCGGGGGCAACAACATCAAGGATCGCTCGGCTGGCCTCGTGGTCCGCTACAACTGGATCGAGGGCTCGAACCGCCAGCTCGACCTCGTCAACGGCGAGGACAGCGCGGCGATCCGTGCCGATCCGAGGTACCGGGAGACCCACGTCTACGGCAACGTGGTGATCGAGCACCCGAACAGCGGCAACAACGACTTCGTGCACTATGGTGGCGACACGGGCTCCGCCCAGAAGTTCCGCAAGGGGACCTTGTACTTCTACAACAACACCGTGGTCTCCGACCGCACCGACGCGACACGCCTTTTCCGGCTGTCGACGAACGACGAGAGCTGCGACGCCCGCAACAACGTGGTCTACGTGACCGCGGCGGGCTCCAACCTGCAGGTGCTCGACAACTACGGCCGGCTCACGCTCACCGCCAACTGGTTCAAGACCGGCTGGACGCCGTTCGTGTCGAGCCATCCCAAGGGCACGATCACCAACAACGGGACGCTCACCGGCTCGTCGCCGGGCTTTATCGACGAGGTGGGCCAGGACTACGGCATCACGTCCTCCTCGCCGCTGCGCGACACGGGCGTCGCCCTGAACCCGGCGGTGCTGCCCGCCAACGACGTGCTCTTCGAGTACGTGAAGCACCAGGCGAGCGCGCCGCGAGTGATCGTGGGGCCGATCGACATCGGGGCCTTCGAGTTCTAGCGAAAGGACGCGGCAGCTCCGGCTACGTTTCGAGCGTGAGGATCAGGTACAGGCCGACGGCCCCGAAGATCAGGTTCGGGGCCCAGGCGGCGAGCGCCGGGTGCAGCAGGGCGTTGTTGCCGAGAGCCTCGAAGATGCCGAGCACGGCCCAGTACACGATCGCGATCACGATCGCGATGCCGATGCCGTAGAGGGCGCCGCGCCGGGCGACGACGAACGAGAACGGCACAGCCAAGAGCGTCATCACCAGGCCCACCATCGGGAAGGCCAGCTTGCGATACAGCTGCACGCGCAGCCGCGCCACGTCGAAGCCGCGCGACTCGAGCGAGCCGATATAGCTCTCGAGCTCGGCGAAGCCCATCGTGTCGGACGGCTTCTCCTCGCGCTTGAAGTAGGCCGGCTGCTCGATCTCACCGCCGGGATCGCGTCCAATCGCGCGCACGCGCTGGCTGACGAAGCCCTGGAACGTCGGCTGCTCGCCGGTGGTGCGCCGAAAGCCCCGGTCGAGATCGTAAGCCCCTTGCGCGGCGTTCCAGGAAGCGCGCGCCGCGAACAGGCGCTCGTTGAGCTCCCAGCGCGCGGGAGCCACGTCGTAGATCGAGAAGCCGTACACGGAGAACTCGCCGCTGCGTCCGCCCTCGGCGACGCCATGCCCTGGCCCGCGGTCGCTCTCGACGATGTAGTCGAAATTGTAGAAGCGGTCGTCGCTCGCCAGCATCCAGCGCCGCTCGGCCTGGTCCGACGACTGTGCCGGGCGTCCCTTGATCACGTTGCGCTCGGCCGCCGCGGCCCGGTTTGTCTGCGGCAGCACCCACTCCTGCAGGCCGTAGAGCAGCAGGCTCGAGATGAGCCCCATCCCCATCACCGGCAGCGCCGCGCGGTAGACGCTGATGCCGCCGGCCTTCATGGCAGTGATCTCCTGGTAGCGCGCCAGCACCCCGAGCGTGATCAGCACGGCCACCAGCACCGCGATCGGCGCGACCGTGAACAGGATCTGGAACACGTGGAATGCGTAGTAGTGGACGACCACGCGCCCCGCGACCCGGTTCTGCTGGAAGTCGTCGATCAGGTCCATGAAGTCGGCGAGGAAGTACACGGCCGCGAAGGCCAGCATCACCAGCGCGAGGTTCTTGACCCACGCGCGCGCGATATAGCGGTCGAGTAACGACGGGAAACGCAGGCTGAGCCTTGGGATCCGCACCACCACCACGGGTCGCACCCTGGCCTGACGCGCGACGGGTCCGGCCACCGGGCGGCGTGGCGCGGCGCGGCGCCGCACCTCGGGGAAGAAGCGCGAGTAGTGGGAGGTGTCGAACGGATCGAAGGCCGCCTCGCGGTGGTTCAGGTACAAGAGCACCAGCGCGAGTACGCCGAGCACCAGGTTCGCGCCCCACATCGCGAGCCAGGGCTGCATCGAGCCGGTGTCGCCGGCCTGCTCCCCGAGCCGGATCAGCACGTAGTAGACGAAGATCACGGCGATCGAGAGCGCGAACGCCGATGAGCGCGCCTCCTTTTTGTTGCCGAGCGAGAGCGCGAGCCCGAGCAGCCCGAACACCAGGCACGCCGCGGGGATCGCGAACTTCTTGTGCCACTCGACGGCGAAGCGGCCCCACTCGACGCGTGGCTTGCCCTTGGCGCGGATCTCGGCCACCTTGTCGCCGAGCTCCGGCAGCGACATCTCCCGGTCGCCCTTCGCGAGCAGCAGCTTCCTGCGGTCTGGAAAGAACTCGTCGACCGGCAGGTCCCAGCCCATCCTGGCAAAGGACGTTCGGCTGTAGGCGCGCGGGTCGGCACCGAAGAAGCTGTGCTGGCTGCCCGGCCCGAGCTCGACGCGCACGATCTGTCTTTCGCGGTCGACTACCAAAGCACCCGTACGGGCCAGGATCAGCTTGGACTCGCTGATGTCGCGGGTGTCGTGGATCAGCAGGTTCTTCCAGAGACCGCTGCCAGGCTCGATGTCCTGGACGTAGAGCATCATTCGACCCGGCAGCAGGTTGTCGGTGAAGGTGCGCGGCTTGACGTCGGTGCGCGCCTTGCTGACCACCAGCGAGAACACGATCTCGCGGTGCGCCTGGTTGGCGGCGGGCAGCGCCACGGCGTTGACGTAGAAGGTGAGCGCCGTCATCACCAGCGCGAGCATCATCACCGGCGACAGGAGCCGCAGCGGGCTCACGCCGACCGCGCGCAGCGCCACGATCTCGCTGTCGCTTGCCATGCGTCCGAAGGCGAGCAGCACCCCGAGCAGGAACGCCATCGGGAGCGTGATCGCCAGGATCGAGGGCAAGAGGTTCAGGAAGACGCGCAGGATGGTGGGGAAGTCGGCGCTGCGCGCCACCAGCACGGCCAAAAGCCGGGGGATCTGGTCGATCAGCAGCACGAAGGTGAAGACCAGCAGCCCGATGCCGGTCGGGGCCACCATCTCGCGCACGATGTAGCGGTCGAGAAGACGCGGGCGCGAGAGCGCCAGGCCTTCGAGGAGCGACATCGCTCGGATCGTAGCACGCGCTCCCGAAACGCCCCGAGACGGGTTGCGCCGTTCGCCCACGCCGGGGAGTTGCGATATCGTGTGCGGCTCCAATGGACCGCGTGACCGCCTACGCGCCGGGCTCCACCTCCAACGTGGGACCGGGCTTCGATTGCCTCGGGATTGCGGTAGCGGGGATCGGCGACCAGGTAGAGGCGACGCGCGGCGGCCGGCCCGGCGTGCGCGTGCTTGCGGTGTCGGACCCGCGGATTCCCCTGGAAGCCGAGCGCAACACCGCAGCGCTCGCCGCCGCCGAGGTTCTGAAGCGGCTGGGCCAGGAGACCGAGGGCGTCGAGCTCAAGGTCCAGAAGGGCCTGCCGCTCTCGGGCGGGCTCGGGGGCAGCGCGGCTTCCGCCGTGGCGGGCGCCTTCGCGGCCCACGCGCTCTGCGGCGGGGCGCTGGGCGAGGCTGAGCTCATCGATTGCGCGATCGAGGCGGAGGCGGTGGTCGCCGGCCGCCACCCCGACAACGTCGCGCCTTCGCTCCTCGGCGGCGCCGTGGTCGTACTCGGCTCCAAGCCGCTCAGCTACACGCGCGTGAGCGTGCATCCGTCGCTCCGGCTCGTCTTCGTGACGCCGAACTACGGCGTCCTGACTGCGCACGCGCGCTCGGTGCTCCCGGACCAGGTCACGCGCGCGGACGCCGTCAGCCAGGCCGCATCGCTCGCGGGCCTCGTGCTCGGGCTCGAGCGTGGCGACGGCTTGCTGATCGGGGCCGCCATGCTCGATCGCATCGCCGAGCCGTACCGGATCCCGCTCTATCCCGGCTTCGAGAGCGCGCGCCAAGCGGCGCTCGCGGCGGGTGCCTTCGGCGTGGCAGTGAGCGGGGCGGGGCCGACGCTCCTGGCGGTAGTACCGGCTTCGCTCGGGGGCGCCGTGAGCCGTGCCGTGGCCGCGGCGTACGAGAGCGAAGGCATCGCAGCCGCCTTGGTCCACGTCGCCGGCGTGGACGACCAGGGAGCGAGGCTCGCGTGAGCGCCGAGCTCGTGTGCGGCAGCTGCGCAGCGGTGCTGCCCCCGCTCAGCCGTCGCTCGAGCTGCGCCTGCGGCGGACTCCTGGACGTAGTCCAGCACCCTCGCGAGACGGGCCGCGTGCTGCGGGCCCGCTTCGACCGCAGGCGAAGCGACGGCGACCCGGCGCTCCAAGGCAGCGGCGTGTGGCGATTCCGGGAGCTGCTGCTGCCCGGTCGCGGCGCGATCGTCACGCACCCCGAGGGTCGCACCCCGCTCCTGGAGCGCGCCGCGATCGCACGCTTCGCGGGCCACGCCGACCTGAAGCTGAAGCACGAAGGCCATAACCCCACCGGCTCCTTCAAGGACCGCGGCATGACTGTGGCGATCAGCCACGCGCTACGCTCCGGCGCCTCCGCGGCGGCCTGCGCCTCCACGGGCAACACCTCGGCATCGATGGCGGCCTACGCGGCGCAGGGCGGCCTGCCAGCACTCGTGTTCGTGCCGGCAGGCCAGGTCGCGCTCGGCAAGCTTGCCCAGGCGCTCGCGTACGGGGCGCGCACGCTGCTCGTCAAGTCCGATTTCGACGGCTGCCTCGCGCTGGTTCGCGAGGCCCACGAGCGGCTTGGCATCGCGCTCCTCAACTCGATCAACCCCTGGCGCATCGAAGGGCAGAAGACGATCGTCTTCGACCTGCTCCAGCAACGGGGTTGGGACCCGCCGGACTGGATCGTGGTGCCCGCGGGCAACCTCGGCAATACCGCGGCCTTTGGCAAGGCGCTCGCGGAAGCGCGCGCGCTCGGCCTGATCCGCCGCGTGCCGCGTCTGGCGGCGGTGCAGGCCCGGGGGGCGAGCCCATTCTATCGAAGCTACCGCGGCGGCTTCGCTAAGCGCTACCGGGTCCGCGCCGACACCGTGGCCACTGCGATCCGGATCGGCGACCCGGCGAGCCATGACCGCGCGGTCCGGGCGATCCGCTCCACACGCGGTGTCGTCACGGTCGTGAGCGACCGCGAGATCCTCGAGGCGAAAGCCGTCGTCGACGCTGCCGGCATCGGCTGCGAGCCGGCCTCGGCCGCGGCGGTTGCCGGCGTCCGGCGGCTGGTGGGTGAGCGAGTGATCCGAAAGGGCCAGTCCGTCGTGGCGGTGCTGACCGGCCATCTGCTCAAGGACCCAGGCGCAGTAATGGACTTCCACTCCCGCCTCGGCGCCCGCCGAAACCCGCCCGTCACGATCGAGCCGCGGCTCGCGGAGGTCGAGCGGCTGCTCGCGCGAGGTCTAAGGGGCGCGTAATCGCTCGCGGGGGGGTTGGGGGACGAAGGCCGTCCGCCGGAGAGAACAGCTGACGAATTGTGGACTAGCTTTACCGGGGGCTAAGCGCCCCCCGTGCCCCCGCTTGAACGTGTCGCCGCGGGGGAGACGGGGGGGCGCTCCGCGCTTACGGCGGCCGCGCGCTGCGCCGTGCGCGCGTCGATCGGCAGCGCGAGGCCGAAGCTGCTACCCTTGCCGAGCTCCGACTCGACCCAGATCTGTCCGCCGTGGCCCTCGACGATCAGCCGCGAGATGTACAGCCCGAGGCCGGTGCCGGAGACCTTCAAGTGTTCCTCGGTTCGCACGCGCGCGAACTTCTGGAACAGCTTGCCGACCTGCTCGGGCGGGATGCCCAGACCGTGGTCGACTACCTCGATCACGATGTGCTGCGTGCCACGCTCGCGCACGCGCACCACCACCGAGCTGCCCGGAGTCGAGTACTTGATGCCGTTCGAGACCAGGTTGTTGAGCACCTGGCGCAGGCGATCGGGGTCGGCCCAGATCTTGGGGAACGCGGGTGGCACGTCCATCAGCACCGAGTGGTCCGAGAGCCCGAGCGGGACGGCCTCGAGCAGGAACGGGCCGACATCCAGCTCGCGGAAGTTGTAGCTCAGCTGGCCGGTCTCGATCTGCGTGATGAGCAAGGTGTCGTTGGCGAGCAGCGCCAGGTGGTCGGTCTCGTTGATCACCGTGCGCATGAACTCGAGCCGCGTCTCGGGCGGCAGGTCGGGCTCCTCGGCCACCAGCTCCGCGAAGCCGCGGATCGCCATCAGCGGCCGCCTGAAGTCGTGGGCCACGATCCCCACGAACTCGCTCTTGAGCCGGTCGTACTCCTGCAGCAGCAGGTTCGCTTTCTTGATCTCCTCGTGCAGGCGGAGGTTCTCGACCGCGATCGTGGCCTGGCCAGCGAGCGCGATCAGCAGGTTCAGATCCTCGTCCGAAAAGGGGGCGCGGCCGACGCGATCGGCCACGGCGAGCAGCCCGAGGATCTTCGGCCCGCGCGTGATCGGCGCGACCATCAACGACTGCAGGCTGAGCTCGCTCACGAGCTCTGGCAGCAGGCGCGTGTCCGCCTGCGCCTTGTTCGACAGCAGCGGCCCGTTCTTGCGGAAGTTCCAGCGCCCGTCGGCCTCGCCGTCGACCGAGTAGCGCACGTGCCTCACTTGCTGCGGAGTGAGGCCGAAACCGGGCACCTGACCGACCAGCTGGCGCCGCTCGGCGTCGTAGAGCATCACCAGCCCGCGCTCGGCCTTCAGCATGTCGGCGCTGTGGCGCGAGAGGTGGGCGTAGAGCGCGTCGGCGCCGCCCGCGAGCGAGAAGGCCCAGGACATCTTGTAGAGGCCCAAGAGCTCGCTCGTCTTCTTCTGCAGCACGCGCCGCTCGGCCAGCTCCTGCAGCAGCCGCGACACGCGGATCTGGAGCTCGGTCGGTTGCAGCGGCTCGGCGCGTTGCACATCGTCGACCTCGGCGGGCACGCCCTGCGGGTCGAAGCCGTAGAGCACCAGGATCCGCACGTCGGAGCCCAGCGCCTGGCGCACGCCCTTCACCACGGACGCCATCGTCGGTTCCACGAGCGAGTGCGAGCCGAGCAGCAGATCGGGCGAGCAGTCGACGACGCCCTGGACGATTCGGCGTCCCGGCACGACCACCGTCACGCGGTGGCCCGCCGTGCGCAGCAGTCGCGCGAGGTCCTCGGCGCGCTCCGGGTCCTCGTGGACGAGCGCGACGTGGCCGAGCGGCCCGCTCGCCGCCGAGGTGATCATGCGCCTAGTGGGACGCCCGCTTGGCCCGCTCGATCGAGGTGAACAGGTTGACGATGGAGCGGAGCGCGGCGCGGGCGATCGGCTTGACGAGGTAGGAGTCGCCACCCGCCTCGCGGCCGGCGGTGTAGTCCTTGAGGTCGCCCTTCGCCGTCACGAACACGATGGGGACCTTCTTGTCGACGTGGCGCAGCGCGCGGCACACTGAGTAGCCGTCCATGTCGGGCAGGTTCACGTCGAGCAGGATGAGGTCGAAGGGGCCCTGCTTGTCGGCCGCCTTCAAGCACTCCGTGCCCGTGCCCGCCTCGAAGACCTCGAACTGTTCCGTCTTCTCGGCTTCGAGGATCGTCCGGATCAGGGCTCGCGTCGGCACGTGATCATCGACGATCAGGACTCTCTTGGCCATTCGCTCTCCTTGCGCGCCCCGGCCGCTTCCGGGCGGCTATTGTAGCCGACTCCCAGGGGCCGGCCGCAAGCCAATAATCGAGCGGACTTGGCTGTCGAATGCTCCCAAAGTAGCTGAGGTTACTCTGTTCGGACAGAGTTGCTTCCCGGTGCCCGCCGGGCATCAGGGTCTGAAGGGGCCGCGAGCGGCCGCTCGATCAGTGGGGGATCGGGATCTCGAGAGCTCTTTGGAGCCGCCTGGCAGTTGTGCATCAGAGCGCAGCCCAGGGATCACTGGCGGCGCAGGCCTCCGAGACGGACCGGACTCGGCAAGGCCCCCGTCATCAGGCCCCTGATCCGTCCAGCAGAGACCTATCGCTGTGGAGTCCCCTTTCACAGAAGCAATAATCGAGCGAACTTGGACGTCGAATACTCGCAAAGTACCTGAGCCTTACTCCGTCCGGACCGAGTCGTATCCTGCTGAAGGTTCAAGTCGGGCCGTCTGGTGTCACTCTCGAAGCGTCCCTGGATCCGGGGCACGTGCGCGACCAGAGGTTCTGGGCCGCTTTCGAGGATCGCTAAGGCTGAGAAAGGATAGCGGCCTTAGAGCCCCAAGGGCCGTCAAAAAGTGGTCACCAGCCGTAAGGCGAGGAATCCATAGGGGGTAGTCAGCTTCCGCTAATGTATCTTATTTAAGTTCCTTACTACTTGACAATATTCAGGCGGCTCTGCTAGCGTTGGGTGGACATGACCCGGCGCCCTGCCGAGCTGCGCAACCCCCCGGCCGCTCCTTCTCGAACTCTCGCGCCCGCGCCCTCTCGATCTGCCGCCGTCGCGTCCCGCCGCGGCCGGCCTCGGGTCACACCGGAGCAATTCCGCGAGCGCGTCAGAGATTACTGTGGCCGCTACGGCGTCACCCTCAACGACGAAGGCCTGCCGCCGTTCCCGGCCGGCCAGCGTGAGACCGCACAGCACCGTGAGTGGATGTCCCTCTACAAGGCGCACCGGCGGCTGTCCGACCGCGGCCCCGGCACCGCGGACCTCGAGCGCCGCCAGGAGCTCCTCGCGTCCCAGCGCGGCCGCTGCGGCGTCTGCCGCAAGCCGCTCGACCTGGACGATTCCAGGCTCGACGCCCACGAAGCCGACCCGGCCGTCCTTCACGCGCGCTGTCTCGAGCTCGTTGCCCTGGCCCGGGCCCTCGGCCCAGACGCACTCGACAGGGTTCGCACCCGCCTCTAAGCGCGTCTTTCCAGCGCCGACACGCTCCTCGAGAGGTGGTTCGTGAATCAGCTGTGCTAGCCTCGGAAAACCGTGCCGGAGTTGCCCGAGGTCGAGGTCACGCGGCGCCAGCTCGAGCCGCTGCTCGTCGGCCGCCGCGTCGAGCGGGTCTTCACGACCGTCCCGAGCTACTTCTTCCTGACGCCGCCGGACGTACTGCGCCGCAGGCTGCGCGGCCGGCGCTTCGCTTCCGTCGACCGCCTCGGAAAGTACCTGCTGGCGCATCTCGAGGACGGCGAGCGTCTGTTGCTGCATCTGGGCATGACGGGCCAGATCTTCGGCGCCGGCATCCCGGGCGTGCGCCTGCTGTCGTCGACGGCCGGCGCCTCGCTTACCCCCGAGCAGCAGCTGCAGCCGTTCCGGCCCGACAAGCACACGCACCTGCGCCTCCGCTTCGACGACGGCGGCCCCGACGTGCTCTTTCGCGACGCGCGCAAGTTCGGCAAGGTGCAGCTGATCAAGCCCGACGAGCCGTCGGCCCGCCTCGATCGGCTCGGGCCCGACGCGCTCGGCGCGAGCGGCAGGCAGCTCTTCGCCGCGATGAGCACCCGCCGCGTGCCGGTCAAGTTGCTGCTGCTCGACCAGTCGCTTCTCGCCGGCGTCGGCAACATCTACGCCGACGAAGCTCTCTTCCTCGCGCGCGTGCGTCCGACGCGCCCTGGACGCCGCGTCTCGCGCGCAGAGTGCGACCGCATCGCGAGCGCGATCCGCAAGGTGCTGCGCCGCTCGATCGTCACCGGCGGCAGCAGCATCAGCGACTACGTGCAGCCGGACGGCAGCGCCGGCGCCTACCAGGACGAGCGGCGCGTCTACGGCCGCGAGGGCGATCCGTGCCCGCGCTGCCGCACGCGGATCCGCCGTCGCGTGCTGGGACAGCGCTCCTCCCACTACTGCCCCAGCTGTCAGCCGTAAGTGGACCTGCCTAGACCATCTGCGTCTTCCACTTTCCGCGGCGGAAGAAAACGAGCCCGACTACCGCGAGCAGCGACTCCGCGATCGTGATCGCAGCGAAAACGCCGGTCGGGCCCCAGGTGAGCGGGCCTGCCAGCACCAGCGCCAGCGGGATCTGGAAGCACCAGTAGCAGCCCAGGTTGATCCAGGTGGGCGTCACCGTGTCGCCCGCGCCGTTGAAGGCCTGGACGAGAACCATGCCCCACGCATAGAAGGCGTAGCCGTAGCTCACGACGCGCAGGCAGGTCGCCCCGAGCGACTGTACCGCCGGATCGCTCGTGAAGACCGCGATCAGCGGCTCGCCCCAGACCAGGAAGGCCAGCATCACGCCCAGCAGGAACGCCATGTTGTAGAGGCCCACGAGCCACACGCTGCGCTCGGCGCGGTCGGGCTTCCCCGCCCCGAGGTTCTGGCCCACGAGGGTCGCGACCGCGTTGCTCATGCCCCAGGACGGCAGGAGCGCCACGATGATGATCCTGAGCGCGATCGTGTAGCCGGCGAGCGCCGCCGCGCCGAACGGCGTCAGGATTCGTACGAGACCAAGCCAGCTCGCCGTGGCGATCAGGAACTGGCCGATGCCGCCGATCGACACCTTCGCCAGGTGCAGCATCACCCCGCGGTCGAGCCGCAGGTGCCGGCGCCCGATCGAGAGCCGCCCGTGCGGCGAGCCGAGGGCCCGCAGCTGGTAAGCGACGCCCACCAGTCGGCCGACCGTCGTCCCGATCGCCGCGCCGGTCACGCCGAGCTCGGGGAATGGCCCGAGCCCGAAGATCAGGCACGGGTCGAGCACGATGTTCACCGCGTTCGCGATCCACAGCGAGCGCATCGCAACCGTCGCGTCGCCCGCCCCGCGGAAGACCGCGTTGATCAGGAACAGCAGCATGATCGAGGCGTTGCCGCCCAGCATCCAGGCGGTGTAGCCCCAGCCGGTCTCGATCACGGACAAAGGCGCGCCCATGAGAGCGAGCAGCTCGCGGCTCCAGAAGGCCGCGACCGCGAACGGCAGCGAGGCCGCGACTCCGAGCGCGATCGCCTGCACCGCCGTGTAAGCCGCCTGCTCGGGATCCTTCTCGCCGATGCGCCGCGCCACGAGCGCCGTCACCGACATCGACAGCCCGATCGCCACCGCGAACACGATCGCCAGGAACGACTCCGTGAGCCCCACCGACGCCACCGCATCCGGCCCGAGCCGCCCCACGAAGTACACGTCGAGGACGCCGAACACCGACTCCATCACCATCTCGAGGATCATCGGCACCGACAGCAGGAAGACGGCCACGTTCAGGCTGCCTTCCGTGTAGTCCTGCTGCGTGCCCTGGACGGCCTGCTTCAGCAGTGTCCACGCGGACCGGAGCCGCGAGCCCGCGGACCGCGCTCCGTTTTCCAAGGCCGGCGGCGATTCCGGCTCCCCCACTCCCTGTGTGTCGTGCATCGTCTTCTCCACTCACCTACGAACCCGAGTCTTCGTTCGGACCAAACAAAAAGGCCTTCCGGGGGCTCTGCACCCTGGAAGGCCTCTGAATGGCGACGAGCTCTGGCCGGGTCTAGGGTGCAGCGTCCTCCTCGAGGAAGACGGCATCGATGAAGGACGCGACAGCGGTCGCGTCGATCACGGGTGCCGGCGGGTTGATCGAGATAGGCTTCACGAGTTCACTGCTCCCAAGGCCCGGCATTTTGCACAAATGGCCCCGCGCTTGTCAAAGAAAAACTGAAGCCGGAGCGCGATAATGGCGAGCGGAGCTCCCGTGCCCCTGGACCTGACCGTCAACGGCACCCGCCGCCGCATCCCGGGCGACACGGGCGAGAGCCTGCTCGCGATCCTCCGCGAGGAGTTGGACCTCACCGGCTCCAAGTACGGCTGCGGCGAAGGCCAGTGCGGCGCCTGCACCGTGCTCGTGGACGGCCGCCCGGTCCGTTCCTGCATTACGCCCGCGGCCTCCGTGGCCGGCAAGGTCGTCACGACCATCGAGGGCCTCGAGGAGGGCGGCCGCCTCCATCCGCTGCAGGAGGCCTTCATCGAGGCGGACGCGATGCAGTGCGGCTATTGCATTCCCGGCATGATCGTGGAGGCCGCCGCGCTGCTCCGGCGCGTGCGGAGCCCCGACGACGCCGAAATCGCGCGCGCGATGGAGGGCCACGTCTGCCGCTGCTGCACCTACCCACGCATCGTTCAAGCGATCCGCAAGGCCGCCGCCAGCAGCGTCCGGCCCGCACCGGCCGGCCGAGCCAAGACAGGGCTGGGAGACCGCACGTGAGCCCGCGCCCGCCCTTTGAGCCTGCGCTCGAGCCCGAGCGGTACGAGCTTCACGAGGGACTCCCCTACCGCTTCGAGCTCGGCCGCCGCGGCTTCCTGCATCTCCTCGGCGGTGTCGTCGTCCTGGTCGTGGCGCACGACGCGGCGAGCCAGGAGTCGGGCCGCGGCGGACGTGGGCCGTCTGCCGAGAGCGAGCTCGCCGCCTGGCTGAACATCGCCGAGGACGGGACCGTCAGCGTCTTCACCGGCAAGGTGGAAGTGGGCCAGAACGCACGCACCTCGCTCTCGCAGGCCGTCGCGGACGAGCTCAAGGCGCCGCTCGATTCGATCCGGCTCGTGATGGGTGACACCGACCTCACGCCACACGACGCGGGCACTTTCGGCAGCCGCTCGACACCGTACATGGCCCCGCAGCTGCGCAAGGCCGCGGCGGTGGCCCGCGAGCTGCTGAAGGAGCTCGCGGCGAAGGAGTGGGGTGTCGACGCCACGAGCCTCGCCGTCGCCGACGGCCAGGTGAGCCACGCGATCTCAGGCCGCTCGGCAGGCTTCGGCCAGCTCACGAAGGGCCAGAAGCTCGTACGCACGCTCTCGGGCGAGATTCCACTTACCCCCGCCGAGCGCTGGAGCGTCGCCGGCCGCTCCGTTCCCAAGCAGAACGCCCGCGACATCGTCACCGGCCGCCACCGCTACACGAGCGATCTGAGCCCGGCGCCCTTCGCACCGTCCGAGATGCTCTACGGCCGCGTGCTGCGGCCGCCGGCGCTGGGGGCGACGCTTGCGTCCCTCGAACCCGTGGCCGCCCAAGACGCCCTGCAGGGCGTCGTGCTCGTCAGCGACGGCGACTTCGTCGGCGTCGCGGCCAAGCGTTCGTCCGAGGCGGCGCGCGCCCTGGCGGCCCTCCGCCCGAAATGGAACCTGACGCCTCAGCCGGAAGCCCGCGAGCTTCTCGATCGACTGCGCCAGCCGCCCGAGGCGCCGCGCGAGGGGCGACAGAGCCCACCCCACGTCGTGGGCTCCGTGGCCGAGGCGCGACCGAAGGCGGCCCACCGGCTGGAGGCGACCTACAGCGTGGCCTACATTGCGCACGTTCCGCTCGAGCCGCGCGCCGCCGTTGCGGAGTGGAAGGACGGCCGGCTCACGGTCTGGACCGGCACCCAGCGTCCGTTCGGCGTGAAGTCCGAACTCTGCGAGGCCTTGAGGCTCGCCGAAGACAGAGTGCGCGTGATCGTGCCCGACACCGGGTCCGGCTACGGCGGCAAGCACTCGGGCGAGTGCGCGATCGAGGCGGCACGCCTGGCGCGCACCGCCGGCCGTCCCGTGAAGGTGGTCTGGACGCGCGAAGAGGAGTTCCGCTGGGCCTACTTCCGCCCCGCCGGGGTCATCGACGTGAAAAGCGGCACGGATGCCGACGGCCGCCTGGTCGCCTGGGAGATGCACAACTACAACTCCGGCAGCTCGGCGATCCGGACGCTCTACGAGGCGCCCCACCAGCACATCGAGTTCCACCCCGGGCGCTCGCCGCTGCGCCAGGGCTCTTACCGCGGCCTCGCCGCCACCGCCAACCACTTCGCGCGCGAATCGCACATGGACGAGATCGCGGCCGCCTTGAAGCTCGACCCGCTCGAGTTCCGCCTGCGCAACCTGAAGGACGCGCGGCAGCGAGCGGTGCTCGAGGCCGCGGCCGAGCGCTTCGGCTGGGCGAAGGCGAAGAGCGCCCCGGGCCACGGCCACGGCATCGCCGGCGGCTTCGAGAAGGGCAGCTACGTCGCCACCTGCGCCGAGGTCAAGGTCGAGCCGGCGGGCGCCGTTCGCGTCGTGCGCCTGGTCGCCGCCTTCGAGTGCGGTGCCGTCGTGAACCCCGACCAGCTCAAGAACCAAGTCGAAGGGTCCTTGATCATGGGTCTCGGCGGCGCCCTTTTCGAGGCTGTGGAGTTCGACCGCGGCGAGATCCTGAATCCGCAGCTGTCGCGCTACCGGGTGCCTCGCTTCAGCGACTCGCCGCCGCTCGAAGTGGTCCTGCTCGACCGCAAGGACCTCCCGTCGGAAGGCGCCGGCGAGACCCCCATCGTTGGCGTCGCGCCCGCCGTGGCGGGAGCCATCCACGCCGCCACGGGCGCGCGCCTGCGCGCCTTGCCGCTCGTCCCGCGCGGGCTGCCTTCGCCGCGCGCCTGAAGCTACATCCGGAGCCGGCTCGCGAACGTGATCGTGAATCCGTCGGGATCTCGCACGCCGAAGGTCCGCCCGCTCCACTCCTCGTCCTTGGGCTCCTCGACGATCACCGCGCCGATCGGCCCGGCGGCGGCCCTGACGCGCGCGGCGAGAGCGTCGATGTCCTGCGAGGTGGAGCAGTACAAGCGGAAACCCTGGCCCTTCACGCGGTCGCGGCCCTTCTTCCAGTCGTCCTGGGCGAGCCAGAACACCACGGTGCCGGCGACGAGCTCGACACCCTGCAGCTGGCCGTTCTCTTCCCAGCGTTGCCGGACGGTGAAGCCGAGCGCGTCGCGGTAGAAAGCCAGGCTCTTCTGGATGTCGTTCACCGTATAGCTCGGCCCGACTGAGCGGAGCCGCAGGGTCTCCGGCTTCTGCCGGGATTTCTTCGCTCGACGCACGGACTTGCGGGCCACGGACGTCTTCTTCACGGCTCTCTTCGTGGCCTTCCTGCCGGCCTTCTTGACGGTCTTTTTCTGCTTCTTCTTGGCTGCCATTCTCGATCTCCTGCCACTCGTCCAGGGTGGACCGCGGTAGTCAACTCTACTACGACGCGATGAGGCCAGCCCAGGTGCACTCGACGGTCCGCCCCAGGATAATGCGCTGATGACGCGGCTCTAGAGGCCGACCTGCGCGCTAGTCGTGCTCGCCACATGACAACCGCGCGATGCCTCGAGGTGACTCTCCAGCCGCCCAGCGGTCGGCTGGCATCCAGGAGCGGAAGGTGGGTAGCATAGAGGAAGGGTCCCTTCCCGCGGAGGCCAATCCCATGGATCAGACAGTGGCGGAGCGCCGCTTCGCCCTTGTCGTCAGTCGTACACAGCAGGTCGAGCGTGCCCGCCAGAAGATGGCCGCCGAGGTCCGCGCGGGCCTCTCGCGCCGCCCGCTGCCCGAGCTGCCGTGCAAGTACTTCTACGACGAGCGCGGCAGCGAGCTGTTCGAGGCGATTACCGAGCTCCCCGAGTACTACGCGACGCGCACCGAGAGCGCTCTGCTCGAGGCGCACGCGGCTGCGATCGTGGAGGCCACGAGGCCCCGCGAGCTGGCCGAGCTCGGATCGGGCACGGGCCGCAAGATCCGTCTGTTCCTCGACGCGATGCGCGCGCGGGGCGAACTCGAGCGCGTGGCGCTCCTCGACATAAGCGAGGGCTACCTGCGCCAATCCGCCCAGGAGCTGCAGGCGGCCTACCCGGAAGCGGCGGTGCGCGGCATCGTCGGAGACTTCCTCGAGGATCTCGACGAGCTCGGGCCGGGCGGCGGCCGGCTGCTGCTCTTCCTGGCCGGCACGATCGGCAACTTGCATCCCGACGAGCTGCCGGCGTTCTTCCACGATGCGGCCGCGATCCTCGCCCGCGGTGACGCCTTCCTGGTGGGAGTCGATCTCGTCAAGGACCCGGCCCGGCTCCATGCGGCCTACAACGACTCAAAGGGCATCACTGCCGAGTTCAACCTCAACATCCTCCGCGTCATCAATCAGCGTCTCGGCGCCGACTTCAATCCCGACGATTTCGAGCACCGGGCCTTCTACGAGCCAGTGCGGCAGTGGATCGAGATGCGCCTCCGCGCGAGACGAAAGCTCACCGCGCGCGTCCCCGCGGCGCAGATCGAGCTGCGCCTCGCCGCGGGCGACGAGATCCGAACCGAGTTGTCCTGCAAGTACACATACGAGTCGCTGACCGCCCGTCTGGCGGGGACCGGCCTCGTCGTCGAGCGCTGGATCACCGACCCGGAAAGCCTGTTCGCCTCCGTGTTGCTGAGGCGCGCGTGAGCTTCACGCGGCTGCAGGCGGCATGGCTCCGCTCCGACAGACTCTTCGGCCTGCTGGCCGACAAGGCCTGGTTGGAGCAGCCGATCGCGCTACGCCAGCCGTTCCTCTTCTACCTCGGCCACCTCCCTGCCTTCGCCTGGAACCACGTCGGCCGCGGTGTCCTCGGCCGGCGCAGCTTCCACCCAGACTTCGACGCGCTCTTCGAGCGCGGCATCGACCCCGTGGACGTGGACGCGTACGAGCCGCAAGCGGCATGGCCCGAGCGCGAAGCCGTCCTCGAATACCGGGACCAGGTACGTGCGGAGCTCCGCGAGGCCCTGTCCGCCCCCGGCTTCCCGGCCCAGGGCGAGCCCGTGGTGGCGATGGTCCTCGAGCACGAGCTGATGCACGAGGAGACGCTCTTGTACATGCTGCAGGAGCTCGATCACGCACTGAAGCTGCGCCCCGTCGACTGGCCGGCACTGCCGGACGCCGGGACGCCGCGGGCCACGCGTCCGGTGGAGGTCCCGGAAGGCGAGGCGGTCCTCGGTGCGACCCCGGGCTCGCTGGCCTTCGGCTGGGACAACGAGTTCCCGATCCACAGGGTCCACGTGCCAGCCTTCGTGATCGACGACCTCCCCGTCACGAACGCCGACCTTCTCGAGTTCGTCGAGGCCGGCGGCTACGCCGAGCCGCGGCTCTGGCGCGACGATGACTGGGCCTGGCGCATCCGGCGCTGTTTGAACCAGCCGTACGGCTGGCGCCGCGAAGACCAGAAGCTGCGGGTACGCGGCCTCATCGAGGACGTCCCGTTCGATCTCGCCGCGCGTTGGCCGGCCATGGTCAGCTGGGCCGAGGCGTCCGCCTACACGCGCTGGCGCGGGTGCCGGCTCCCCACCGAGGCAGAGTGGCATCGCGCGGCGCGTGGCACGCCGGCGGACAGCGATCGCCTCTGGCCGTGGGGCAACGAGCCTCCGGCCGCGGCACGCGGCAACTTCCACTTCGAGCACGGATCTCCAGAGGCCGTGGGCTCGCACCCCGAGGGCGCCAGCGCCTGGGGCGTTCAGGAGCTGGTCGGCAACGGCTGGGAGTGGACGTGCACGCCCTTCGCCCCGTTCCCAGGCTTCGAGCCGCTCCCGCGTTATCCGGGCTACTCGGCCGACTTCTTCGACGGCGCGCACTTCGTGCTGCGGGGCGGCTCCTGGGCCACCGACGAGACCCTGCTGCGGCCGAGCTTCCGCAACTGGTTCCAGCCTCACTATCCGTATGTGTTCTCGAAGTTCCGCTGCGTCCGCTGAAGCGGCATCGAGTAGATTCGAGGCAACCACACCAGCAGGAGGACGCGATGGCCGAGGAGAACTGGCACGACGTCGGCTCGGCTGAGGAGCTCCAGCGACGGCCGGTGACTCCCGTGCGGGCGGGAACGGTCCCGATCGCGCTCGTCTACCGCGACGGCGCGTGGAGCGCCATCTCCGGCGTCTGCAATCACACGGGCGGCCCGCTCGGCGAAGGCCGGCTCGACGGCGACTACGTCGTCTGCCCGTGGCACAACTGGAAGTTCCACCACCGCACCGGGGAGGGCGAGCCGGGCTTTGAAGAGGACCGTGTCCCGAGCCACGCCGTCAAGGTGGAAGCCGGGCGGGTCCACGTCGACGCCAACCCCCGGACGCCTCGGCACAAGAAGCCGCACGCGCCGCACCCGCTCGCCCGGCCGGTGCGGCGGCAGCCCGGCCCCGTGCGCGTCGCCGGAATCTCGACCACCGTCATGGACCGGGCGAACCCCCGCTACTCGGGATCCGAGGAGCTGCTGGCTTACGCCGTCGCCCACGCGCAGCAGGCGCTCGGGGCCGAGTCGCGCCTGATCCGGCTGGGCGAGCTCAAGTTTCGCGCCTGCGAAGGCTACTACTCGAAGAGCGCCCAGGCGTGCACCTGGCCCTGCTCGATCACCCAGATGGACTCGGGCGACGAGCTCGATCGCGTGTACGAGGCGCTCGTCCACTGGGCCGACGTGGTCCTGGTGGCGACGCCGATCCGCTGGGGCGCCGCGAGCTCGCTCTACTACCGGATGGCCGAGCGCATGAACTGCATCCAGAACCAGGTCACCACGCGCGACCGGGTCCTGATCCGCGACAAGGTCGCGGGCTTCATCGTGATCGGCGGCCAGGACAACGTCCAGGCCGTGGCCGGCCAGATGCTGGGCTTCTTTGCCGAGCTCGGCTTCCTCTTTCCGCAGTTCCCCTACGTTGCCCATTCGCGCGGCTGGACGGCCGAGGACATGGAGAAAAACGTCGACCTGCTGAAGAGCAGCCACGAGTTGCGCGACGGCGTGGCCGCGCTCGTCGAGCGCTGCACGATGCTGGCCGGGCGCCTGATGGCCTCCGAGCACACGCTCGAGCGCGTCGCCCGCGGTGGGCGCAAGGCGCACAGCCTCGGGGCCGAGTCCTAGAGCCAGGGCTCGCGCATGATCCAGGTCGAAGGCCTTACCCGCCGCTACGGAGCGACGCTCGCCGTCGCCTCGGTCTCCTTCCGCGCGGCACCCGGCGAGCTCATCGCACTCGTGGGCGATTCGGGTTCCGGCAAGACCACGACGCTCAAGATGATCAACCGCCTGATCGAACCCAGCGCCGGCAAGGTGCTCGTGGACGGACGCGACGTCGCGGCCATCGAGCCGCACGCGCTGCGCC
>Ga0114129_10002572_pt1 | contig 25214 bp, 16 predicted proteins | sample RhiMetdeltSRZDD1_FD_80071 | JGI IMG/M metagenome (GOLD analysis project Ga0114129, IMG submission 80071) | Populus rhizosphere microbial communities from Tennessee, USA - Rhizosphere MetaG P. deltoides SRZDD1 (version 2) (version 2) | ecosystem: Host-associated > Plants > Roots > Rhizosphere >...
ATCCGGATTGAAGAAGATCTGATCGATCAGCTTTTCAACTCGAGCGAGAAGAGGCTCGCCCGCACGATCCTGCTGCTCGCCCGGTACGGAAAGAACCACAGGGCGTCGCGGGTCGTGCCCAGGATCTCGCACGGAACGCTCGCCGCGATGGTCGGGACGACGCGCTCGCGCGTCAACTTCTTCATGAACAAGTTCAGGAAGCTCGGCTTCATCGAGTACAACGGCGGTCTCCGGGTTCACCACGCGCTCCTGAGCGTCGTGCGGCACGACTCGCCTTCCGATCGCTGAGCCGTCCTCCTGTGCCGCATTGAACACCGCCTGGATCATGCGGCTGTCTAGGCTTGGCAGATGGATGCGCCTCGACTCACACACGCCGAACAGACCACCGCGATGCTTCAACGCGCCGCGCGCGACGGCCTCCCGGTGCTGATCCCTGGCGCATTCGAAGTGCGCAGTGGCGCCGCGGCCGCTCCGCGCACCGCCGCCTCCCCGACGGCACCCGACGCTGCGCCCGCCATCCACGATCGAGCACGGCTCGAACGCGAGCGCGAGGGTGGCGGTGCGCCGAGCCAGCGAACGGGCATTCGTCGCCGGCGCTGGAGGCTGCTGGCCCGATGATTGGCTCGCCTCTTACGTTTTGAGCGGGTTCCTGCCAAGCACGACGCGCACCTGGTGCGTCGCTCCGTCATCCACGAGCGGAATCGCCGCGGCGTCGGCTGCGGTGCCGTCGAGCGTGGCGTCCAGGACGCCTCGAGACAGCCGGTCTGGATTCGAGACGGAGATGAGGTAGTGCGTCCGTCGCACGCGCCACGAGATCTCGTACTCCGGCCACGATGATGGGATGCACGGGTCGATCGAGAACGTGTCGCCGCGCTGCCGCAATCCGAGCATGCTTTCGAGACCCGCGCGATACATCCACGCAGCTGAGCCCGTGTACCAGCTCCATCCACCGCGGCCCGCATGCGGCGCCCGCGCGTAGACATCACCAGCCACGACGTACGGCTCGGCTTTGTACCGCCTGACCGCTGCGGCGGTTCGCGTGTGGTTGATCGGGTTGAGCATGTGAAACAGCTCCGCGACCTCGTCGCCGCTGCCCAACCGCGCGAGCGCCATGACGATCCAGGCGGCCGCGTGCGTGTATTGGCCGCCGTTCTCCCGGACCCCGGGCGGGTACGCCTTGATGTACCCGGGATCCTGCGCCGAGTGGTCGAACGGCGGATCGAGGAGCAGCAGCAGCCGTGAGCCGCGCGCGACGAGCGCCGTGCGAACGGCATCCATCGCGCGTTCGGTAAAACGCTGCGGAACCGCGCCGGAGAGCACGGCCCACGATTGCGCGATCGAATCGATCCGGCATTCGTCGTTTTGCGCCGACCCCAGGGGGGCGCCGTCGTCGTAGTAGCCGCGGCGATACCACTCGCCATCCCAAGTCAGCTCGAGCTGTGATGCGAGGCGGCGCGCATCGTCCCGATATCGCGCCGCTCGCGCACAGTCCTTCCGCGCGTGGCACAGGCCCGCAAAGTCGATCAACACGCCGTGCAGGAAGAAACCGAGCCACGTGCTCTCGCCCCGGCCGGCGCGGCCGACTCGGTTCATACCGTCGTTCCAATCCCCCGTGCCGAACAGCGGAAGGCCGTGCGTCCCGGCGGTCGTGCCTCGATCGATGGCGCGAAGACAGTGCTCGAAGAGCGTCCCGTCTTCGGTGGAGACGCTCGGCGATCCGTAGGCCTCGACCTGATCGGCCGCGAGCGGCGGCGACTTCAGAAACGGTACGCGTTCGTCCAGAACGCCGGCGTCGCCAGTGGCGCGCACGTACTCCGCGACGGCATGCGGCAGCCACAGGAGATCGTCCGAGCAGCGGGTGCGCAGGCCGCGTCCGGTCGGCTCGTGCCACCAGTGCTGCACGTCGCCTTCCGCAAACTGCCTGCCGGCGGCGCGAAGCAGGTGCTCGCGTGCGAGGTCCGGCCGCGCGAAGGACAGCGCCATGACGTCCTGCAACTGGTCGCGGAAACCGAAGGCGCCCCCCGGCTGGTAATACCCGCCGCGCGTCCAGAGACGGCAGCTCACCACCTGATACAACAGCCACCGGTTGACAAGCGCGTCGAACGAGTCGTCGGGCGTGCGGACGCGAACCGTGTCGAGCATCCCGTTCCAGGCATCGTGAACGCGTGCCCGCGCCGAGACGGCCGAGTCAACGCGTCCGTGACGCGCAATCAGGCGGCCGACGTGATCCCGATCCACGCCCTGCCCCAACAAGAAAAGCAGCTGCCGGCGCTCTCGCGGCTTCAGCACGCAGTGCGTGTGCAGCGCCGCACAGGGATCCAGCGCCGCGCCAATCTGGCCCGACAGCAGGGTTCGGGTCAGCGCCGCCGGCTGCGAGATGTCACCGTTGCGACCGATGAACGACCGCCGGTCGGCCGTGTACGACGCGAGCGGTTCGCTCGAGTACGAGAAGGCGACACAGCGGCCGAATTCCTGGTTGTACGCGTTCGTCGCCAGAATCGCGCCGCTCACCCGATCGAATTCGGTGACGACATGCAGGTGCTCGCCATCGCGTGGCGGACCGAGCGCCCATTCGTTGTAGACGAATACGCTCAGGCTTCGCGCGTCATCGCCCCGGTTCACCAGCGTGAGCAGGGAGAACTTCACTGGATCGTCCGCGTCGACGAAGACCTCCAGCTGGTGTTCGATCCCCTGAGTCGTGCGCGAGAACTGCGTCAGGCCGGCCGTGTGGCAGACGATGCAGCGGCCGTCCGGCGGCCGGCGCATCGGGCCGGGTGTCGGCGACCACGATTCACCCGTGTCCTCATCGCGCACGAACAGCGCCTCGCCCGTTGGATCGCCGATCGGATCGTTGGCGAACGGCGTCAGGCGGTTCTCGCGGCTGTTGCCCGACCACGTGTGCGCGGAGCCTGCCGCGGTGACGACCGTGCCGAACCGCGGGTTGGCGATGATGTTCGCCCAGGGCATCGGCGTTTCGTCGTCGCCGTCGAGGACAATCGCGTACGTCTTGCCGTCATCGGCAAAACCCCCCAGTCCGTTGCCCAACGTCATCGACGGAACGGGAACCGCAGCGGGCACCGGATCGGCGCGCGGCGGACGGACGGGCACCAGCGGCGTCGACGACGGTCGAACCTCGTGCCGATCGAGCTGTGTTCGCAGATCGCCAGCGTCTCCACAGAGGATTGCGGACGCCACTGTTTCGAGCAGCACTCGCTCGGCACGGCCCATCTGGTCGGCCCTGAGCAGATACGCGCCGCCCGGACGATGCTGCCAGGCGCTCCACGGGCCCTCCTCGAGGATGGCGATCAGCTGCGTCTGCGATTCGTCGAGATAGCCGACCGGATGCTCGTTGACGATCACCACGTCAGCGCTCAGCCCTTTCAGGCGCCAGTACTCCTGCGCCTGGAGCACCTGCCGTATCAGCGCGAGGTCGTCGTCGCCGACGATGCGGACGAGCAGGATCGGCAGATCGCCGGAGATCGCGTGCGGCCACAGGCCGGCCTGTCCGAGCTCGTTCGACGCGATCACGTCGGCCGTCGCGCGCAGCGAGCCGTCGGTGCCGAGCACCCGCGAGGCCAGACGCTCGAACAGGACGGCCTCTTCCGCCGAGATGCCGAGATGACGGATGGCGCTCTCGGCATGCGTGATCGCGAGCGCGAAGGTGCGCCCGGCCGCGCTGGGGTCGTGGTACTTCCGAGCGAGCGCCTCGGCCGTCTCGCGATCCGACGCCATGCCGGTCGCGAAACAGAGCCGCACCGTGCCGCCGGGCGAAATCCGGATCCGTTGCCGAAGGCTCACGATCGGGTCGAGCACGACGCCCGTCGTTCCGGACAGGGCACGCCCGTCGAGCGCCAGCGGATCGCGGACGCTTCGGCCCCGACCGACGAAGCGCGCGCGATCGGTTTCCCACTCAATCGGTCCCTGAGGGCGGCCCTCGAGGCTCAGGGCATGGAACGCCCAGGCCGCGGCGTCGCCTGAATCCCTCGGGCGCCGATGGCAAAGGAGAGCGGCGCTGTCCGTGACGTACTCGGTCTCGACGAACAGCTTGCCGAACGCCGGGTGGGCGACGTCGTTCACCGCCGGCGTGAGCACGATCTCGGCGTAGCTCGTGACGTCGAGCTCGCGGATGCGCAGTCCGTGATTGCGCACGGTGATTCGCCGAACCTCGACGTCGTCTTCGGTCGAAACCGCGACGTCGAGCTCAGTCGACACATCGTCGTCCCGCCGGCGAATGCTCGCCCGGTCGGGGGAGAAGCTGACGGCGTACTCATCGGGCTCGCGCCGCGATGGCTGGTAGGTGGCCGACCACACCGCTCCGCTGCGAACGTCGCGCAGGTAGACGAACTGGCCGTTGGCGTCGCGCGTGGCGTCTCGGCGCCACCGGGTGACCGGAAGGCCATGCCAGACGCTGGCGCCTCCACCGGCGTTCGTCACCGACGTGACATAGCCGCCGTTCGAAAGAAACTGCGTGTGTGGGAAGGTCGTGTGCGGCGACCGGTATCGTCGAGCCGGGATCGACGCCGCCGCGGCCGCGACACGCATTTCGTCGAGCGGGCGCGGCTCGATGGTGCCCACGTTGCGCGGGACGCGTTCCTGCAGCAGCAGCTCCGTCGCCTGGACTCGCGGCTCGGCGTGAAAGCAGTCAATCATGCGGTCGCCGAGCAGGGCGTTCGCCAGCGCGACCAGCGTCATCCCCTCGTGATGAGCGAGGTAGACCGGCACGACAACACCGCCGACATGTCCGCCGACGGCGTCGCCGCCGGCGGGCTCCGGCTCCGATCCACGACGGGTGTAGTCGATCGCATCGAAGAATCCGTATTCGCCCTCGAGGCCGATCGCCGCCAGGCGTCGCAGGTTGGAGGCGCTCGCCGCGGGGTCGAGCATGGCGGCCAGCGCCGTCGCGTACGGCGCGACGACGAGTTCGTCGCCGAGGCCACGTTTCAAGCCGAGCCCGGGGATACCGAACGCCTTGTACTGATAGTTGCCGTGTCGATCGACAAGGTTGTACGCGGATTCCGAGATTCCCCAGGGCACGCCACGAGCGGCGGCGTAATCCTGCTGCCGGCGGATGACGAGCCGGCAGGATTCGTCGAGGAGAGTGTTCGGATAGGTCCGCATGACGAGCAGCGGCATCAGGTACTCGAACAGCGTTGCGCTCCACGAGAGCAGGATGGGCCCGCCACGCACGCTCGTCACCGAACGCCCGAGATGGAACCAGTGCATTTGCGGCACGTCGCCTTTGGCGATCGCGATGAAGCTGGCCAGCCGGGCCTCGGACGCGAGCAGGTCGTAGTACGACGGATCGAATCGGCCGGGGCTGTCCGCATCGGGCAGCCGGTACCCGATCGCGAACAGCTGGCGCTTCGGATCGAACAGGAACCGGAAGTCGATCGCGTCCAGCAGCGCGCCGGCGCGCGCGGCGAGGAGCGGAGCGGTCTCACGGAGTCCGACCGACAGGGTGAGGAGCGCCCCGGCCAGATTGCCGCTGTCCACCGTGGAGACGTAGGCCGGCGCCAACGGTACGAGCGTGCGCGTGTCGTACCAGTTGAGCAGGTGGCCTTTGAACCGTTCGAGCCGCTCGATCGTCGTGAGCGTCTGATCGATCCTGCGAACGAGCTCCTCGCGTGCGACGAATCCCAGATCGTGCGCGGCGAGCGTGGCGAGAAGACCGAGGCCGATGTTGGTCGGCGACGTTCGATGCGCGATGGCCGGCGCGTCGGCCGCGGACTGGATCTGGACGTTGTCCGGCGGTAGAAAATGATCCTCGGCTGTGACGAACGCCGCGAAGTACGCCCACGTTTTTCGTGCGACCTCGTGCAGATACATTCGGTCGGCGGACGACAACTCGGCGCGACGTGGCGGCGTCGCACGGCTGAGCGCGAACGCAATCCATGGAGCGGCAATCCAGAGCCCGAGAATCGGCGCGGCGATCGGCAGCGCCACCGGACGCCTCATCGCCACGACGGCCAGAATTGCGAGCGCGACGAGCGGGCTTGCGACCATGGCGTCCACGAAGGCACGCAGTCGTACCGGTCCGCCGCGCGTGGCGGTCGCCGTCATCGTCTCCCATTCCAGCAGGCGCCGGCGCGTCACGCCGAGGCGCACGAGCGTGATCCCGATGGCATGCAACCGCTCCCAGGCCTCGTTGGCGAGAAAGGCGAGCTGCAACGCAAAGCGAGCCGAAACCGTCTTCAAATCTTCGATCGTCGTCCGCACGAAGACGCTCCACGACTGGCGCCGTGGGCCCTGGAGGATCTCGAGCGTGCGCGAGACGATCGGGAACGCCAGCAACGCGAGCGCGGCCGCGGTCCATGCGATCGAGTCGCCCGGCAGGACGGTCCACCCGAGCAGGAGCAGCAGCAGCGTCGCCGGCGGCAGGAGGCTGCGCCGGAGATTGTCGAGGATTTTCCATCGCGCGACGAGCGGCAGACGGTTGCGCGCCAGACCGGTGCGCGCCGGCACGAACGGAAAGAGCCACCACAGAATCTGCCAGTCGCCGCGCACCCAGCGGTGCTGCCGTCGCGCGTGCGCGAGTACGCTGGAGGGATAGTCGTCCACGACCTCGACGTCGGTCACGAGCGCCGTGCGCGCGTAGAGACCCTCGAACAAATCGTGCGACAGCACCGCGTTCTCGGGCACGCGGCCTTCGAGCGCCCCCGCGAAGGCGTCGACGTCGTACAGCCCTTTACCTGTGAAGATGCCCTCGTCGAACAGATCCTGGTAGACGTCCGAGACGGCCGTCGTGTACGGATCGACGCCGGTATGACCCGCGTACGTGCGCGCGAACAGCGACCCCACCGCGCTCGCCATCGTCACGCTGACCCGCGGCTGCAGGATCCCGTACCCGCTGGTGACGCGACCGAGCCGCGAATCGAACTCCGGCCGATTCAGCGGGTGCGCGATGATGCCGATGAGACGCTTCGCGGCGTCGCGCGGCAGACGCGTATCCGAGTCGAGCGTGATGCAGTAGCGAATGGACGGAAGCAGATCGAGGGCGCCGACCTGCGTCGAGAAGGTCGTGTCCGTGGCGCCACGCAGCAGCCGGTTGAACTCCTCGATCTTTCCGCGCTTCCGCTCCCAGCCGATCCACGCGTCCTCGCGCACGTTCCATTGCCGGTCGCGGTGAAACAGGAAGAACCGGTCCGCGTGGTCCGGCCCGAATTTCAGGTTGAGCGCGTTCACGCCCGCTCGGGCGCGCTCCAGAATCGCGGCGTCATCGGCCGCGCCGGTCCCGCGCGTGTCGGCGAAATCGCTGAGGATGGCGACGTGCACGCACCGATCGAGGTTGCCGAGTGCGAGCACTTCGACGTGTTCGAGCAGCGCGTCGACGGCGGCGGCGCTCGTCAGCATGGTTGGGACGATGACCATCGTTCGGGCGTTGTCGGGGACGCCGGCCGAAAAATCGAGGCGTGGCAGCCGTTTCGGCCCGACGAGATGGGCGACGGCGTACTGGATGCCCGCAATCGCGAAGTCGCTCGCCGGAAGCAGCACGGCGAGCGCGACGACAACTTGCATCGCCGGAGTGGCGCCCGCGCGTCCCGCCGCGGCAACTGCGGTCGCGACCAGGAGACCGGTCGCGACCGCAATCGTGCCAAGGTAGAGGCCCGAGGCGTGCCGCAGCAGAGCCCGTCTCACGCGGGTTGCGATGCCCGGGCGATAGGCGAGGTCGGTTTCGAGATCGGCGCGCCCGCGATCGACAAGGTGGTACCCGACGTGGGCCGCGCGATCGGCGGTCGAGCCGTTCGCGGCCGCATCGCGGGCGCTTTCGATCGCCTTGAGCGCGACGCGCACCTGACCGTCGCCGCTCGGCGCGGCCAGCTGTTCGACGGCGCGGCGCTGCGCGTCCCGGCTGAGGAAATCCATGCGTCCGTACGCGCTCGCGGGATCGCGCTGGAGCACGCGCTCGACGAGGCTGACGCTCTCGACGTATTCCGGCCAGTCCAGCGTCGCGCACAGCCGGAGGCTCGTCACGGCGTTCGCCACCGAGACCTGCGCCACTCCCTGGCGCTGGTGCTCGCCGCGAATCGTCTCTTCGGCCGAGACGTGCCTCGACGCGAGATCATCGTCCACGGCGACGCGAATCGGCGACAAGCCAAAGCCGTACCCGCGGACGCGGTGCAGCAATTGCACGATGAACGCCGGCTCGGTCCCGGGAGGCAGCGCGTGGACGCGTCCGTCGGCATCCGCGGTGGCGACGTAGCTGTCCGCCGACCGTCGGGCGGCGCGCGCAGCCAGCAGTTCCTCGGCCAGGCGGCGCAGGTTCTCGATGAGCGCGAGCTTCAGCATGCTCGGCCACGCCCACAGCTCTCCAATCGTCAGCGGTGCGACCCGCTGGTAGCTGTTGAGGAACTGGATCAATTGCTGTCGATCGAGACGGCTGTCGCTGTGCCGAATCAGTTCGACCGCGATGGCGTAGATACGAGCGTGACCGGCGTGCTCCCGCGACGCCAGCGTCGGAAGCGTGCGCGAGTACCGGCGCGGCAGGTTCCGACGGATGTCGGAGATCTCGGCGGCGACCAGGTGGAAGTTGTCGAGCAGCCAATCCGCCGCGGAGACGACAAACTGCCCGTTGCGCACGTCGTCGGCCAGCGTGCGATACGCCGCACGCAGCACGCGGACGTTGTCCTCGAAACGAGGATACGTGTCGCGGGCGCGGCGCCGTGGGTTGGGATCGACGGTGAACCTGGCCGCGAGGGCGAGCGCTCGCTCCTCGAGGCCCTCGATGCTTAGAAGCTCGTCGCGCAGCGGCTTCTCAGCCGCCCGCCGATGATGGCCCCGCCGTCCGACGACCAGACTCAAGAAAGCTCGAACATTCGGTTACGTGAACGGAATCGAGACTGGATCCATGAGGCGCCCTCCGAAGGACGTGCTTTGGTGAGGGCTGAAGGCCGCAGTGGCCGCAGGGCTCAGGAAAGCGGTCGAGTCCACTGAGTATATCCTGCAACGATGAATCCCGCCGTAATTTCGGGAAAAATGCAAAGCACACATTACCGCTGACGAGTGCACACAGCCTCTGCTGGCAAACATCGCGCTGCTAACGGATCCCTGACCGGGTCGGAAGCGATCGCCGTCGCGCTCGTGATGGCGATCGCGACGGCGGTGTTGTCCGCGTATCTGCCGTACCGCGCGGCGAGGACCGTGAGTCCAGCGGCGGTGCTGGTGCTGTCGCTCCTGGCGCTCGTCGGCGTTCTCGCCCTGCTGCAGCGGCGCGCGATCTGGACGCGCGGCGACGCGATCGGGTTCGCGGCGACGGTGCTCGGCGTCTTCGCGTGGTGCGAGCGGCTCGCCTGGCCGGAGCTGCTGCCGGTCGGCGGCGGACCGGACCTCACTCACCACCTCGTTCTGATCAACTACATCGAGCGGCACTGGCGGCTCGTCTACGATCCGGCGCTCGTCCCGTACCTCGGCGACATGATCTTCTACACGCCCGGCAGCCATCTGCTGATCGCGCTCGCCGGCGCGTGGACGCGCAGCGACGGACTCCACGCCGTTCATTCGGTGCTCGCGGCGACCGTCGCGATCAAGGCGGGCTTCGTCTACTGCATCGCCCGCCGGCTGATGCGCCGGGCGCACGTGGCGTTCGCGCTCGTCGCCGTGCTGCTGCTGTTCGTCCCGTATCCGTACTTCCTCGGCGCGTTCGTCCACGATTCGTTCTGGGCGCAGGTCGTGTCCGAGCTCTTTGCGTGCGCGATATGGTGGGCGCTCGTGGTATGGGATCTGGAGCCGGGACCGGGCCTGCACCCGGAACGAACAGGCCCTCTCGTCGTGTTCGGCGTCACGGGCGCGGCCGCATTCGTGACCTGGCCGATCTGGATCGGTCCGCCGGCGATCGCATTCGCGATATGCGTGTGGTTCCACGGTCCGCCTGAAGGCGGACACTACGTACGGACACGTCAGCTGGTTGCAGCGCTCGGGCCAATTGCCGCGTTCGTCGTGATTCACACAGCGGGCAGGCTGCGATGGCTTGCGATCGCCGGCACGAGCGGCGCGGTCATTCGGCCCACGCCCGATGTCGTCGGCTGGCCGTTCCTCATCCTCGCGTCGCTCGGGGTCGTCGTCATGGTCGCGCGCCGTGAGGGACGAGCGACCGTCGCGCTGCTGGCGGCGATCGCCGTGCAGGCGCTCGCGCTGGCGGCCGTCGCGAAGTGGCGCGGCGCCGACACACCGTACCTCGCGCTGAAAATGATCTTCTTCGCGATCTACCCGCTCGCCGTCGCGGCGGCCGTGGCGCTCCACGCGGCCTGGACGATCGTCGTTGGCTCGCCGGCGCGCGATCGGTGGGCGTGGACCATCGTCGCGGCGGTCGCGTTGCTCGCCGGCCGACGAATCGCGGCGGCGCCGCATCGCCGGGCCGTCGTGACGGAGTCCGTCAATCTCGCCGGCCGCTGGGCGCGCGCGAACGTCCCGCCCGCGTGCGTCGACTATCTTGTCGCGGACGGATACACCGGCTACTGGCTCCACCTTGCGGTGCTCGACAACCCGCGCAATACGCGGCGCGTGGAGGATCCCGACACGTTCGAGCCGGCGAAGGCGGTCGAGCGCTGGATCGAACCGGCCGGCCTGCGTTACGCGATCGTCGACGATGTGAGCGGATTCTCGAAAGCGCTGTTCAACGGGACGCGCGAGCTCGCGAGATTCGGACCATCGTCCGTCATCGAGCGGACAGCCGGCAGCCGATGCGAACCGTAGCGATTAGCGTTTTACTTCGCCGATGAGCGAATAGGCTCCGGCGGCGTCGACGGTCACGTGCGAGCCGTCGACGACGACGGTGATCGAGCGCTCGGCGTCGGTGGGACGAAGCTTCGCGCGGCCGGTGAAGCTGGCCCAGTCGCCCGACGTCTGCAGCTGGCCGATCTCCTTCATGTCGAGCGCGACGTTCGCGCCTTTGTCGGTGACGCGAAACGTCCCCGCGGCGCGCCTCGCCTCCGCGTCCTGGCTGATGTCGATGAGGACCTCCGCCTTCCCGATACGGCCGCGCCGCGCGACCGATCGGCGTCCCGAGTTCATCGGGCGGGTCGGCATGTGGCTCGACCGCACGAGCGCGAGCCCCGCCTGATCGCCGGTCAGCTTGCCGTCGCGAAACGCGACGCGTCCGTTCACGAGCACGACGCGAACGCCCTCCGGCTCGTGCGTCGGTTCCTCGAACGTCGCGCGATCGATGATCGTCTCGGGATCGAAGACGGTCACGTCGGCCGACATGCCGGGCGCGAGAATCCCTGAGTCGACCATGCCGATCGTCGCGGCGGGCAGGCCGGTCATCTTCCGCACCGCGTCCTCCCACGTCAGCACCTTCTGCTCGCGCACGTAGCGGCCGAGGACGCGCGGGAACGTGCCGTAGTAGCGCGGATGCGTCGCCTCGCGCGCGACCGCGCCGCAGTCGCACGCGATCGACGTCGCCGGATACTGGAGAATCCTGACGAGATCCGGCTCCGCGCCGAAGCGCGCGATGATGCCCGGGCTGCCCTTCTCGAGGAGCCGCACGACCGCTTCGCCGGCCGGGACGTCCATCTCCTTCGCGACGGCGGTCAGCTCCTGCTTCGTGGCGGGCAGGTAGATGCCCGCGGCGCCGCCGAAGCGCGCGTCCATCGCGGCTTCAGCCTCTTTGACGATGCGCGCGCGCTGCTCGGGATCCTTGAAGCGCTTCAGCATCGCGTCGCGGCCGCCGTCCTGCGCCCATGCCGGAATAATCAGCGCGACGAGACCCGTCTGCCCCGCGAGATACGGATATGCGTCGGCCGCGGTGTACGTGCCTCGCGCTGTCGCCTCGCGCATCTGCCGCAGGATCATGTCGGCCGTGCCCTGCTCGCGCCCCTGAACCTTCATGTGGGTGATGACGGGCGCGAGGCCGGCGCGCTCGCCGATCGCGATCGTCTCCGCCATGCCCGCGCGCGAGCTGTAGCCCGACTCGGGCGTGACGCGGTCGTGGTTGATGAAGTTCGTCCGCCACGGCCTCGCGGCGTCGACGACCTTGATCACTTCCTCGGTCTGCGCGAAGTACGCCGGCTTGTAGTCGAGGCCCGCCGACACGCCCCACGCGCCCTGCTGAAGCCCGGCGAGCAGGAGCCCGCGCATCCGCGCGATGTCCTGGGCCGTCGGGCGATGATTCGTCGGCCCCATCACCTCGGACCACACGCTGTTGAACCCGATCTGCGCGCCGACGTTCACCGCGACGCCGTGATCCGTCAGCCGCGTCAGCTCGTCGCCGATGTCCACCGGTCCCGATCCGTCGGCGTTGACAATCTCCGTCGTCACACCCTGGATGAGCATGTTCTGCGCGCGGACGAGGCCGTCGGCCGTCGCGTGGCTGTGAATGTTGATGAAGCCCGGCGTCACATAGAGACCGGAGACGTCGATGTCCACCCTGGCCCGCTCGCCGGTGAGATCGCCGATGCGCGCGATCGAGCCGCCGGCGATCGCGAGGTCGGCCCGGTACCTCGGCGATCCCGTACCGTCGAGGATCGAGCCGTGGCGAAGGATGACGTCGTACGCCGGGGGCGGCGTGCGGACTGCGGGCGGGGTTTTCGCCTGAAGGATCGCGATCGCCGCGGCGAGCGCGGCTGTCAGCTTCAGCATCTGTCGTACCTTTTATTGTGAGCAGGTCGCCGGCGGTCGCGTCTCGCTCGGCGCCGGACGTACTTCCATGAGCTGCACGGTCGGCGGCATCGTCGGCGCGAGCGTCACCGAGACCTGCAGCCGCCCACGCTCGCACGTTAACGTCCACAGCCCGCGAAGCGCATTTTGAACCACGTCGAATCGATCCGGCGGCGAGCAGACACCAACCCTCGCGCGCAGCGTCTCCATCTCCGCGCGCCGGCGCTCCGTCGTTCGATCGAGGAAGAGGTTGTCGGCGGCGACCCGATCCGCAAGGCGATCGTCCCAGGCGATCAGGAGCTTCGAGACCGCGTCGCGCGCTTCGACGAGCGCGGGCGACGGCTCGATGACACGCGGCTCCAGGCCGCCCGTCCTCGCAAACCGATTGAACGCCTCCGTCGCCGCGGGGGTCCAGCCGGTGTACGTCAGGTTGCCGAACGCGATCACGCCAACGCCGTACTCCGGCAGCCAGCGCATCGTCGATCCGAACCCCGGCAGCCCGCCGCCGTGCGCGATCATGGCGTGGAAGTCGCACGTCTCCGTCACGCTGAGGCCGAAGCCGTACGCGCCCGCCGTCAACTGCGGCGCGCCGCTCGACGGATCGCGGGCGACGCGCGCTCCGGACGACCGCCACGCCTGCTGCATCTCCCGCAGCGAGGCGCGCCGGATGGGAAGCGTTTCCGCGCCGTCGCGGGGCGGCCACGCCGACAGGAACGCGCCGACGTACCTCGCGAGATCGCGGACCGTCGTCAGCATCCCGCCCATCGCACCGAACGATCCGTGCGGGAGCAGCGGCTCCTCCTTCCAGCGCTCGTCCTCCCACCGATACCCGAGCGCCAGCCGGTTCCGATCGACTCGATCGGGGTACAGCGTCGTCGACGTCATGCCGAGTGGCACGAGGATGTTCTCGGCCACGTACGCGTCGTACGGCTTGCCCGAGACGCGCGACACGATGCGGCCCAGAATCGCGAAGCCGTAGTTCGAGTACTCGTAGGCGACGCCGGGCGCGTTGGAGAACGGGATCCCGGCCCTCATCATCGCCGCCATCTCGTCGTCGCTCCTGCTCAACTGGCGATCGCCCCACGGGTTGTCCTCGGGGAAGCCTTCCGAGTGGGAGAGCAGGTGACGGAGGGTGATGCGCGGCGAGTCGGTCGTCGGGTACTTCAGCGCGTTCAGCTCGGGAACGTAGCGCTCCGCCAGATCGTCGAGCGACAGCTTCCCTTCGTCGCGGAGCTTCAGGATCGACATCGCCGTGAAGCTCTTCGTCATCGACGCGATGCGAAAGACCGTGTCGGCGTCGACAGGCGCGCGCGTCGCCACGTCCCGGTACCCGAACACGCCCGCGTGCGCGAGCTCGCCGTCGACGATGATGCCCCACGCCGCGCCGGGAACGTGCGTGCGCTCGGCAAAGCCGCGAAAGATCCTGTCGATGTCGTCGAACGCAGTCGCCAGCTTGGCACGGCGCCCAGGATCGGTGAACCGCGGCGGCGGCACGGTGGCCGCCTGCACGGTCATGCCGGCGCTCAGCGCGAGAGCGATCGTCCAGATCCGCATAGCGGCCCATGCTAGCACTACGGCTCACGGGGCTGATGGCGGGTTCCACGACCTTCGGCCTTCGGTGAGCCCGGCCGACAGGCGCGTGACGGCGCCGAACGCGCGTGTTACGTGCGCGGCTTGTCGGCCAGGTAACGCTTGCGAGCGCGCACGACCGCGCGCGCATCGTTGATCTTCAGCTGCAACTCGTGCATCTTGCCGTCGAGCGCCGCGGGCGTGAAGCCGAGCGCGTACTGATGATGCAGCTCGTTGGCGACGCGCCTGAACGCGGACAACAGATCGACGGTCGACGTCAGCTCGAAGTACCCGCCGCCGGTCGCCGCGGCGAGGTCCTTCAGGCCGGGATCGGGTCCGATGTTGAACGGCCGCTGGAAGAAGCCGCCGCCCGATCCGCCGCGCGGGATGCCGCGCCCGCCCATCGCGCCCGGCCAGGAGGAACGGCCGACGCCGGGCTGCGCGTTGTCGCCCGAGAGGCCGATGGCGTACACCATCACGTCATTCTCTTCTGCGCGCTTCGTTACCGATCGCAGCGAGCTGTTGTGGCTCTTGAAGTTCATCGGCTCGTCGACGCCGTCGCTGAAGACGAGGACCACGCGGCGGCCCTGCTGCCGCAGGAGCTTCGTGATGCCGAGATCGACCGCATTCCACAGCGGCGTCGGCCCTTCGCCCTGCAGCTCCCCTTCGAGAATCTCAGTGAGCTTCGCGCGATCGGACGTGAAGTCCTCGGGATCGATCTGGATGCGCGTCGAAAAGCTCCCGACGAGCGCCCTGTCCGTCGGCAGCATCGCGGCGACGAACTCTTCGGCCGCCTGCACCACGAGCTTGAACGTCGACTTCATGCTGCCGCTGCGATCGAGCAGGATCACGACGGTGATCGGCTGGACGTCGTTCGAAAAGAGCGTCAGCTCCTGGCGTTTGCCGTTGTCGGAGATCTCGAACTGGCCGCGCTCGAGGTCGGTCATCAAGCGCCCCGCGGCGTTGGTCACCGTGGCGTACACCGCCACCGTGCGGTTGCCGCTCGTAAACGTCGGCGGCTGCGACTGGGCGATGACGGTGGCGGCCGCGGCGATCGACAGCAGCAGGATCAGAAAGGAACGGGCTGGCAGCATGGCGGCTCGGCCAGCAGGCGCTACCCCATCATAGTCCGGTACCAGGCAGAACACGCGGAACGCGCCTACCAGCGCAGAACACGGGGAACCCGCTGAGCATTACCTGGCGCGCGCCAAATCGGTGACGATCTCCCAAGAGAAGCGCACGAACCGGTGCAGCTCGCTCTCGAGGAGGCGCTCCTGGTCGCTGTGCGCGCCGAAGCCCTTCGGACCGTCCTCGACGTCGGTCGCCGGCCCGATGCCATAGCACTGCACGCCCCGCGCGCGCAGCTGCGCCATGTCGGTCGCGCCCGTGCTCATCGTCGGCAGCGTCGGCGCGTTGTAGATGCGGGTGGCGGCAGCCTCGATGGCCTTGTACGGCTCGGTGTCGAGCCGCGTGTCCGGTCCCGCCGGCCTGGTCAACTGGTTGCCGAACCGCACCTCGACCGCCGGGTCGTTGACGACGCGCCTCACCTGCTCCAGAAACTTCGCCTGATCCTCATCGGGCAGCATGCGGACGTCGAGCGTCGCCTTCGCTTCCGATGGAATCACGTTCGAGCGATAGCCGCCGGTGAAGATGTTCGGCGACACCGACGTGCGCAGCATCGAGGAATGCCGCGGCTCGTTCTCGAACAGCCAGTCGTCGGCCGCGGCGCGGACCTTCGGATCGGTCGAGAGGACGTCCCGGTAGTATTTCGCGACCTCCGGCGGCGAAATCGCGGCGAGCTTGCGGAAGTACGTGCCGGTCGTCTCGTTGAACCGGATGTCGGGACGCCACGCGCCGATCTTCGCGACCGCGCCGGCGAGGTGCACGATCGCGTTCGACTTGAGGGGCACCGATCCGTGCCCCGCCACGCCGTGCGCGATGAGCTCGATGCCGCGCGGGATCTTCTCCAGCGTCTGCACCTGCGCGTACTTCACCTCGCCGCCGATGCGGCTGACCGCTCCGCCCTCGGCCAGACAGTACTCCGCTTCGATGTCGGCGAAGCGCTGATTGACCATGTAGCCGATGCCGACGTTCGACGTGCCTTCTTCACCGGCCTCCGCGAGGAAAATCACGTCGCGATCGAGCGGCACGTTCAGCCGCTTCAGGAGCAGCATCGTCATCAGCGACGCCGTCAGGTTGTCCTTGTCGTCGACGGTGCCGCGGCCGTAGACGTAGCCGCCGTCGCGCGTCGCGCTGAACGGCGGAAACTTCCATTTCGACGCGTCGACGGTGACGACGTCGGTGTGGCCCATGATGAGGAGCGGCCGCTTGCGGCCGTTGCCCTTGAGCCGCGCGAACACGTTGCCGCGGTTCGCGTCGAGCCCCGCGATCTGCGCCGGAATGCCTTCCTTCTCGAGAACCTGCTTCACGTACTCGGCCGCCTTCGTTTCGTTGCCGGGCGGATTCTGCGTGTCGATGCGGAGCACCGCCTGGTAGTGCTGCATCGTTTCCGCTTCGAGGGCTTTCCAGTCGGGCTGCGACGCCGACTGCGCGATCAAACCGGCGCCGGTCGCGAGCGCCACCGCGATCGACGCGGCCGCGCAAAGCATCTTCTTCATCGCGCGACTATTATGGGTGATGGAGGTGCCGGGTGCCAGGTGCTAGGTGCCAGGTGCTGGTGCCGGGTGCCGGGTGCGCGGGTGCCGATGGAGGTGCCGGGTGCCAGGTGCTAGGTGCCAGGTGCTGGTGCCGGGTGCGCGGGTGCCTGGTGCCAAGCACCTGGCACATGGCACGCAGCACGTGGCACCTGGCCTGGCACGTGGCACGCAGCACCTGGCACCTGCACCTGGCACCTGGCACCTGGCACTTGTTCAGCCCATGCGATTGCACGATTACCTGGCGCGAACGCACGTCGACGGACCGCTCGAGCCGACGCTCGACACGCTGCGCCGCCTGCACGTGGCGCACCGCGAGACCTTCCTCTTCGAGAACGTGTCGATTCAAACCGGGCAGGGCATCAGCGTCGCCGAGGCGGATATCGAGCGGAAGTTTCTCGACGAGGGCCGCGGCGGCTATTGCTTCGAGCACAACACGCTGTTCGCGGCGGTGCTGCGCGCGTCCGGCTTCTCGCCCGTCGCGCTCCTCGGCCGCGTGCGCCGCGGGCCGCCGGAGCGCTGGGCGCGCACGCACATGGTGCTGCGCGTGCCAATCCTGGGAGGCGGCGCGCCGGACGACGTGTGGCTCGCCGACGTCGGCTTCGGTGCCGTCGGCCTGATCGAGCCGATCCCGCTGCGCGATGGCGCGACCGCCACGCAGCGCGGGTTCGTCTACACGCTGCGACGGGACGATCAGTTGTGGGTGCTCTCGATGCGCGACGCGTCGCAGGCGATGGACATGTACGAGTTCTCCGACGATCCGCAGACGGCGGGAGACGTCATCGTCGCCAACCACTACACGTCCACGCACCCGGAGTCGATGTTCCGGCGGACGCTGACGATTCAGTACGTCAACGCGGCGAACCGCGTGATCCTGCGCAACGAAACGCTCACGCGGTGGACGGACGGCCGGATGACGGAGGAAACGATCGACCGCGCGCGCGTGCGCCAGACGGCGCGCGATCTCTTTGGCGTCGAGCTGCCGGACGGGCCGCTCGTCTACGAACAACCGTAGCTCGTCGTGACGACGGAGTCATCGACCTGATTCGCCGGCGTGTTTCTCGTCGGCGTCGCGTGCCGGAAGTTCCGACCAGACGTTCCGCCGTGACAGCACCATCGCCGCGCACGGCAAGTACATCATCAGAACGATCCACTTCGCGCCGCTCTCCCAGTAGTCGTTCTGCGAGGCGTAGGGTCCCATCGCGCGCTGACCAAGGAAGGCGACGATCGCGAGCGCCCACAGGCTGACGGCCTGCCACCAGCGCGCGGGAATCAGGAACAGCGGGATCGTTTCGTAGGGCGCCGTGGTATGTGGAACGCACGCCATCGCAACGAGCAGTCGAGCCTCGGCCCGCCGCCACTTCGCCAGCGCGAGCAGCGCGAGGATGCCGCCCGGCCGCATGATCGGCGCGACGATGTGCGGCGCGCTCGCAAACGTGGCGCGCCACTGCGCAATCATTCCGGGCCAGACGATGATGCTGATGATCACGAACACCGCACAGCCGATGGCGGTCTTCATCTTCGGGTTGGCGGCGAACAAGGCGAGGCCGATCGTCGGCTTGGCGGCGAGCAGAAAGCCCAGTGACGGGATCAGCGCCGCGCCGGTCAACAGCAGCGACCACTGCGACGTCTGCAGCGTCATCAGCGCCGGCAGCGACACGAGCGCGATCAACGCCGGCGCGCGAAGGCTCGTCTTCGTCACCGCCCACGCGTACAGACCGAAACCAGCGGCGACGAAAATCGGATCGACCCATCGCAGCGGCAGCCACGCGAGCGGTGTGAGCGCGAGAACGGCGGTCGGCGGATACAGGAGTGGGAACGGCCAGGCGAATCGCCGGCCGGGGCCGACCTCTTCGTACGGATTCCGATGCGCGACCAGCGCGCGCGCGCCGGCCCAGACTTGCGCGACATCGGATTGGAGCGGGCGTGGCGTGCTCCAGACGAACCATGCGAGCAGGCCGCCGCTCGCGGCGACCGCCACGGTGAGCACCGCGCGCCGGGCCCGGTCGGTCGCCTGAATACGGCCGCGCGCGACGAGCACCGTCGGCGCCCAGATCGCGACCAGCGCGAGTGCGACGATCGTGTCCGGCGTCATCGGTCCCGCCGAACACGGTACCATGCCCGCGCTCTGTAAACTCTTCGGCGCGAGCTGCGCGAGCCGTTGCTCGTCCGGGACCGGTCAGCGCCGTGACTTGCCCGCGTACTCCTCGTCGGTCACCGGCTCCATCCACGTGATCTGGCCGCCGAAGCTGACCTGATACTGAACGAGGCGGTCGTTTGCCGCCGCGCCATGCCAGTGCACGACGTTCGGCCCTGTGTAGTCGCTCTCGAATTTCTTCAGCTCCTTGATCGGCTCGCCCCGCCGCTGCACCAGGCCGCGTCCCTCTTCGGTGAAGATCAGCTGTCCCTTCTCATGGCTGTGCCAATACGTACGGGCGCCGGGCTCGAAGCTGCGGCGCCCGCTCGTCACCTCTTTGCTGTCGAGCACGTCCGAGCGTCCGGTGAACCGCGGCGGGTTCGGGTTCGAACCGGCCGGCGGCTGCTGCGCGCGTCCGGTCCAGGCGATCGACGCGGTGAACAGAACGCCGAGGACGGCGGCGAATCCTGTACGCGACATGACTTCCCGGGCGTAACTACTTGATCGCCGAGTAGTCGGTCGCGTCCATGAAGACCGAGACGACCTTGCTGACGATGCGGCCGTCTTTCTGCGACTCGGCGCTCACCTTCTGCCACTCGGGATCGGCCTGGAACGCCGCCCAGTTCGCTTTCGCCGCCTCGCGGCTCGGGTGAGAGAGGATGTAGATGAGCGTGTTCTGCGAGTCGGGCGCGTCCTGCGGCGTCCAGTACCCGATGCTCGTCATGTTGTGCTTGTCGAAGATGCGGCGCGTGTGGTCGCGGAAACGGGCGTTCAGCGCGCCGAGCTTGCCTTCCGGCGCGGTGTAAGTGCGAAGCTCGAACACGCGCTGATTCGACTGTGCGCGGAGGCTCGCAGCCGGTTGGACGAGGTTCCCCACGACGAACCCCGCGCCGAAAACCATCGCCATCCAGATCGCTTTTCTCATGCCGTCCTCCGGACAGGAATGCTAACGCAGGATTCAGTCGTCAGTCACCAGTCATCAGTCATGATTCAGACGGGTCAGTCGTCAGTCGTCAGTCTTCGGTCTCCGTCGTCAGTCTTCGGTCTCCGTCGTCAGCGACTGCGACGGAGGACTGATGACCGACTTGGGCTGGTTGGCGACGGCTGACTGTCGACCGTCGACTGTCACACGCCGTGGCCATACCCCGGTTCTTCCGGTGGGTCGGCGTGGTGGTGGACCGCCGGCGACGGCCTGCGGTCGTCGTCCTGCGGCGCGGGCGACGGCGGCACTCGCGGCGGCATGGTGACGACGGTGGCTCCGGTCCGGCGGGGTTCCTGCGGGGCGGTCATGATGCTCCTTGCTGCTCCTTTTATCGGGCGAAAAATCAAAAAGGCCATCACCCGGTATGGGTGATGGCCTTTGGTTGCGTTTCCTTGTCTGTTTTCCGGCTACATCACCCGCTGCATGTCGGCACACGAATGCCGACGCTGGTAAGGAGGAGACCCAGCAACAGCACCCGGGAAGCCGGAACGGCGGATGACATTGCCCTTCTAGAAAACCAAATCCACCGACCGATGTCAAATTGGTCAGACCAAAAGTCGCTGACACGCGCGGCGCAGAACTCGCAGAACACGCAGAACAAAACAAAGTCTGCGGGTTCCGCGCGTTCTGCGCTGGATCCCGTCACCACACGGCAGCGGGCCGGATACCGATGCAGCCTGGTGCGCGAACCGCGGTGTCGGTGGGACTGGCATCGAGCCGGCTCAGCGACGCCGGCGCGTTCGCCCGCTGACGCCGGTCGACGACGAGCGCGATGCTGCGGACGTCGAAGCGCCGATACGCGGTGACGGCGCCGAGCTCGGCAAGCCGATCGACGAGGAGATCGTCGAACCCGGGCGGCGTGTCGTCGAACCGGAAGCCGAGATACACGATCGCGCGCGGAAACGATCGCAATGTGTCCGCCAGCGCGCTGCCGCACGCGGCCGGATCCGGTGAATACGACAGCTCGAACACGCGATCGACTGTCGTCGCACCGCCGTACCACCACAACGCCGGCAGCGCAAAATGCGTCGTCACCCACGCGTCGCCCGGTTCGGCGCGCGCGGCGAGCCAGTGGATGGCGGCGCGGTCGTCGAGCGAGCGATTGCTGGTCGACGGCCGCCCGCGCAGATCCAGCAATCCTCCGGCGGCGACGTCGACGGTCAGAACGAGGGCGACAACCGCGCCCGCGACCGTCACGGTCGACCGGCGCGTCCAGCGGCGCGAACCGACATCCGCCAGCAACGCGATGCCGACGTAGAGCGCAGGCACCATCCAGATCGACACGCGCTCGTACAGCGGCACGACGTGCGCGATCGCGTACACGAACGCGAGGATCGGCACGAGACCAAAGGCCAGTGCGAGGGAACGGCGCCGGTCGTCCGCCAGCGTGAAGCCTGCGGCCGCCGCCATCCAGATCGTGAGGCCGAGCGTGCTGCCTCCGGGCTTGGCCGCAAACGGCGCGAGCTGACGTCCGAACCAGATGATTCGATCGACCAGTCCCGCATCGGGCGGCGGAAACGCAAACGCCCACGTCCCCTGCAGATACGAGCTGCCGAGCGCATGCTGCAGCGCGATCGCGTAGTGAACGGCAAACGATCCAATCCAGATCGCGGCCGGTGCCAGCGTGCGCATCACCGCGCGTCTCCGCAGCGCAGAATCCGCGGAACCCGCAGAGTCTCTTTTGTCTGCGTGTTCTGCGGTTTCAGCGCTGGCGCCGCCTTGCCATGAGTGGACGGCGAGCACGACCGCGCACGCGGGCACGACGAGCAGCGCGCCGTTCGAAAACCATTGCGCGGCGGCAGCGGCGGTCCAGAACATCAACGTCCGCTGCCGCGAGGCGGCGTCCACGGCGAGCGCCGGGAGCAGGAGCGCGAAAAACGCGTCAGCCGAGTACGGCTTCAGCTCCAATAAATAGAAGGTCAGCCAGCGGCCGGTCGCGCACAACAGGACGAGCGCCGTCGCGCCCGCCGCATTCAGCCAGCGTCGGCCGATCCAGGCGGCGGCGGCCAGCGTCCCGACGCCAAACATCACCGGGACGAAACGCAGCGACCGCTCGCCGCCGCCGGCGACGAGCAGCACGAGACGCTGCACGACGAGCCATCCGTACGGCGCGGTCTGTCCGAGCGACAGGCTGCCGGCCAGCCCGCGGAGCGAGCGATCGCGCAGGTCGATCGCGATCATCTCCTCGTCCAGCCACAACGGACGTCCGCCGGCCCACTGCGCGATCAGCAGGAGGCTGCCGGCGATCGCGATGACCACGGGGATCAGCTGGTACGCGCGCGGCCGGTTCACCACCCGAACGGTGGATGCTAGCACGCGGGATTTGCGGCTACACTCGCCGGCTGCGGAGCTGGTGGCTGGAAGCGACTGAACGAAACGATGACCAAAAGCCGCGTGGAAGCGTTCAGCGACGGCGTGATCGCGATCCTCATCACGATCATGGTGCTCGAATTCAGACCGCCGGCCGAGCCGACCGTGTCCGCGTTGTGGGCCATGCGTTTCACGTTTCTGTTCTACGTCCTCAGCTTCGTGTATCTCGGGATCTACTGGAACAACCATCACCATTTGTTGCACGCGACCACGCGCATTTCGGGCGCGGTGCTCTGGCCGAATCTGCACCTGCTCTTCTGGCTGTCGCTCGTGCCGTTCGTCACGGCGTGGATGGGCGACCACTACTTCGCCGCGCTGCCGACGGCGGTTTACGGCGTCGTGATGCTGATGGCGGCGGTGGCGTGGACGATCCTGCAGGCCGCGATCATCCGCCACGATGTGCCGCACTCGAAATTGAAGGTTGCCGTCGGCTCCGACCTCAAAGGAAAAATCTCCGCGGGCCTCTACGTGTCGTCGATTCCGCTCGCGTTCGTGCACCCGTTGATTGCGGACGCGATCTTCGTCGCGGTCGCGCTGATCTGGCTCGTCCCGGACCGCCGTATCGAATCGCACATTACATAAGCGTCGTCGCAATCTTCGTCCGCGCGCGATTCAGGACGGAACATCGCGCGCGGTTCACGGTTTTGCACAAGCCCTGCCGTATCTAGAAGTTAGGCCGCGAATCGAAGTGGGCATTCATTCGGCAGTAACCGGCGGCATGACCCGCAGCATCACGAAAACCGCACTCGTCGCCGGAATGATCCTGTTGTCGACGCTCGCGGCCGCCCAAGACGGCAATCCGAGACAACCGACCATTACGGCCGTCACAGTGTCGTCGGACTACCGCGTGCTGACGGTCGAAGGAACGAATTTCGGTAAGAGTCCCTCGATCGTGCTCGGCGGCGCGGAGCTGACCGGCGCGGTCGTTGACCCGTCCGGCAAACAGATCAAGGCGTGGCTGCCGGAGATGCGTCCCGGCACCTACTTGCTGGAAGTGATTTCAAAGCCGCACCGCGTCGCGTTTGACGTGGCGGTACTTGGAGCGGGCGCGACGGGACCGATGGGACCTGTCGGACCCGTGGGCCCGCAGGGAATCCCGGGACTAGTCGGGCCTCCGGGACCTGCCGGACCTCCCGGGCCCGCCGGACCTCCCGGACCAACCGGCGCGACCGGGGCGACAGGCGCGACCGGCGCCGCGGGACCGGCGGGCCCGGCAGGACCGGCGGGACCGCCCGGACCGCAGGGTGCCGCGGGAGCCAACGGCGCCGCGGGCCCGGTCGGACCGCAGGGACCAGCCGGACCGGCTGGAGCGGTTGGACCGGCGGGAGCTGCAGGCGCGAACGGTGCTGACGGCGCGGTCGGAGCGCAAGGCGCGCCCGGACCGCAGGGCGCGATCGGACCGCAGGGACCGATCGGCCCGCAGGGTCCACAGGGACCGCAGGGTCCGCAAGGACCGCAGGGAGCAGCCGGCGCGGCGGGCGCCACTGGCGCGGCTGGCGCGCAAGGTCCGCAGGGACCGGCAGGGCCTGCCGGCCCGACGGGTCCGGCGGGCGCCGCAGGAGCTGACGGCGCGCAAGGACTTCAGGGACCGCAGGGTACGCAGGGACCGCAGGGTCCTGCAGGACCCGCGGGACCCACGGGTCCGATGCCGACGTACTTCGCGGGCCGCGTCACCGGCGACACCGGCGTGATCAACCTGGGTTCCGACGTGACTGCGGTTCGAAACGGCGTCGGCAACTACACGCTGACTCTTCCGGCGGTAACGTCGGGGCGCTTCCTCATGACGACGGTCACGCCGAGCGCGTGGAGCAGGAGTTCGTTGCCGCCGTGGGGCGGTGTGCCCGACGCGCGCGCGGTATTTGCGCGAATCCTGTCCACGTCGCGGGCCGCGCTGTCTCCGAGAACGACGAGCGTCGTGATCGGCCTCTTCGACGCGAACGGCACGCCGGTCGACTGCGACTTCGAGTTCGTCGCGTTCGAGCGCTCGGGTTCGTAAACCAGACGTAGGGCGGGTCCTCTGGACCCGCCTTTTTGCGTGTTGCCGGGTCCAAAGGACTCGGCAAACCAAACGTAGGGCGGGTCCTCTGGACCCGCCTTTTTGCGTGTTGCCGGGTCCAAAGGACCCGGCCTACATCTGGATGTCGCGGTGACGATCGGCCCACCAGCTGAGGACGATCGTCGCCGCGCCGCCGATGATGGACGCGACGATAATCAAGCCGACCGACGGCGGCACGCTGGAAATATTCCCGACGTACGCGATGGCGAGGATCGCGACGAGCGCGACGAACGCCCATCGCCCGACAGCATCGCGCGCGCGTGTCGCGCGCATGTAGACCGCGACGCCCGCGGCATACATGGCGGCCTCGATCGCGACGGTCGCCGGCACTGAATTCCACAACCCGAGCCCGAACGTCGGACCGCCGGGATAGAGCGGCATGTCGGCGCGATGCGTCGCGACGTCGAGCACCCAGTGGCTGACGACGAGCAGGGCGAGCAGAACCGCAATGCCCCGATCGGCGCGACCGCTCCTCGAGTACAACCAGCCGAACGCGACGCCCCACACGATCAGCAGCGCGAGCGAATGCGAGTACGGATAGCTGACGAACTGCAGCGGCGTGAACGCCGTATCGCCGGGCGCGATTCGAACGTGCTCCAGGCCGAGCGCGAGGAGCAAGGGCCACAACAGATCGGCGAGCTGCGCGGCGCCAAACAACGCGGCCAGCGAGACGCGCGGCGCGGCCCGCTTCGCCGCGAAGCCGAGCGCGAAGTGTCCGATGAACATGCGCGGAACTGTACTGTAAACTCGCTGCCATGCAGCGACGACTTCCATCCTTCGCGTGCGCCCTTCTTCTTCTCGTGTCCGCGACGTGGCGATTCGGCGCGAGCGCGCAGCAGACGCCGCAGACGCCGC
>Ga0114129_10002575_pt1 | contig 25196 bp, 21 predicted proteins | sample RhiMetdeltSRZDD1_FD_80071 | JGI IMG/M metagenome (GOLD analysis project Ga0114129, IMG submission 80071) | Populus rhizosphere microbial communities from Tennessee, USA - Rhizosphere MetaG P. deltoides SRZDD1 (version 2) (version 2) | ecosystem: Host-associated > Plants > Roots > Rhizosphere >...
ACGCGCGTCCCGCTGTCCGATCTGCAGGTCACCGAGGGGCGGGTAGCGCCCGCGCCCGACGGTGGACTGCGCCTCGAGGAGCCGAAGATCCGCGCCGTCGCGCGCCGGACGGGCGGCCCGGTCGCGGAGCTGCGCTTCACGTATCTCGGTCCCACGGCGAAGCAGTTGCCGCTCTCCTCCGGCGAGATGCGCAGCCAGGTCGGGCTCAAGCTGCGGGCCGAGGACGGCTGCAACCTGCTGTACGCGATGTGGCGGATCGAGCCCAAACCAGGCCTGGTCGTGTCGCTGAAGCGAAACCCCGGTCAGCACCGCTCGGACGATTGCGGCAACGGGGGGTATACGAACCTGCGCCCGAAGCGCGGCGCGCGGATCGGACCATTCGTCACCGGCGAGCGACACACGATCCGCGCCGAGCAGCGCGGCGACGAGCTGCGCGTGCTCATCGATGGCCAGCCGGCTTGGGAGGGCGTGCTGCCTCCCGAGGCGACGTCGCTGCAGGGTCCGGCCGGGTTCCGCAGCGACAACGGCCGCTACCAGCTGGAGCTGCTCGTCTCCGAGCGCTGAGCCCCGGCTAAAGCGGGGACACCATACGTAATGGTGATGAAATACGTAGGGTGTCCCCGAATCACGATGCGGTGTTCAGCGCGACGAGCGGCTGAGGCTGGTCTTCCACCTTGCGCACCGGCAGCGGCTCGACGTTGTCCGGCAGGCGCTCGGCGCAGATGGAGGAGCCGTTCATCGTGCAGCGCCCCTGCTTGCCCAAGTCGAAGTGCCAGCGGTGGCGCGGACAGACGAGGAGATGGCCGTCCTCGATCCAGCCGCCGCCCAGGTCGGCGCCTTGGTGCGGGCAGTAGCGGGTCACCGAGTAGCGCGCGCCGCCTGCCTCGACGATGGCGCGCTCCTTGTTCGCTTCGACTTCGCGGATGGAATCGCACAGGGCGCCGAGATCGTCTGCTTCGAGCGCAAGGAACCCGTGCAGCACGGGATCGTAGTCGTCGGGCGAGCGGCTGAGGCGGAAGCGGAACGAGAGGAAGAACTCCTCCCAGGTGAGGCGGCGATCGAGCACGCTCAGCGCGTCGGCCGCGCGGACCTTGAAGGTGTAGCGGGGCTCGTCGCGGACGGCCTGGACTTCCTCGATCCGCTGCGAAGGGAACTCGATGCGCAGGATCCGTTCCGGCAGCTCCTCGAGCCAGACGTACAGCGCGACCGCGACCCGGTCGCGGAGCTCGAGCCGCGAGAGCTTGTGGCGCATCTCCTCGCGCAAGCGATCGAGGACGGAGGGCAGCTCCGACGGCGCCGGCTCGCCGCGGGCCTCGAACAGATCGGACACCCGCGCCGCGTAGGCGCGGACGTAGTGCTCGAACCGCTCCTCGTCGAGGCGCTCGCTCGCGAGCACGGTGAATTTGCCGCTCTCCACCTCGAGAATGTCGCCCGGCATCGGCTCGAGAAGGTCGCCGCAGGAGCCGGAGAGGCGCTTGCGCAGGTAGGCGAAGAACTTCTGCGCGCGCGGGAAGATGTTCATCTCCTCGAAATTGAGGTGCACGAGGGAGGGATCGAGGAAGCACGCCGGCCCCGCGGAAGCGAGGAAGAGGCGCGGCCGGACCGTCTCCAGCGCACGCGCGACCGCCTCGAACTTGCCGAACATCTTGCGCCGCGAGATGGCCTTGTACTGCTTCTCCGGGTACTCGTAGCAGGTCGGGTGCCAGATGGCGCCCGAGAATTGCGCCGTGAAGACGTCGATCGCGCCTTCCTCCGCGCAGATCTTCCCCAGCCGGTCGTGGATCTTGCAGTCGTTCAGGTCGAGGAAGGTGTACCCGCCTGCCCTGACGAACAGGCTCGAGTCGCGGTTCAGCCCGGCATCCTGGACGAACAGGCGGATGTAGCCGTCCGGCAGAGGTACCTTGTCCCCATCGGCGCAGGGGACGACCTTGAATCCGGCGCCTCGCAGCCAGTCGACGAGCTCCAGCCGGCGGAAGCGCGGCACGACGAAAGTGATGTCGCTGCCGCGTAGCGAGCCGAGGAACTCGCGATCGAAGTGATCGCCGTGCTCGTGGCTCACGTAGACGAAGCGCGGCTTGCGTGGATCCTGCAGCCTGGCCCGCAGCGGCTCGGCCAGGTGATGGTTCTGCGGAAGCTGCATCCATGCGGAGGCGAAGGCGCCGTGGCGCGAGACCCACGGGTCCGCCACCACCACGGAGCGCTCTGTTTCCACGACGAACCCGGCATGCCCCAAGTACCCGATCTGCATTGCCCCCCTCCCACGACGCCGCCCCGACCCGCCCGCGAGGTGCTCAGCGGATCTCCCAGTCCCCACCCTCGTTGCGGGCCTCGTAACGCCCCGCCGCGAGTTTTCCGTAGAAGTGCACGTCGATTGCGCCCGCCACGCTCTTGCCGTCGAACAGGCCTAGCTCGCCCTGCGGCGCGAAGCTCAGCCCCAGTTGCGCGGCGGTGAACCGCACGCGCGCACCCGGCGCGAGCGTCGCGGCCGGCACGTTGCGCGTCATGGCGCTGCGCAGGTTGGTCGTGAGGACCAGCCCCTGCGTGCTCACGGCCGTCGTCCCGCGGTTGCGCAGCTCGACCCAGCCCTGCTGCGGGTCGAACGCCTCGATCACCACGCCCGGCTTGAAATTCCGCCAGCGATCGATCTCGCTGCGCAAGAACGCAGAGCGCAACCTGACGTAGTCGCTCATGTAGCGCGGCATCTGCGCCCACTTGTCGGGCTGCATGAACTTGTCCTCGGCGAACGAGGTCGCGAGCAGCTGCTGGATGGCCTCGAAGCGAGGCTGGAGCAGGTCGGGCCGGAACACCTCGTCCAGCTCGCGCTCGATGAGCGCAAGCACGCGCTCGCGCAGCTGCGGGTTGAAGGCGATGCGCGTCCCCAGGTTCGAGAACACCGGCGTCCAGCCACCGTTGGGGTTCTGCGTAACGTTGCCTTCGTACTCCTGCTCGACCCAGGGGTCGGTCAGGGTGAAATTGAAGACCGGGTGCCGGTACTCGGGGACGGCGTTGGGCGACTGCCACGGCTGCCAGCGCATGTCCGAGTTGTTGTAGTCCCACGGCACGTACACGAATTGCCCCAGGCGCCGGTCGTAGATCATGTAGCTGCCCGACCCCTCCTGGATGTTCATCTCGATGAGCGCCTCGTTGGCCATGGCGCGCAGGTAGATCTCGAGCTGCATCTTCTCGTCGAGCGTGCGCGCGAAATCGGGCTCCGGCGTGTGATTGATCGCCTCGAGCATGTCGCGCAACGGGTCGTCGCTCTCGCCGGGGTTGGACTTCTTCTTCCAGGAGGACTGGAAGGGTGCGCGCGTCGTCTTCATCTCGCAGTCGCTGTCTCCGCACCGGTAGATGGTTGCCGCGGCGTCCGGGAACCGGTGACCTTTGGTGAAGCGGGTGCCGACGTGCTCGATCTCGGAGAAGATGCCGGCGTACTCGCCGTTGATCTTCAGGCGCGCGAAGCTCGCCTTCGGCGCCGGCACGTGCATGGCGCCGAGCATGTCGTAACCCAGCTTGTCCGCCATCAACGACTGGTCGCGCCACTCGGCAAGGAAGTTCAGCACGTGCCGGTGGTCGAAGTGCGTCCCCTTGGGAAACTTCACGTGCCAGGCCTTCTTCGGCCACTGCCGCGAGCCCTGGCCGCGCAGCCGCACCTCGACGGGCTGGTAATGCCCGTCGTGGACGAACGTCGCCGGCTGCGGCGGCGTGGTCACGTCCGCGTAGAACTTCGCCAGCGTGTTGGGGTCCATGATCAGCTCGTACTCGGGGAGCGACGTCTGCAGCGGCGGCAGCTCGAACTTCGCGGCGGGGTCGCCGAGGAGCGGCGGACCACCCGAGCAGGCCTGGCAGACTGCGGTGAGCGCCGCCAGAACGGCGGTCGTGGGAAGCGTGCGCATCGGGTTTCCGGTCGCCATGGTCAGGCCGCGCCTTTCAGTCCGGAGAGGAGCGACAGGTCTGGCGCCGCGGCATCCTCGACGGCGCGGCTGAACAGGTCCAACGCGAGCAGCAGCAGGGCGACGAGTCCGGCGCCGACGCACGCCATCCCCAGGTTGCCGTGGCCGCAGGCCATGCCGAGGCCGAGCAGCACGAACGTGCTGGCCGCGTCGCGCGGGTCCTTGAGCGGCGACTTGAAGCGGACGAACCCGCCCAGGCCGACCAGGCTGAACGCTTTGGCCAGGCTGTCGCCGATCACCATCATGAGGAGGGCGGCAGCCGCGCAGAGGAGCAGCTGAGACTGCACCATCTTCGCCTTGGGCGGCTCGGCGCCGCGCAGGAGCAGGCGCCAGGGCCTGCCCGCGAGGACGACACCGATGCCGATGGCGACCAGGACGCGCGCCGCCACGCGGCCCAGGTGCACCGGCGCGACCGCCGATGCGAACTGCTGGTTGAACTCGGAAAGGAATTCCATCGCGTCCCCTCCCTACGCCCCGAGCCGCAGCGCCGGTTCCGCGTCGCGCGCGGGCGGCCTCGGCTGCGCCTGCATCGCACGCGCCACCACGAAGTACGCGGCGCGCAGCACCGCCACCGACCCCGGAGACGCGACGAGCGCCGCCGCGATGAGCCGCTCGGCGCGCGGCTGCGCGACGAGGCCGCGCAGCGACAGGACCGTGGCGGCAGGCCAGACGGCGACGTAGCGCTCGCGCAGCGACCAGGCGAAGTCGGCGTCGGACCCTTCCACCGAGTCGAGCGCCTCTTTCGTCCGCTGGCCGAGCTGGACGCGCAGCGCATCGGCGTAGGCGGCGCTCACGCCGACGAGCGAGCGGAGCACGGGCTTCGGTGCATGCGGGGCGAGCTCCTCGCGGGCGCGCCGGGCGAACGGGGTGTCCTGGCCACGCGTGCTGCCGAGCACGTCCACGCGCGCCAGCGGAAAGAGCGCTTCGCGCGTCGCTTCGGCTCGGTCGCCCACGACGCCGGCGAGGCTCTTCGCCACGGCGGCGTGGAGACCGGCGCGCATCCCTTGCTCGCGCACGGTCCAGGCGCGCTCGTCGTCGAGGCCTGCCAGCCCCGGCAGCACGCGATCCAGCCAACCGCGCCGCAGAGCCGCCTCGCGAAGGTCCCATGCCTGCACGGACGCGTTTCGCGCCAGGCCGGCCAGGACGGCGGACGGCGCCCTCTCGAAGAGCAGGCCGCGCAGCAACATGGCGGCCTCCGACGGATCGCTGCGCAGGCTCGACGCGACCTCGAGCGGAGCAACCGTGGCCAGGGCACCGCGCAGCTCGAAGCTCGCCGGCTCGCGCAGCTCGGCGAGGCTCGCCGCGACGTTGCGCGGCAGCTCGCTCGCGAACTTCATCCGCCGCAGGTGCGCCGCCCGTCCGGGGATCCCCGTCAGGAGGTGCACGGCCACCCACGGCTCGGTGCGCGCGAGCTCGTCGATGGAAGCGAAGAACGCTCCCTCGAGGTCCTCGACTCGCGCAGGCGAGGGATGGGCGCGGCGCGCCTCGAGCGCGGCCGGGCGTCCCTCGAGCCTTGCGACGACGACCTCGACGATCTCGTCGACGACCGACGACAGCGGCCGCCCCTCGTTGCGCACGACGACGAACCGATCCGGCTCGGCGGCCGCCATCCGCAACAGCTGGGCGCGCACGCGGACGAGCAGGCCGTGGCCGGACAGGCCCTTGCGGCCCGACTCCTCCTCGCAGACGCCGTCGCGGATCTTCGCCGCCCGCTTGCGGATGCGCGCGAAATCGGGATCGACGTCGACGAGCACCACGAGGTCGGGCCACAGGCCGTTGCCGGCGAGATCGGCGGCCGCCCGGACGGCGCGCTCGTCGAGGCCGCGTCCTCCCGCGGAGAGCGCCACCTGCGAGTACAGGGATCGGTCGGTGAGGCAGACTTCGCCGCGCGACAGGGCGGGCCGCACGACTTCGTCGAGCTGCTGGGCCTCGCGCGCCAGGTTCAAGAACAGCTCGGCGCGCGCACCCATCTCGAGCAGCTGCGGGTCGCGCGTGAGCGGCCGCACCCGGCGCGCGAGCGCCGACCGCAGCTCGCCTCCAGCGCGGGCGTGCGTGACCGCGAAACCGCGCGCGGCGAGCCTCGCCGCCAGCGCGTTCGACAGCGTGGTCTTGCCGCTGCCGTCGATTCCTTCGAAGTCGATGAACATGCGGCCTCCTATCCGACCGCCGCCCGCGCCTCGCCGACGCCGTGGACGCGCCGCATCGCCTGGGCGAACTTGCTGTAGCCCGGCGATCCGGCCCAGACGGCGAGCCAGGCGGGAACGCGGCTCTCCACGTGCTTCACCTCGACGATGGTGCGTTCCTCGCGGGCGGCGGCCTCGCCGAGCACCTCGCGGCGCAGCGGCTGCGCGGAGAGGGCCAGGCGCGGGTCGATGGGGAAGAACTCGACGTTCGAGTCCACCGTCACGCGCCAGCTCTCCTCCCTCTGGAAGACCTCGCGCTCGTAGCTCACCGCGACGGCGGGGACGAGCGGCCGGTCACCGAGGAGGGCGCGGACCGCGGGAATCGCCGGATCGAGCAGCGCCCCCTGCAGCTCCTGGCGCGGCACCCAGACGCGCTCCTTGCGGGTCACCCCGTTCGCTTCGCGCTTGAGCTCGAGCACCACGCGGTCCGAGTCCGAGCGACCGCGGTCCGGGAAATATTCCTTGAAGCGGACCTTGACCGTGTCGTGGGGCGCGGCCGCCGCGCGAGCGGCCAGCGGCCATCCCGGACCGTCGAAGTAGACGGACACGACCCGCGAGAGGACCGGCTCGCCGACGTCCGCGACCAGCCGGGCGCGGAGCGCGGCGGCCTCGGGTGCGGTCAGCGCCAGCTTCGTCTCCCTGCGCAGCTTGGTGATGCGCCCTTCCTCGAACGCGACCGCCACGGTGTCTCTCCTAGAAGCGGGCGCCGAGCCCGAGGACGAGGGCCTTGCCGGACCAGGCTTCCTGTGGCCGCAGCGCGTCCTCGCCCTGCAGCATCACCTTGAAGGAGTCGCCGACGAGAAGGTTCGCGCCCGCGCGCGTCGAGTACCCCTGGAAGCCCGAAGGAACGCGGATGGCTTCGGCCGCGGCGACCGGCTGCAGGACCCACTCCCCGTCGTCGGTGAGCGGGATGTCGTACGTCGCCAGCGCGGTGCCCGTGGTGAACGCGCCCGGCCATGCCTGCCCGTGCGTCACCTCGCCGGTGATCCGCAGTGCGCGCACCCGCAGCGTCGAATCGAACGTCAACGAATGGCGGTGCGCTCCCGAGCTGAGGCCGCCCCAGTACGCGCCGACGCCGACCGTGAGCGGCTTGAACAGGCGGTACTCGACGCGTCCCGCGACGTCCTCGCCGGTGTGGATGCCGGCGTCGTCGTCGGTGCCCTGCAGCAACGCGGCACGGAAGGAGAGGGCGTCGTGCTTTCCCTTCGCCTTGCGCTCGACCATCAGGCCGAGGCGGTGCCCGGTGAACCCCGCCTTGGCGAGGAAGTCGTCGGCGACGCCGCGGTCGACCAGCGGCAGCTCCCAGTTCGACTCCTCGTACCGGGCCGTGAAGGGCGCCTTGAACTGGCCCGCGTAGAGCCGGTACCGGTGCGAAGGATCGCGGAAACGCCCGTACGCGTCCTTGATGGGCGCGTGCGACGAAGCGTCCACCTCGAGCACCGTCTGCAGCCAGTCGAACGGCTGAGCCGAGGCGCCGATGCGCGCGTCGGTCACGTTGAACTGGCGCTCGTAGACGGTGCGCTCGTCCGCGGTCGCGTTGGCGAGGACGCGGCCGTAGATGCGCGGCAGCTTGCTCGCCTGCTCGTGCTCCTCTTCCTCCGCCCGCGCCGCGCCGGACAGGAGGAGGGCCGCCGTCAAGAACGGCGCAAGCCCCCACCGGACATCCAAGCCCCCGCCCATCTCCCCGCCCTCCCCCGGGCGCGGCGGACTGCAACGCCCGTGCCTCGCCCGCGCTCCGACTGGACGAGCGGGCGGTTACCCCACCGGTTTTCCCGAGGGCGACGTTGCGATTCTCCGACAGGGTAAGCGGTTCGCTTCTCGTTGCGCAGAAGCACGCGGGCGGGCGGAAAAAGATTTCCACACCATGTGCTCGGCCGGAGGGACGGATGGCGTAGGACCGGTTTGCCGCTGGCGCGCTCCCTCGCCGATCAGCACCTTCCGTGATCGAAGGGCGGACCGCCATGAAGACCACCACGAAAGCCTTGCTGTTCGCCGCGACCCTTCTGGTGGGCTGCCGCGAGAATGCCGTGACTGCGCTGCAGGCAGCGCACGACGACGGTTCCGGCTCGCCCGGCGGAACGCCGCCCTCGGGTGGCGCCGCGGACGGCGGAACGCCTGCGCCTCCACCTCCCGCACCCGCACCCGCGCCGCAGCCAGGCGGAGCGTCGGCGCTCGGCTCCTGGTCTGCCGTCATGAAGTGGCCGGTGGTCGCCATCCACTCGCATCTGCTCCCCGATGGACGCGTCCTGACGTGGGGCCACAGCGGCGACCCGACGGTGTGGGATCCGGCGACCGGCGCGTTCGCAACCGCGCCGAATCCGATCGACATCTTCTGCGGCGGCCATTCGCTGCTCGCGAACGGCACGCTGCTCGTCACCGGCGGCAACATCAGCAACGACCACGGCTTGCCCAACGCAAACCTCTTCGACTTCCGCACGGGAGAATGGACGCAGGGGCCGCAGATGGCGCACGGCCGCTGGTACCCGACCAACACGGCCCTTCCGAACGGCGAGATGCTGGTCACCTCCGGCGAGGACGAGAACGGGAGCCCGAACCCGATTCCCGAGGTGTGGCAGGTGGACGGCAGGTGGCGCGAGCTGACCACGGCCGACAAGGCGATGGCGTTCTATCCGTGGATGTTCGTCGCTCCCGACGGACGCGTCTTCTATGCCGGTTGGCAGCAGCAGTCCCTCTGGCTGGATCCCACCGGCACCGGGAGGTGGACGGCGGGCCCGAAGCACGCCGTCGCCGTGACGCGCACCTACGGCACGGCCGCCATGTTCGAGCCCGGCAAGGTCCTCGTCGCCGGAGGCGCGCAAGATCCACCAATCGCGTCCGCCGAAGTGATCGACCTGAACGATGCGTCTCCGGCCTGGCGGCTGACTCGCCCGATGACGCACGCCCGCCTCCACGGCGTCGCGACCATCCTCCCCGACGGCAAGGTGCTGGTGACCGGCGGGACGAGCGCCTCCGGCAAGAACGACCCCACGGGCGCGGTGCTCGAGCCCGAGGTCTGGGACCCCGCGACCGAGCGTTGGACCCGGCTGGCCCCGATGGCCGTGAAGCGCCTCTATCACTCGACTGCGCTTCTCCTCGCCGACGGCCGCGTCTTCGCCGGCGGCGGCGGGCAGCCGCACGCGACGGGAGAGTCCGATCACTTCGACGCGCAGTTCTTCTCGCCGCCGTACCTCTTCAGGCAGGACGGGACGCCGGCGGACCGGCCGCGGATCGACGATGCGCCTGCGGAGATTGCGTATGGCCAGCAGTTCTTCGTCGCCTCGGCCTCGGCGAGCACGGTGGCACAGGTGACTCTCGTCAAGCCCGGCTCCATGACGCACGCGTTCAACCAGAGCCAGCGGTTCGCGCCGCTTCGCTTCACGACCGGTTCGAACGGAATCACTGCGACCGCGCCGGCGGGCCCGAATCTCGCCCCGCCGGGTCATTACATGCTGTTCCTCGTCGGCGCGAACGGCGCGCCCTCGGTCGCCCGCATGCTCCTCCTGCGCTGAGAGGGAGCGGCACGCCCTCCTTGACCCGGACCCCGACCAGGCAGTAAGCGCCCTCCTCCGGCCGCTCCCCCGGGCCGGCAAGGAGAATCCAGACAAATGAAACTCGACTTCGCGAAGATGCGGCGCGGAGCCCTGCCCTTTGCCGCGGCCGCCGCCGCGGTGCTCGCGTGGGCATACCCGGCGCAGGCCAGGGTCACCAAGATCACGATCCTCTCGAAGACCTCGCCTGCCTTCAACGGACAAAGCTTCCCGGACGGAAGCGGCCGGCAGTACGAAATCTACGTCGGGCGCGCCGACGGCGAGCTCGATCCGAAGAACCCGCTCGACGGCATCATCCAGGACATCGAGCTGGGCAAGGACGCCGACGGCAAGGTGCGCTACACGGCCACCTTCCAGCTCGTGAAGCCGATCGACATGTCCACGTCGAGCCACCTGATGTGGCACGACGTTCCCAACCGCGGCGGCCGCCTGACCATCAACACGATCGAGCGCGGCAACGGCGACGTGGGTCTGAGCAGCGGATGGCAGGGCGACAACTCGGGGAACGGGACCAATCCGAACGCGGGCACTCTGCAGACCGGCACGACGAACGAGTGGGTGAAGGTCCCGATCGCGAAGAATGCGGACGGGTCGCCGGTGACGGGCAAGGTGTTCGGCCGCATCGTCAACCGGAGCGGCACCGATTCGCAGCAGCTGTTCGTGCAGGCGAACCGGCTCCCCTACAAGCCGTTCACGTTCGACACGAAGCAGGCGACGCTCACCTCGCACGTGCACGAGACGATGACCGGAAAGGTCACCGTCGGGCGCGTCATTCCGAGCGACCAGTGGGCCTGGGCAAAGTGCGACGCGGCGCATCCCTTCCCCGGCACGGCGCTGGGACCGAACGATCCGGCGGAGATCTGCGTCAAGCCGGTCGCGGGGACCGACGAAGCGAACGGCTTCAACCCGAACCTCCTGTACGAGGTCGTCTTCACCGCGCGGGATCCGTACGTGCTGGGCGTCGGATTCGCGGCGTGGCGCGACGTCGGGTTCTTCTTCAAGACCGCGGTCGCGGACGACTCCGGGACGCCGAACCCGCTGGCGAACGCCAACAAGACGGGCACCGACGTGAAGTGGTCGATCGGCCGAGGCGTCTCGCAGTCGGGCAACTTCCTGCGCGGCTGGCTGCACCTCGGCTTCAACCAGGCGGAGAACGGGAAGCAGGTCCACGACGGCCTGTGGCCGATCATCGCCGGCCGCCGCATCGCGCTGAACTTCCGCTGGGCACAGCCGGACGGCGTGCTCGAGCTGTACCAGGCGGGCAGCGAAGGTCCGCAGTGGTGGAAGCGCTACGAGGACGAGGTGCGCGGGCTGCCGCGGCGGGGCATCCTCGATCGCTGCAAGGACACGCACACCTGCCCGAAGGTCATCGAGCACTTCGGCGCGGCCGAGGTGTGGGAGCTGAAGCTGCCCATCGAGTGGGTGGGGACCGACGCGAAGAAGGACATTCCCATCCCGGAGAACGTGCGCCGCTACTACATCCCGAGCACAACGCACGGCGGCGGCGGGGGAGGGTTCGACCAGAACCCGCCCAAGGTCACCTCGCGCTGCCCGGGCAACAACTACGGCCAGGGGATCCTGCGCCCGAACCCGGTGCCGCACACGGAGACGGTCAACGCGATCCGCGCGCACTTCCGCGACTGGGTGATGACCGGAAAGAACCCGCCGCCTAGCCTCTATCCGACGCTGCGCCCGCACCCGGTCGAGGACGACGGCCGCGACGACGACGGCGAGGACGACGACGGCGGGCGCGGCGACGCCGGGCGCGGGTTCCTGGTCGAGCCGACGCTCGCGGCCATGGGGTTCCCGAAGGGGATCCCCGAGGTGCCGGCCGGCGCGCCGGAGTTCGCGATCATCACGACGCTGAACGGGCAGACGCTGCTGACGCCTCTGATCGAGCGGCCGTTCATCAACCCCGTGCTCGACTACGTGTGGGGTCCCGCGTTCAACCCGAGCGACGGGTCCGGAGTGCCGACGAATTCGCCGCCGCCGATCCGGCAGGTCATCAAGATGCTCGTGCCGCGCGTGGACGCCGACGGGAACGAGCTGGGCGGCGTCCCGGTCGTGCTGCGCGATGCCCCGCTCGGCAGCTACTTCGGGTGGAACGTCACGCAGAGCGGCTTCCACAAGGACCAGAACTGCAACTACGTCGGTGGCATGGTCCCGTTCACCAAGACGAAGGCGGAACGTTTCCCGAACGGCTTGAACAAGCCGCCGATCGACCCACGGCTCTCACTCGAAGAGCGCTACGTCGACCCGAAGTCGCCGAAGACTCCGCATGAGCAGTACGTCGATGCAGTGCGGAAGGCGGCGGCGAATGCGGTCGCGCAAGGTTTCCTGCTGCAGACGGATATGGACGCCCTGGTCGCGCAGGCCGACGCGAGCAACGTCCTGAAGTAGGCTTGGGGAAAGAACGGGGCGCGCGCCGTGGTGCAGGCGCGCGCCCCTTTCGTTCCCCCGGAGAGAAGTCGTTAGCCGAGCTGCGGGTAGTCCAGCTGCGCGTCGTGGTGGACGGGCCGCTTGCCGTTGCGCCCCTTGCCGTCCGGCTTCGCGGCGCGCGGCTGCGGCTTCGCAGCGAGCTGTACAGATCCGTTCGTGCTGTTCGCCTTGGCGTGGATCGATGGGGCCGCCTCGGCCACAGTTGCACCCACCAGGAAAAATACCGCGGCCACCGCAACGAGCAGCTTGACCGATTTCATGTGGAAACCCCCCGGAATCCGTCGCCGCGCACGGCGCGCGAGCGAGCTTCACCCGTGGGTAGCACCCGGGGCTCGCGCGCAGCAACGGAGCGGATCTGGCGCGTTCGGCGCCCCGATGGCGCGGGCGGGAGAGGGCGGCGGGTCCTGCCTACCTGCTCGCACCCGCTTGCGGTGCCGGCTCCTCCATTTCGATGCCGGTGGCGACCACGAAACGGGAGACCATGTTGTAACCCGCGATGGTTCCAATGAGTTCGACGACCTGCGCCTCGGGCAGCAGCGAACGGACGCGCTTGAGCGTGCCGTCCGACACGTTGATGTTCTGGGTCATTTCGCGCGTCAGCGCGATGGTGGCGCGCTCGGATTCGTCGAACAGCTTCTGGTCGCCGCCGCCGGTCGCCGCGCCGTTGCGCAGCGCCTGCAGCTGCTCGCGGGTGCCGCCCGCCTTGAGGAACTCGCCCTCGTGCTGGATCCACTCGTACTCGGCCTTGTTGAGGACGCCGATCTGCATGATCGCGAGCTCGCGCAGCTTGCCCGGCAGCGAGAGCTGGTTGCGGATCGCGCCGAACATCCCGTTCCAGCCCTTGGCGTAGTTAGGGCTCTGGAGCAGGACCCGGTCGAGGTTGAGCAACTTGCCGCCGGCGCGCCGTGACTTGATGGCGGCGACGAGGTCCGGCGGACCCTGCTCGTCGGACAGATAGGTGAAGCCGGTCTTGGAGACCTTCTTCGCGCCGGCGGGCTGATCGGCGCGGGTGGGCGCGGCGGAGCAGAGAACCGCGGCGACGCTCGCCACCAGAGCTGCGTTCCGTGCCAGGAACATGACTGCCTCCTCGGGAAGGGGGCGCACTGTAGCGCAATGGCGGCAGCGCGGGTGACCGCGGGCAGCGCTCGCCCCTTGAAAGGAGGACCGGCGGGGCGCGTAATCGCCCCAGCATGCATGAGCAGGCAGGCGAGCAGTTTCGCGCGCGCGGCATGCGGCGATGGACCGATCTGGGTGCGCGCGCGATCCATGCCGAGCGCAGGGAGCTGAAGGCGGTCCTGCTCTCCTTCGCGTACTTCTTCTGCCTGCTGTCGAGCTACTACATCCTGCGGCCGCTGCGGGAGGAGATGGGAGTCGCCGGCGGCGTGCAGAAGCTCCCGTGGCTCTTCACGGGCACCTTCGTGGCGATGCTCGCCGCGGTTCCCGCCTTCTCGGCGCTAGCTGCGCGCCTGCCGCGCCACCGCTTCATCCCGCTCTCCTACCGGTTCTTCAGCTTCAACATCCTCGTCTTCTGGGCGCTGTTCGCGTCGGGCCGCTTCCAGGTCGGCGCGGCGCGCGCGTTCTTCATCTGGACGAGCGTCTACAACCTGTTCGTCGTCTCGGTGTTCTGGAGCTTCATGGTGGACATCTTCCGCCACGATCAGGGCAAGCGGCTCTTCGGCTTCATCGCGGCCGGTGGAAGCGCAGGCGCGCTGGCCGGGCCGCTCTTCACGACGCTGCTCGCGAAGCCGCTGGGGACGACGAATCTCCTGCTCGTCTCCGCGGTGCTCCTCGAGGCGACCGTCCAGTTCGTGCGGGCGTTGCATCGCTGGTCCGTCTCCTCCGGCCTTTTGTCGGCGCAGGCAGCCAACGTCCAGGAGCGCGCTCTGGGCGGCGACTTCTTGAGCGGCATCCGGGTCGTGTTCCAGTCGCGCTTCCTGCTCGGCATCTGCGCGTACCTGCTCCTCTTCACCACGACGACGACCTTCCTCTACTTCGAGCAGGCGCAGATCGTCTTGCACGCCAGCGCCGATCCGCGCGTCCGCACGGCGCTGTTCGCCCGCATCGACCTGGTGGTGAACGTGCTCACGCTCGTGCTGCAGGCGTTCGTCACCGGCTGGCTGATCCGCGCCGCCGGGGTGCGCACCGCGCTGAGCATCCTGCCCCTGCTCACCGCGGCCGGCTTCGTGGTGCTCGCCGGGGCGCCCACCTTGCTCGTGCTCACGCTCCTGCAGGGAGTCCGGCGGGCGACGCACTTCGCCGTCGAGCGGCCGGCGCGCGAGATCCTCTTCATCGGCGTCGATCGCGAGCAGAAGTACAAGTCGAAGAACTTCATCGACACCGTCGTGTACCGCGGCGGCGACGCCGTCAGCGCGTGGATCGCCTCGGGCCTGCAGGCGCTCGGCTTCGGCCTCATCCCCGCGGCTGCGGCGGCGGTCTTGCTCTCGGGCGTGTGGTTGTGGAACAGCCTCGTCCTCGCCCGCAGGGAAGAGGCGGCGGAGGCCGCATGAGGTGGAGCCGGCGCGAGGTGCTCAAGCTCTCGGCCGCGGTGGCGGTGGGAGGACCGCTCATGGAGAAGATGCGGACCAGGCCGATCCCGAAGAGCGGCGAGCAGCTCCCCGTCATCGGCATGGGGACGTGGCGCACCTTCGACGCCGGCGAGTCGGAGCAGGCGCGCGCGCCTCTGCGAGAAGTGCTGCGGCGCCTCTTCGCGGGCGGCGGACGTGTGATCGACTCCTCGCCCATGTACGGCCGCGCGGAGCAGGTCGTCGGCGAGCTGCTCGAGCCGGCCCAGCGGCCGTTCCTCGCCACCAAGGTGTGGACCACCGGGCGCGAGGAGGGCATCGCGCAGATGCGCCGATCGATGAAGCTCATGATGCCCGCCGGCGATCGCCCGTTCGACCTGATGCAGATCCACAACCTGGTCGACTGGCGCACGCATCTGCCCACGCTGCGCGCCTGGAAGGAGGCGAAGACCATCCGCTACTGGGGCATCACGCACTACACGGAGTCCGCGTTCGGCGAGATGGAGGCGATCGTCCGCGCCGAGAAGCCCGACTTCGTCCAGCTGCCGTACTCGGTCGGCGTGCGCGAGGCGGAGAAGCGGCTCCTGCCGGCGTGCGCGGACCAGGGAGTCGCGGTGCTGGTGGAGCGCCCGTTCGAAGGCGGCTCGCTGTTCCGCGACGCGTCGAAGCGCCCCCTGCCGGCGTGGGCCGCCGAGATCGACTGCACGAGCTGGGCGCAGGTGTTCCTCAAGTTCATCCTCGGCCACCCTGCGGTGACCTGCCCGATCCCCGCGACGACCAACCCCGAGCACATGGCCGACGACGTTCGCGCTGGTTACGGTCGCCTCCCGGACGAATCGCAGCGGCGGCGCATCGTCGCCGAGTTGACCGGAGCTTCCCGATGACGAACCGCCGCGACTTCCTCCGTGCCCTGTGCGGTGCCGCCGCCGCTGCCGCCGGAGCTCACGCCGCCGAGGAACGGAAGGCGCAAGACGACGATCTGGCCGCCGCCAAGGCGGCGAAGGGAGCGAAGGCGAAACGGGCGGAGAAGCCGCTGAAGATCCTCATCCTCGGCGGGACGGGTTTCCTCGGCCCGCACCTGGTGGAGAGCGCCCGTGCGCGCGGGCACGGGATCACTCTGTTCAACCGCGGCAAGACGCACCCCGAGCTGTTCCCCGACGTCGAGAAGCTCCGCGGCGATCGCGACGGCAAGCTCGACGCGCTCCAAGGACGGAAGTGGGACGCGGTCGTCGACACCAGCGGCTACGTGCCGCGCATCGTGAAGATGTCCGGCGAGCTGCTCGCGCCCGCCGTCAAGCAATACGTCTTCATCTCCTCCATCTCCGTCTATCCCGACGACGTGAAGCCCGGCGCGAACGAAGGCACGCCGGTGCAGGAGCTGAGCGAGCCGGGCAGCGAGGAGGTGCGCAAGCACTACGGAGCGCTGAAGGCGCTGTGCGAGCGCGCGGCGGAAGCGGCCATGCCGGGGCGAGCCACCAACGTGCGCCCGGGCCTCATCGTCGGTCCGGGCGATCCGACGGACCGGTACACCTATTGGCCGGTCCGCATCGACCGCGGCGGCGAGGCGCTCGTGCCCGGCACGCCCGAGGACCCGGTGCAGTACGTCGACGCGCGCGACCTCGCTGCCTGGATCGTGCACGTCGTCGAGAGCCGCACCGTCGGCGTGTACAACGCCACCGGCCCGGAGCGCCGGCTCGGCATCGGCGCGATGCTCGCATCGTGCAGGAAGGCCGCGCGCGCGCCCGCCGCCCTGAGCTGGGTTCCGGAGAAGTTCCTCGACGAGCACAAGGTGTCCGCCTGGACCGACATGCCGGTCTGGACCGGCGCGTCGGGAGGCCTCTCCAGCATCGATTGCACCAAGGCGATCCGCGCTGGCTTGCGCTTCCGCTCCGCGGACGACACGGCGAAGGACACGCTCGCGTGGTGGAACACCTTGCCCGACGAGCGGCGCAAGAAGCTGCGCGCGGGGCTCTCGCCCGAACGCGAGCAGGAAGTGCTCGCCGCCTGGAAGGCGCGGTAGCCAAAGGCTCGGCCAGCTCGAGCCGCGCCAGCTCGGCCAGCGCCGCCTGCCGGCGTCGACTCCCGAAGACGCGGCGGACAAATTGTTCCACCACTTGCCGCCGTCGAAGACGAGCTGCCGGATCGTGCAGGAGATTCCGGGCCCGACGCGTTTGGATGAATTCGACCACTTCGCCGCACACGACGGTTTTCTTCGGAGCACGGACGGCCGCCGTTATGGTGGCCGCAACCTTTCGGGAGAGACGATGCTGCTCGCCATCGCCGTCCTGCTCGCCGCCGCGCCGGTGCGCGCCGAGGCGCAACCGGATCCCGGCTCGTCGGGGTCGACCCGCAGCTTCGCGGCCGTGCGGGTCGTCACCGCGGACGAAGGGGGCGGGGCGCCCGCGAATGCGGATCGGGCGCCGGTCGCCGCCGCCGAGCAGAGGCCTTCCTCGAGCTGGTACTCGCTCTCCGAGGGAAACCACGTCGGGCTGCTCGTCGATGCGGGAGTGCCGAGCGGCGCCGGCGTGTCCGGCACGTTCCGTCCCTGGCACTTCCTCCGCCTCGAGGGCGGCGTCAACTGGAACTACTTGACGTTCGGGTTGCGCGGCGGCGTCACGCTGATCCCCTTCGAGTGGGGCGTGACCCCGACGCTGCACCTCGAGGGCGGGCACTTCTTTCCCGCCGACGCGAGCCGGTTCGCGAACGATCCAGGGCCGAAACTCCTGCTCGGGCACGTCGCCGACGACTACCTGTCGGCGTCGCTGGGTCTCGAGTTCGGCTCCCAGCAGCGGTTCGTCTTCTTCCTGCGCGCGGGCCTGAGCTGGATCCGCAGCGAGGCTCAGAACGTCGCCCAGGCCATCGCCGCGCAGAACCCGGGCAGCACGACGACGGTCAAGTCCGCGGGCGACGTCTCGCTGCTCTTGCAGGTGCCGACGGTCACCGTCGGTTTCCTCGTCTTCCTCTTCTAGGAGCGATGCGATGAGCCACGCCCATTCCCGGACGTTCCTCGCGCTTGCCGCCGCCTCGCTCTGCGGGTGCGGCGGGCACATCGTCTACGGCCAGATGGAAGAGCCGACGCTGGTGCTCAGCCAGCCGCTGGGACAGACGGTGCCCGGCGCGCCGCCGATCCCGGTCACGGTCCCGCAGGGGCTCGTCACGTTCACGTTCAACGTACCGGACATCCCCCTGCAGGGCGGGTCCAAGACGACGAACGAAGCCGGGTTCACCATCGGGAGCAGCCTCAAGCTGAACCAGGCGTCGTTCATCATGTCGGCTTCGTCGAACGCCGACTTCAACGGCATCGACACGCTCACCTTGACGATCTCGTCGGCGTCGCAGACGCAAACCCTGGCGCGGTACACGAAGGATCCGGCGACCGCGCCCGGCAAGACGATCGTGCTGCGGCCGGTCGACGACGTCGAGCTGCTCGACTACATGACCGGCGCCGCGAGCGGCGGGAAGACCATCACGCTGGACGTCTCGGGAACGGGGACGCTTCCGTCGAACAGCTGGACCGCCGACGTTGACCTCGACGTCCGTCTCAAGGTGAACGCCGGCTGGCCGTGACCTGAGCTTGTGCGGAGCGCGACAAGGCGGTCCCGCGAGCCGGGTTTTTAGCTTCGTCGGGTGAATAGATCGGACGCGGGTCGAGTCCGCTCCAGCACGGAGAGCAGGCAGCCGCTTTCGTGTGGCGGCTGCGCACTCGTGGAGCGCTCCCGGCCTGTAGCCATCCGGAGGAAGCCGCCATGCTGCCTCTCGCAGTCGCCTTGCTCGCCACCGCCAGCTTTGCAGTCGACGGCTACGCCGCAACGTCCCCCTCGGATCCGCCGCCATGCGCGGCCGCCAACGTCCCGGGGTGCTTGCAGGGATACAAGGCGCGCGTCGATCGATACGGCCGCCTCATCTACGTGCGCGACCCGAGCTACGCGCCGGCGGCGCCGCCGCGGCCGGTCCAGCAGTACGCCTCCGCGCAGCAGTACGTGCAGCCGGCGTCGTGGGCGTACCCGGTCGCGACTGGCATCCCGCGCCCCGCGCCGGAGCCTGTCCGTCTCGAGACCCGCGGCCACGTCGCGCTGGTGTTCACGCCCGGCGTCTCCTCCTTCCCCAGGTACACGAAATTCGACGACACGCGCCCCGAGGGACAGATCGCGCTCGAGTTCCGCGGGGACCGCGGCGGGTTCCGCTTCCGCCTCGCCGGCGAGTACACCTCCTTCGGAAAGATCGGCGAGGTGTCCTTCAAGTACGACTTGTTCGACCGCTTCTTCTTCCGCCCCTTCCTCGGCCTCGGGCTCGGCCTCGCCTCCATCAATCCCGACGCGGAGCTGCGCGCGACCGGCAGCGCTTCCGGCGGACTGGACCTGTACCTGAGCAGGAACTTCTTCCTCACCGCCGAGGTGAAGCAGCGCCTGTTCATGGAAGGGACGCAAGGCTCCGCCCACGGCGTCGTCGTCTCCGACCGGCGGCAGACCGCGTTCCTCGCGGGCATGGGGTTCTATTTCTTCTGAGACGTTCGTCGGGCGCCGGCGCGTAATCGATTCGACGGCGGATTGTCAATCGGTCACCTACGGCTTGCGGGAGCGCCGGGTCGTGTGTCTAGCTGGCGACCGGGCGCTTTCCCTGCACGCTCGTCCATCCGATTCCGTCCCCGTCCGCGGTCGCCGGAGCGGCCGCCAGAAAGGATCCGTAATGCGCGTCGGTCTCCTCGCCGCGATCCTCGCCGTCGTGTCGCTGCTCGCCTGCGGTCCCGCGGGCAACTCCGGCGGCTCCGAGCAGGCGATGTCCCACGTTCCCTCCGCGACGGTGCTGCGCGCCGAGCGCGCCGTGCCGGGCCAGTACCTGGTGGTCTTCCGCGATGCGCGCGTCGCGAAGGACGCCGTCGATACCGAGGCCGACGGTCTGGCGCGCAGCCACGGCGGCCGCGTCTTCGCCACCTGGCGCCACGCGGTGCGCGGATTCGCGGCGTACCTCTCGGCCGCGCAGGCGCAGGCGCTCGCCCAGGATCCGCGCGTCGCCTGGGTGGAGGAGGACGCCGAGGTCCACGCCGACACGACGCAGACCGGCGCGACCTGGGGACTCGATCGCATCGATCAGCGGAACCTGCCGCTCGACGGAAGCTACACGTTCAACGTCAACGGCACCGGCGTGAACGCGTACATCATCGACACCGGGATCCGGGTCACGCATACCGAGTTCGGCGGTCGGGCGAGCGGCGCGTTCACCGCCGTCAACGACGGGAATGGAACCAACGACTGCAACGGCCACGGCACCCACGTCTCGGGCACCGTCGGCGGAGCCACCTTCGGCGTCGCCAAGAACGTCCGTCTCTTCGCGGTGCGCGTGCTCGATTGCAACGGGTCGGGCACCACCGCCGGCGTCATCTCCGGCGTCGACTGGGTGACGAACAACCACCTGTCGCCGGCAGTGGCCAACATGAGCCTCGGGGGCGGAGCCTCGGCGACGCTCGATCAGGCGGTGCAGAACTCGATCAACTCGGGCGTGACCTACGCGATCGCCGCGGGCAACTCCAACGCGGATGCCTGCACGCAATCGCCGGCGCGCGTCGGGGCGGCCATCACGGTCGGCGCGAGCGACATCAACGACGTCCGCGCGACGTTCTCGAACTTCGGCACCTGCGTCGACATCTTCGGCCCCGGCGTGAACATCACCTCGTCCTGGGCGACGAGCGACACGGCGACCAACACGATCAGCGGCACGTCGATGGCCACGCCGCACGTCACCGGGACGGCCGCGCTCTTCCTCCAGGCGAATCCGTCGGCGACGCCTGCGCAGGTCGCGTCGGCGCTGGTGTCGAACGCCACGGTGGGCGTGCTCGCGAGCGTGGGGACCGGTTCGCCCAACCGCTTGCTCTACGAGGCGTTCATCGGCGCGCCAGCCGATGCGACTCCGCCCACGGTCGCGCTGACCGCGCCGGCGGCTGGAGCGACCGTGAGCGGCACCGCCGTGACCTTGTCCGCCGACGCGGCGGACAACGTCGCAGTCGCCAAGGTCGAGTTCCTCGTCGACGGCGCGGTCGTCGGCACGGACACGGCCTCCCCGTACTCCGTCTCGTGGAACAGCACGACGGTGGCGAACGGCACGCATTCGTTCGCGGCCCGGGCGACGGACACCTCCGGAAACGTCGCCACCTCGGCAGCGGTCAGCGCGACGGTGTCGAATGCGACGCCGACCTGCGCCACGACTACGCAGTTGTTCGGCAATCCCGGATTCGAGACGGGCACCGCCGCGCCGTGGACGGCGACGGCCGGCGTCATCGATGGCAGCGTGAGCCCGGCGCCGCACAGCGGGAGGTTCAAGGCCTGGCTGGACGGGTACGGCGTGTCGCACGTCGACGACCTTTTCCAGACCGTGACCATTCCGGCCGGCGCGTGCAGCGCGACGTTGAGCTTCTGGCTGTGGATCACGACCTCCGAGACGACGACCGTGACGCCGTTCGACACGTTGACCGTGACCGTGCGGAACACGGCCGGGACCGTGCTGTCGACGCTCGCGACGTTCTCGAACCTCAACAGGTCGTCGACGTACCTGCAGCGCAGCTTCGACGTCTCGGCGTTCAAGGGCCAGACCGTGCGCATCCAGTTCCACGGCGTCGAGGACTCGTCGCTGCAGACGAGCTTCCTCGTCGACGACGCGGCACTCACGGTGACGCAGTAGGGGGGCTCCAGCGTCGGTCCGGGTCGACCAGCGGCCCGGACCGACGCGCAGCGCGGCTGTCAGCGCACCGTCGGAGCGGCCGACTGCGCCGGCCGGCCGTAGCGCATCGTCGCGTATCCGGTCAGCAGGCCCACCAGCGTGCCGGGCAGGACGATCTCCAGGTAGTGAGAGCCCTGCAGGATCGCGATGACGAGCGCGAGCAGCGCTCCCACCGCTGTCCCGAAGAGGACCGTGGGCGCGACGCGAGCCGCCTTGCGCGCGAAGAGGCCGATGAGAACGCCGGCGATCATTCCTTTGACCGTCGATCCCACCACGATCCCGAACAGTTGCGAGCGGACCTCCGGCGTGAACCAGGCCGTCAGCCCGTCGAGGATTCCCAGCGCGCCGCCCACCAGCACCGCGGTACCGATCCGGCTCATCGTTCGTTCCTCCCGCGCCGGAACAGGCGGCGCCACCCACCTCTATGCCGCACGCCGGAAATCCTTTAGCGGTGCGTGAGCAGCAGGATCAGGGCCCTCCCGACCACGTAGGCGGCGAGGATGGCCAGGGCGATACGGTGGCGGTGCGCCAGCCGGGCCGCCCTGCGGAGGACGTTCTCCGGATAGGCCGATACCGGGGCGCCCTCGAGGAAACGTGCCACGTCGGCGGCCAGCGCGGCGGCGGAGACATAGCGGCCGGCGGGGCTCTCGGACATCGCCTTTCGCACGATGGCGTCGAGGGGCGCGGGCGCGCCCGGCGGCAGCAGCTCCTGGAGCACGGCGCCGAGCGAGAAGACGTCGGCGCGTGCGTCCACGTCCCGGCTCGAGCCTGCCCGCTGCTCCGGCGCCATGAAGCCCGGCGTCCCCAGCACGGCGCCCTCGCCGGTGTCGCCCGCGAGCCGGCCCACGTTGCCGACCGCGAGTCGGTCGGGCGAAGCAGACACCTTCGCCAAGCCCCAGTCGAGCACCAGCACTTCGCCGAACGATCCGATCATGACGTTCTGCGGCTTCAGATCGCGATGCAGCACTCCTCGCGCGTGCGCGAACGCGACTGCCTCCGCGATCCGCAAGAACACGCGCAGCCGCTCCAGCAGCGACACCTCGCGCTGCGCATACAGGTCGAGTCGCTCGCCCTCGACCAGCTTCATCGTATAGAACGCGCGGCCGTCCGAGAGGCGCCCGACGTCGTGCACCGGGACGATCCCCGGATGCTCGAGCCGCGCCAGCACCCGCGCCTCGCGGCGCAACCGATCCTCGACCTCCGCGTCCTGCACGTCGAGGACCTTGAGCGCCACCCGCCGTCCAAGCTCGCTGTCCTGCACGACGTACACGGTCCCCATCCCGCCGGTCCCGGCGACGCCGACGAGCTCGTATCGCGTGCCCGACAGGTCGGGCTCGCGCAGCGCCCGCCGCAGATGGGCCAGCGCGCCGTCGTCGAGGTGGGTCATGGCGACGCGAGCCCCAGGAGGACGCGCGCTTCCTCGCGCAGCTCGGAGTCGCTGGTGGTGCACTCGCGCAGCAGGTCGAGCACCACCTCGCGCAGCTGCCGGCGCGCCCAGGCGAGGCGGTTGGTCACGTCGGTCGTGGCGATGCCGAAGCACCGCGCCAGGTCGGCGTACGATGGACGCTCGGGGCCCGCGGCGAGATCGTAGCGCTCGAGCAGCTCGAAGTGTTGCGGCTTGCCTTCGCGAACGCATCGATCGCGCAGCGTGCGCAGCGCCGTGGCGAAGACGCCGCGCGCCCATTCGCGCTCGAAGAGCAGGTCGGGCGGCTCCGCCGCGCCGGCGGCGCGCTCGACGGAAACGCGCTCACCGTCGAAATCGAGCGGCACCGCGATCGCTCCGCCCCCGCGCTTGAGCCGCCGCGAATCCCGCGCGGCCTCGGCGACGATACGGTCGACGCAGGTCCGGACGAAGGTGCGCAGCCGGGCGCGCGCCGGATCGAACCGCGTCAGCAACTCCTTCTCGAGCAGGTGCGCGAAGAAGTCCTGGGTCAGGTCCGCCGCCTCCGCGTGCGCTTTGCGCCAGTGCAGCCGCAGGTACGCGTAGACCGGGCGCCAGTAGGCGCCGGTGAGCGCCGACAGCGCGCGCCGCCGCTGCTCCTCATCCGCACCGCGGAGGGCGGCGAGCGCCGAATGCCGGGTCGGCGGAAAGCGAGCCGGCACCCGTTCGTCGCGCGTCCGCACCATCGCGCGATTGTGCGCCGAACCTGCGCCTCGGGTCGACTGCGGTCCTCGGCGCGCGTCAATTCACCGGGTAGGGCCGCAGAGAGCGCGCGATCAGGCCGACGCCGGCGGCGAGCAGGCCGAACATCAGGATCGTGTTGAAGAGGCTGGTCGGCGCCCAGTGGATCGACAGGCTCATCAGCACGGCGGCGAGGATGGTCATGAAGCCGCCCACGGTGAGGACCCAGCCGAGCTTGCTCTTGCCGTCGAAGAACAGCACGCCGACGCCGATGAGGAGCGGGAGCATGGTGATCCCGAACCCGGCGGGGCGGTTCCATCCCCACAGACCGAAGAAATTGAAGGAGGACGTGACTTGCACCTGGTTCAGCACCAGGTAACCGCCCAGCACCGTCATCGCGAGCCCTGCGAAGAAGGTGCCCACGCCGCCCGGCGTGCCGCCGGCGCCGCGGGCCCGTGGAGCGTCCACCGCCGCTTGATCTTCGACGAGTCTGGACAACTCCTGCGCCTGCCTGCGCGGATCGAGCTCGGGCATGCCGCGATTGTACGGCACGCCGCCCCGACGGACAGAAATCGTCCTCAGCGCCTCGCCGTGTCGAACGCGGGCGCCGGCACGGGGATCGCCTCGCCGTCGTGGCGGGGGTCGCTGGCGCCGAACTTCACGCCACTGCGCACGTCGTACAGCACGGCCTGGCCGTACCCGAAGTAGTGCGTCCGAGGCGGGCGCACCTCCAGCTTGTGCCCCAGAGCAGTGAGCTGGTTGCGCACCTGCTCGGGGACGCTGGACTCGATCTCGACGTCGCATCCTTCGAAGGTGCCCTTGGTGAACCGGCCTGCCTCGAGCGCCTGCTGGATGCTCATCCCGTAGTCCGCCACGTCGACGACGAATTGCGCGTGCGCCTGCGCCTGGTTCCAGCCGCCCATGATGCCGAACCCGATCTTCACGTCCCCTTTCTGCAGGAAGCCGGGGATGATGGTGTGCAGCGGGCGTTTGCGCGGCGCGAGCGTGTTGGGCAGCCCCGGCTCGAGCGTGAAGAGGGCGCCGCGGTTGTGCAGCATGAACCCCTTGTCCTTCGGCACCAGCCCCGAGCCGAAGCCCGAGTAGTTGCTCTGGATGAGCGACACGATGTTGCCGTCGCGGTCGACGACCGTGAGATAGATGGTGTCGTTTCCCTTCGCGTCGGTCACCGAGGCGAGACGCGTCGGCTCCACCTTGCAGGCGGCCGCCTGCGGATCGATGCGTGCCGCCCTCTTCGCCGCCCCTTCCTTGCCGAGCAGGTCGGCGACGGGAATGCGGCCGAAGCGCGGGTCGCCGACGTACCGGAGCAGGTCGGCATACGCGAGCTTCTTCGCCTCGATCATCGCGTGCAACGTCCGCGTCGAGTGGAAGCCCCACTCGCCGAGCGGATACCGCTCGAGGATGTTCAGCATTTCCAGCGCGGCGATCCCCTGCGAGTTGGGGGGGATTTCCGAGACGGTCCAGCCGCGATACGTCGTCTGGATCGGCTGCACCCACTCCGGCTGGAAGGCCGCGAGATCGTCCAGCGTCATCGCGCCGCCTTGCTCGCGCACGATGTCCGCGATCGCCTGCGCGGTCGCTCCTTTGTAGTAGCCGTCGCGGCCCTGCTCGGCGATGCGCCGCAACGAGCGCGCGAGGTCGGGGTTGCGGAAGATCTGCCCGGCTACCGGAGCGCGGCCGTCGACCAGGAACGTGGCGCGCGA
>Ga0114129_10002576_pt1 | contig 25194 bp, 25 predicted proteins | sample RhiMetdeltSRZDD1_FD_80071 | JGI IMG/M metagenome (GOLD analysis project Ga0114129, IMG submission 80071) | Populus rhizosphere microbial communities from Tennessee, USA - Rhizosphere MetaG P. deltoides SRZDD1 (version 2) (version 2) | ecosystem: Host-associated > Plants > Roots > Rhizosphere >...
TCAACAAAGCCTACAACCCGCCGTGCGCATTCACCCCGTTCGCGACGTGCCCGCTGCCGCCGCCGCAGAATCGGCTGCCGATCGCGGTCGAGGCCGGCGAGAAGAGATACGGACATTAACGGGGTCAGGTCTCCACTTGCCACTTTGCGATGCAAAGTGGCAAGGACAGCGATCCAATCTCAGCCTGCGTGTGATCAGTGAAGACCTGACCCCGACTCCAGCGCTTCCAGCAGCTCCGCCAGGATCCGCGCGGTCGCTCCCCAGATGACGTGACGCCCGTACCGGTAGAAGAGCACCGGCTCGTCCCGGTCCGCCAGAAATTTCGTCTCCATCACCGCGGGGTCGGAGAGCGCCACGACCGGCGCCTCGACGACTTCGGCGATCTCGGTCTCCGCCGGCGAGAAGACGTAAGGCTGCGGGATTGCCGCGACGAACGGCGCGACGTAGAAGTCGGTCACGGTCACGATCGGCGAAAGCGTTCCCAGGAGCCGCACGTCTTCGGGAAGGATACCGAGCTCTTCGTGGGTCTCGCGAAGCGCCGTCGCGGAGAGGTCGTCGTCGATCGCCTCCTCGACACCCCCGGGAAAGGAGATCTGTCCCCGATGGTGCTCCACCGTCTCGGTGCGGCGGGTGAAAACGATCCACAGCATCCGCTCGCGCACGAAGAGTGGGACCAGGACCGCCGCGCGGCGGGCATTCCCCTTCTGCGGATCGCGGCGGGGCTGCGCGGCAAGCCGGCGCCGGACGTCCTCCATCCAGTTCATTTCCGCCCTACTTCGGGCTCGGGACCTTGGACTTCGGACTTCCCATCAAGTACGCCTCGATGAACGGTGTCAACGAACCATTCAGGACCGCGTCGGTGTTGCCGGTCTCGTAGCCGGTCCGGTGGTCCTTGACCATCCGGTAGGGATGGAGCACGTAGGACCGGATCTGGCTTCCCCACTCGATCGACTTCTTGTCGCCGACGCGCCTCTCCTCTTCGGCGCGACGCTCATCGAGCGCCTTCTGATAGAGCCGGGCCCGCAGCACCTTCATGGCCATGTCGCGGTTGCGCCCCTGGCTTCTCTCGTTCTGGCACGTCACGACGATGTTGGTGGGAAGGTGCGTGATCCGGACCGCGGAGTCGGTGACGTTGACGTGCTGTCCTCCGGCGCCGCTCGACCGGTACGTGTCGATCCGAAGGTCCTTGTCGGCGATCTCGATCTGGATGTCCTCGTCGATCTCGGGGGAGACGTAGACGGAGGCGAAGGAAGTGTGCCGGCGCTTGGCGGCGTCGAAGGGAGAAATGCGGACCAGCCGGTGCACGCCCATCTCGCCTTTGAGATACCCGTACGCGTGGTCGCCCACGACGTGCAGCGTCGCGCTCTTCAAGCCCGCCTCTTCCCCGTCCTGCCTCTCGATCAGCTCCGCCTTCCAGTTGCGTTCCTCGGCGAACCGCAGGTACATCCTCAGGAGCATTTCCGCCCAGTCCTGGGACTCGGTCCCCCCGGCGCCCGCGTGAATCATGAGCCAGGCGTTTTTCGGGTCCTCGGGCGCACCCATCTTGACCGTGAGCTCGAGGTCGTCGGCGAACTGCCGCGCCGAGCGGATCGCTTCCTTCGCATCCGCCTCGGCCGGTTCGCCCTCCTTCAGGAGCTCCGCGAGCGTCGAGAGCTCATCGGCGAGCTCGTCTAAGCGTCCCGCGGTCTCGAGCGTCTTCTCGTGGCCGCGGATCGCCCGGTGGACTTCCTGGGCTTCTTCGGGGCGGGCCCAGAAATCGGGCGCGGCGGTCTTCTGCCTCAGCTCCTCGAGCGCGCTCCGCGCGGCGTCCCGATCAAAGATAGCCGCGGAGCGCCGCGAGGCGGTCCGAGGCGTCGTTCAAGGCGGAGAGAAGGTCGTCGCGTTCGGTCATCGTGCGTGAGCCGTCAGCCGTGAGCGGCGAGCCGAGAGCGGCGTGACCGCAGCCAGCGAACGAGCCCGAAGAGTAACACGGCGACCGCCAGAACATCGGCGACGCCGGAGAAGGCGAAGCCGAAGCGCGTCCAGGCCGTCCGGGAAGAAAAGAGATGCACGCGGCCGCGGAGGGTTCCCTTCCGATTTGCGGGGAGCTCCGCGAGAGTCCGGCCTTTCTCGTCGACGATCCCGGAGATCCCCGTGATGGCGGCGCGCAGAAGGTACCTTCCGTTCTCCACCGACCGCAGAACGGCTCCCGCGAAGTGCTGCGCCTGCGCGCCGCCGGCGCCGTACCAGGAATCGTTCGAGATCGTGACGAGCAGGTTCGCGCCGCCCCGGACCTGCTTCCACGAAAGAAGCGGGTACAGGATCTCGTAGCAGACGCCTGTTCCGATCGCCCACGGACCGCCGCTCCGGAGGACGGCCGGCTCCTCGGCCGCCGAGAATTCGCCGATCTCGGTCGACACCTGTCGCACGAAAAAGAAGATCCGCGGCAGCGGCACGTACTCTCCAAACGGAACGAGGTGGACCTTCCGGTACGGCTGTCCCATCCCGGCCGGGGTCAGGAGGCGCGCGACGTTGTAATAGCGACCCCCGGCCCCGGTCTCCACGTCGTTGAAGAGGAGAGCGCAACGACACGAGGCGACGAGGTCGGTCAGGTCGCGGCGTAGGACCCCGCTGTTCTCCCAGTAGACGGGGAACGCCGACTCCGGCACGACGATCAGGTCCGGCCGCTCTGCCGCGGCTTTCCGGGCCTGCTCGATCACGGCGACGTAGTTCGCCGCCCGGCGCTCTTCGCGGAGCCGCTCCTCCTGCGGAATGTTCGGCTGAAGGAGCGCGACGAAGAGGGGCGATCCCGCGCGGTCCGACGGTGCCGCGAGAGAGAACGCCCCCACGGCACCGACGACGAGCGCAAGAACCGCCGCGGCAGCGAGCGCGCGACCGCTCCGCCGTACGCCCGCGGCGGCCAGGAGCGTCGACGCCGCGACGACGAGGAATCCCACGCCGTAGACGCCCCAGAACGACGCCGACTGGATCCAGATCGCGTGCCGGTAGAGCGCGGCGCCCGTCAGGTTCCACGGAAACCCTCCGTAAACGTTCGACCGGGCGTGCTCCGCCGCGAGCCAGAGGACCGGGAAGGCCGCGAAACGCCAGCGTGAGCGCGGGGGCGCGACCGCCACCACCGCCCAGGCGATCGCGGCGGGCCATTGCGCGAGGAACATCGCGAGCAGCGCGACGGAAAGGACTCCCATCGCGCCCGACTGGCTGCCGAAACGCGTGACCACGTAGAAGATCCACGGGATCGAGAGGCACCAGTAGGTCAACCCGAAAAAGATTCCGGAGACGAGACCCCGCACGCGCTTCTCCTCGGTCGCGAGAGCGGCGATCCAGGGCACGAGCGCGAGCGGAGCGAGCAACGGCAGCTCGAACGGCGGAAACGCGAGAGCGAAGAGTGCGCCCGAGAAGATGCCCGCGATGAGCGTGCGCCAGCGCGGCGGTTTCAAGGCTACGTCCGCAGGGCGAGAAGCGCTTCCTCCGCGCGATACGAGGAGCGCACGAACGGCCCGGCGAAGACGTGCCGGAATCCGAGGGCCTCGCCCGCCACGCGGTACTCCTCGAAGACGGCGGGCGTGACGTACTCCTCGACCGGAAGGTTCTCGCGCGACGGGCGAAGGTACTGGCCGATCGTCACGACGTCAACCGCCGCGTCCCGGATCCGGGCGAGCAGATCGAGCACTTCGCCGCGCGTCTCACCCAGGCCCAGCATGAAGCCGGACTTGGTCGTCGAGTCGGGCGCGAGGACTTTTGCCGCCCCGAGCAGACCGAGCGAGCGATCGAGCCGGGCGCCGCGCCGCACTCGGTTGTAGAGCCGGGGGACCGTCTCGACGTTGTGGTTGAAGACGTCCGGTCTCTCCTCGACGACGACGCGGAGGGAGTCGAAGCGGCCGCGGAAGTCGGGCACGAGGACCTCGACGCGCGGCGGCGGGTCGAGGCGGCGAAGCGCGCGGATCGTCGCGACGAAGTGCCCCGCTCCGCCGTCGGGCAAGTCGTCGCGCGCGACCGAGGTGACGACCACGTACGCCAGCTGCAATTCGCGCGCCGCGGCAGCGAGGCGGGCCGGCTCGAAGGGGTCGACCGCGAGAGGACGGCCGTTGGCGATGTCGCAGAAGCCGCAGGCGCGGGTGCACACGTCTCCCAGGAGCAGAAAGGTCGCCGTCCCGCGCGCGAAACACTCGCTCCGGTTGGGACACCGCGCCTCCTCGCAGACCGTCGAAAGCCGGTGAGAACGCGCGACACTCTTGATCGCGTGGAGCTCCGAGAGATTGAGCCGGCGCTCGCGGATCCACTCCGGCGCGCGGCGCGGCAGTTCCGGCATCGGAACCGGAGAGGTTTCTCTCACTGCGAGGGGGGAACGATCCACGTGCCGCGCCGTCCCTCGGCCGCGAGACGGTCGGAGGCCCGGACGGCCTCTTCCCTCGAGGAAAACGGTCCCACCCGGACGCGGTAGATGGTCCCCTTCGGGCCGGTCCCCGGCTCGACGCGCGCGGAAAATCCGCGGCGGGACAACCGGGCAGCCTCCGCGTCCGCCTCGGACCGGGAGGAGACCGACACGATCTGCACTCGGAATCCGCCGGACGCCGGGGACTCCGCCTTCGCGGCGGATGCCCGGGGAGGTGAGCGGGTCGCCGCCGGCGCCGCCCGGACGGCGGGCGCTCCCCCTTCGCCGTCCTCGAAAACCTGGACCTTCGCGGGGGCGCCGGCCGGCGGCTTTTCGACCGCCACGGCCGTGACCGGGGCGGGGAACACGACGTGCTCTCCGGTCGCGGGAGCTGTCGCGGACGCTCCCTCCCCCGCCGCCGCGGGCGTCTCGGAAGGCGCGAGGGCGGCTTCGCGCGGCTCGTGGCCGGACAGACCGGTCATCAATCCAAAGAAATAGGCCAGCGCAAGCGCCACGAGAAGGCCGACGAAGAGAGAGAGCGCCTGCTTTGCAGTGAACGAGACCTGATAGTGAGTACGCGGCTCCACCTGGCTAGAGTATCCGCCGAACCGGGAGCGTCAACGGTTTTTCTATTTCAGGAACGCCTTCACGAACTCGATCGGGAGCGGGAAGACGATCGTGGAGTTCTTCTCGTTCGCGATCTCGGTCAGCGTCTGGAGGTAGCGCAGCTGCAGCGTGGCCGGTTCTTCGCCGATGATCTTCGCCGCCTCCGACAGCATCCGGGCCGCTTCGAACTCTCCCGAAGCGTGGATGATTTTGGCCCGCTTCTCCCGCTCGGCTTCCGCCTGCTTCGCCATCGCCCGCTGCATCTCGGGCGGCAGGTCGACCTGTTTGACCTCGACGAGCGAGACCTTGATCCCCCACGGGCCCGTGTGCTCGTCGATCACCTGCTGGAGAGCGACGTTCAGCTTCTCTCGCTCGGAGAGAAGCTCGTCGAGCACGGCCTGCCCGAGGACGCTCCGCAGCGTGGTCTGCGAGAGCTGGGACGTTGCGTAAAGGAAGTTCTCGACCTGCACGACCGCCTTGTCCGGCTCCACGACCCGGAAATAGACGACCGCGTTGACCTTCACGGAGACGTTGTCTCGCGTGATGATGTCCTGCGGCGGCACGTCGTGGACGACGGTGCGCAGAGACATGCGGACCATGCGCTCGAACGGCCAGAAGATGAGAACGAGCCCCGGCCCCTTGGGCTTTTTTCCGAGGCGACCCAGCCAGAACGTGACCGCCCGCTCGTACTCGTTCAAGACGTTGATCCACTTGAACAGGAAGATGATTCCGATGAAGATCGCGATCAGGCATCCGGTTCTCGAAAACACATCGGGCATCAGTCCCTCCGTTCCACTCGAACCCGTGTTCCATCCACTCGCGCCACGCGCACGGTCTCGCCCGCCGCCAGGCCCGGCGGCCCCTCGGCGTCCCAGTACTCGCCGTGGACCAGCACCTTACCCCGGCCCGGCTCCGCGAACCCTTCGACGACCCGCGCATTCTCGCCCACCATTCCTTCGAGACCGGTCCGCGCCGGGCGCATCCGCAGCTCGATGGTTCTCCAGGTGAGGAAACCCACGATCGCGAGTGTCAGCAGGAGACCAGGGACGATGATCGAAAGGTCGATCCGGTAGAGGGTTTCCTCGCCCCGGCCCGAGAACAGCAGCAGCGATCCGGCGATGAGCGAGACCGCTCCGCCGACTGCGAGGATGCCGTGACTCACGACCTTGACCTCCGCGACGAAGAGCAGGATCGCGAAGAGGATGAGAGCCAGGCCGGCCAGGTTCACGGGCAGGACCGAAAAGGCGTAGAGCGCGAGCAGGAGCGCGATTCCTCCGACGACGCCGGGAAGGACCGCTCCCGGGCTCGACAGCTCGAAGTAGAGACCCATCAGCCCGAGCAGGAAGAGGACGTAGGCGACGTTGGGATGCGAGACGACGCCGATCAGCTTCTCCGCTTTGCTCATTTCCCGCTGTTCGACCCGTGGATTTTTCAGGGCCAGCGTGGCGACCGCGCCGCCCACTCGCTTGATCTTTCTTCCGTCGAGCTGCGCGAGAAGGTCCGGCACGTCGCGCGCGATCAGCTCGATCAGACCGGCGTCCTTCGCCTCGGTCTCGGTGTACGAGATGCTCTTGATGACGGCCGCCTCGGCCTTCTCGGAATTCCTCCCCCGCTGCTTCGCGAGGCTCCGGATCATCGCGCGCGCGTCCTGTTCCGCCTTTTCATTGATCGTCTTCGGCAGGTCCTGACCCTCGCCGCCCACGGGGTGCGCCGCCCCCGCGTTGGTCCCGGGAGCCATGGCCGCGACGTCGCCCGCCAGCAGAAGGAAGAACCCGGCGGAAGCCGCCTGCGATCCGGAAGGCGAAACGTAGGTCGCTACCGGCACCGTCGACTGCAGCATCGCGGAGGTCATCTCGCGCGTCGAGGTCAGGAGGCCGCCGGGGGTCGACAGCCCGACGACGACGAGCGACGCGTGCTCCTCCGCGGCCGACCGCAAGACCTTCTTCAGGTAGCTGGCTGCGGCCGGATGGATGGGCGTGTCGATCCGGGCGACGAAGACCGTCGGCCCGGAGGGGACCGCCGGCGACGGAGTCGGTGAACCGGCGGCGCCCGCCACGAAGACGAAGGACGCGAGCAACGCCGCGCGAAATGTCATCAGCGAAAAAATACTATCGCAGGGGGCGCGGCTTGCGGCGATAACCTCCCCGGGTGCGGCTGCGGCCCCTGGAGGCGGTGAACCTGGCGGCGCTCGCGGTCCTCGGCGCCGTCACGCTGATCGTCTGGCAAAAGCTGGCCGATCCCGGCGAAATCCTCCTCCGCTACGCCCTCATGGGTGCGTTCCTGGCGATCATCGTCTTTCTCACGCAGCGCATGGAACGGCTTCCCAAAGCCCTGCGGATCGCGACCGACTTCTACCCCGCCGCTTTCATTGCCTTCGTTTACGAGAGCCTGGGAGCCTTGATCGCCGCGGTGCGCGGCGGACCCCGGGATGACCTGCTGATCGCCGCGGACCGGGCGATCCTGGGGGGTGACCTGTCCGTCCTTCTCCAACCCGTCATCACGCCGTTCCTGGCGGCTTTCCTGTACGTCGCCTACTCGACGTACTACTTTTTTCCGCTTGTTCTCGGAGGAACCCTGTGGTCGCGCGACGTCGCCACGGCGCGCCGCTACATCTTCACGCTCACCGCCTGTTTCTACGTCTCGTACGCCGGCTACTTCACGATCCCCGCATACGGACCGCGAACGGCGCTCGCCGACCGAAACCGCGTGCCGCTCGAGACGAGCGCGGTCGCCCGCGCGATCTCGCGAACGATCAACCAGCTCGAGCACACCAAGCTCGACGCCTTTCCGTCGGGCCATACGATGATCACGACCGCCGTCCTGATCGTCGCCTGGCAGCGGTTCCGGAAGCTCTTCTGGTTCCTGCTGCCAGTGGCGACACTTCTCATCCTCTCGACGATGTATTGTCGGTACCACTACCTCGTGGACGTTCTCGCCGGGATCGTTCTGGCCTTCGCCACGGTCCCGCTGGCCGACCGGCTCTACGATCGTCTGACCGCGCGACCCTAGACCGGCCGGTCGTAGATCCGGTAGGTCTTGTAGAGCTTTCCGCCCCAGAGGTCCACTGTCCGGAGCACCATCTCGTTGTCTTCCAGGAGCCACGAGATTTCGACGCCGGTCAGGCCGCGCTTCAACGCCGCCTTCAGGCCCGAAGCGAACATGATGGCGTTCAAGCCCCGCAGGCGGTACTCGCTCTTGATCCCCAGGGTCACGACCCGCAAGGTGCGGATCTTCCGCTGCGCGAGCAGAAACCGGAGCCACCCGAACGGCAGCAGCCTCCCCTTCGCCGCCGCGATCGCCCGGTTGTAGTCGGGCATCGACATCATGAATGCGACCGGCTCGAGCGTGCCGTCTTCGTGCCGCCGCTCGGCCAAGAAGACGAAGTCCTCGTCGAGCAGGGGCTTCAGGCGGCCCGCCATGAAGTCCATCTCCTCGTCGGTCATCGGAACGAAGCCCCAGTTCTTCTCCCACGCCGTGTTGTAGACCTCCCGGATCTTCGGCAGGTCTGCCTTGAGCGTCTTCTTGCTGACCGTCCGGACGATGACGTCCGGCTCTTTCCGGCGCACCCTCTCGGCCATCCGCTCGAGCCGTCCCTGGGGAGTCGGCGCGACCTCGAAAAAGTACGCGAGAAGATCCTTCGCTTTCCGGAACCCCGCGCCCTCGAGGAGCGCCGGGTAGTACGCCGGGTTGTAGGTCATCATGAAGATCGGCGGGGAGCCGAATCCGTCGACCAGGAGTCCCGCCTCGTCGTTCAGCGAGGGGTTGACCGGACCGCGCAGGACTCGCATTTTCCGTTCGCGGCTCCACAGCGCAGCCGCGTCGAGCAAGAGCCCGGCGACCTCCGGGTCGTCCTCGCACTCGAAGAACCCGAAAAACGAGGTCTGCTCGGCGTGGAAAGCGTTGTGCCCGCGATCCAGGATCGCGGCGATGCGGCCGACGTCCCTTGCACCGCGCTGCGCGATGAAGAGTTGAATTTCGGCGTGCCGGAAGAAGGGGTTCTCGTCCGAGAGCACCTTCGCGAGATCGGAGCGCAGGGGCGGAACCCAGTTCGGATCGTTCCGGTAGAGCCTTTCCGCCACGTCGAAGAAGCGACCGAGTTCCCTCTTGCCGCGGCCGATCCGTTCAACGACGACCGGCTCCGCCACGGACGACCCTGGCGACAGGGAGCGAACGCTCAGGAGCGGTCGGGCCGGAGGAGCCGGAGCTCCCCCGCGACCTTCTCGATCGCCTCGAGCGCCCGGGTGAGGTGCTCGCGCGTGTGGGTCGCCATGAGCGAAGTCCGAATGAGCGCGCGACCGGGGCGAGTCGCCGGAGAAAGGACGCAGTTGACGAAGACGCCTTCCTCATCGAGCCGCTGCACCATCGCGAGCGCCGCGTCGTCCGAGCCGACGACGACCGGGACGACCGGCGTCTGCGAGCCCGCCGTGTCGAACCCGAGCGACTTCAATCCCTCCGAGAAGAACCGCGCGTTTTCCCAGAGCCTCGTGCGCCGCTCCGGCTCGCGCTCCATGATCTCGATCGTCGCGAGGGCCGCTGCGACCGAAGCCGGCGGGGGCGCCGCGGAAAAGATGAGAGTCCGGGCGCAGTGCTTGATGAAGTCGATGACCGTTTCGTCGCCGGCAATGAATCCTCCGACGGAAGCCATCGACTTCGAGAACGTCCCCATCACGAGATCGACCTCGTCCTCGAGCCCGAAATGCTCGGCGGTCCCGCGGCCGGTCGGGCCGAGGACCCCGATTCCGTGCGCGTCGTCCACCATCACGGCCGCCTCGAACTCGCGGGCCACGGCGACGATCTGCGGCAGCGGCGCGACGTCTCCCTCCATCGAGAAAACCCCGTCGACGACGATGAACCGCCCCCGGGCGCTGGCGTCGTTCTTCATCCGGCGGGCGAGGTCGACGGGGTCGTTGTGCTTGAACTTCCGGATCTCCCCGAACGAGAGACGCGCGCCGTCGATGATGCAGGCGTGATCCTGTTTGTCGAGATAGACCACGTCCCCCTTGCCGACGAGACAGGAGATCGTGCCCAGGTTGACCTGATAACCGGTCGCGAACGTCACCGCCGCGTCCTTGCGCATGAACTCGGCCAGACGCTCTTCGAGACGGACGTGGATGTCCAGGGTGCCGTTCAAGAACCGCGATCCGGCGCAGCCCGATCCATATTTCCGGATGGCGTCGACGGCCGCTTCCTTGACGCGCGGATCGTTGGTCAGGCCGAGATAGTTGTTCGAGCCGAGCATGATCATCCGGCGGCCGTTGGAGACGACCTCCGGATCCTGGGCGGACTCGATCACCCGGAAGAAGGAGTACACCCCCGCCCGCCGCACGCGCTCCGCGACTTCATACCGATGGCATTTTTCGAAGAGAGGGGTCGAACGGACCTCTTCCTTCGCTCGCGGAGCGATCTTGCTCATGCCTCCTCCACCCGCTCGATGCCGGAGCCGAATCTTAGCAAATTTTACAAAATGCAACCGGAGCCGGCTCCTCCCCTTTCAGGCGGGGACCCAGCCCTCTTTCCGGTACCACTCCCAGGTTTTTCGCAAGCCGTCCGAGAGCGCTGGCGGGTCGGGAAGGCCGAGGTCGCGCCGCATCGGCGCGGGGTCGCAGAGCCAGTCGCCCGCGAGGAGCTCGCTCGCCTTGTCGGCGTTGAAAGGGCGCGACTCCCGCATAACGGTCTCGCGCAGGGTTTCGAGGGCGCCGGCGAGCCGGACAGCGGCGTTGGGAACTTTAACGAAGCGCACCCGGAGGTCTCCCGCCCGCGCCACCAGCCGGGCGAGTTCCGCGACCGTGACCGGCTCGGGGTCGCAGAGGAAACCGATCCGCCCGGCGAAATCTCGTCGGCCGGCCGCGCGCGCGATGCCGAGCGCGGCCTGCTCGACCGATCCGATCTGGATGCGAGAGCGGGCGGCCGGCACCGGCACCACGCCCTTCTGCGCCATCCGGAAGTACGTGAGCAGGCCGCGGTCGCGCGGACCGTAGAGTACGCCGGGCCTCAGGACGATCCCGGCCCCCTTCCATCGCTCGCCGACGGCCTCCTCCCCTTCGAGCTTCGAGATCCCGTAGTCCGATACCGGCCGCGCCGGATCTCCTTCCGCCACGGGACGGCCGTCGCGGGCGGGGCCCGCCGCGGCCTGGCTCGAGACGTAAACGAAGACGGCGTCCGGACACGCCTTCTCCGCGGCGGCGAGCAACCGTTCCGTCCCGAGCACGTTGACTTCGCGGTAGTCGGCGAGCGACCTGGCTTTGACGAGGCCGGCGACGTGGACGACGGCCGAACAGCCCTGGAGCGCGCCGACGACGTCGCCCATCGTGGAAGCCGAGAGGTCGCCGGGAACCAGCTCGACGCGGAGCTCCTCCAGACCGGTCGGCCGCGCCGCGCCTCCGCGGGCGAGAGCTCGCACGGTCCAGCCGGAGGCCTGGAGAGCCTTCGCGACGTGCCAGCCGACGAAGCCGGTGCCGCCGGTGACGAACGCCGCCGGCATGGCGCGGTCAGGCGGACCGGACCGGAGTCGAGGCCCAGGCGGCGACTCGCCCGACTCCCTCTTCCATCGACGCGAGCGGCGCGGCGAACGAGAACCGGACACAGTCGTCTTCGCCGAACGCATCCCCCGGCACGGCCGCGACTCCCGTCTCCGAGAGGAGCCGGTCGCAGAACTCCGCCGAGCCCGCGACCTGTTTCGCGTCGTACAGCGCCGACACGTCCGCGAAAGCGTAGAACGCGCCTTCGGGCAGGAGGCACCGGACGCCGGGAATCGCCGCAAGGCCGGACACCATCGCCTCGCGGCGCCGACCGTACTCCGCCAGCATCCGGACGACGGCTTCGTCCGTCCGCACCGGATCAGACAGCGCGGCAAGCGCCGCGCGCTGCGAGATGGAAGACGCGTTCGACGTCGAGTGGCTCTGGTAGGAGGCCATCGCGGCGACGACCTCGCGGCTCGCGATCGCCCAGCCCAGGCGCCATCCGGTCATCGCCCAGGTCTTCGACGCCGCTCCAGTCAGGACGATCCGGTCGGGATGCTCCTCCCAGAGCGAGGCCGCGGTCACGTGCGGCCGGCCGTCGTAGAGAAAGCGATCGTAGGTCTCGTCGAAGATGAGGTAGGCGTCGCGCGTCTCGCACCACTCGACGATGCTCTCGAGTTCGTCGCTCTCGACGACTGCGCCCGTCGGGTTGTTCGGTGAGTTCAGGATGACCCCCCGGGTGCGGTCCGTCGCGCGCTCTGAGAGGTCGGAGGCGATCGGTTTCCAGTGAGTTTCGAGCTCCGTCGGGACGGAGAGCGGCGCGGCCCCGGAAAGGCGGACCATCTCGGGGAACGAGACCCAGTAGGGGCAGAACAGCGCGACCTCGTCCTGCGCTTCGAAGAGCACCTGGCAGGCGTTGAAGACGGCCTGCTTGGCGCCCGCCGTGACGAGGACGTTCTCGCGCGACAGGGCGATGCCGTGCTCGCGCCGGTACTTCTCGGCGATCGCGTCGCGCAGGGCGGGCTCGCCGGCGACGTCCGTGTATCGGGTATAGCCCGACTCGATCGCCGCGACGCCGGCCGCGGCGACGAACTCGGGCGTCGCGAAGTCCGGCTCTCCCAGGCCGAGATCGACGACGTCGACTCCCGTCGCGGCGAGAGCCTTCGCCTTGCGGGCCACCGCCGTCGTCGAGGACGGCGCGAGCGCGGCGGCACGGCGCGAGAGACGGGGAGGCCTCACGGGCTCGCCTGCCTCCCGGTCTTTCGCTGCGTCCAGACGCGCCAGAAGCAAGAGAAGGCGGGAATCCTCTTCTTGCCGAGCGCGACAAGCAAGAGCTCGACCCCGATCCAGGCGCCGTACAGCCAGAGCATTTCGCCTCGGAGCGAGGGCACCGCGAACTGAACCAGCCAGAGCACGAAGAGGCCGGCCGCCTCGTACGCCTGCAGGCTCATCGAGGCGAGGAAGATCCAGCCCAGGAATGCCTGCAGGATCGTCAGCAGGATTTCCAGCCTTTGGAACTCGTCGAACGGCAGCGCGCTCGGTTCTCCACGGCTCCAACTGTAGATGACGGCGAGGAGCGCCGAAAGCACCCCCCACTGGTTGATGTTCGAAGACACCATGTTCATGAGCGCGACCGGCGCGCGCGTCACCCGCCGCGCCCACGCGAACGCGGAGGTCTTCTCCGGGAACTCGGAAAGGAACGGGGCGACCCACTGGATGAAGACGAACTGGGAGATCCCGAAAGTCGCGGCCAGGGCCATCATGGACGCCAGGAACGGCTCGGCGACGAAGAAGATGAGCGCGCCGCCCGCTGAGAGCAGCCCCCCGACGGCCGCCCACTTTCGCCACCCGCGCTGCGCGAGCGCCCAGCGGGAGACCTTCGGGACCTCTTCGTCCTCTTCGACCGTATCCTCGCGGGCCGGGAGCTTCAGCAGGATCCAGAGATAGACGACGTACGTCAGCGTCAGGAACGCCGCGTCCCAGAGCGACAGGCTCTTCTTCGCCCAGACGACGACGAAGTAGGCGAGCGGGGGGAGGAGGCCGACGACCTCGACCGCGTGATCGTCCTGCAGCTGGATCTCCAGGAGCTTCCGGCCGTGCTTCCGGCGGGAGTAGAACGCCGCGACCGCGTAGATCATGGGCCAGCCGAGTCCGGTCAGGAGGCGCAGGCTTCCGGTGAAGTTCGCGATCGCGAGGTGGACCATCCCCGGGTCCTTCCCCGCCTTCCAGGCGATGACCGCCTCGACCGCGAATTCCGGCAGCGTCTGGATGAGCGCGAGAGCGGCGAGAGCCAGCCCCTGCGACATCAGGAATTCCGCGGCTTCCGCGCCCCACGCCACCACGAAAGCGGCGAAGATCATGAGCGGGAAAGTCCAGGCGGCGGAGACGGGCGATGCGGCGGTTGCGGTCGATCCGTGCGCGACGACAGCCGCGAGGCGCTCGCGCACCGACCTCATCGCGCCCGGTTATAGCATGCGATCGTGGCGGCCATCGAGTCTCCTTCGAACCCGTTGATCCGCCAGATCGGCCGGTCTCTCGAGGACCGCACGCACCTCCTGCTCGAGGGCGAGAAGGCGATTCTCGACGCGGTCGCCGCGGGGGCGTCACTCGATCACGTCCTGCACGACGACAGCGTGCGTCCGGGACGCCTCGCGCTCCTGACCTCGACGCGTCCGCGGCTGGTCTCCCGCGCCGTGATCGAGCGCCTCGCGGAGTCCCGGACACCGCAGCACCTGATCGCGGTCGCGCGGCGCCGCGACATCCCGTCGGCGGAGATCCTGGAGCGGCCCGGCCCCGTCGTCTTCGTCTTCGGAATCCAGGATCCCGGGAACCTGGGCGCGATCGTTCGCGTCGCGGAAGCCGCCGGCGCCGCGGGCGTCGTGGGCGCCGTGGGATCCGCCGACTTCTTCCATCCGCGCGCGGTGCGCGGCAGCGCGGGAAGCGTCTTGCGAGTGCCGGTCTCCGGGAAGGTGTCGTTCGAGCCGTTCGCGGCGTCCGCGCGCGAGGCGGGCCGCTCGATCTGCGGCGCGGTCTCCGAAGGCGGCGAGAATCCCTTCGAAAAACCGATCCCGGAGCGGTCGGTCCTCGTGATCGGCGCCGAAGGAACGGGCCTCCCGGCGGGCGCCTACCGATATCTCGACCGGCGGCTCACGATCCCGATGAAACCTCCGGTCGATTCCCTGAATGCGGCGGTGGCGGCGGCGCTGCTGCTGTATTCCGCGCACATGGCGAAGCCCAGCGGCGGAGACGCGGAGTCCTCGAGGTTCGACTAGACAGAGAGTCTCCACCAGAGAAACGCGGCGGCAATGCCGGGAATCAGGAATATTGCGAGGAAGATTGGAAACTCCTCCGCGACCGAATAGCCCGCCCGCGAGACACCGATCCACATATTGATCAGCGCCGCGACGAGCCAGACCGGAAGGAACAGCTTGACTGCCGTCACCAGGGACTGCGTGTTACCGCCGCCCAGAAGGCGTCCGGCGAGGACAAAAAGGCCCAGCAGCACCAGACCCCCGACGATGATGATGACAGTACGCATCTGTTCTGCCCTTCCGCCGACTTCGGGCATGGACTCATCTTAGGCAACCGGACACGTGAACGTGTGGTTGTGGTGAAGGAGAGACTGCCGCTGTGACGCCTTGGTCCGAGCTCCCTGAAAGTTTGAAACCGCCACAAAGCCGACGAGAAGGAGAAAGAGACCATTGAGAATGAGACCCACAAGCGCAGGAGCCAGAACTCCCTTTCGACCAGCGGACCGCACCTGAGACAGCGCGTAGATGGCGAGGACCAGGCCGCCGAGATAGAAAAGAAGGCTGACCACCGCGATAACGAGGGAGCGGGCCTGTGACGCGGGTAGCGACGCGTTCTTGATGACGAAGTTGAAGATGATGACGATGAGTGGAGCAAGCCACGAAGCCTTTGCCGCCTGTTGTGCGCGCGATAGCGGTACCTTGGCAGACACCGAGGAGACGGGTGGGGTGCGAACCGGTGGTGCCGGTGGAACCGGTGAGCCCATGACGTACCTCCTATAGATTTCCGACTCCGTGGCCGAAGGGTCGGGCGTTCAGCGGCGAGCCGGGCGAGCAAAGCGAGCGGCCCGAGCGAAAGCGAGGTCGGCGAGTGCGCTGCAACGCGATGTTCGGCGACTGCCCCACACCCAGCACATTAATCCGCCTTGGATACCGCGATGGCATTCATTGCCACGAGTGAGCCCTCCGGCCAACGCTCGCCCCGGATCGTTGACCTCGCCGGTGGCCTTTGGCCGAAAAACTCCTCAAATACAGCGTTCATCCCTTCAAAGTATGCCCAGTCGTGCAGCATTACGGTAACCATCACCACATGGGAAAGGTCACTCCCCGCTGCCTCTAAGATAGCTTGGAGATTGCGAATTGTCTGACGGGTCTGCCCTCGAATTCCACCCTCCACGAGCTTGCCTGTTGTTGAGTCGACGCCACCTTGACCAGCGCAGAAAATGAACTGCCCGGCGCGTGTGGCTTGAGAATACGGTCCCATGGAGCGAGGAACGTCTGAACTGGATATGACCTCGACTTTCACACGCACTCCTTATTTAGACCATCCGACGAAGATGGCTCAATGATGTGGCGGATCTGGTCGCCGAACATCAGTTTAGATGTCCCAATCGTCCAACCAAACGCGACACGCGACTGTCGTCCAACAGATACCGGTCAGAGGTTCGGCGACAGAACAACAGAGAGACGTGTCCCATAACTCACGCGGTCAGGAGTCAGTATCTCTCTTCGGGCCACCGGGGACACTTGGCTTCTCTCGACCGCGCGACGGCGCCGGACGAGGCGGTGTCACGCGGACGGGCCGCTGCCCTCCGCGTGCGCCGCGCGGCGCGACGATCTTCTTCTGACGGTTGTCGGTCGAGCGTCTCGTCATTCTCGTTCCCTCTCTTCCTCCGAGAACACCTCCGCCTGAAAGAACCAGAGCTTCGCCCCCGGCTGCCGCCACGTTTCGGGCGGGAGACCGGCCTTCCGCGAGAGCTCGCCGAGAAACGTCGTCCGGTCGAATTCCCACTCGGTGGCGACCTGCGGGAGAAGCAGGCCCCGACGCCCCCCGAACTCGAGAATCAGGCCGTCGCGCCCGATCACGATCTCCTCCGGATCCTCCAGGGGACGCGGAGCAGTCAGGACCGAGATCTCGATCGTGCACTCGGTCAGCTCCTGCGCCGTCAGAGCGGGAAACCGGGGATCTTCAAAGGCGGCACGCAGGGCGAAGCGCGGGACGGAGCGCGCGAGGTCGCCCTCCGGAGCGAGAGTTCCGATGCAGCCCCGCAGCCGTTCCCCCATCCGAAGCGTGACGAAGATCGCGCGCGGATCGCCGAACGTCTCTGCGCGGTCGGAGGACAGCCGCGGCGGCGGCTCCCCCCGGAAGTGGGCTTCCAGGGTCCCGCGCGCCAGAGCCAGGAGCTGCCGCCGGGTCTCCTCCGAGAGCGGCGCGTCGGCGGCCGTCATGGCGTCGATGCCTTCCGAATCTCGTTTAAGAACTCGGTCAGCACTCTCTCGAGCTCGTCGAGCTTGCCCTCGAGAAAGTGGTCGGCCCCGGGGATCTCGACGATCCGGGCGGAATCGCCCGCCCACGTCCGCAGCAGTTCCGGAGGGCCGTAGGCGTCTTCCGAACCGACGACGAAGAGAGCCGGGACCTTCGGGAACGGGAGCGACTCCTGCGGCTCCGACGCGAAGGGGATCCCGACGCCGATGAAGGCGGCCACCCGCGGATCTCCGGGGATCGCCCGCAATCCTGCGGACGAGCCGAACGAGAACCCTCCCGCGACGATCGGGATTCCTCCACGGCGCTCCGCCTCGTCGAGCGCGGCGCGGAAGTCGTCGGTCTCGCCGCGGCCCGAATCGAATCGGCCGTCGGAGAGTCCGACGCCGCGAAAGTTGAACCTCAAGACGCCGTAGCCAGCCCGCGCCAGGCAGCGGGCCGCCCGGAAGACGACCTTGTTGTGAAGCGTGCCGCCGTGGAGCGGATGCGGATGCGCGAAGACGGCGGAGCCGGCGCGGGGACCTTCCGGTTCTTTCCACAATCCTTCGAGATTTCCGGCCGGTCCGCGAAAGAGATTAGCGCGCAGATGGCCGCTCACGCCCTCTGCCCTCGTTGGCGAACGGCCCGTCTCATCGTATTCTTCGGGCCGACCCACGCGAACGCGCAGCGCACTGCCCGGCGGATCCGAGAGCATGGGAGACGGCCACATGAGCAAAATCGTACACGTCGTCGGGACCGGCACGATCGGGGAGCCGCTGATCGGCTTCTTCGCCGACTTCAAGCGCCACCTCGGTATCGACGAGATCACGTTCCACAAGCGGACGCCCATGACCACCGAGCGCGCCAAGGTCAACCATCTGCTGAAGCGGGGCGCGCAGCTCGCCGTCGACTCCGACACGACCGCCGATTTCGAGGCGCTGGGCCACAAGGTTTCCTTCGAGTCCGTCGAGGCGCTCGAGCGGGCAACGGTCGTCATCGACTGCACTCCCGCCGGGAACGAGAACAAGAAAGTCTACGAGAAGATCTCCGGCCCGAAAGGTTTTCTCGCCCAGGGGAGCGAGTTCGGCTTCGGGAAACCGTACGCGATCGGAATCAACGAAGAAGCGCTCATTCCGGGCGAGGACCGCTTCATCCAGATCGTCTCGTGCAACACCCACAACATCGCGACGCTCATCAAGACGCTCGGATCGGAGGACGGCGAGCTGCTCCTCGAGGCCGGTCGTTTCGTCTGCATGCGGAGGGCGAACGACGTCTCGCAGGATTCGAGCTTCGTTCCCGCCCCGACCGCCGGAAAGCACGACGATCCGGACTTCGGGACGCACCATGCCCGCGACGCCTTCCATCTCTTCGAGACGATCGGTTGGAGGCCGCGGATCTTCTCCTCCGCGATGAAGTTGAACACCCAGTACATGCACTCGCTCTGGTTCGACATGGACCTCTCGGGACCCTTCACCCTCGAGAAGGCCCTTCAGAAACTGAAGTGCAACACCCGAATCGCCATGACCGAGAAGCGCTCCGCCAACCAGATCTTCTCTTTCGGCCGGGACCACGGATACTACGGGCGGATCTTCTCGCAGACGGTCGTCGCCAAACCCACTGTGACGGTCCACGGCGATCGCGAGGTGATCGGCTTCTGCTTCACCCCGCAGGACGGCAATTCGCTCGCGTCGTCGATCGCCGCGGCGCTCTGGATCATCGATCCGGACTTCGATCGTCCGGAACGGCTGTCGGTGCTTGATCGCTTCTTCTTCCGGGAGATCTGACCCTCCGGCCGATCGCGAGACCGGCGAGCACGGCGAGCGAAAAGGCCGACGCCGCGAATCCGGCGCGCATTCCGGGAGGGACGTAGCGGCAGACGATCGTCCTCTCCCCCGCCGGCACCCGGACTCCGAGGAAGGCGCGGTTCACCGAGAGCGTTGGATAGGGCGTTCCCTGCGACTCGGCCGTCCAGCCTCCGTCGCTCGTCTCGGGAAGGACGAGCAGCCGCGGCGCCGTCGTCCGGACGCCGATTCGGATCTTGTCGGGTCGGACGCGTTTCATCCAGAGGACCGCCGCGTCCCCGGAGAACGACTCGCTCGCCCCGATCGCGTAGGCCGTCTTTGTGAAGTCCGTTTCCCGGGAGAGGCGCTCGGTGAGAGCCGCGGCGTCGGGAGCGCCTTCCAGCCGCTCCGGGAAGATCGCCGGCCGGCCGGCCGCGCCCCGTACCTCGCCGTCTGACGCGAGGAGCGCGCGAACGTTCAAAAAAGGCAGAAACGGAGCGTCGAGCCGCTTCACCCGCGCCGCGTAATCCTCCAGCCCCGTATAGCCGGCCGTCGCCGCGAGCGCTTCCGCGAAGTCGGCGGACGCGACCGGATCGTGAGCGCGCACGTCCTCCAGCCCGTACATGAAGGCGACGCCGGTCATCGTGCTCTCGGAGGTCGCGAAGCGGCCGCCCTGGGAGCGGGCCTGCAGCTGCCGGATCTGCGGGGTCATCGGGTAGTAGAGCTCCGGCGGAGTGCCGGGATTGAATCGCGCGCCGATCCTCAGCAGGTCGATGGCGGTCCCGATCACCACGAGCGCGACGATGGCCCGGCGCGTCCGCAGCGAATCGCGCCGGAACAGCAGAAGCAGAAGAGCGCCCAGCGCGACGACCGGAAAGAGGAACGAGAACGCGCGAACAAGGGTCACCGCGGGGCGCCCGGCGGCGGAGACGTACTCGATGCCCACGGCCGTGACGGCGGCGAGCGCGAGAGCGACCCCGGCGCGGGCGGGGTTGCGGTCTTTTCCGTCGCGCAGACGGTCGAGCGCCGCGGCGGAGAGAAGAGCCAGAAGGAGGACCAGGACTTCCGCAGCCCGATTCGTCGTCAGGCGCAGGCTGACCTCGCGCAGGCCCGGAGTCCGCTCCAGGACGAACCGCAGCGGCCGGTACCACAGCAGGTAGAGCACGAGAATCGCGATCACGATGCGGCAGACGACCACGGTACGGCCGGGCCGACGCCGGAAGAACGTCCCCAGCGCGAGCGCGAGGACGAGGATCCCGGCGTACCCGCTCGTGCGCCCCGCAAAGGAGTAAGGACCGAACTTGTCGCCGTCGCGCGGGTTGCCCTGCGCTTCCGGTACGACCCAGAAGCGGGCGATCGTCCAGTACGTCGGCGGCCGCGCGAAATCCGAGAGCGACAGGGACTGCCCGGGCGCGCCGCTCGAGATCTCCGCCAACCGGGAGCGTTCTCCCCGCGAGATCGCGAAAGCGGCGGGCAGGACGTACGCCGCGGTCAGTCCGGCGCCGAGAACCGCCGCCGCCGCCGCGAGACCGAGCCGCGAGAGCATTTCGCGGGGCGCCGGCTTTCGCGCCGCGAGGACGAGCGCGAAGAACGCCGCCGCGGCCACGGCGACGTAGAACTCCCCTTCCGGGTACCCGCCCAGGAGCAGCAGGACGACGACGGCAAGTGTCGCTCGGAAGCCGCCGGGCAGTCCGCTCGCGAGCCGTTCGACCGCGAGGAGAGACCACGGAAGCCACGCGTGCCCGTAGGAATGGGGAAAGTGCATCCACGTCGTGAAGAAGAGAGAGAAGCCGAAGGCGAATCCTGCCCATCCCGCGGCCACCCACCCGATCCCGCGGGAACGGACGAAGAAAAACGCTCCGGCCGCCGCGAGAACGAGCTTGAGCGCCGCCGCGAGAGCGGACGCCCACGACTCGGGAAGGGCGAGGTAGAAGAGCGTGGTCGGCGTGACGGCCTGCGCCTGGGGATTCGCCCACAGGGGCGTGCCGCACCCGTTCGCGGCGAAGCGCAGCGGAAGATGGCCGCTTCGATAAGAGTCGGCGACCGCGCGGCTCCACGGCAGGAACTCCGTCGGGACGTCGGCGAGCTCGTTCGTCTCCGGGGGCGCCGGACCGCCGGGAAGGAGGGTCAGGACCGCGGTGGCGGGGACGGGAAGCTCGCCGAAGAACGCGGGATAAAAGGCGACGAGCAGGGCGAGAAGAGCGTAGGCCGCGAGGACGAGGCGGGATTCCACGCGCCGGACGTTCTCAGTATCCGCTACGCCGAAACGATGTAACCCCCGCTCTTCGCGTCCTTCTTCATCGTGAGGAGGCCCTTCCGCTGCGCGTCTTCCAGGAGCTCGGAAAACGACTTGTATCCGTAGTACGTCTCGTTGAAGTAAGGCTGCTTGCGCTGCATCGTCTGCTTGATCATCGAGCCCCAGATCACGTCATAGTTCTCGCGCTGGAGGGCCTGGATCGAGTCGAGCATCAGCCGGAAGACGTCCTGCTGCTTCTTCGGAAGGTTTTCGATCGACGGCAGGGCGCGGGTCTCGCGCACGAGGTCTTCGTAGAAGATGAATTCGTCGCAGTTCGAGATCAGGAGATCGGAGGTCGAGTTCTTCACGCCGAGACCGATGACGTTCTTGTCGTTTTCCTTCAGCTTCGACACGAGAGGAGAAAAGTCGGAGTCGCCCGAGAGGATCACGAACGTGGTGATGTGACCTTTCGAAGCTACGAGATCCATCGCGTCGACGACCATGCGGATGTCCGCCGAGTTCTTGCCGGTATATCCCCGCTGCGGGATGTCGATCAGCTCGATCGCTGCCTCGTGAAACTCTCGCTTGTACTCCGGGAAGCGGGTCCAGTCCGCGTACGCCTTCTTGAAGACGATCCGTCCCTTCTCGATCAGCCGCTGCAGGACGAGGTTGATGTCGAACTTCTTGTACTGCGCGTCCCGGACGCCGAGTGCGATGTTCTCGAAGTCGATGAAGAGCGAGAGACGCTGCTCGACGGAGGATCTCGTCGGGAGGACGGGCCCGGCGCCGACCACCGCGGAGGACGACGCGGAAGTCGCCGGCGCGGCCGGAACCGTCGAAGCGGCCGGAACCATGGTCGGCTCGATCGGCGGCCGGGAGTCGTCCGCTTTTCCGCGAGTCTTTCGCCGCCGCACGCCTCCCCGGCGCCGCCTCGGCTTCTTCTCCCCCTCGCCCGCCTCCGCGGCCGGGAACGGAACGGGCTCGTCGCTCATCGCTCTCTCTCCGGAAGATATTCAAACGACGACGTCGTCAAGAGGAAGCTCGTCAGGACGCGCGCGACCGAGAGATCCTCCACGTCCACGACGTCCACTTCTCCCACGTTGATGCGCCTGCCCTTCTTCACGATCCGGGCGCGTGCCCGCACGTCGCTCTTCGCCCGGCGAAGGAAATGGATCGTCATGTCGGCGGTCGCGAAGCCCATCTTCCCGTCGAAGTTCGTCGACAGGGCAAAGGCGACCGCGGTGTCCGCGAGCGTCGCAAGCACGCCGCCGTGGATCGTCGCGGACCCATTGGTGAGCTCGGGCCGGTAGCGCAGGCCGAGCACGCAAAAGTCGAGATCCAGCTCGTCTAAGGTCGGCTGGAGCCACTGGAGCGCCGGCGACGACGCAAGGCGCGTCCGGAGCCTGTCGAGGAGGTCGGGAGCGAGCGCGGGAACCGGCCCGAGGCCGGCGAGACGACTCATAAACGCTTCATTCTACTCGAAGAACCGAGGATCGGCCGGCTTACTCGGGCGGCGGCTCCGGCTCTTCCTCGGAGGAGTAGTACGGCAGCTCCTCGGCCCGCTTGGTCGAGTTGTCGAACTCCCGCGGAACTTCGACGATCGTCCGCGTCACGTTGGGGTCGCAGATCTCGTTCTCGCACTCGTAGGTGTAGACGTTCTTCTCCGGGAGCTTCTTGAAACTCACGATCGTCTGGTAGGCGTCACAGTTGCCGCACTTGACCGACATCATGAACACGTCGATCACGTGCAGGTCCGGCCGATCCTCCGGCGTGCTCATCCCCGGATGATACGATGCGCGCCCCCGAGAACTCCGGGTCGATCGGCCATGACACCACGCTTGACTTTGCTTCTGTTGTTCGCCGGCGCCAGTGCGCTTTCCGCCGCCGACGGGTCCTTCGAGAAGATCGTCCCCGTTCCGCGCGGCGGCAACCTCCCGCTCGGATGGACCCACCAGGGCTGCTCGGTCAAGAGCGTGAAACTCCGCAACTATCCGGATCGCGGAGACGTCGAAGACGCTCGCCGCAAGGACCCGGGCGACAAGTCCTGGCTCTGGTGGGAGTTCAACGTCGCCAACCGCAGCTCGCGGGAATGCCGCATTTCCCTGTCGGTCGAGGTCTTCGATCGCCGTGGAAACGTCGTCAAGTCGAGCGATCGAAGAGGGACCGTTTCCCCGGGGGAGACGGACGACCACATTCGGGTCTCGACGCTCATGAAGACGCTCGACATCGCCGACTCGCCGAGAGTGCGGTTGCGCGCGACGATCGCGCCCAAATAGCGAGCGGACGCGATCAGACCTCCGGACCTCCTCCGAGCGGTGGAGGTCGCAGTCCATTTGCGCCGGGTTCAGGGTCGCCCGGTGAAGGGACGACCCAATGCCGCCGGGCCGCGCTCGCCGGTTTTCATTCGCAGCGCGTCCAAGACCGGCAAGACGAAGACCTTGCCGTCGCCGGAGTGCCCGGTGTGGCCGGCGGAGTAAATCGCATCCAGGACGCCGTCCACTTCTTCATCATGGCAAACGATTTCCAGGCGCATTTTCTTCGTGAGTTCCACGCCGAGATACTCGTGATGCTCCGGGTGCGCCGTGTCGTGTTCCTGGCCGAATCCGCGGGCGTCCGACACGGTCATGCCATGGACGTGCTTTCCGACCAGAGCGTCGATGACCCGGTGCAGCAGGTCGGGGGGGAGAAAGGCGAGAAGGTACTTCATGGGAGAGGTGGTGCCCGAGGACATGGTCAATACTCCGCTTTCTCGGATTCGAAGCTCGGATAGAGAACGGGCAGGAGCAACAGGGTGATCGAGGTAGCCGTCACCAGGCCGCCGATGATCACCACGGCAAACGGACGTGCGGTTTCGGCGCCGACGCCCGTGGAAAGAGCGGCGGGCAGGAGGCCGAGCGCCGCCATCAGCGCGGTCATCACCACGGGGCGCAGGCGAGAGACCGAGCCTTCGACAACGGCCTCTTGCAGGGAGTGACCGAGGCGGCGTAGTTCGCGCACGCGCTCGACCAAGAGCACGCCGCTCTGGATGGACACGCCGAAAAGGGCAATGAATCCCACCATCGAGGACACCGACAAATCCAAGCCGACGATGGGCAGCGCCAGCAGCCCGCCAACGACGGCAAAGGGGACATTCAGCAGAATCAACGCTGCAAATTTCCCGGAGTCGAAAGCGGTGAACAGCAGAAAGAAGATCGCGGCGATCGTCACGGGAACGATCACGGCCAGACGGCGCGAGGCGCGCTGCTGATTTTCGAACGCCCCCGTCCAGACCATGCGGTAACCGGGGGGTAGCTTGACGGCGGCGGAGACTTTCCTTTCCGCTTCGTGAACCAGCGAGCCGAGGTCGCGCCCGCGGACGGAAAGCTTGATCGCGATGCGCCGCTCGTTGCCCTCGCGCATGATTCTCGCCAGGCCGGAGCGGACTCCGGCATTCGTGAGAGCGCCGAGGGTCAGGCGCTCGCCGTTGGCGCCGAAGACGGGAATGTTGCGGATCGATTCCAGATCCGAGACGGCCTTCGGCGCAATCTTCACGACCAGGTCGAACGTGCGCTCGCCTTCCAGAACCTGGGTGGCGACGGAGCCTCCCAGAGCAGTTTCGATGACCGACTGAATGTCGGAGACGCTCACGCCATAGCGTGCAATGGCCGCGCGGTCAACGTTGATCTGGATCTGGGGCTGGCCGGTGAACTGCTCGGTGCCGACGTCCTTGGCGCCCGGCACCGTACTCGTGGCCTCGGCGATCTTGTCCGCGAATTCCTGCAGTTTCATCGGGTCCTCGCCGTAGAGTTTGATGGCCAGCTCGCTCTTGATGCCCGACACCGCTTCATTGACGTTGTCTTCGATGTATTGGCTGAACTGGGAATCGATGCCGGGAATCTCCGAGAGGCTCCTTCCCATGGCGTCGGCGAGCCCCTCGCGGTTCGAGGCGGTCTTCCACTGGGAACGGGGCTTCAGGTTGACGTTGAACTCGCCGACGTCGAAACCGTTGATGTCGGTGCCGTCATCCGGGCGGCCGAGCTGGCTCAAGACACTGACGGCTTCCGGGAAGGCGGCAAGCCGATGCCTTACGCTGTTCACGATTCTGGCGGCTTCGGAAGGCGAAATGGACTTGGGCATGAAAATGCGGACCCACAGCGCTCCCTCATCGAGCTTGGGCAGGAACTCGGAGCCGATGGAGCAGTAGGCGATCCCGCCGCTCAACAAGAGGACCCCGGCGAAGCCGAAGATGAGCTTGCGGTGGTACAAAGTGAA